>Ga0207747_1000083_pt1 | contig 103128 bp, 77 predicted proteins | sample HigsolmetaGSP11D_FD_184839 | JGI IMG/M metagenome (GOLD analysis project Ga0207747, IMG submission 184839) | High solid enriched microbial communities from the Joint BioEnergy Institute, USA - SP1-1-D (SPAdes) | ecosystem: Engineered > Bioreactor > SSF (Solid state fermentation) > Aerobic >... | reverse complement strand
GCGGGTGAGCGCGGCGAGATGCACCTCCCAGGCGAACGGCGAATAGGTCTGCACGATCGGCTTCGTGATGATCCCATACATGCGCAGCAGATGCCGGGTCCACGCGAGCACGCTGCGTTCGAGGGATTCATCCGAACTGGGTGCGCGACCATTGGCCATGCTGTTGCTGCTGTCGGTTTCGGGTCTAGATGCGGCATCGCCGAGCAGATCGCGCACTGCGTACCATCTGCCAAGCCCGGAGCGGAACTTGCCCTTGCTGCCTGAGACAGCTGCCCGTTTCTGCCCGTGCATGCGCACCGGCGCGAACTGATCATTCGTTACGAGTCCTTGCCAGACGAGGTCGATCAATTTGCTGAGCAGCGAGGATGGCTCCTCTCCGGCGTCACGCGCCAGTTGGGTGAGGAAGCTCGCGCCTCTTGCGCACATCAGCTCATACACCTCCGGATGACAAGGCTCGATGCGCTCATTCGGGAGGAACGGGGTGTACAGCTCCGGCGCATCCGACCGGAAGAAGGCGATCTTCCCCTCGCCCTGGCTTTCCTCCTTGCGGCCCAGCCAGATGATGTCGCCCGATGCGCACAGGAGATCGAGGTCCTCGCGCCTGTACCCGTTCACCCGCGAAGGCAGGATGAAGGATTCCCACCAGGACAGAGGGAGGAACACCCCCTGCAGCCGGCTCAAAGCTTCCAGCACGCCATCCGTGCCTTGTAGCCGATGGGCGGGATGCAGCCGATGCCCAAGCTGCAGGTATCTCATATACTGTGAGACATCAAACTTCGTGTGATGACGTACACCCGCCTGATCTGCCTGCCCATCATCTGCACCGACGGCGTTGTTGGAGTTGGCGAGCTCATCTGTACTGTCAGGACCCCATGTGCCACCGAACACCTCCATCGCCAACTGACGGCTGATGCCGGACATGCGCTGCTTCAGATCGCGAGTAAGCGCATCGGATTCATAGATTGCAACATGAAGGAAATCAAAGAAAAACTGCGCAGCCAGCGGCGACGGCCGATCACACCGCACGACCCGATACTCGATCCGCCCCTCTTCCACATCGCGCAGAACTTGCCGAATGTGCTGGAGATCGAGCAACTGCTCCATACATTCCCGGAACGTCTCCTTAAGCAGCGGAAATGATGTGCCCTCGGCCATGACCGAGCGCAGCAGCTCGTCGCCGCGCACGCGCTTCAACCAGGACGGCGTGCGCTGGAAGCCGCGCGTGAGGAGCAGCGAAGTTTCCGCGAGCTGCCTGAAACGCGCGGCGAACATCTGCGAGGTTGGCACGGCATCGAGCAGCGCCCGTTCGATCGTCCGGGAGTTGATCTCCAGGATTCGCACGCCCGGCTTGCCACTTGATTGCCCATGACGTTGACAGTCCAGCTTGTCCCGCACGAGCCGGTTCAGCAGCGGCATAAGCGCGGCCAGCGTCTTGCCCGATCCGGTTGGAGCTGCGATCAGCGTGTGAGCGCCTGCGGCGACAAGCGGCCAGGCTCGTCTCTGCACATCGGTCGCTTCACCGAACTTTTCTGCAAACCAGGATTCAAGCACCGGATGCCATCGTTCTCGCTCTGTCATGATTCCACCTTCCTTGATCGGTGTTGGTCTCTCATATCTCGTCATGAATGTCCGGTTCTGTCATTTTCCTTACCTATTACTATATATCACCTGTCAGGCAAATGGTACTCGTGCGTACGGCAAGTAAACGGGCAATGATCGACCATGAACGCCGTTGACGGACAGGCAACATTGTGGTATTCTTTTTTTGTCATAAAACCATAGTAATACAATCGGAATAGTATAAATATGTCGCGTTATTGCAATGTTCGACCGGTTAATTCGGTAAACTCAGCACAGATAAACAACACAACCTGGTCATGAGAAAGGGCGGATCTGCATGGAGAGGCATATAAATATCGGATACCATAACCTGGAACTCGCGGCGACGCTGCATTATCCCGTTGTGCAGGACGAAGCGGACTGGAAGAGCTCGCATCCCGCGATCGTCATCTGCCATGGATTCGTTGGCAACCGCATCGGCGTGGACCGGCTGTTCGTCAAGGCGGCGCGACGGCTCGCTGAGGCAGGCTATGTCGTACTGCGCTTCGATTATGCAGGCTGCGGGGAGAGTGACAGCGACTATGGCTCAACCGGCATCGGCTCGCTCATCGAGCAGACGAGAAGTGCGATCGACGTGGTGTTCGATCTCGATATTGTGGACGCGAGCCGCATCACCTTGCTGGGCCATAGTCTGGGCGGAGCGGTAGCAGTCCTGACCGCGGCACAGGACAGGAGAGTGCGCGATCTCGTCCTGTGGGCGCCGGTTGCCCATCCGCACCAGGATATTATCGGCATCATCGGCCACCAGCTGTATGAAGAAGCGCTGACGAAGGGGCAGACCGAATACCTCGGATATTCGTTCCAGGCGTCCTTCCTGCAGTCGCTGACGCTCTTCCAGCCGCTGGTGCTGGCGCGGGAGTTCACCGGAGATGTACTGTTGATTCATGGCACAGGGGATACGGTCATCTCATCGGAGAGCAGCTTCCTGTATCAGAAGATCTTCTGGACGCGCAAGCAGGGCATCTGCGACAAGGAGATCATCATGCAGGCAGACCACAGCTTCTCGACCCGGGGGCACGCCGAATATGCCATTACGAAGACGATCGAATGGCTGGAAACCAAAGAGAAGAACAAGCTGGGCTGGTACGACTGGACGATCTGACAGACGGTTGGGGTGGCGCTTGGTTGAACATGACGTTGCGTTGACAGGAAGAAGCTTCCCTCGCGGAAGCTTTTTTGAGTCTTATAGAAAGTATAACTTCCCATACATTCTCGTAAGACATAAGAAATACCTGGCTGCCACCGGCGTCCTAAAGGACTTGGCGCCAGCCAGGTATTTCTTTATTATGAGGAGCATTTTCAGGGAATAGATACCATGAGTGGAAACTGTGGGATGCGAAATATCTAAAAATAAGGGTATAAAAAGCAAATTTTCGTACCTTGCGCCAGCTGTTCATCATCAAGTAACATATGTAGATAGTACATAGCTGATGGAGGGTAAATGATGGCTGAAAGTTTGATTGGCGTTCCTTTGGAAGGATTTGCAGAATTCAGCAGAAAGGTTGCAGCCGAAGGGGCAGTGCTGATCCGCAACCAGGATCAGGTATTGCCGCTCGCCCAGGGCGATCGGGTATCCATCTTCGGACGCATCCAGATCAATTATTATCGCAGCGGCACCGGTTCCGGCGGCAGCGTCAATGTTCCGTACACGACGAATCTGCTGGACGGGTTGCGCAGCAAGAAGCAAATCTCCGTCAATGAAGACCTGTCTTCTACATACGAGAAATGGATCGAAGAGCATCCGTTCGACAACGGCGGCGGAGGCTGGGCGGCAGAGCCGTGGCATCAACAGGAGATGCCGCTGACCGATGAGCTGGTGGCAAGCGCCAGGGCGAAGTCGGACAAGGCCGTCATCGTCATCGGAAGAACAGCAGGCGAGGACAAGGACAACGCGCCAGCGCCGGGCAGCTATCTGCTGACAGACGACGAGCTGTCGATGCTGAAGCTGGTGACGAAGCATTTCGACAAGACGGTTGTGGTGCTGAACGTTTCCAATATCATCGACATGAGCTGGGCGGACGATCCGTCTTACGTTCATCCGATCTCCAGTATCATTTATTCCTGGCATGGCGGCATGGAGGGCGGCAACGCCATCGCCGATGTGCTCGCAGGCGACGTCACGCCAAGCGGCAAACTGACGGATACGATTGCATATTCGATCGAGGACTATCCATCGACGGCCAACTACGGCAATGAATTCAAAAATGTGTACCAGGAAGACATCTACGTCGGTTACCGCTACTTTGAAACATTCTGTCCGGACAAAGTGCAGTACGAATTCGGCTATGGGCTGTCCTATACGGAATTCGCCATTGAACCGGAGGAAGCCAGGGCGTTCGACAAGGATGGCAGCGTCTGGCTGGAGATCGGCGCGAAAGTAACGAACATCGGCGAAGTCTACTCCGGCAAGGAAGTTGTTCAGGTGTATGTCGAGGCGCCGCAGGGCAAGCTCGGCAAGCCGGTGAAGGTGCTTGCCGGATTCGCCAAGACGAAGCTGCTCGCGCCAGGTGAATCCGAGCGCGTCGTGGTCAGCTTCCCGCTGAACTCCCTCGCCTCTTACGACGATGCGGGCGTGACGGGCCATCGTTCGGCCTATGTGCTTGAGGCTGGCGTTTACAGACTGCATGTTGGCAACAGCGTGAAGAAGACCGAGGTTGTACGCGTTAACGGCAGCGAAGGCTATGAGCTCAACGAGTTGGTCGTGGTCGAGCAGCTGCAGGAGGCAATGGCTCCAACCGAGCCATTCCAGAGGCTGAGACCAGGCTCACGCCGCGACGATGACACCTACGAGATGGTGTACGAGACGGTGCCTACCCGCACGGTATCGCTTGCGGAGCGCATCGAGCAGAACCTGCCGAAGACGCTCGAACAGACAGGCAATCAAGGCTATACGCTGCAGGATGTGCGCGACGGCAAAGTGACGTTTGAGCAGTTCATCGCCCAGCTGTCCGACGAGGAACTGGCGACGATCGTGCGCGGCGAAGGCATGAGCAATCCGCTCGTCACGCCGGGAACTGCGTCGGCATTTGGCGGCATGAGCGAGAGCCTGCGCAGATACGGCATCCCGATCGGCTGTACGGCTGACGGTCCGTCCGGCATCCGCATGGACAGCGGACACAAGGCGACACAGGTGCCGATCGGCACATTGCTCGCCGCGACCTGGGACCCGGCGCTGGTGGAGGAGCTCTATGTGCTGGAAGGCAAGGAACTGCTCCGCAATGAGATCGACCTCCTGCTCGGCCCGGGCATGAACCTGCGCCGCAGCCCGCTGAACGGACGCAACTTCGAATATTTCTCCGAGGACCCGCTGATTACCGGCGTATTCGGAGCAGCCTGCACGATCGGCGTCCGCAAGGGCGGTTCCTATGCGACGCTGAAGCACTTCGCCTGCAACAACCAGGAGCTGCACCGCACGAAGGTTGACGCCGTCGTATCGGAAAGGGCGCTGCGCGAGCTCTATCTGAAGGGCTTCGAGATCGCGGTGAAGCAGGGCGGAGCCAAGTCGATCATGACGTCATACAACCCGATCAACGGGCATTGGGCTGCCTCCAACTATGATCTGAACACCACCATCCTGCGCAAGGAATGGGGGTATGACGGCATCGTCATGACCGACTGGTGGGCTACGATGAACGATCCGGTTACAGGCGGTCCTGCGGCAAGATCGTATACGAACCATATGGTTCGCGCGCAGAATGACCTGTACATGGTCGTGCCGAACTACGGCGCAGAGGTTAACGCGAGCGAGGACAATACGATCGAGTCGCTGGCGAACGGCACGCTGACCCGCGGTGAGTTGCAGAGGTCCGCGATCAACATCTGCCGTTTCCTGATGCAGGCGCCGGTATTCTCCCGCAAGCAGGAGCTGGCGGCTGAGACGATCGTGACGATCAAGGCGCAAGCCTCCGCACCAGCCGGTTATGCAGAAGTTCAGGTGCTGGAGGACTACCTGGAAGTGAAGCCTTCTGCCGAGGGCACCGCGCTTATCGAGGTGAAGCAGCACGGCTATTTCCGGGTGATGGCTCGCATCATGAAAGAAGGGCATAACGTCGCCCAGAGCGCTTGCAACGTCACGCTGAACGGCGAGTGGGTATCCACGCCGCAGACGAACGGCACCGCAGGCAACTGGACGAGACAGATACTGGCCAAGGCAGAGCTGGAGCCAGGCTTCTATGAGATGAGTCTCGATCATGTCAAGCCGGGGCTGACGATCGATTGGGTCGGTTTCTCTCGTCTGTAAGCTGCATATATAAGCTTTGTGAAACGGAAAGGGGCGTCCGATTGGCGACTCCTTTCCGTTTCTTAATGGATATATATCCATATATCCATATTGGAACATTAACACAACTCCCACTATCAATAAAATGACTCCTCCGATTCGATATAAGATCAGTGAGAAATCACCTGGTTCTGTATGAGCGAAGTGAAGTTCCGGGGAATCTCGGACCATCATGCCTGGCCCAGTTCTTTCCCGATCGTGCGCACGGAAGCACCGCTTCTGTTCGATAAGAACTTCCCCGCGATGCCGGTCTTCTGGGGCATCGTTGCCCCGTTGTAGCTGGAATAACGGTTGACAGAGGTACGGGGGAATGGGCACGTCATGGCGTGTGTGCAAGAGACGCGGATGTGGCAGCGCCGCTTCTCTGTTTCCGGACAATGTCATGCATGCGCAAAAAAAGATAATAATGCAAAAATGAAAACAATAATATACCTAGCATGAGAGAGGAAACATTGCTAAGATGTAAACGAATGTAAAAATGGGGCTTTCCTGCCCAAAGATAGAAGGGGGATTATGACTCAAATACCTGATGAACTCGCAAGTCTGCTGAAGGCCAAAGGGGTATCTGCCGCAGAGATCAGTCATGCATTGCTGTGCGACCGCAACCTGGAAGGGAATGGATTCATCGAACATTATATCCTGATGGACGGCGAGCATCTTCATAGCTTGCGCGGTAAACAGGAAATGGCAGTCGAGATCAAGACGTTCAAGGGCTACCATCCGTCAAAAAAAGAAACCGGTTTCATCAGGCGGGAGCTAGATGAAAACGAGTGGACGCTTGAGTCGATCAAACTGTCCGGCATCGAATCGCTCATCGTCGTCAATCTGGTCGCATCCGGGATGCTGGTCGTGCAGGAGAAAGGCGGAGAGAAGAGAACGCTCGGCACGTTTACGAATAGCCAGATGGATGCGGCTTCAAAGCTTGCCTCAGCATTTGAGAAGCTGAAAACCGGCAAGCAAAGGGAGAAGCGCGAGGGGCGGGAACGACGGGAAGCAGCAGCTTGTCCGAACTGCGGCATGCTGTATCCGGAACGAGGACGGCAAGTATGTCCGCGCTGCACGAAGAAGGGGGCTATCTTCACGAGATTGCTCGGGCTGGCCGGCCGATACAAGCTGACGATCGTGCTGATCATCCTGTTCATGCTGCTCAACTCTTTGACTGGACTTGTCATTCCTTATCTGAGCGGTACGGTGTTGTTTGACCGGGCACTGGCGGGGACGGGAACGTTCGCGGGCAAGATCGGGCTGGTCATCGCACTCATAATCGGCTTCCGCACTTTGTCTCTGCTGTTTGGAATCGCGTTCGGCATCCTGAACGCCAAGCTGGCAGCGAAGGTCGCCTTCGACCTGAAGGCAAGCGTGTTCTCCTCGTTGCAGCGGCTGTCGCTGTCCTTCTTCCAGAAAAGGCAGACCGGGCAGCTCATGACGAGGGTGAACAATGATGCGACGGATGTCCAATATTTCTTCACCGACGGCATCTCCTACTTCATCGTCAATGCGATGAACATCGTCGGCATCATCACGATCCTGCTCGTGATCGACTGGCAGCTCACGTTGCTCTGCCTTATCCCGCTTCCATTCATCCTATACATCCTGCGCCGCATCATGCCGAAGCTGTGGCGCCTGTCCTGGAGACGGCATCGCCGCGTCAGCACGCTCAATGCGCTGATCAGCGATTCGCTGCGCGGCGCGCGCGTGGTGAAGGCATTCGGCAAGGAGCAGCAGGAGATCAGCCGGTTCTCCCGGGCAAGCCGGAACTACGCTGAAGCTGAGCAGCGATTCAACAAGATGGGCAGCACGATCTTCCCGACGCTCAACATGATCCTGCAGGCTGGCGGCATCATCGTCTGGGCGTTTGGCGGATGGCAAGTGATGCAGGGAGAGTTGAAGTTTGGGATGGTGATGTCTTTTATTCATTATCTGACGATGCTGTACAACCCGATCCAATTTATGAACAATGTCGTCAACTGGTGGTCCAACAGCATGTCAGCGGCGCAGCGCATCTTCGAGATCCAGGATGCGGTGCCGGAGGTGGCGGAGAAGACGGGAGCGATCGAACTTGCCAAAGTGCGAGGCGAAATCGTCGTCTCAAATGTGACATTTGGCTATGAACCGAACCGTCCCGTGCTGAAGAATGTATCGATGCGTGTCGAGCCGGGGCAGATGGTCGGGGTCGTTGGCCGCTCCGGCGCCGGCAAGTCAACGCTCGTCAATCTCATCTCCCGCCTGCATGACGTTCAGGAAGGCAGCATCACGATCGATGGCATCGATGTGAAGGATCTGTCGTTCAACACCTTGCGCAAGCATATCGGCATCGTCTCACAGGAAGTGTTCGTCTTCATGGGGACGATCGCCGAGAATATCGCCTACGCCGATCCAGACTGCTCGCTGGATGACATCATCCGTGCGGCGAAGATCGCCGGTGCGCACGACTTTATCTCGAAGCTGCCGGACGGTTACGATACGATCGTGGGCAGCGGCGGGCACAATCTGTCCGGAGGGGAGAAACAGCGCATCTCCATCGCTCGCGCGGTGCTGCATGATCCGAAGATTCTTATCCTCGATGAAGCCACGGCTTCATTGGATACGGAGACGGAGCTGGTGATCCAGGAGGCGCTCGAGAAGCTGATGCAAGGCCGGACGACGATCGCCATCGCACATCGGCTGTCGACGCTGCGCAACGCCGATCACCTCGTCGTGATCGAGCATGGCAAGGTCGAAGAGGCCGGGACTCATGAAGAACTGATGAAGCTGGACGGCATCTATGCCGGACTGGTGCGCAAGCATGATGAAGCGCTGAAGATGAGAGAGGTGATCTGATTGGAAATCGGCTATTTGACACCTGATATTGCCCAATTCGAAGAAACGGAAGGTCATCTGCTGTCGGTCCGCGTGCGCGAGGAGAGGCACACGGTCGTCTACCTGCATTGCTCTTTCCCGCATACGAGCAAGGACGAATATATCTCGGTTCGCACGATCGAGGATCGGGAGGTTGGCATGATCCGGTCGCTGACGGATTATCCGGAGCCGGTGCAGGAACTGCTCAGGAAGCATATCCGCCTCCGTTATTTTACGCCAGCGATTACCCGCATCCTCGACGTGAAGGATGAGTTCGGCTATTCGTACTGGAACGTCGAGACGACGGCGGGACATTGCCAGTTTACGGTTGGCAGAGGCAACAATATCCGCTTTGTCACCGGTCAGAAGCTCCTGATCAGCGATGTGGACGGCAACCGTTTCGTCATCGAGAATGTCGGTGATCTCAGCGACAAGGAATATCGCATGATCGAGACTTACTTGGTCTTATAGAAAGTATAACTTCCCATACATTCTCGTAAGACATAAGAAATACCAAGCTGCCACCGGCGTCCTAAAGGACTTGGAGCCAGCCAAGTATTTCTTTATAAACGAAGAAGGTGAATATGTGAATCTGAATTTTCCGCTTTCCGATCGTGACCGTGCGGCGGCGGAGCAGGCGGTCGGGCCGAACATCGAGTACGCGGTGCCGGCTGACCTGAGTTTGCATGGCCGGAGGGAGCAAGGCTATTTCGTTATCGGAGGTGGCCGCTGGGCTTACATCGAAGACGGGAACGTGCGCGAAAGCAGTCATATTCGGGATTATACCGATTACAGGATCGTTACCCTGGTAGGCAATGCGGTGCTGGAGGCGGAGGATCACGGCGAGAAGCGCATCATCGTGCGCATCACGATGCGGCATGCGGTCAGATACGCTTACATCGCCAAGGTGTTAAATGATCTGTCGGCCGGGGAACGCGTGCGCATCTACAACGATGAACCTGAGCCGGTATGTGAACGATGCGGCGGGCCGCTCGTTCCCGGCACCAGGCATTGCCGCAATTGCGTCAGCAAGTCGGAAGCGCTGCTTAAGCTGCTTGGCGTTGCGCGCGGCTATTGGAAGCAGCTCGTTTGCGCCTTGGTGCTGCTGGTGGCGGGTTCGGGGCTGTCCTTGCTCGGCCCATATTTTCAACGTCTGCTGGTCAATGGTGCCTTGCAGCCGCCAGACGGCGTTACTCCGGATATGAGGCTGTTCGCCCTTGGTCTTGCCGGTCTGGTGGTCGAGCTGGTGGGCAGCCATGCGCTGATGATCGTCCGGGGCCGCCTCATGACGGTTGTCAGCACGAGCATCTCTGCTGATCTGCGGCAGATGGTGTTTACGCGGATGCAGCAGCTGTCGCTTGGCTTCCTGACGTCGCAGCGGGCAGGAGACGTGATGAACCGGATCTCGAGAGATACGGAGCGCATCCGCCACCTCGTCCAGGAGGTGTTTACGAATGCGATCCTTCAGGTGATCATCCTCTTCTCGGTGAGCGTGCTGCTGTTCACGCTGGATTGGCGGCTCGCGCTGCTCGTCCTGCTGCCGGCTCCGCTCGTCTCGTACCTGCAGGTGGCGATCTGGCGCAAAGTGCTGCGCAGGTTGTTCCACAGGCAATGGCGGGTCTACGATCACGCCAACTCCTTCCTGCATGATGTGCTGTCCGGCATCCGCGTCGTCAAGTCATTCGGCAAGGAGGAGCGGGAGATCGAGCGATTCCGCGAGTACAACAGCCGATTCGCGGCTGCATCGGTACGCAGCGAGACGGTCTACAGCTACCTGGCGCCGATCTCGCATTTCCTCATCCAGTGCGGCAGCTATCTGGTGCTCATGGCAGGCAGCTACATGATCGTCCGGGGTCAATTTACGCTCGGGGAGTTGGTGCAGTTCACCAGTTACTCGATGATGATCTACGGCCCGCTGCAGTGGATGATGAACATGCCGCGCTGGATCGCCGACGCGATGATCGCCGTGGACCGGGTGTTCTCGGTCATCGAAGAGAAGCCGGAGATCGTCGATCGCGAGCAGGCGGTCAGCCACAAGCTCGGCGGGCATATCAAGTTCGAGAATGTCACCTTCGGCTACCGCTCCTATGAACCGGTGCTGAAGGACATCAACCTCGAGATCAAAGCTGGTGAAATGATCGGCCTCGTCGGCCACTCCGGTTCAGGCAAGTCCACGATGATCAACCTCATCTCGCGATTCTATGATGTGAACGAAGGCCGGATCACGATGGACGGCATTGATATTCGCAATATCAAGCAGGAGGAATTGCGCTCGCAGATCGGCGTCGTCCTTCAGGAGACGTTCCTGTTCAGCGGCTCGATCCTGGACAATATCCGCTATTCGAAGCCGGAAGCCACGCTGGAGGAGGTCATCCTGGCGGCGAAAACGGCCAATGCGCATGACTTCATCGTGAATCTGCCGGACGGCTATGATACGCGGCTGGAGGAGAACGGCAACAACCTCTCCGGCGGTGAACGGCAGCGACTGGCGATCGCCCGCGCGATTCTGAACGATCCGCGCATCCTGATCCTCGATGAGGCGACTGCATCGCTCGACATCGACACGGAGGCGGCGATCCAGGAGGCGATGCGCCGCGTGACGGAAGGGCGGACGACGATCGCCATCGCCCATCGTCTGGCGACGCTGCGCCAAGCGACGCGCCTCGTGGTGCTGGAGAAGGGACGGATCGCCGAGGTCGGTACGCACAACGAGCTGCTCAAACGCAAGGGCATTTACTACAAGCTCGTCACCGCGCAGCGCAACATGGCGAAGCCGAAGACGGCGGCCGAGGAAGAGGCTGCGGCGGCGGACGCTATGGTGCGGTAGCGGCAGCTTGGTACAATGGCAGTTGTGAAGGAGTTTGGGCCCCTATCGAACGACAAATAGCGGATTCACGTTCCATTAGCATCTGCATATGTGACAAATTGCCCGAATAGCGTATCCTCGTTCCGTTATGAACCATACGGCCAGACTGCCAGGAGAAACGTTGTTTAGCAGCATATCCAACCTGATCATCGGTGCAATAGGGTACCATAGGTTGATCAACCTATGCAGGCACTTGCGGAATTTGTCGCATTGTAACAATTTTCATTGATGTTATAATTATCCTGTGATATGCTTAGAATGGTAAAGGAGCTGGTCGCGAGCCAGCTCCACATGTACGACTGACTTCGGATGGGAGAACCCTCAGAGTTTTCAAACTGGCGACAAGGTCCCACCCAGGCCGCTAACCAGAGGTGGGATTACTTCTTCTTCATCGTGAACGTCAGGATGGCTATGACGAACATAGCGAACATCATCACGTCACTGAACGAGAAGTACATCAGGCATCCCTCCTCTCGTCGAGGGTTGCCGCTCCCTCCGCGGTCAGGTCGTACATTACAATTATAGCATATTATTCCAATTTAGTCGCCTGGTTGGGCGACATTTCGTTTAGTCTTATAGAAAGTATAACTTCCCATACATTCTCGTAAGACATAAGAAATACCAAGCTGCCACCGGCATCCTAAAGGACTTGGCGCCAGCCAGGTATTTCTTTATCAGGACTGACAGATTTATGTATGGAAACGATAAAAAGAGCGGTTATTGCAGGGTGTATGCGAATAACCGCTTCGAGTGCTAACTAACGTGATCATCATCTATATGCGATTTTTTCACAAACATTAATGCATGCCGGCATCTCTTCTACCTCCCCCGATACTCCTGCGGCGTCATCCCGTAATGTTTCTTGAAGATTTTGATAAAATGAGGCGTAGCGAGATAGCCAAGGTGGCTGCTGATCTCGGCCACCTTCATATCCGTGTTGCGAAGCAGATGGGCAGCCCGATCCATCCGGTAGCGGTAGATGTAATCGCCGATCGTCTCATCCATGGCGGTTTTGTAGATCTTGGACAGGTATACAGGGTGCAGCCCCACATGATCGGCAATCATCTGCAGCGAGATGCCTTCTGCCAGATGTTCATGAATGTAGGTGCGCACCTTCATGGCGATCTGCAACTGGGTATTCTCGTCCTGGGAGGACGACATCGTCCGCATCACGTCTATGATCTTCGTTGCCCAGTCAAAGATCCGTTGTCTGGACAGATGTCCTTTCTTGCGGAGCAACAGATCAAACTCCTCCCCCATCTGCTCGTACAAGCTGGTTTCGCTCGAAGGGAAGCTGATGGTGAATGAGGAGGAGAAATGGAGCAGCAAGGTGAACAACTCGTTCTGCGTCAGTTCAGAGAATCATCTTCACCGTACAGCAACTTCCTGATTTTCATCATCGCTTCATCCCAGCTTCCTGACTCGATCAGAGTGGAGAGCGTGGGTGGAGCGTTCAACTGTTTGATGAAGGAGTCGTGAGGATTATCATTGGTCTGGAGCCATTGATTTATTGCGAAGGAGATCATTCAGCAATTGGGCACGCAAGAGAGGCAGGTTTGCTCTTAGCGTCTGCTGGATGCGTTGGAAGGAGGCGACCTCTCGCCATTCCTCCTCAATCTGCTCAACTGCCCGCTGTACAGAGGCGATTAATTCGGCATAGTCGATCGGCTTCAGCAAGTAGTCAAGCGTCTGATACGACATCGCTTTCTTCGCGTATTCGAATTCATCATGACCCGTGAGGATGATGCAGCGCGTCTTGCGTGAATAACTGCGCATCACCTCGATCAACTCCAGGCCACTCATCTCAGGCATGCGAATATCCGTAATCATGATATCGATGGAGTTTCTGGCTGCTATCTTCAGTGCATCGTGGGCTGAGTATGCCGTGTGTACCTCCTCGATTCCGGAGTCCTCCCATTGAACGGTAAGTGCCAGAGTGTTTACGACCGAAGCTTCGTCGTCCATGATAAGCAGTTGCATGATGTTATCCCTCCGCTTCGTTTTGATGTTGCCTCGCAGATAACGGAATCAGTCAGGACGATTGCTCTATAGTAAGAAGGGACATGGACGGCAGAAACGGCCTTTGTACACGGGTTATGGGAAGATGAAAACGGGGAAAGGAGCTCCATTACGTGGTGAAGGACGAGGGAGAAGGGCCAGGATGCTATGAACGGATGAAGAACGAGGGGGGAAGGGCCATAATGCTATGCACGGATGAAGAAGGAGGGGAAGCAGCAGTGACCGTACATGGGCCAAGTGCGGAAGAGCACAGGGAAATGATCTCCACTGTCGCAGCGGCAAGAAGTCGTGATAATTACATAAAGTCGTCTGAATAGTGTTAGCCTGACCGGATGGAGTTTCGATACACTCGAAGAGAACCAATAAGTGAGGTGGAAGCATGATGAAGCAAGTATATAACCCGTATTTGCCTCTGTATGAATATGTTCCGGACGGGGAGCCTCGAGTGTTCGACGGCAGGCTGTATGTCTATGGTTCCCATGACATTGCCGGGGGAGTTTACTATTGCCCGGGCGATTATGTCGTATGGTCAGCCCCGGTAGAGGATCTGACCGATTGGCGATATGAGGGGATCAGCTACAGGAAGACACAGGATCCTTCCAATTCGGAAGGCAAACGCATGTTGTGGGCACCCGATGTGGTTCGGGGCGTGGATGGAAGGTATTATCTGTACTATTGCCTGGATTTCCTGCCTGAAATCGGAGTAGCAGTGAGTGACCATCCGGCTGGTCCGTTTGAGTTTCTGGGGCATGTCAAGTATTCGCCGCATCTGATGAACGGGAAGAAGCTGCAGGAGCATCTGCCTTTCGATCCCGGAGTGCTGGTAGACGATGACGGAAGAGTTTTCCTGTACTACGGCTTCAGTTCACTTACGGATTTTCAGTTCCCGGATCGGGAAACGCTAATCAAAATGGGGGCGGGCGAAGATCACATCGAACGGATCGAGTCCATGCGCGGCTTGAAACCGAGTGAAGGCGGGATGGTCGTGGAGCTGGAGAGCGACATGGTGACGATGAAGGAGGCTCCCAAGCTGTGCATTCCCGGAGGCAGAATCGCCGGGGGAACGAGCTTCGAGGGACATGCTTTCTACGAGGCATCGTCCATGCGGAAAGTGAACGGGAAATATTACTACATCTATTCCAGCCAACTCAGCCACGAGCTCTGCTACGCGGTAAGCGAATATCCGGACCGAGGGTTTGTGTATGGCGGCACCATCGTGTCGAACGGCGATGTCGGTTATCAGGGCCGTACGAAACCGGTCAATATGCTGGGCAACAACCATGGCAGCATCGTGCAAGTAGGCGATCACTGGTATGTGTTCTATCACCGGCAGACGCATGGCACCGAGTTCTCCCGCCAGGGGTGTGCGGAGCGAATCAAGATATTGCCGGATGGCCGCATCCCCCAGGTGGAGATCACGAGCTGCGGGTTGAACGGCGGACCGCTGATTGCCAGCGGTGAATACTCTGCGGCCATCGCCTGCCATCTGACGAGCGAGAACAACCTGGTGAAACCGAACTACTTCGATCCGAGGGTGCGGCAAGAACTGCCATATATCTACGAGGAACCGAGCGGGGAGAGCGAGCAGGATCACATCCAATACATAGCCAATGTGACGAATGGGGTGTCCTTTGGGTTCAAGTATTTTGCATTCGAGGATGTCCGAAAACTGGAAATCAGACTGCGCGGTGATGCGGATGGACAGCTGTTTGTGTACCTCGATTCTCTCGACAGCAACCCGATCAGCGCAACGAACGTTCAGGTCCAGGGAAGCGAATGGACGACGGTCCCCTTCCAGCTTGCACCGGTGAACGGTGTACATGCCCTTTATTTCAAGTTCGGGGGTGAAGGGGTGCTGCAGGTGAAGAATATTGTGTTTGGACAGGATCGAAAATGATCTGATGAGAACGTATACGGCTGGACAGTTTGCGGGAAAGTCGCCTGATAGGGCGGCTTTTTTGGTCTTATAGAAAGTATAACTTCCCATACATTCTCGTAAGACATAAGAAATACCTGGCTGCCACCTGCGTCCTAAAGGACTTGGCGCCAGCCAGGTATTTCTTTACTTATATGAGGTATTCAGGCAAGATGTCGTCAAAGCGCCAGCATGATGTCGTGAAACCGCTAGAGGGCAGTTGGTCGTGTCTATTACCGTTATAGTTGACAGATGACGACAATGGATGCGAGGTGGGGATATGTTGATCATCCCAAAGGTAAATGGAGTGAATCAGAGACATGACACCGGGTTCTACCTCCTGAAAGACAGGATGCAAGTAAACATGGGAGATTGGGAACCGTGGGTCGTTCGAGTATTTGCTGATCGAGTGGAGCGAAGCTGTGGCACCACTGTATCGATCACGGGAGGCAGCGCGGATCTGGTGTTGGCAAGAAATGAACATCTGGAACCAGAAGCCTATGAGCTCGATATCTTGTCGGATACGATCAAAGTGAGTGCCTCCACAGAAAGAGGAATGATCTGGGGGCTCACGACCGTCCATCAACTGATCACAGAGGCGAAGCCGCAGCATGAAGGACGGATTGCCTTGCAGTCATTCGCGGACAGTCCTAAATACGTGCATCGAGGTTTGCATATCGATGTGGCTCGCCACTTCTTCGGACCGGAGGAGATGAAGCGGATCATCGAGGAAATGTCGGTGTACAAGCTGAACGTCCTGCACTGGCATCTGACTGACGACCAGGGTTGGCGGATCGAAAGCAAGGTATATCCCAAGCTCCACGAGCAAGCATCGAACGGTCAGTACTACACGCAGGAGCAGGTCCGGGATATCGTGGAATTCGCGAAGGTGCGGGGCGTCGAGGTGATCCCTGAGATCGACATGCCGGGTCATACTTCTGCTGCGATAGCAGCCTATAAGGAACTGAGTTGTTTTAATGAGGAGATATCTCTTCAAGAAAAATATGGGGTATTCCGAGTCGTTATGTGTCCGGGCAAAGAGAGCACTTATGAGTGGATCTTCCATCTGCTTGATGAAGTGACGGAGCTGTTCCCTTCGAAGTATTTTCATATCGGCGGTGATGAATGTCCGAAGGACAAGTGGCGCGATTGCCCGCATTGCCAGGAGCGGATGAGGGAGCACGGGATCGAAAACCTTGATGATCTGCAGGGCTATTTCACCAACGAAATCAGTCAATATCTGTGCAAGAAAGGCAAAACGGTGATCGGCTGGAACGATGTTTTGAAGGCCAGTGATGTTTCCGAAGATATGGTCGTCCAGTATTGGCTGGAGAGTACGCCTGAATCCTACACGTATCCTTACTTCGTACAGGGGCAGAAGATGATCTTCTCCGATATGTTCAGCATGTACTTTGATTATCCGCACTGCATGGTCAAACTCCGGAAGACATACGAGTATGAACCAAAGATAAGGGATCATGCGGGGCTCAAAGGCGACCATATCCTGGGTCTGGAAGGAGCAACCTGGACAGAGCGGATCATCACGGGTGAGCAGCTTGAATCAATGATCGCGCTCAGGATTCAGGCTCTGTCGGAAGCGGCCTGGACGATCGACCGTGATTACGATGACTTCCTGAAACGGCTGCAGGCGCATGTTCGCACCGGCATCGTCGGGCTGCATGCGTTGCCGTTCGATGAAGTGGCTCTGACGGATGATCAGGCCATGCTCAAAGCGCTGCAAATGATGAAGGCGATGGCTGATGCGACGAAGAATTCGATTCAGGACACAGGACTGTCCGATGACGAGCATAAGCGCATATCGGACATGTTTATGGCGGAGATGTTCGGCGGCGTGGATCCAAGGGAGGTTGCTTCCCGATTGGGATTAACCGGCAAGCAAGTCAATCTGATCGATAGACAGGAGAGGTGACCAATGATGAAGCAAATCGAGCAATACGGCATATTTGAACTGATCATCAAGGGCAGGGAGCCGGAAGGTTCTCACGTGGAAGTCGATATTCAGGCTGAGTTTGCAAGTGATGACTGCAAGCTGAACATCAAGGGTTTCTACAATGGCAACGGGGAGTACAGGATCCGGTTCATGCCTCAGCAGATCGGGGTATGGACCTATAAAGTCAGATCCGAATATGCAGATCCAGTTGAAGGCACCTTCGAATGTGTGCTTGCCTCAGGCAACAATCATGGTCCTGTCATCACCGAGGGAATGGGGTTCCGGTATGCGGACGGCACTCGCTATCACCCCTTCGGCACGACCTGTTATGCCTGGACGCATCAGCCCCGGGAACAAGTTGAACAGACGAAGCTGACGCTTGCTGCGAGTCCCTTCAACAAGCTCCGGATGTGCATCTTCCCGAAGAGCATGGAATACAACCACAATGATCCGGAGCTTTATCCATTTACGAAGAAGCCCGATGGCAGTTGGGATGTTCATCACCCTGATTTCGAATTCTGGGAGTATTTCGAAGAACAGATCGGCGCACTCATGGAGATGGGCATCGAAGCGGATCTGATCCTCTTTCATCCTTACGACCGCTGGGGCTTCTCCAGCATGTGCAGAGAGGAGGATCTCGTTTACCTCGATTACTGCGTCAGAAGGTTGTCCGCCTATCGCAATGTGTGGTGGAGTCTGGCCAACGAATATGATCTCATGGACGCCAAGAACAGTGATGATTGGGAAGCATTCGGAAGCTTCATCCGTCGGGAGGATCCCTATCATCATCTGGTCTCGGTTCACAATTGTTTGCCCCTGTACGATTTCAGCAAACCTTGGGTGACGCATTGCTCCATTCAGTCCAGCTTCCTTCATATGATCTATTCCTGGCGTGAAATTTACCGGAAACCGGTCATCATTGACGAATGCGGGTATGAAGGGACGATCGAGGAAGGTTGGGGCAATCTGTCTGCTTTCGAGATGACTCACCGATTCTGGGAATGCATTACGAATGGAGCTTATTGCACGCATGGTGAAACTATTTACAGAGAAGATGAGGTGCTCTGGTGGGCCAAAGGCGGAGCGTTGTATGGAGAAAGCGCAGAGCGCATCCGATTCCTGCGGGAGATCGTAAGCTCCATTCCGGGAGAGCTTCAGCCTGAGCAGAGAAGACTCCTTGATCCCAATGATCCGCAAATGCAAATCGACATCAAGAACAATCCTTTCATCAAAGGCATGGCGCAAATGACTGAAGGCGACCGCGAGCTTATCCTTTTCCGATTAAAACCAAGCGTGGTGCAGTGCGGAGATGACTGCCACCTGATTTATCTGGGCAGAAGCTGCATGCATGTATGTACATTGGATCTGCCGGATAACGCGCATTATGCAGTTGATGTCATTGATATCTGGAACATGACCCGCCAGACCGTCATCCCGGATGCCAGCGGCAAAACCAGGGTGCCGCTGCCTGCCAGAGAAGGCATGGCCATCATGGCCACCAGAAAGGGTTAACCGGAGTCAGGAGGAGGAATCATGACAGCACCTGTTCCGTATTACAACAATCCGGTCATCCCGGGCTTCTATCCCGACCCCAGCATCTGCCGGGCAGGTTCGGACTTCTACCTCGTTACCAGCTCGTTTCAATATTTCCCGGGCGTGCCGATCTTCCACAGCCGGGATCTTGTTCACTGGCGGCAGATCGGCCATTGCCTGACCAGGCGTAGCCAGTTGGATCTGGAAGGCTGCAAGAGCTCGATGGGCATCTATGCGCCAACCATTCGTTTCCACCAGGGTCGGTTCTATATGGTTACGACCAATATGAACAACAGGCGCAACTTTTTCGTCTGGGAAGAAGAGCCTGAAGGACCCTGGTCAGAACCGGTATGGCTGGATTGGTCAGGGATCGATCCATCGCTGTTCTTTGATGATGATGGCAAGGTTTATCTGACGGGAACGAATGAGCTTTTTTCATCGGAAACGCCGGGAATCTATCAGGCGGAGCTGGATATCGCCACCGGCGAGTTGTTGACTGAACGAAGGCTGATCTGGGAAGGGACGGGGGCTATCGCACCGGAAGGACCTCACCTTTATCGGATAGGCGGCATGTACTATTTGATGATCGCTGAGGGTGGAACGAGTTACGGGCATATGGTGACAATCGCGCGCGGCGAGACGCCTTATGGACCGTTCACAAGCAATCCCGGGAACCCGATCCTGACTCATCGGGAGGGTCATGGTTCGATCCAGGGAACGGGACATGCGGATCTTGTTCAATTGGAAGACGGCATCTGGTGGGCGGTATCTCTGGGTTTCCGTCCTGTGTCGGTCCCGTTCTTCGGCCAACATCATCATCTGGGAAGAGAGACTTGCCTGGCTCCGGTGTCATGGACGAAGGACGGTTGGCCGATCATCGGGGATCATGGCAGAGTGTCGGAAAGGATGAGGGTTGGCAGTCTGCCGATAGCGCCCGATGTGCCATGGATCGAGCAGGATGATTTCGATGGGCAGAAGCTTCAGCCATATTGGAACTTCCTGAGAAATCCTCGCGCGGAGAATTGGTCACTGGATGAAAGACCTGGCTGGCTGACTCTTCATGGCTCCGAGGTCTCGCTGAATGACCTCGGTTCTCCTGCCTTTATCGGCAGAAGACAGCAGCATTTCGATTGCGAGGTTTCAACCCTTCTGCATTATGAACCGGTTCAGGAAGAGGAAGAAGCCGGGCTTACCGTTTATATGAATGAACATTTTCATTAAGAAATTGCGGTGACCTGCGACTCTGCCGCCAATCGCAGGGTCATCCTCCGACGTCGCATCGGCTCCTTGTGGAAGATTGAGAGGGAAGAAGCGGTTGTAAGCACGAAATTGATCCTTGGCGTTACGGCCGATCCTCATCAGTATACGTTTTTCTATCAGCTGCCAGACGGTGTTAGGAGAACGTTTGGCTTAGGAGAATGCTATTTGCTGTCCACGGAAGTGGCGGGTGGATATACAGGTGTCTACTTCGGACTCTATGCGACAGGCAATGGCAAGCGCTGCTTGACACCCGCTTATTTCGACTGGTTTCAATATTCAATTCTTGAAAATGATCGAGCGAATCAGGGCGAATGATTCGATGCCGGGTAGATGAATGAAAGGCAGACGAGTTTGACCAGACTCTTCGCTGCATGTCGGAAAACTGCTACGGATCATGTCGTTTTTCTGTTAGTTGGTTCAACACGAGAATCTTAAGATAAGAATAAGACTTCGAATTGAGGAGGTAGAGGTATCCTATGCAATCAATGGAGTTATATACGCCGGAGACGATCGATCCCGAATATAGCCGTCCGGTTATCGACCAGGTGGAAGATCTGACCCATCCGGTGCCGCATCGCAAGGTGTCCGGACATTTTGAAGGTACGGACAAGCGGTTCAATTTCTATTTTCCGACGAAGGATCAATGGAAAGGCCGATTCTTTCATCTGGTGTATCCGACGCATGATGAAAATGCGGATGATGAAACGATCAGCTTCGGCGCGGACAGCGGAGCATATACCGTGCAGACGAACGGAGGACTCGGGTTCCGCGTTGATGCGGCTGCCGCGATGTTTTCGCGCAAGGTGGCTGCTGAATATTATGGCACATCCGAGCGAATCTACGGATATATATGGGGCGGCAGCGGCGGCTCCTACCAGACGACAGGTGCCATGGAAAAGAGCATCGGCATCTGGGATGGTGCGGTGCCATATATTCCCGGAGCACCTACCGCCATCCCGATCGATTTCTTCTGCCGGGCCTTTGCGCGGTTCGTGCTGAAGGACAAGGCCCAGCAGATTGCGGATGCGGTAAGTCCGGGGGGCAGCGGCGATCCTTATGCGGTACTGGACGAAGTGGAACGGTCCGTCCTGCAGGAGGTCACGAAGCTTGGCGTTCCGCTTCGCTCATGGGAAGGTTACCGTTACGTGCTGAGGCTGGATCTGCCTCCGGACGGATTGCTTTTCTTTACCGGATCGGTCAGGGAGATGGATCCGACCTATGCGGAGGATTTCTGGAGCAAGCCGGGTTACCTGGGGACGGAGCAATCGCCGCTCGGCGAGAGGTTTCGTTCAGCCAGAGTGGACCAGATGGCGGTAATAACGGCTGTGCAGCGCAATGAAGAACAGGTTCCGATCAGCTTGACGCTGGATCATGCACCGGTTGACCTGGCGACCACCGGCTTCGAGTACAACCTGTATGCGGTTGATGGCAAGACGCATATCGGCTCGCTTGCCGGCACACTGGACTCCTCGACCAAAACGCTGACGCTCAAGGAAGGTCTGGACGCCGGCGTGCTGGATGCGATCGAAGTTGGCTGCAAGCTGAGGATTGACAACGTCTGGATGCTTGCCGTACTTCCCTATCATCGCTATCAGGTGCCGACGAGACACGGGTTCTACACCTAGAATCAGTTCCGTTCTTCCGACGGTACCCCTCTCTATCCACAGCGACCAATCGAGACGGGGACGATGATCTCGCTGGGAGTCACCGGCGGTGGCACATGGAGTGGAAACATCCGGGGCAAGGTCATCATGGTGGCCAATCTGCTGGATTGTGATGCTTTCCCGTGGCATGCGGACTGGTACAGATCGAGAGTGCGAGAGTCACTGGGCGATACCTATGAAGACAGTTTTCAGGTATGGCTGAATGACCACGCTGACCATGTGGAACCGCATCATCCGTTTCTGATCAATTATATGAGCATCCTTCAGCAGGCACTTCGAGATGTGAGCGCATGGGTCGAGCAAGGTGTGATGCCGCTGCGTTCGACTCGATATGAAGTGATGGATGGCCAGATCATCGTACCGAAGGATGCAGCTTCCAGACTGGGCGTTCAACCGGTGGTCGATCTGACCGTGAATGGGTCCGACCGGATCGAGGTTCAGGTGGGAGAGACCGTCTCCTTCGAAGCCCGTATCCAGGTGCCGCCAAATGCTGGCAAGATCATCGAGATCGCATGGGATTATCTTGGCACAGGCTCCTTCGAGGTTGCCAGGGTTGAGCATCCTGAAGAATCGTTGCGCGTGACCGGCAACTATACATACACCGAGCCGGGAACCTATATGGTTGCGCTGCGGGCAGTATCTCACCGCGATGGGGATGCGAATGCGGCCTATGCAAGGATCGCGAATCTCGGACGTGTGCGAGTCATCGTTCGCGCTTGATATGCATAGAACAGGTCTTTTTTCGATATTCAAGAGAGCTCCAACCTATGAGGGTTGGAGCTTTTTTTCTTGGTCTTATAGAAAGTATAACCTTCCTACTTTCTCGTAAGACATAAGAAATACTAAGCTGCCGCCGGCGTCCTGAAGGACTTGGCGCCAGCCAAGTATTTCTTTACTCCATATGTCGTCAAACTGCTAGCCGAATGTCGTCATTCTGTTAGTTGGCGGTTGCCTGCCTGCCCTATCATGGAACCATACGCAGGATCTCCCCGCACATTACACAGAAGGAAGGGATACACATATGGAGCACGCCGTATCGGCGACGATCGGATCAACCAAACCGAATAAGAAAAAGAAGATGGACTTCAAGAGACTGTGACCGTTGTATCTGATGATGACACCGGGCATTCTGTATCTGATCCTCAATAACTATCTGCCGATGGCCGGAATCTTCATCGCTTTCAAGCAAATCAACTTCACGAAGGGCATTTTCAAGAGCGATTGGATAGGATTCAAAAACTTTGAATTTCTGTTCGCAACCAACGACGTATATATCATCACACGCAATACGATTCTCTACAATTTTTTCTTCCTCATCATGGGCACGATTCTCGCATTGGCTTGTGCCATCCTGCTCAATGAGATCAAGAACCTGTACGCCATGCGATTCTATCAGGGCGTCATCGCAATGCCGAATCTCATCTCCTGTGTGATCATCAGCTACCTGGTGTTTGCTTTTCTGGGGGCAGAAACCGGGTTTGTCAACAACTCGATATTACCAGCCCTTGGCATAGACGAGTGGATCATGTGGTATATGGAGCCGAAGTACTGGCCCTTTATCTTGTCCGTTGTTCACTTCTGGAAATCTGTGGGCTTCTCCAGCATCATCTATTTCGCGACCATCGTTGGCATTGATCAGAGCTATTATGAAGCCGCACGCCTGGATGGTGCGACACGCTGGCAGCAGATCACACGCATCACGATCCCAATCATGATGCCGATCATCATCATGATGACCTTGCTCAGCATCGGCAGAATCTTCTACACCGACTTTGGCCTGTTCTATCAGGTGACGAACAATTCCGGTGCGCTGTTCAATACGACGGCAACCATCGACACCTATGTATTCAATGGTCTGCTGGGCATCGGAGATATCGGCATGTCTGCTGCGGCAGGGGTCTATCAATCGGTTGTCGGGTTCATCCTGATCATCGTGTTCAATTACCTGGTCAGGATCATCGACAAGGATCAAGCACTGTTCTAGGGGGCGACAACATTGAAGAATGAAAATAGAGGATGGTCAATCGCGGCTCATATCTCCATGATCTTCTACACAGTGATGGTCATCATCCCGTTCATCCTGCTGATCTCCGCCTCGCTGACGGATCAGAAGGCGATCTATGCCAATGGGTTCTCCTTCTGGCCATCGGAGTTCAGCACGGCAGCCTATGATTACATCCTGTCCGCCAGTTCGGGGATTATACGGGCTTATGGTGTTTCCATCTTCGTGACGGTGGTTGGTACAGCGTTAAGCCTGATCATCACGGCACTACTGGCATATCCGCTGGCAAGAAGCATGCTTGCCATCGCGCACCCATCTCTGCGGATTCAATCAGTTCTCCTGGAATCGTGTTTCTGAAGAAGGTTCTCATCAGCAGCACGTTAAACCCGTTCATCAGAAATCCTGGAACAATCAACGCCCATATCGTGTTTTTGATGTTGATCAGCTGTGTCCAGACGAGATAGCTGGGCACTGCCTGAGATCAGGATCTCTTCCGTCCAGCCATACGCGCCGGGAGAGCAACTATATTTTGCCTTTCTTCTGGCAGCACGGGGAAGAGGAGCATGTGCTCCGGCCGTATCATACGAGGTCCAGTCGGTCATGACATCACCGAGCGTCTTAAGGCGAAGGAACTGGGTGACTGGCTGGAGCGCGAGTACATCTACAGCACCGGATGGAAGATGCTGGGTGTGACGGTTACAGGAGTATTGGCTACAGTTGCTGTTGCGTGGTTGTCAGCCAGAACAGGCTCCTTGGTTGCCGTCAGGATGCGGCGGGATCTATACAAACAGGTGTTGTCATTCTCTGCGGCGGATATTGACCAATTCTCCACGTCCTCCCTGATCACCAGAACGACCAATGATGTGCTGCAGATCCAGTATCTGATCCTGCTGGGGATGAGGCTGCTGTTGTTCGCTCCTGTCATTGGGCTCGGCGGAGTTGTTTTCGCGCTGAGAAGCAGCATATCGCTCAGCTGGATCATCGCGGTGGCGGTTCTGTGCGTGACAGGTCTGCTCCTCATCGTGTTCTCCCTGACCGTACCAAAGAGCAAACTGCTGCAACAACTGATCGACAATGTGAATCGGATCAGCCGCGAGAACCTGACCGGAATGATGGTCATTCGCGCATTTGGCAACGAACGGTATGAGGAGAGCCGGTTTGAGGATGCAAGCAATGAGCTGCGGAGAACCAACCGTTTCATCCAGCGGGCGATGGCGTTCATGTTTCCGGTTCTGACCCTGATCATGAATGCAACGATGCTGGTGATTCTGTGGTTTGGGGCCGGGGCTATTGCCGCTTCCGAGCTGCAGATCGGCAGTATGATGGCATTTATGCAATATGCGATGCTGATCATCATGTCCTTCCTGCTGATGTCCATGATGTTCACGATGGTACCGCGAGCTCTGGCAGCGGCGGAGAGGATTCAGGAAGTGCTGGGAACGGAAAGCGTCATTCGCGGGCAGGAAACCGGCAAGCGTCATGCTAATGATGAACAGATGACCATCGAGTTCAGAGAGGTTTCCTTCCGTTATGCGGATACGGAAGCAGACATTTTACAGGACATCAGCTTCACGGCCCGACCGGGAGAAGTGACAGCGATCATCGGAGCCACCGGGTCGGGCAAGTCGAGCCTCGTGCATCTGTTGCCCAGATTCTACGATGTCACCAAGGGACAGATCCTGATCAACGGCATCGATATTCGTGATCTACCGCTGGAGAAATTGCGTGGATGGATCGGTTATGTGCCGCAACGATCGGTGCTGTTCTCGGGGGATATCGCCTCCAATGTGCGATTCGGTCATCCATCCGCCAGCGATGCCGAGGTGGAAGAAGCGCTTGACATCGCCCAAGCATCAGAATTCGTCCGCAAACTGGAGTATGGCATCCAATCTCCGATTTCCCAGGGCGGAACGAATGTCAGCGGCGGGCAACGGCAAAGGATCGCGATCGCTCGTGCGCTGATCAAGCGGTCTCCCATCTATATCTTCGATGACAGCTTCTCGGCGCTGGACCTGAAGACCGATGCAGCGCTCCGGAAGTCTCTGCAGCGAGTCACATCCGAAGCGACTGTGATCATCGTCGCACAGCGCATCAGCACGATCAGGAATGCGGCGCAGATCATGATGATCCTGGCAGATCATCATAACAGAATGTTTTTCTATCTGGATGACGGGAGATTTATCGGCATCATCGCGGGCAACAAAGGTGACCAGTGGGATCTTGAGAGTCTCACAGCAGCTTCACATCGGTATATTTCATCGTGCAATCAATACTTTTACTGTGACCTTTCCTGCTATTGGGGGATGCCGGTTCAGCCGCATATGATGAGTTCCATGGTGGAGAGACTGCGCACCCAGGACAACAACAATGTCGCTTTCTTCAACCAGGTGTATCTCTATTGTGAAGACGGGAACATGCACCAGCAGGTGCAGTTGCCTGATCTGGATATATGGACCAACCTTTTGAAGACTGAGGACAGGAATGAAATCATAGTATCCGTCGAGAAGCTGTTTGACAGGCTTACGAGCAGCGGCTACCTCAATGCCGATCTGCTTCACCAGATTCAGCAGGATTATCTGCAAGCGTTGTATTCCTACCTGAATCAGAAGGGCATCCAGGCTCATCAGCTGTTTGGCGATGAAATGTCGAAACGCGTTGCCGCTGCGGCCAATCGCTCCGTAGCAGACATGCTCTCGTGGGTCAAATATTCGGTGGAACGGGCGATTAACCAGTCGGAAGTGGTGGACAAGGCTTTCACATTGGTGGAAACCGTCAAACAGTATATCGCCCGGAATATCGACCGTGATCTGTCCAGGGAGCTCATCGCCAGTATCGCGTATCTCAACCCGGATCACCTGTCGCGCATCTTCAAGAAGCATACCGGTTATGCCATCTCGGAATATGTGCTGATGGAGAGAGTCAAGCTGGCGAAGAAGCTGCTCGTCACCACCGATATCCCGATCGGCGCCATAGCAACTTCGGTCGGGTACTCGAATTTTTCTCACTTCGCCCGGATGTTCAAGAAATATGCAGAGATGGGGCCAAGCGAATACCGGCAGAAGTACAAGATGGAAGGAGTCAAATAAATGCGAGTTTTCATAAAACCATTGACCAATGATAACGTTACCTTGACCGCTTACCTGCTCGATGCTTCGAATGAGATGGTGAATACCCGCGTGCGTCCGGCCATCCTTATCTTCCCGGGCGGAGCTTACCGCAGCTGTTCGGACCGGGAGGCGGAACCGGTAGCCATGGCTTTCCTTGCGGAAGGGTATCATGCGTTTGTGTTGAGATATTCCGTCAATCAGATGGACGCATATCCCAAGGCATTGGCTGACGCTGAAGAGGCTCTGGAGCTGATTCGATACCATAGTGCGGAATGGAACATCGACCCGGGGAAGATTGCTGTTTGCGGATTTTCTGCTGGCGGGCATCTGGCCTCAGCCCTTGGTACGATGGGAAGGGTGCGTCCGAATGCCTTGATCCTCTGTTATGCCAACACCTTGTTTAGAGAAGCCGGGATCAGCCCGATGCCTATCCCTGGCGTTACGGAGCATGTGGATGCTTCAACACCGCCGTCCTTCATTTTCCATACGTGTGCGGATCGGGTGACACCGGTCAGAAGTGCCTTGAGCTTTGCTTCTGCCCTGGAGGCGGCGAACGTGCCGTTTGAATTGCATATTTTTCAGCAGGGCGAGCATGGTCTGTCCCTGGCGAAGCCAGTCACTTCAGGCGGGGCGCGTTCGATGATCAATGACGATGCAGCGAAGTGGTTTGACCACTGCATTGCGTGGCTCAAGAACATTTTTGGTGAATTTGAAGCGCGGGATGAGATCATGCTGAACGAGAATATACAGGAATATGGCGTTGATGTCCAGCTTGGTGTCCTCTGGAAAAATCCCGAATGCAGGAAGTTGGTCGTTGACTTCATGCCTGAGCTTGGAGCGAATGATCTGTTGAAGGATGCGATGGGGATACCGCTTCGTAAGATATTCGAGTTCAGTGGGGTTCCAGAACCCGAGATCCGGTCGATGAATAAGAGATTGAAGCAGATCCAGCTTTTGAAGTAAATGCAGATGAAAAGAGCTGTCTGGAGGGATCGCCGATGGAACGGAAGAACTGCTGCGGAGTAAGCAGGGAGTCCGACAACCGGGCTAAGGACGGACATGATCTGCTTCATCAGTCGAGCGAGAGGTACGAGAACATCTTGATGATTCCCCTGCCTGGCGGGGAGTTCCTTATGGGAACGAACGACGAGGAAGGATTTCCTGAGGATGGGGAAGGACCGGTCAGACGGGTGTATGTGGATCCTTTCGAGATATCTCCTTTTACGGTAACGAACAGAGAGTTTGCCAGATTCGTCGAACAGACCGGCTACATCACCGAGTCCGAACGATTCGGGTGGTCGTATGTGTTCCATCTGCTGGCGACGGAGGAAACGAAGCGCAAGGTGAAGCAAACGCCGCACGGCCTGCCCTGGTGGCTGCCGGTGGAGGGGGCATACTGGGCCAAGCCGGAAGGGCCGGACTCAGGCATCGAGGATCGCATGGATCATCCCGTCGTTCACGTCTCCTGGCACGATGCTTTGGCTTATTGCCATTGGTCGGGAACGAGACTGCCCACTGAGGCTGAGTGGGAATACGCCGCTCGCGGCGGCCTGGTGCAGAAGAAGTATCCGTGGGGCGACCTGCTCAAGCCGGATGGGCGGCACCGATGCAATATCTGGCAGGGCAAGTTTCCGACCGTTAACAATGCGTTGGACGGATACGTCGGTACAGTACCGGTGGATGCCTTCGAACCGAACGGATACGGGCTGTACAACATGGCCGGCAATGTCTGGGAGTGGTGTGCGGACTGGTTCACGCCTGTTTATCACAAGGTGACCGACTCGCGCAAGCCCTTTTTTGCATCCCCTACGGGACGGAGGTCCATGCGCGGTGGATCGTTCCTGTGCCATCGCTCGTATTGCAACCGATATCGGGTGGCGGCGCGCTTCTCCAACACGCCCGACAGCTCCACGAGCAACTGTGGCTTTCGAGTCGTCAGGTCGCTGGTGCGTTGAGAAGGCCCGTTTATAGAAACCGATCTCTGATGAGGTCGGTTTTGTTGTGCCCGGTCTGGCCCGAGAATGTCGTAATAGTATCAAACATGTTGTCGGAATAGTGATAGCCCGCTGGAAGACATTTTTCTTATACTGTCCATAAATTGGGTTAACCGTCAGACAGAAAGGAGAATTGTAGTGATCAGAATATCTTTCAACAACGGTTGGACTGTAGGGAAGAACAAGGGTTTCTTCAGTCTGGTGCCAGATGAAACGCCGGTGCCCGTTACCTTGCCCCATGATGCGATGATCGGCCAAAAGCGCAATCCGGAAGCAGAAAGCGGTACGAAGAAAGGCTTCTTCCCGGATAAAACCTGGGAGTATGTGAAGAAGTTCGATGTGCCCGTCGATTACCGGGACCGAAGAGTGTACTTCGAATTCGAAGCTGCCTACAACAACGCCATGGTGTACATTAACGGAGATTTTGCTGGGCAGTGTCCTTACGGATACTCCAACTTCTATATCAAGGCCGATCCATTCCTCAAATATGGGGGAGCAAACGAGATCAAGGTAGTGGTCAGGAGCCATGATGACTCGCGCTGGTACTCGGGAACCGGTCTTTACCGAAATGCCTGGATCATCGTGGCGAACTTTACGCATATGGCCCTGGATGGAGTGAAAATCACTGCTCCGGACATTACCGATGAACGTGCGGTTGTTCATGTCGCCACGACGATCGAGAATGAAGGTGTGCATCCGCAAGCGTTGACGGTGGTTGCCGAGATGCATGATGCAGATGGTAACCTTGTTGCTTCGGACAGCAGTCCGTTTACCGCTTTCGCAGGAGAGAAGGCGACGCTGCGCCAGAAGCTGTATGTCAGGTCGCCGAAGCTCTGGAATGTGGATACTCCGTATCTCTACAGCGTCAGGATCAGGCTGATGGATGGCGAAGAAGTGCTTGATGAGGATGTCCATTCGTTCGGCATTCGCAGTCTGTCTCTCGATCCGGAGATGGGCCTCCGGATCAATGGCGAGGTTGTGAAGCTGCGCGGCGCCTGTATCCACCATGACAACGGCGTTCTGGGAGCTGCCGGGATCAGCCGGGCGGAAGAGCGGCGGGTAGAAATTCTGAAGCAAGCCGGTTTCAATGCGATCCGAAGCGCGCACAACCCGATCAGCAAATCGATGCTGGATGCCTGCGACCGCCTCGGCATGTTGGTGATGGACGAGTGTTTCGACATTTGGACGGAGACCAAATCGGACTACGACTATGCGCTGAATTTCCCCACATGGTGGGAGAAGGATGTCGAGGCGATGGTGAACAAGGACTTCAACCACCCCTCCGTCATCCTGTATTCCATCGGCAATGAGATTCCGGAGACTGGCAGTGCTCATGGCGCGGCATGGGGGCGGAAGATCGCGGAGAAGATACGCAGCCTTGACAGCACCAGGTTTGTGACCAATTCGATCAATATGTTCCTGTCTGTACTGGATCAAATCGTCAACATGATGCAAACCCGAGTATCCGGCGATCTGAACTCGACGATCGCGAATATCGGGGACATGATGAAACAGGCTCAGGCAAGCGAGTTGGTGACGAGGCTGGTGGCGGAATCGTTCGCTGCGGTTGATGTCGCCGGCTACAACTACGCGGACAATCGGTATGTGATGGACAAGCAGCTGTTCCCGAATCGCATCATCGTGGGAAGTGAGACATTCCCCCGGGATATTGCGAACAACTGGAAGCTGGTGAAGGAGCATGGGCATGTTATCGGAGACTTCACCTGGACCGGATGGGATTATCTTGGAGAAGTGGGGATTGGCAAACCATATCGCGAAGAAGGCGTAAATGACTTGACCGGCAGGTATCCTTGGCTGATCGCATATTGCGGAGATATCGATATCACCGGCTGTCGCAGGCCAGCTTCCTATTACCGGGAGATTGTGTTCGGGTTGCGCAAGGAGCCGTATATTGCCGTTCAGAGACCTGAGCATTATGGCTGGCCGACAGCCAATAACCCGTGGAGCTGGAGCGATTCGATCTCCAGCTGGAGCTGGGAAGGCTATGAAGGCAAGCCGATCGTTGTGGAGGTTTACTCGGATGCTGATGAAGTCGAGCTGCTGCTGAATGGAAAGAGCATTGGAAGAGCGCAAGCGGGAGAGGTGAGCGGGTATATGGCTGTGTTTGAGACGGTATATGCTCCAGGTGAACTGACGGCAGTCGCCTATAGGGCTGGTTCCGAATCAGGGCGCATGGCGCTTCGCTCCGCAGGCGTCGAGGTCAATTTGAAGGCAGAGGCGGACAGATCGCAAATAGCGGCCGATGATCATGATCTGGCTTTCGTCAGCATCTCGTTCGTAGATAATGAGGGAATCCTGAAGCCGCTCTCGGACCGGATTGTGACCGTGACGGTGGAAGGGACAGGCGTTCTTCAAGGCTTTGGCAGCGCCAATCCGAAGACGGAGGAGTCCTATACCGATCACGAGCATACGACCTTCGACGGACGTGCTCTTGCGGTTATTCGACCAACGGGAGAAGGCAAGATTCGTGTTGCAGTAGAAGCCGAAGGATGTTCGCCGCAAGTGGTTGAGATAGAAGCAGTTCGTACATGAATGTGGAGAATGTTAGGTACACTTTATGACATGCCAAGCTGCCTCCTGAGTCTTGAACGACTAGGTGCAGCTTGGTTTTTATATCAACAAGTCGGCAAAACGTCAGTCACCAGGTCGCCAAAGGGATAGAACGCCTATCTGTGAGTCTATTATGCTGATTAGAGAAAGGATGATGAAAACGGGAGGCAGATAGGATCATGATCAATCAAAATGATGGAATCGGCAGAGTACAGGTCAGCACCATTCCATTGCCGGAGGAAGTGAAGCTGGTAAGCGGAACGTATACGTATTCCGGCAAGGTGCTGCTGACTTACAAGAGAGAAGAGGATGCGAATGAACGAGATTATTACCGTATAGCGGTGCTGGATGACGATGGTTCGAACTTCCGCGACATCTTCACCGGTGTGATCCCGCAGAAGCCGAAGGCGAACGGGATCCGTTTCATGCCATATCAGGACAACAAGCGGGTGCTGCTCGGCGATTATGTGCTCGAGTGCTCGCCGGATATCGACAATTGCGAGGAAGCGAGGCTCATCCCGGTGATTTATCCGTCGCATCTGGTGGACGATCCGCGGATCACCAATCACTGGTCGGAGATCATCATCGCGCCGGACAATCGGCACATGAGCTGGACGGCGCTTCGCAACGATGTTGGCGCTGCGGTGATGATCGGCACACTGGAGAGACAGGCGGATCATTACACGATCGAAAATATTCAAATCATCAGCTCGGTTCGTCCTTATGAGCCAGATCCAAATCGTGAAGGCTACATCATCCCTGGCATCATGCGCGGAGGTGAGGTCAAGCAGTTCGTCCGTGGAGGCAATGCCATCTCCGCTGTTGGTGCGAAGACGGGCAGTACGACGAACTCCGTCATCCAATACTTGAACTCTGAGGAGATGGAGCAAATCACTTTCACCCCAGGCTATGACGAAACGACGATCCTGTCGCCCGATGAACGTCTCGGAATCGTCATGACGAGCCGTTTCTCGCAGAAGACAGATCCGGCGATCTTCGGATTGATGCCGAGACCTTATGGCATGCTGACTTCCATGGGCATCACCTGGGCGCTGTACACCTACAGCATCACCGGGGTTCGCCGTTTCCGCCCGGGGAACATCGGTCCTGCTCTGATCCATATCGAGCGTTCTATGAAGGAACCCGGCTATCTGGGTATCCAGCTGACGACGGATGAGAATTGGGTGTACTGTTCACCGATGTCCTGGCATCCGGACGGCAAACGGGCGATGTGGCCGGAGGTGTACCGGGGCAGCGAGCCTGCCAGGATGCGGTTGCAGAAGGTGGAACTGCTCGATTACCAGCCGCAGGAGCCTGTGCCTTTCGTCGAAACGACCGATGAGATCCCTTATGCCATCAAGGACTTCTCCGTGTTTGATTCCATCGGCCACCATGTGGAAGGGAAGATCGCGGGCAAGGCTTCCGGATATATCGAATACCAACATAACGGAACTGAAGGCCGTACAGAGGCGACCTATGTGAACTACAGCGACGATGGGGAGCATGTGTACAACGGCTATGAGAAGGTGAAATCTTCCTTCACCAGCGAGACGTTCTATGAAGCGAAACTGCAGCTTACCGGTCCCAATCCCGGGGAGATGGATCTGAAGGCGACATTCTCACCAATCACTAGCCGACTTCCTGCACAGTTGCTGTTTGAACAGGACGAGAATGGCAAGCCGAAGAGCTACGGCTATGCCACGTACAACGGGGTCACGCTCCGGATCGAGGATCTACTGCCTTAATGGGATACCGATTCCTAAAGGAGGTGTACCGAATGACGGATTTCTCGAGTGTCAGAGGCAAAGTTGTCATCGTCACGGGTTCCGCCGACGGGCTGGGCAAGGCCATCGCGCAGTGCTACCTGGCCCTGTTCCTCGCTTCCGATCTGGCCCGCTATATCAGCGGCGCAGCGATCCCGATCGATGCCGGTTCCAGCGCGGGGAAGATTACCCCTGTACAGTGGGCGCATCCGGAAATATTGGAGTAACCGTATGCAGCAGAAGGCAGACTCGCAAGAGTCTGTCTTTATTTGGTCTTATAGAAAATATAACGTCCCATACATTCTCGTAAGACATAAGAAATACTAAGCTGCCACCGGCGTCCTGAAGGACTTGGCGCCAGCCAAGTATTTCTTTATCGTATAGAATTCATAACCTCAATATATTCCAGTACGACATAAGAAATACTAAGCTATCACCTGCGTCCTAAAGGACTTGGTGCTAGCCAAGTATTTCTTTAGCATAGAAAAGTCGTTAAAAGAACAGGCAATGGGTCGGCAAACTGTTAGTTGAGACTCGGAAGCTTCTATAGAATTGGTTTAAGCGGACTATTGGCACAAGGAGTGACTCTGGTGAGAACGGTAATTGGATTAAATGAAGGATGGCGATTTTCCAAACATAACGATGAACTGGCAGCCAGTGAAGCAATCCAGGAAGATACCTGGCACGTCGTGAACATCCCGCATACGTGGAATGCCATCGATGGAGCGAACGGCTACGCCTATTATCAAGGAGCTTGCTGGTACAGAAAAGCGTTTGCGATCGATTCCTCCCTGGAAGGCAGCAGGCTGTTCATCGAGTTTCAAGGCTCGGGCAGCATCACGGATGTTTACGTTAACGGCAAGCATATAGGCCAACATAGAGGCGGTTATTCCACCTTTCGTTTCGATATTACCGATGCAGTGAAGTTTGGCGCACACAATGTGCTGGCGGTGAAGGTGGACAATACCGTCGTGGACGATGTGTATCCGCAGAAGGCCGACTTCACCTTCTATGGCGGCATTTACCGGGATGTGAGTCTGATCGCGGTGAATCCGGTTCACTTCGATCTTCTGGACTATGGTTCCGGCGGGGTATACATCATTCAGGAGAGTGTGACGCAGGACGAAGCGAAACTGACGATCCGTTCCCGGATCGTCAATGACAGCCGGGAAGAGAAGCAGGTACGGCTATGGGCAGACATCCTGGACGCGGGCGAGCAGCTCGTCACCTATTCAGCCAAGGAGGTTACGCTCGCAGCAAGCGAGTGCCGGATCGAGGAGATCCCCGTCGTCATCGAGCAGCCGAACCTTTGGCATGGACGGAAGAATCCGTATCTGTACAAGCTCCAAATCTCGCTTGCCAGCTTCAATGATACGATCGATGAATGTACGATTCCGTTTGGCGTCAGGTACTTCCACGTCGATCCGGAGCGCGGCTTCTTCCTGAATGGTGAACATCTGCCGCTCTATGGCGTGTCCAGGCATCAGGACCGCAAGGACAAGGGCTGGGCGATCAGCCGCCAGGATCAGGACGAGGACATGGCACTGATCAAGGAGATCGGAGCAACTTCGATCCGCCTGGCGCACTATCAGCACAGCCAGTATTTCTATGATCTGTGCGACCGGGAGGGTATGGTCGTCTGGGCGGAGATCCCGTTCATCTCGATCATGTCGCAGCATGAGCTGGAAGGGATCAACGCGAAGCAACAGCTCCTGGAGTTGATCAGGCAAAACTTCAACCATCCGTCCATCTTCTTCTGGGGCATCCAGAACGAGATTCAGATCGGCGGAGAGAGGCCGGAGGTCAGGAGGCTCGTCAAGGAGCTGAATGCCCTGGCCAAACAAGAAGATCCAACGAGATTAACGACGATGGCCAACGTGCTGTTTGTGAGCGAGGAGGACGAATATAACCGGATCACCGATGTCATCGGCTACAACAAGTACTATGGTTGGTACCATGGCAAAACGTCGGACTTCGAACCGTGGCTGGAGAAGTTCCATCGCATCAATCCGGACGTGCCGCTCTGCATCTCCGAATACGGTGCCGAGGGGATCATCCAGTACCATAGCGCGGACCCGAAGGTCAAGGATTACACGGAAGAGTACCACGCCCTGTTCCATGAGGAGGTGTGGAAGATCCTCGGCAGCAAGCCTTATCTGTGGGCGACCTACGTATGGAACATGTTCGACTTCGGTGCGAATATCCGGGATGAAGGCGGCGTAAAGGGCAGAAACAACAAGGGGCTCATCACCTACGATCGCAAGATCAAGAAAGACGCCTTCTATATGTACAAAGCTCACTGGTCGGACGAGAAGTTCGTGCACATCACCAGCAAGCGGTTCGTGGAGAGGACGGAGGAGGCAATCCGGGTCAAAGTGTACTCCAATTGTCCGAAAGTGTCGCTCTATGTGAACGGCGAACTGTTGGAAACGCAAGCTGGGGATGAGAGAATCTATGTTTTTGAAAATGTACCGCTGACAAAAGGCTGGAATGAGATTCGCGCGGTCGCCGCACATGAGCAGACTCAATACGTCGACACCGCCAGATGGATCAAGGTTGCCGAGCCGAATCCAAACTACGAAGCGCCGGTAGAGGACAAGGGAGTGGAAGTGGCCAACTGGTTCCAGATGCCGGAGATGGATGGAGCCATCGAAGCGCTGGAAATAACGGACGATGTGTACTCGACGCGGTGCACGTTCAAGGAGCTGTACGAGCATCCGGAGGCAGCGGCGGTGCTGGACCGATACTTCGGCGAGGACTTCCGCAGCAGACCAACCTACAGCATGACACAGGGCTTCAAAATCGATACGCTCGCCGAGATGGCGCCGGATCATTTCAACGAGAAGCTGTTGTATGCACTCAATCGGGAACTGACGAAGATCAAAAGGACAAAATCTTGAGGAGGCTGGACAGATGGCAAAAAGATTTCCCGAAGGATTCTATTGGGGGGCATCTACCGCCGCTCACCAGGTGGAAGGCAATAATACGAACTCGGACTTCTGGCTGATGGAGAATCTGGAGGGCTCGCTGTTCAAGGAGCCTTCCGGTGATGCGGTTGATCATTATCGTCGGTACCGGGAAGACATCGCGCTCATGGCTGAACTGGGTCTTAATTCGTATCGCTTCTCGATCGAATGGGCGAGGATCGAGCCGGAGGAAGGGCGCTTCGATCAGGAAGCGATCGACCATTACCGGGATGTGCTCGCGGCATGCCAGGAGCACAACATCATGCCAATCGTCACGCTCCATCACTTCTCTTCCCCGCAATGGCTCATCCGCACCGGAGGCTGGGAGTCGGAAGAGACACCTGCGAGATTCGCGCGTTATGTTGAGAAGGTTATGCGCGAACTGGGCGAGATGATCCCTTACGCTTGCACGATCAATGAAGCCAATATCTCGATCGGCATCACCAAGATCATGAAGCGGCATCAATCGCAAGGCAATGCACAGGTCGGAGTGAACCTCGACAACATGGCCAGCATCCAGAAGTATTATATGGCTCTGGGGCAGGCGTTCAGCTTGCATCCACAGCAGATCCATTCATTTCTCGGACCGCGTACGGAGCAAGGACTTCGCGTCATCTTCCAGGCTCATGAGGAAGCGAGAAAGGTGATTCGTGAGGCGAGCCCGCATACCAAGGTCGGCATCACCTTGTCGCTCTATGATATCCAGGCCATCCCGGGCGGAGAAGAACACGCTGCACAAGCGATGCAGGAAGAATTCCTGCAGTTCCTCCCATACTTGCAGGATGATGATTTCTTCGGGTTGCAGAACTACACGCGCTATATCTATGGCCCGGAAGGCTACATCCCGCCGGCAGAGGATGCGGAGAAGACGCAGATGGGCAATGAATTTTATCCGGAGGGTCTAGGAAATGTCATCCGCTTTGTTCATAAGACTTTGAACAAGCCGATCATCGTCACGGAGAACGGTGTGGCAACGGATAACGATGAGCGACGTGTCGTATTTATCGACCGTGCGCTGCAAGGCGTGCATGACTGTGTGGAAGACGGGATTCCTGTTCTCGGTTACATGCATTGGTCATTGATTGACAATTTCGAATGGCAACTGGGGTATTCCAAAACCTTCGGCTTGATCGCCGTAGACAGAACGACGCAGAAGCGCATGCCCAAGCCAAGCGCATATCATTACGGGAACATTGCGAAGACCAATGCGCTTCCATGATGGACGGCATACTTCGGGATTATGAGGAGGAATGCAGATGCTCACAGTGACGGGATTAAGGACAGATTATCTGGAGAACCCATTGGGACTGGATTCGAAGCAGCCTCGTCTCAGCTGGAAGCTGATCAGCGACAAAGCGAATGTCCTGCAGAACGCTTATCAGGTGCAGGCTTCCCATGGGGCTGACTTCGCCGAGCTCGTCTGGGACAGCGGCAAGGTGGAGAGCGACCGGTCGCAGTGTGTCCGGTATGCGGGGCCGGAACTCCTATCGCTCGAACGGATCTATTGGCGCGTCAAGGTGTGGATCAATCTGGGAGAGGAGTCGGACTTCAGCTTGCCAGCTTTCTTCGAAACGGGGCTGCTGAGCCCATCCGACTGGAAAGCCCGGTGGATCGAACCGGAAAGAGATGTCGATCTCGACGCTTACAAGCCGGCGCCCTACCTGCGCAAGGAGTTCACCGTCCAGAAGGGGTTGGTATCCGCCAGAGCCTGCCTCACAGCCCATGGGCTGTATCGCTTCTATCTGAATGGGGTGGAGGGGACGGATCATCTGTTCACGCCGGGTTTTACCTCCTACCACAAGCGGTTGCAGGTGCAGGTATACGATGTGACCACCCTTCTGCGAGAAGGCACCAATGCACTGGGAGTAATGCTCGGAGACGGATGGTGGAGAGGCAATACGGGCGGAGCCAACCTGCGAAATAACTTCGGCTACAAGCTGGCGTTCCTCGGGCAGATCGTTCTGCGATACGAGGATGGAAGTACGGAAGTGATCGGCAGCGACGAATCATTCAAGACGTCCACCGGACCTTTGCTCAAGTCGGATATGAAAGCAGGGGAAATCTATGATGCGCGAATCAACCTGGATGGCTGGCATGAGCCAGGCTTCGATGATTCTTCATGGGACCCTGCAATTGTCGCGGAGCACGGATACGACAACCTGATCGGAACCCGCAACGTGCCCGTGAGGCAGAAGGAAAGATTTACGCCGCAGGTGCTCAACACGCCGGACGGCAAGACGGTGCTGGACTTCGGCCAGAACATCGCGGGCTGGGTGGAGATGAAGGTGGCAGGTGAAGCTGGAACGGAAGTCGTCTTGATTCATGGTGAGGCGTTGGATCGGGACGGCAATATCACCCTGAAGAATCTGTCAGAGCATGGAGAGCTTATAGACTTCCAGGAGGTTCACTATATCCTGTCCGGCAACGGGACAGAGTTCTATAAGCCTCACTTTGCGATTTTCGGCTTCCGATATGTGCTCGTGAATAACTATCCCGGGGAAGTGAAGCCGGAGAACTTCACCGCAGTGGCCGTCTACTCGGATCTCGAGGAGACCGGCGACTTCACCTGTTCGAATCCGCTCATCAATCAACTCGTATCCAATACGAGATGGAGCCAAAAAGGCAACTTCATGGACATTCCGACCGACTGTCCGACGCGGGAGCGGGCTGGATGGACGGGCGATGCCCAGCTGTATGCGAGAACGGCAACGGACTTCATGAATGTGTATCCGTTCTATGAGAAATGGTTGGCCGATCTGGCTGTGGAGCAATTTGCCGATGGTTGTGTCGGAAGCACAGTGCCTACGTTGTTTAACTACCATAACCTCGACGAATGGGAAAGGGTAATGCGGACGAATAACGATCCGATGATGGCGATGCGCAGACCGAGACCCGGAACTCCCAGTTTCCTGGACGGATCAGCTGGTTGGGGCGATGCTGCGGTTATCATTCCATGGACATTATATCTATGTTATGGAGACAAGCAGATCCTCGAGAGGCAGTATGAATCCGCCAAGGCATGGGTGGATTACATGGCAGCCTGCGCGAAGACGCCGAATGAGCAGTACAAGGATACTCCGGCTTATCATACGTATACCGATGGTGAACTGGATGCCGACTATATCTGGGACACGAAGTTCCACTACGGCGAATGGAATGAAGCAGATGCGAACACCCAAGATATCATGTCGGTCATGATGACCAGCCGGCATACGCTTCCGTATGTGGCAACGGCCTATTATGCATATTCATCACGTCTGCTGTCTGAGATGGCTGAAGTGCTTGGGAAGCAGGAAGACGCTGTGAAATACCGCGGGCTCTTCGAGAAGATCAAGAGGGTGTACAACAAGTACTTCATCCAGGAAGATGGCTCGATCCTCGGCGACCGACAGGCGCCGAACGTTCGGGTGCTCGCCTTCGGATTGGCGGACGAAGCGCGCAAACAAGCCGTCGCGGATCGTTTGGCGCAGCTTGTTGTCGAGAAGGATTACCACTTGAACACAGGCTTCCTCTCGACGCCGTTTATCCTGCCGGTGCTTGCAGAGCACGGGCACGCCGATATCGCCTTCCGGCTGCTGGAGCAGGAAACGTGTCCATCCTGGCTGTATGCGGTGAGCAAGGGGGCGACGACGATCTGGGAGAACTGGAACGGCATGACTCCAGAAGGAGACCCGTGCGCGTCTCTTAACCACTACTCCTATGGCGCGGTATGCGAATTCTTCTTCTCGGGTGTGGCAGGCATACGACCTGTCTGGGAGAATCCGGGATACAAGCACTTCGTGCTCAAACCGCTCCTTGGAGGAACGCTCACTCAGGCGAGCGCAACCTTCGAATCGCCGTACGGCACCATCCGATCCAGCTGGGAGAAGCGCGACCAAGGAGTCGCTTATCACTTCGAAATCCCGGCCAATACGACGGCGACGATCATGCTGTCCGGCCAGCCGGAAGAATTGGGGAAAGTAGTCGACAAGTATCCGAATGCCCACTATGAGGACGGCAGAATCGTGATGGATGTAGGCAGCGGTGTCCATCATTTTGAACTGTAAAACTGACGTACCAGGCTGATTTCTTCTCAATGAAGAAATCAGCCTGTCTTTTTCCAAGGCAATGCATATCACGGCTCGGACTCCAGATAAACGATTTAGGCGATTTTGAGGTTTATTTATTTCTAACGGACTGAGATGATCTAATACAAGGATTGTAAGCAACCAACAACTGAAAACAGCCTTGTTAAAGCCAAACACTGGAACGATTTACCTTGTATCAAGGCGCTTACCATATTAATGTTAAAGGTTATAATGAAAGTGGTTGTTGGACCTGGCAACTGTCAGTATGCGCTTACAAAAGGTCGGCAAACGTATATTCATAAAGTCGTCTAAACGACAGTTGGCATGTTTGGAAGCAGATATACTCGAAGTGTAAACTCAATCAATCAGTTGGGGGGATATCTATGAGAAGGTCACTTAAGATCGGCAGCTTGCTTATGGTGCTTATCCTGATCATATCGCTGATCGCAGCGTGCGGATCCGGGGGAAACAATAACAACAGCAATACTGCCAATACGAATTCCAATTCTGCTTCCAACAGCAAGTCTTCATCCAGCGGCGGCAACACCAGCTCTTCAGGTTCTGCCGACAGTGCCGGAGAGACGCTGGAGCCTTACGAATTGACGATGGCGTACCCGATCTTCGGTGCTACACCGACGGATATGGATCAAGTCGTGGCTGAGATCAACAAGATCACGCAAGCGGAGATCAATACCACGGTCACGATTCTTCCGATCAGCATCGGCAGCTATTATCAGCAGATGAATCTGATGTCGTCCAGCGGCGAGAAGCTCGACCTCATGTTCACGTTCGGCAACTCCGGTCTGTACTCGACAGACGCGATGAGCGGCAAGCTGCTTCCGCTTGACGATCTGCTGGCCCAATACGGACAAGGCATCGTAGAAGCGGTTGGAGCCGAGTACATGGAGTCTGCGAGGGTCGGAGGCCAGATCTACGGGGTGCCGACGCTCCATTCCTTCGCCCAGCAGCCTGGCATCCTGATGCGCAAGGATATCGTGGACAAGTACAACATCGACGTCAGCTCCATCAAAACGATCCATGATCTGGATCCTGTATTCAAGATCGTGAAGGATAATGAGCCGAACATGGTTCCGATCGCCTTTGGCCTCTCCAATGCAATGACCTATCTGAGAAATTACGACAAGCTTGGTGATGGGTACGGTGTGCTGCCTGGTTTCGATAATGGCCTGCAGATTGTAAACTGGTACGAATCCGAGGAGTATGCAGAGCTGTTGAATGTGATGCATGAATGGTTCAAGGCTGGTTATGTCAACAAGGATGCAGCTACCACGCAAGCCACCACCACGGATCTTGTCAAGGCAGATGCGGCTTTCTCCTATATCACCATGCTGAAGCCTGAAGTCAAGGCGGGTGAGGAACGCTTTATCGGCAAGGAGCTTGTGGAAGTGTACTTCAGCGATTATGAACCCTATGCGACCACAACGGACGTCGTGGTTGGCGTCTGGGGCGTCGCGCAACAATCGGACAATCCGGAACGCACCATGATGTTCCTCAATCTGATGTATACGAACAGCGACTTGGTCAACCTGATGTACTGGGGGATTGAAGGCAAGCATTACGTGAAGGTGTCCGACAATGTGATCCGTTATCCGGACGGCATCGACAGCTCGACCGTCGGTTATTCATCGAACGGGATGACGATCGGCAACCCATTCATCGCCTATACGTTTGAAGGTGACGATCCCAATCTCTCGCAAACGATTCAGGAGTGGAACGCTGCAGCGAAGAAGTCCGTCGCGCTCGGCTTCACGTTCACCTCGGCCGACGTTCAGAACGAGATGACCGCGATCTCCAATGTGCTGCAGCAGTATCAGCGAGTGCTGGAGACCGGATCGGCCGATCCGAAGCAGGTACTGCCGGAATTTATCTCCCAGCTCCAAGCGGCAGGCATTGATCGGGTCATTGAAGCGAAACAGGCGCAACTGGATGCGTGGGCAGCAGAGAACAAGTAACGCCATCAAGCAAAGTCGGATCATGGTTGATCCGGCTTTGCTTTCATCTTCTTAAGGCAGGAATACGGTATAATGTGACATATAACGACATGAAGCTGCAAGGAGCACGATGATCATGAGAATGCCGTTACTGAAAGGCGTGTCGAATTCCCTGAAGTTCAAGCTGACCATGAGTGTGCTCATTATGACCCTGCCCATGATCGGCATGCTGCTGTACAACAATGTGTATTCCATCGATGTCGTTCGTGCCCAGGTAGCGGATTCGTACAAAAATTCATTATCACTTTATATGGATCAGATTGATACCAGCCTGAACGATGTCGATTCCTACCTCAACACCCTGTCTGGAACAGGCAATGATCTGATCGGGATCAAGATGGCCGAGACCAACGAACAGTATTATCTGGCCAAAGCCTATATTTACAACAAGTTTTCTCAGGATATGCCTCTCTATCGGATTCTGGGATCTTTCTTTATGTACGTTGCGGACAGAGAGGATTATATGGAGGTTTACTCATCGACGGTTTCTTATATGGAAAAGGAAATGGTGAAAGCGCACATTATCGACATGATTCGTCAGCAGAACTTCCCCCAAGGACTCCGGACCCAGAGATGGCAGCATACGCGAATTGGCGAAGAGGTTTATCTGGTCAATATCGTGCCTTCAGGCAAGATTTATGTCGGGGCGTGGGTGAAAGCAGACGAATTGTTGAAACCGCTTCAGGCTCTGAATCTCGGTGAGGATGGAGCGACGCTGATCACCAGCCAAGCGGGAGAGCCGCTTACGGAAACGGGCATCGTGGCTGAGTACAGCATCGAACTGCGGGAGAATCTGAACAGCTACTATATCTCAGGTGACTCGAAGAAATACCTGGTGGTCGGAACGGAATCGTATCGGGGGAATATCAATCTGGTGGCGCTCATCCCCGACCGACGCATCCTGGAGAATCTTCCTTATCTGCAGCGGCTGATCTGGATCATGACTATTGGGGTCCTGGTCTTTATACCGGTTGGTCTGACGTATATGAGACGATCCTTGCTGCGGCCTCTGGGGCGTATGCTGGGCATCATGAGCCGGGTCAAGGGAGGCGACTGGAGTGTCCGCATCCAGTCGGAGAAGGACGCTGAGGAATTCAAGGTGCTGGCCCGTTCGTTTAACGATATGATGGACGAAATCCAGACGCTTAGGGTCAACGTATTCGAGGAGCAGCTGAACAAGCAGCGCGAGGAGCTTCAGAGGCTGCAACTGCAGGTGAATCCGCACTTCTTCCTGAATTCCCTGAACATCGTCTACAACCTGGCGAAGGTGAAAAACTATCAGCTCATTAAGGATATGTCGATGGCCCTGATCCAGTATTTTCGCTATTTGTTTCGCAGCAACACCTCCTTCGTGAAGGTCGAGGACGAGCTGGAGCATACGCGCAATTATTTGAGTATTCAGTCGCTTCGTTTCCCTGACAAGCTGACCTGGGATATCCGCTGTCCGGAATATTTGCGGGATCTGTCGATCCCGCCGCTGGTCATCCAGACCTTCGTAGAAAACTCGATCAAATATGCGCTCACCATGGAGGAACCGATTCACATCGATGTTCATCTGACCTTCCTGGAAGAGGCTGAACGCTCCAGGATGAAGATAACGATCAAGGACAACGGACGCGGGTTCGATCCGACAGTCCTGCGCGAGCTTCAGTCCGGCAGAAGCGTCGAGACCGAACGGGGAGAGCGCACCGGCATCTGGAATGTGCAGAGACGTCTCAAGCTGCTGTTCAAAGAAGATGTCGATATGGTGTTTGCGAACGATCCGGAAACAGGCGGTGCGGTCGTGGAGTTGATTCTTCCCATACATCCCAAGATGGAGGTAACAACATGAGCTATCATTTGCTGTTGGTTGACGATGAAGTCCATGCCATTGAGGGTGTCAGAAGCGATCTGGATCTGGAGAAACTGGATATCTCGCGGTTGTATACCGCCTTCAACCTGAATCAGGCGAAGGACATCATCCAGCGTGAGCATATCGACATCATCCTGTGCGACATCGAAATGCCCCAAGGAAGCGGGCTGGAACTGCTCGCGTGGGTGAGAGAGCATGATCCGAACATCGTCAGCATCTTCCTGACGAGTCATGCGGATTTCCGATACGCGAAAGAGGCGATCCAGCTTGGAATTCTCGATTACCTGCTGAAACCGGTGCTGGCGAGCGAGTTGGAGAAGGTCATTCGCAAGGCCCAGAACATCATCGACCAGAACAGCGAGTTAAGCAGGATCAAGCAATCCCATCTGCTGTGGATGAAACACAAGGCAGTGATCATCGAACGATTCTGGGTGGATCTGATCACGCACACCATCCCGAGCAACTGGGCCGACATTCTGAAGGAAGCGGAGTACCATCAACTGCCTATCTTGAAAGGCGCGACTTTCCAGCCCATTCTCATCACCGTGAAAAAATGGCGCAAGCCATTAACCCGACGTGACGAGCGGATCATGGAATACGCGCTCAAGAAAACAGCGGAAGAGCTCATACTTGGCGATAAGCGGAACGGGATCTTCTTCTATCTGGATCATGGAGAGATCCTGGGCATCTACGAGTACGACAGGAAAATGGAAGAAAGTCTCGATCAACAGATCGTTGAATCTTGCAACCATTATATCCAATCAGGCAACAGGTATTTCTACTGCGACCTCTCGTGTTATGTCGGGAAGCCGGTGGAAACTCCATACATCGCGGACATGGTGGCTGCCTTAAGGCGTCAGGATCGCAACAACGTGGCTTTCTATAACAGAGCCTTCCATTATAAAGAAGACTTCGAGGCTGCTCCTTCGGTCGACATGCCGGATATGAGCCTTTGGATCACGTTGCTGAAGTCAGGCACCAAGGAAGCGGTCGTGAAGGAAGTGAAGCATTTCCTCGACGGACTGGTGCGGGAGCAGAGGATCAATGCGCATATTCTGCACCGTTTTCAACAGGATTTGATGCAAGCGCTGTTTTCCTATTTGAATATGATCGGCATTCAGGCTCACCAGCTCTATGGGGATGAAACCTCGATACATCAGGCTGAACTGGCTGGGCAATCCATGGAAGGGCTGATCGCCTGGGTCGACTTTGTGCTCAACAAAGCGATTGATCATACCAAGGTTGTGGAGGAGAGCGAATCCGTCGTGCAGCAGGTGAAGCGATATATCGACACCCATCTCGATCAGGACTTGTCGCGGGATTCGATCGCGAGCGATGTATTTCTGAATCCGGACTATCTGTCCCGGATCTTCAAGCGGGAAACGGGATATTCGATCTCCGACTATGTGCTGGCTGCCAGGATCAACAAGGCCAAGGAACTGCTGCGGCAGACGAATATCCCGGTCAGCTCAGTGGCGACGTCCGTGGGGCACACGAATTTTTCCCACTTCGCGCGAATATTCAAGAAACATGTCGGGATCGGACCAACGGAATACAGGAATCAGTACAGAGTGAGGATCAGATAGAAGAGTGGGAGAGCGGATCCGTATGGATTCGTTCTTTCTATATACGATATAACTGGTCGGCAAAGTATCATTCAAGAAGTCGTCTGAACAGTAGTTGCATGAGTGGGCGAACTTTTATGATAGCTATAGAAGCTCACAAGCAGATAACAAGGATGTGATCGTACATGAGTCAGTTGTCATCAGAAGCAGCGGCATTAATGAAACCCAGGAAGAAAAAGAGAAAATACGACTATCGGAGATACCATCCGCTCCTGATCATGATGATTCCCGGTCTGATCTATATTCTGATCAACAACTACCTGCCGATGTTCGGGATCGTCATCGCGTTTAAGGAAGTTAATTTCGCCAAGGGGATATTCGCCAGCGATTGGGTAGGCTTCAAAAACTTCGAGTTCCTGTTTGCGTCCAACAACGCCTGGATCATCACGAGGAATACGATCTTGTATAACCTGGTGTTCCTCGTGCTCGGAACGGTGCTCTCGTTTATCGTTGCTCTCATGCTGAATGAGGTAAAGAACAAGTTCATGCTCCGGTCATATCAGGCGATCATTTCGATGCCCCATCTGATCTCATGGGTCATCGTCAGTTACCTGGTGTTCGCCTTCCTGAGTGTGGACAACGGGTTCATGAATCGGACCATACTGCCGATGCTCGGCATCGATGAGGACATCTATTGGTACACCGAGCCTAAGTATTGGCCTTATATCCTGACCCTGGTCGATCTGTGGAAGCGCGTAGGGTACGGCAGCATCGTGTATTTCGCCGCGCTGCTCGGCATCAACGACGAGTACTATGAAGCTGCCAGACTGGATGGTGCAAGCCGCCTCCAGCAGATCTGGCACATCACCCTGCCGATTGTCGTGCCGGTCATCATCATGATGGCGATGCTCCAGCTGGGACGCATCTTCTACTCCGACTTCGGATTGTTCTACCAGGTCACGCTCAACTCCGGGATACTGTTCTCCACCACAGCGACGATCGACACGTATGTGTTCAACGGCCTGACGGGAAGCGGGAACCTCGGCATGTCGACTGCAGCCGGTGTCTACCAATCGATCGTCGGGTTCATCCTGGTACTCACCGTCAACTATCTGGTTCGCCGCAAGGATCGAGAAAACGCATTGTTCTGAGGAGGTTACCAGCATGAAGAATGAAAGTCCCGTCCTGACATGGATCAGCCATATATCTCTGATCGCGCTGAGCGCAGCCTGCATCATACCATTTATCCTGCTTATCTCTGCATCCTTGACAGACCAGGATACCATTATCAAACAAGGGTATTCTTTCTGGCCCGAGAATTTCAGCATGGTTGCCTATGATTATCTGTTCGCGCGCGGCTCGGATATCCTTCGGGCCTATGGAGTAACGGTGTTCGTAACAGTGTTCGGTACGACGCTTGGTTTGATCATCACCCTGCTGATGGCTTATCCGCTGGCCCGCGCCGAGACGCCGCATCGCACCCTTATCCTGTTCCTCGTGTTCTTCTCGATGCTGTTCCACGGCGGGATGATCCCTTCGTATCTCGTGTATGCGAAGTATCTGGGGTTGAAAAATACGATCTGGGCGCTGATCTTCGCGGGCGTGCTGACGAACGGCTACTACATCATGATGATGCGCGTGTTCATGCAAGGCTCCATGTCCAAGGATCTGATCGAATCGGCGCAGATCGACGGAGCGAGCGAATACCGGATCCTGTGGAGCATCATCATCCCGACTTCCACGCCGATCCTGGCGGTCGTTGGGCTGTTTACGGCGATCTGGTATTGGAACGACTGGCAGACCGGGATGATCTATATCACCAATCCGAAGTTGTACAGCATCCAGAACATGCTGCAGCGGATCATGCAGGACATCCAGTTCATCCAGTCGAATCTGCAGGCCAATTCCAATTCTGCCATGGCGCAGATGCCGAGGGATACGGTGAAGATGGCGATCGCCGTCATCGGCTCGCTGCCGATCCTGCTCGCATATCCATTCTTCCAGAAGTACTTTATCAAAGGAATCATGTTCGGCGCGGTGAAGGGGTAATCAGGCGCATAGGATAAGTACAGAGACATCGATCATCAGTGGATGGTCGGTGTCTTTTTAGGTCTTATAGAAAATATAACTTCCCATACATTCTCGTAAGACATAAGAAATACCAAGCTGCCACCGGCGTCCTAAAGGACTTGGCGCCAGCCAAGTATTTCTTTAAACTGAACGATCACCAAGTTTGGTTGTCGTTAAAGTGGCATTCAACATGTCGCAAAAATAGTAGTTGGCGTTTTCAGACACTAGTTATACTTAGGGTGATTCCAAATCACATATCAAAAGGGGAGTAGACTATGACTTACAAAATGCGAAGAGTTACCATTCTGCTCGTCGTGGTTTTATTGATCATGCTAGCTGCCTGTTCTTCGAAAAATGACAACAGCGTGGGTAACACCAGGACCGATGATGAAGGCAGCACGGTTGTCAATAACAATGACAATCAGGCTGTTGAGACGGACGAAGAAGAGTTGGAATCTTATAACCTGACGTTAGCGCTGCCTATATTCGGAGCAACACCAAGAGATTTGAAAGAGGTAGAAAATGAGATCAACAAGATTACGCAGGACAAGATTAACACAACCGTTACGATATTGCCGATCAGCATCGGAGCCTGGGCGCAGCAAATGAATCTCATGACAGCAGGAGGTGAGAAACTGGACCTGTTCTTCATCTTTGGTCAAGGTTATTCGAACACGGCTTCCAACGGTTCTGTCCTGGAACTTGATGAATTGCTGGAGAAATATGGCCAGGGGATTATCGAGCAGGTTGGCATGGAGAACCTTAAAGCGGCAGCCATCAACGGCAAGATATATGGCGTTCCCAGTGTAGGGTCCTATACAGAGCAACCAGGCATCTCAATGAGAAAGGACCTGGTGGAAATGTACAATATTGATATTTCCTCCATAAAGTCCATTGAAGATTTAACCGACATCTTCCAGATCATCAAGGATCATGAACCCAATATGGTCCCTCTGGCTTCTGGATTATCATCCCCAATTGAGTATTATCGTTGGTACGACAGACTCGGTGACGGAATTGGCGTATTGCCGGACTTTGACAACGGATATAAGGTTGAGAATCTTTATGAAACTCCCAGATATCTTGAAATGCTGAATTTGATGAGAGAATGGTATAAGAAAGGCTTTATTAACAAGGATGCGGCTACGACTCAGGTGGATCCGCTCGATCTTGTAAACACTGGCAAAGCATTCTCCTATATAGGGAAACTCGATTGTGGAACAGAATGCGGCGGGTCCACAAGGGAACATTACGAAATGGTTACTGCAGCACTGACCCCCGAGCCTGTATCGACAACAAACAATGTCCTGGTGGGGTTGTATGGAATTGCCCGTCAATCTGAAAACCCTGAACGTGCCATGATGATGCTTGATCTGATGTACACAAGCAAGGAACTCGCCAACTTGCTGACCTGGGGGATTGAAGGCAAACACTATATCAAGATATCGGACACTCAGGTTGATTATCCGGAAGGCGTCGATGCATCCAATGTAGGCTACAGCTACCAGGCCTGGCTCGTCGGCAACGCGTTACTGACGTATACCAGCAGCGAACAAGTTCCGGATTATTGGGATCGAGTGAGAGAAACCAACGAAAGAGCGATCAAGTCGAAAGCCCTCGGTTTCTCATTTAACGCGGAGCCGGTATACAACGAAATGACCGCCATTAACAATGTGGTGGAGCAATATGAAAAGGTGCTTGAGACAGGAACGGTTGATCCAGCTTCCAAGCTTGAAGAGTTCATCAAAAAGCTTAAGACTGCAGGAATAGACAAGTATATTGCGGAAAAGCAACGGCAATTGGATGAATGGGTGGCTGCGAATAAGTGATGCAAGTGGGGGTGTCCTGATTCTCAGTAGAAAGATGTGGTGGACCAGACGGGCAGAAAAATCATCTCCGATTCCAACCGGTCTGCTGTTCAGAATACGAAAACCGGCGACACCGGAATTGCCATTAAATGTAATATGACATTATGGGATTAAACCAGGCACGTGCAAAACACCCCAATAATCAGGTGGCTGCACGTGCTTCTTTATATATCGGCAGTTTAACCGGCTTTCAGTTTCCAGTACTTCCGCGTGCACCTGTTGATAAATGAAACGGTGTCTTCAAGTACTTCAGCGCTCTCAGGAATACGGCGTCCCGCAGGCGGGAAAGCGTGGAAGCAACCTTCATAAGCTTTGAACTCAACCTTGACACCCGCTGATACGGCCTTCTCAATAAGTTTCACTGAATCGGCAGCAAGGGTTTCAGTACTATCCCATGCAAGCAACATTGGGGGGAAACCGGTAAAATCGCCATATAAGGGTGAGACATAGGGATGTTCCCATAGATTGGGATCGGGACAATAGATCTCACGAAGCTGCCTGAGGCCTTGAATGGTAACGGTAAAATCTTTCCCCTCGTTGGCGGAACGGTCGATCTTGTCGCTCATGTCAATAACAGGAGAGTAAGGAATGATGCCTGCAGGCATGCGAAGCCCTGCATCCCTCGCCTTAAGAGCAGTAGTCAAACATAACAACCCGCCACCGCTCTCTCCAATAAGAAACACAGGCAGTTCAGGATAGCGGTCAATGATCATGGCATATGCCTGGTAACAATCGTCCACGGCTGCTGGATAAGGATGTTCCGGAGCCAGTCTGTAAGAAAGCGAATATACCGGCATCCTGGTTTCTCCAGCCAACATCGATGCGTAACCCCGCGAAGTAAACGCATTGCCACATATCAGTCCTCCTCCATGGATGTAGAAAATGATTGCGTCTTGACGTGCATTCTTCGGCATAGATATCTCTGCTTCAACACTGCCAAGCTGATCGGGAATAAAGGCAACACCTGGTTCTATCGGCATCTCGCTTTGTGAGGCTTCGATTGTTTGACGCAATAAATAAGGATCAATATTGTCATCAAACGCAGGCATCCCTTTTGCAATCATGTTTTTCATAGAACATACCAACATTTCCATTTGTGGACTTGCCATTTTCAGATTCTCCCTTCATACTGAATAATAAAATCAACATTTGTTGATTTGATTCCATTATTGAACCGAAACTAATTGAACGTCAAGGTGGCAATCACTCTTGATTCATTCAACTAAACAGTTTCGGCAATATATGTTGATCAGCGCGAGGGGATGAAGATCATGACGAAGAATATGATCAATAAAATAATACGAACCAAACAAGCGCTCAGACAGGCTCTCTGGTCAATTAGTAGGGATAAGGAAATTGAGGAGATAACCGTTTCAGAGTTATGCAGGCAAGCCAATATCAATCGCACGACATTCTACAAGTATTATTCCGTTCCTGTTGATCTCATCAACGAGTATGTGGAGGAGATCTGTCAGCATGCTCTGTATGAAATAACCAGGAACCATGATCCGAAGAATGAACATGACCTTTATCAAATCATGTTGGATACTTGCCATTTTTATTACAGAAATCAGGAAATCATCAGTATGTTTGTGAGAAATGGCAAGACGATACTCCCAATCATGCAGCGATTTTTTGCCAATGGTTTATCCAATGGATTGAAGGATAACAGTTTGTCGAGTTATATATCCGGCGGAGTGTCGGCAATTATTCTTCAATGGGGATTGAACGGCTTCAAGCAATCACCTGAAGAAATTGCTGATCTCTTGACAACCTATACTTATCGATTGATGTCATGATTCTGCGTGAAGGCAGTTGTGGATATATTCGGTTCTGGCTTCATTATTGGAACAAGTCGGCAAACCGTCATTCAAGATGTCGTCAAACTTGTAGATGCATACTTCGCTCTTTCGGTATGCTTATGAAAATAACAGGTCCTTATGTAAACTTCTTATATGGTGATTCTAGCCATTCAGTTGATATGATGGAACCAGGAAGCGATGATCAAGAAGGAGCATGAAGGGCATGGGGATCTTGAGGTGGATACAGGCTGGAAATTCACTGCGGCTAAAGTTGACACTAAGCGTATTCATGATGACCTTACCACTAGTCGTAATGCTGCTTTATAATAACTTCTATTCCATTCAGGTCGTGCGAGAGCAGGTAGCACAATCGTACAAGAGCTCGCTTAACCACAGCATGAATCTGATCGACAACGACTTGAACAACATCGATGCTTATATGAATACGATCGCAGGCGCAACTTCGGAGCTGTCTGCACTAAGTGTTGCGGATTCGGACGATGACTACTTCTTGACCAAGGCTTATCTGTTCAACAAGCTGATGAAGGATATCGCCATGTTTCACCTAATAGAATCTTTTTTCGTTTACGTTGAGAATCGCGCTGATTATATGAACGTGTCATCCATAAGCTTGTCTCTTGATGAGACAGAGTTGATCCAGAACTATATAGTCGACAACTTGGTTAGGACAAGAGATTTCCCAAAAGGAACCATCACGAAGCGTTGGCAAAATGCCGAGATCGGTCCGAATCATTATTTCATTGATATCGTCCAAACCGGAGATGTGTATATTGGAGCTTGGGTGAGATCGGATGCCCTTGTGTCTGCGCTCCAGTCATTGAATGTGGAGGATGGCGGGAGCGTAGTGATCGCTACCGATCAGAATCAACCAATCACGAACATGGAATGGATTGCAGAGGAAGGGATCGAGTTGCCCTCGGATTCAGCGGAATATATCTTGTCCGGCACGAATGAACAATATTTGATTGTGAGCGCCAATTCGATGCGCGGGAGCTTCAAAATCCATGCTCTTATTCCGGACAAATCCATCTTGAAAAATCTTCCTTATCTGCAGAAGTTGATTTGGCTAATCACCATTGTGGCGATCGTCTTTATTCCTCTTGGTTTCTACTTTATGATTCATTCTTTCCTGGTGCCGGTAGGTCGGCTGTTGCTCACCATGAAGAAGATTCGCAACGGTGATTGGGGTACCCGAGTTGATATGAAGAAAACGTCAAGAGAGTTTCAAATATTAGGCTTTTCTTTCAATGCGATGATGGACGAGATCCAGAGATTGCGCGTCAATGTATATGAGGAACAGATCAACAAGCAACAGGAAGAGTTGCAAAGATTGCAGTTGCAAATTAATCCTCACTTTTTTTTGAATTCTCTGAATATCGTATACAATCTTGCCAAAGTTAAGAAGTACGATGTGATCATGGATATGACGATGGCCTTGATTCGCTATTTTCGTTATCTGTTTCGTAGCAACACCAGGTTTGTAAGATTGAGAGACGAGATCGCGCATACAAAGGATTACCTCGAGATTCAGGCGCTTCGTTTTCCGGACAAATTGGATTGGGAGATAAGCATACCCGATTATCTGGCGGATCTTCCGGTTCCCCCGCTTATTCTTCAAATCTTCGTGGAGAATTCCATCAAATATGCCATAAACACAGATAGATCCACACATATCCAGGTGCAGGCTGGATATGCCGATGAAAATGGGTCTAAAGCATTGTTGCAGGTTAGAGATTCCGGCAAAGGCTTCGATGAGAATGTGCTTGATGACTTGAATGCGGGGAGAAGCCTGTATAATGATCGGGGCGAGCGCACCGGCATATGGAATGTGCAACGCCGGTTGAAGCTCCTGTATCAGGGAGAAGCTTCCATCATTTTCGATAATGACCCTGTCTCGGGAGGAGCGGTAGTGAAGATTCTTCTGCCCGCAGATCAGGCAAAGGAGGAACAACATGAGCTATAATCTGTTGCTGGTTGATGATGAGATCCATGCGGTTGAAGGCGTGAAGACGGACCTGGATCTTGATAAGCTGAGGATTGATAGGCTCTTTATCGCTTATAACGCGAAGCAGGCGCAGGAGTTCTTCGAACAGGAACGCATCGATATTATGCTGTGCGATATCGAGATGCCCCAAGGAAGCGGTCTTGAGTTGACGAGGTGGGTGAAAGAACGGGGCTGTCATACGGTGACGATCTTTCTGACCAGCCATGCTGACTTTCGTTATGCGAAGGAAGCGTTAAAGCTGGGCAGTCTCGATTACCTGTTGAAGCCGGTCGTCAGGGATGATCTGGAACAGGTGATCCTCAAGGCTCAGGAGGAGATTGACAGAAGCACCGAATATCACAGGATCAGCCAGTCCCATCAGTTATGGCTGAAGCATCACTCCCTGGTCTTCGAGCGATTCTGGCTGGATCTGATCAACCATACGATACCGGCCAATCGGGCGGCGATACGGGAGCAGATCGAGCTGCATCAGCTTCCCATATCCGAAGACAGCATGTTCCTGCCGATTTTGATCGCTGTTCAAAGATGGAATAAGGAACTGACTCGCCGGGATGAGAAGATTATGGAATATGCGATTAAAAATTGCGCCGAAGAGATCTTTCTGAAACATTTTTCTAATGGCATGTTTTTCTATCTGGATAGAGGAGTGATGATGGGCATCTTTTCTATTGGTACTCAAGAGAACTACGATCAGGAGCGGCTGAAGACGACATGTCAACAGTATATCGTATCCTGCAATCAATACTTTTACTGCAATATTTCCTGTTATATCGGCCAACCGGTATTGGCTCATCAGATGGCGGAGCAGGCCGCTGAATTGCGGCAGTTGAATCACAACAATGTGGCTTATCTGAATCAGGTATATGTCCAGGGGCAGATAGAACCGGAGATCATGCAAGAAGGGATCGAACTTCCTGAACTTGGCGTATGGATGTCCCTACTGAAGGCGGGGACGAGAGAGGAGATCATCTCTGAAGTGGAGAAGTTTCTCGATGAACTCGTGAAGAAACAGGCAATAAATGCGGCAGTGTTGAATCAGATCCATCAGGATCTCATGCAAGTCATATATTCATTTCTGAACGCAGAAGGGATACAGGCATACAAGCTGTTTGGTGACGAACATTCGGTTGATTTGGCTTTGAAAGCCAGTCGTTCCGTAAGAGACTTGAAGGCGTGGGTTCAGCATACCGTGAACAAGGCGATATATCAAGCGGAGACGGTGCAGCAGGCAGACTCTGTCGTACAGATGGTGCAGCGGTATATTGCTCAGAATATCGACAAGGAACTGACAAGAGAAGCACTGGCGGAGATGGTATACCTGAATCCCGATCATCTGACGAGATTGTTCAAGAGAGAAACGGGATTGTCAGTGTCCGAATATATTCTGGCGGAACGAATCCGCCTGGCCAAGAAAATGCTCACCCAGACGGATATTCCGATCAGCAGCATCGCTATTTCCGTTGGTCATACGAACTTTTCCCACTTCGCAAGAATCTTTCGGAAGTATGTCGGTCTTGGACCATCGGAGTATCGGAATCAATTGGCGAAGAATAAGGAGTTGATAGATGGACAGGTGAATCAATCTGAATAGCAATCCTGGGTCAACCCGTAAGGGGCTGTTTTTTTTTTTTCATCCAACGAATCTATACCACAAGATACATACAAAGATAACGCATGTAAAAACTTAAAAATGCCTGTTTTCATGATGATCCGGCTGGTCTATTGTATGAGAGTATGCTTCAATAATCATTTCGGATGGCGGATAAAGGGGTTGATCATTGCATGACAGAGTTCAAAGATTGTCGAAATCCGGTTCTGCCTGTTCATCTGCATATTGCCGATCCCGAGGCCCATGATGCCTGATGGCAGGGTATATGTGTACGGAAGTTGGGACCAGTATGATGACGATACTTTTTGCAGCAAAAAGTAAGTATACTTCATCTGTTTCAGATGAATGAATGGCCTGTAAATGAGCTTGCAGGTAATTTCTATATCAGACGGAGGGATGAACCATGATCCATGTAGGTACTAACTATCATCCGCATGATTGGCCAAGAAGTCGTTGGCCTGAGGATATCCGCATGATGAAGGAGGCCGGATTCACGATCGTCCGCCTTGGCCATCTGTGCTGGGACAGTTTTGAATCTTCGGAAGGCTGCTGGAACTTCGAGTGGTTTGACGAGGTGATGGCGTTATTTGCTGAAGCGGGGATGAAGGTCGTTCTTGATATTGCGACTCGTCCTGCTCCGACCTGGCTTCACAAGAAGTATCCGGATATCAATCTGGTCGACCGAAACGGCAACCGGCTCGCCGCGGTGCATCGGTATATGGAGGACGTAGGGCATCCGGTGTTTCAGGAATACGCCTATCGCTTCGCCGACAGGTTGACCAGGCGGTATGCCGCTCATCCCGCGTTGTATGCCTTCGGCTTGTGCAACGAGGTGGGCAGCGGTATGCCAAGCTTCTCACCCGATGCCCGCAGAAGGTTTGTCGAATGGTTGAAGCGGAAATACGGCCACATCGAGAGCCTGAACCAGGCATGGGCAGCGCAGAGATGGTCCCGAAGACTGAACAGCTTCGAGGATGTCGAGTTTCCCATTGCCGGCGCGATCAACGGGGCGCCGGAGAGAATGCTGGACATGTGGCGATTTTTCTCGGACGAGCAATTGAATTACCTTCGAGGGTTAAGCCGGATCGTCCGCAGCAATGCTCCCCATGCGAGAGAATCCACGAATCATTGGGCCGAACATCCGGTATATGGCTTCGATTATCTCAAGGGTTACCGCGAGATATTTGACCTGCCGGGCGTTGGCTTCTATCCGGGCGTCAATCCGGAGGATCGCAATGCTCTCTTCGGCGCTTGTTTTACAATGACACACCGAATTGGAGAAATGAATAAGCCGATCTGGTGCCTGGAATTTCAGACCGGTTCCTTCGGAGCTTATGGACCTCCTAAGGGAGCCTTACGGATGTACGCTTATCTGGCCTTATTATTCCGTGCGGAGGCTATATGTGCCTGGACTTGGCGGTCTATGCTTGGCGGGGAAGAGCAGTACTTATTTGGTTTGCTGGATCACGACGGACTGCCAGGACGTAAGCTAGAGGAATACCGACAATTTGCCAATGAAATGGAGAAACTGAAACACATAGGCCTGCCTTATTTGCCAGATCCGGATATTGCACTCGCTTATTCCTTCGAGTCGTATAAAGTATCTGATCATCAAAAGGCCTACTACAAGACGCCATATTTGGATCAGATGATGCAGACATTTATGGCGTTAAATGAGGATAACGTTGATTGCAACATAGTAAATCTGCGTTATATTGAAAAAAACTACAAGCTTCTCATCGTACCAGGTCATTGTCTCATGGATGAAGCCTCCGCTCAAACGATCAGAAAATTCGTGGCTAATGGTGGAACCGTTATTATGACTGCATACTCCGCCAAGACGGATGAACACAATCGTGTATTCGACATCTCGATGCCAGGCAGGCTTAGCGATGTATTCGGGATTCGAGCCAATGAGTTTGAGCGTGCGGTAACCCATTACTCCTCCTCCAATGAAGGAGGCCTTGAAAAGAAGAAAATGGATCTTCGGCGTGAGCATCCAAAGATTCTCATAGGCAATCAAGAATTGGATCTAGATATCGATTATTACGAAATACTTGAGCCGATAACCGCTGAGGTCATGGCCAACATTATTGGGTTGGACAGGAGTTTGCCTGCAGTAACCGTCAATTCATTTGGCAAGGGGAAAGCGGTATATGTTGCCATTCCAGCACGATCAGATTTTATGAAAGTGTTGTTTCATCAACTTTACGCTTTGATTGATATACAAAAAGGACCTGAAACACCGAATGGAGTTGTGGCCAGACAGCTGGGACATCATCTGATCTATGTCAATACGACTTCTTCGGAACAGGTGATATCCGTATCGGGAACATGCAAGGGATTGATATCCGATGGGATGATTGACGGCGAGCTGCATCTCGGCCCTTATGATGTCGAGGTATGTCAATTGGACAGCTGAAATGGACAGGAGTCTGCTTTGATCAAACCTAAAAAATGACCCAGTTGATCCCCAAATCTGCCTGTTTATGCTGAAAGCGCTGTAATATATGCTTTTCTTAAGCGCTTTCAGCATAAAAGAACAGGAATGCGCTCAAGTCGAAAAAATGGGGAGGAAGAAAAAGAGATGTTCAGAAGAAAAATGCTGATCCTGATGATGAGTGTGGTGATCATGGCAGGACTCATAGCCGGATGTTCATCGAGCTCGTCGAACAAGAATGAAACCACTTCCAATGGTTCGGGCAATACTTCCGGCGAGACCGAAGCGGCTGAGAAGATCCTCGATATCGAGGTATGGACCGGAAATACGGGATTCAAGGCAGTGGAGAAAGGAAGCCCGGTCTATAATTTCTATGCCGAGCTTCTGGGTGTTGGTTTCATCAGTCCGTATGTGGAATGGAACGGCGGTACGGATTATCTGAATGCCTTGAACTCCAGGATCGCCGCCGGTGAAATGCCGAACGTTTTCCTGCCTTATAACGGAATTGAAGCTGATCTTGCCAAGAACGGTGCAATCGCCGATCTGACCGATTTGTTGCCGCAATACGCTTCGAAGCTCTGGGAACTGATCCCTGAAGAGGTATGGAATATCGTCAAGGCCAATGACCCTACCGGGCAAGGGCGCATCTATTGGGTGCCAGGCATCAAATCCTACGAGAGAACAACCGGGTTAATTCGCAAGGATTGGCTTGACGCGCTTGGCCTGGAAATGCCGAAAACTCAGGAGGAATATGTTAACGTTCTGAGAGCCTTTAAGGAGCAGGACCCCAATGGCAACGGGGTCGCGGACGAAATTCCTACCGGAGGCCGTGAGAATGCGCGCTGGATGGACCATCTCTTTAATCAGTACGGCATCGCCATGATGGAAGGCTTCCCCGACTGGGATATCTACGATGGAGAGTTGACCTTCTCCGCCGTAACCCAGAACATGAAGGATGCTTTGGCGTTTATCGCGCAGTTGTACAAGGAAGGCTTGATGGACCAGGAGACCTTCCTTAACGACAAAGCCACCTGGGATGGCAAAATTGACAGCAATCTGGTCGGAAACTACTTCCACTGGGGCCAGGGGGCTTATGAACATCTGGAAAAGCTCGAACTCGGTGCCGGCGTGAAAGCGGAGATCGCGGTTCTGCCTGTTATTGAAGCGCCGGGGTATGAGGGCCAAGGTTTCATTACCACGAAGCAATTGGGCAGTCCTGAGTGGGTGGTCAGTGCGCAACAGGATGAGGAACATCTGATCGCCAGCCTGAAGTTCCTGAATGAAATTGCTGACGAATCCAAGTGGTACGATCTTTACATGGGTGTGGAAGGCATGCACCATGAGGTCGTTGATGGCAAGAAAGTGAAGCTGCCCGAAGACAAGAGCACACAGCAAATTGGCGTTGCTCCATTCTATGCGTGGGGATCTATGGAATTCCAGGAGCAGCTGCTGTTGGATAGTGCAAGCGAAGAGAACAAATGGCGCTACGAGCAAAGCATCAAAAACATGAAAGAACTGCAGCAATACGTCAAGGTGATCGCCAGTGACGGTTTGCCTTCCAGCATCTATGACGGTTATCCGGACATCAAGAACAACACGCTCTGGTATGAGTATGCCACGAAGATCATCATCGGCACGTATTCGATTGACAAATTCGATGAGTTCGTCGAGAAATGGTACAAGTCCGGCGGCGATGTCGTTACTGAAAGAGCCAGAGAATGGTATGCGACGGTAAATCAATAATCGCTTGCTAAACATTGAAAAGATGAATGGGCAATCTATGTGAATGGGTTGCCCATTCATCAATCAGGAGGAGTGGAGAAAACCGTATGAACAAGGAATCTTCATCAAAGGGACTGCTCTGCAACGTTCGTCGGTACTGGCCTTTATATCTCATGTCCATTCCGGGCATTGTCTTTTTTGTCATTTTCAAATTTATCCCGATGGGCGGGACGGTCATTGCGTTTCAGGAGTATTCCGTGTTTAAGGGAATCCTGCAAAGCCAATGGGTAGGTTTCAAAAATTTTGAGATCCTGTTTCGTTCTTCGGACTTTTATCGCATATTCACCAACACGCTGATACTTGGATTCCTGAAAATTACCATCATGTTCGCAGTGCCGATCATCCTGGCCCTGCTTCTCAATGAGATTCGGCGGGCTATGCTGAAAAAGACGATTCAGACTGCGCTTTACATCCCGCACTTTCTCTCATGGGTCATTATCGCGGGTATTACGTTCGAGATTTTCTCGCTCAGTGGGATCTATAACACCATTCGCGATTGGTTCGGCTTGCAGCCTGTTCTGCTGATGCAGCAAGAAAGCTCCTTTCGCTGGATCTATGTTTTTACTGGCATATGGCGGGATGCCGGCTGGGGGACAATCGTTTATCTGGCAGCCATCAGCTCCATTGACGCCCAGATCTATGAGGCCGCTGTTATCGATGGCGCATCCAGATTGAAGCAGATGGTGTACATTACGTTTCCGTTGCTGTTGCCGACCATCCTGGTCCTCTTCCTGCTCGAGGTAGGGAACTTTATGGAGCTTGGTTTCGACCATGTATATACCTTGTTGACGCCGATGACGTATTCCGTGGGCGACATCATCGATACGTATGTATACAGAACCGGGATACAGGAAGCGCGCTATAGTTTTGCTACGGCGGTAGGTCTGTTCCAGGCGGTCATTGGCTTTATTTTGGTCATGATTTTCAACAAATTATCCAACAAAGTTTCCGGCGAGGGGTTGTGGTAAGATGGTATCATTGTCGTTTGGCGAAAAGGTGATGCACACCATCATCATTATTTTCCTGATCATAGTCGGTGCGATCGCAGTTGCTCCCCTCATCTCGGTGATTGCCGTTTCGTTCAGCTCAAGGCTGCCTGTTGAATTGAATGAAGTTACCTTATGGCCCAAGGGCTTTACTCTGGATTCATGGAACTACATCCTGTCCAGATCGGATCTGTGGAGATCCTTCGCGGTAACGGTATGCGCGACGCTGACAGGGACTGCTCTCAGTCTGCTTATCACCGCATTAACCGCTTACCCGTTGACGAAGCCGGAATTCAAGATCCGCAGTATCCTGATGGTCGCGATTGTCATTACGATGGTGTTTAAGGCACCGCTTATTCCCTATTTTCTTACCGTCAAGGCGGTGGGGCTGTATAACAATCCCCTGGTGTTGTTCGTGCCTCATATCCTTACCGCATTTAACCTGATCATCATGAGAACCTTCTTCCTCCAATTCCCGGTGGAACTAGAGGAAGCAGCCGTAGTTGAAGGCGCAGGTTACTTCAGAAGACTGTTTAGTCTCGTTCTCCCATTATCCAAAGCGGTCCTGGCAACGCTGGGTCTATTCTACGGGGTGACCATTTGGAACCAATTCCAACATCCGTTGCTGTTTGTTACCGATCCTGATTGGTTTCCGCTGCAACTCAAGATCAGACAGTACATTACAAGCGACAACGAATTGCCGATCGTTGGCAGCATCGCCGAGTTGAATTACAATTCGCGAACCTTGCGATCGGTTACCATTGCTTTTTCCATCATTCCGATCATCATGGTCTATCCGTACCTACAAAAGTACTTTGTAAAAGGCGCTTTGCTTGGCTCCGTGAAAGGCTAATATTTGCTTGGCTGCCCTCATAGCGTGTTATAATTGAACTGAGTATTAATGTCCCTATGAGAGCAGCTAAGACTTTGCGGAGAAAGAAGGTATCACATGGGACATAGATCCAAGCTAATGGGATTCAGAAATTGGGGCATAAGAAATAAGCTTCTACTAAGTTATTTCATCGTTTCCATCATTCCAATCATCATCATCAGTCTATCTGTGTACCAGATATCTTCCAAAAGCGTTACAGAGGCATCCCAAGAGTTTGCCTCTCTTTATATTTCTCAGGTCACGACCAATCTGGAGTTCTTCTGGGACAGGCATGACAAATCAACACGATCCATCATCTATGAACGGGATATCATGGATATCCTGGGCAGTGAGACGCCCTTCAGCATGGATCAGACCATCGAGAACAGAGCTGTCCTTCAGCGTTTCTACAGTCAGATGTCAGAGGTATACCCTGAGATCGAGACGATCATGCTGGTTGATGTTCGTGGTAATATCTATCATTTCACCAGGGCGGCAGATACGATCGATCCGTCGGTGCTTGAGCAACAGGCCTGGTACAGTCGCATCAGAGATACCGAGCATTCCATGTTTGTGACTGCGGCGCACGACAAAGCCTACTACAGCAAGGACAAGTCAGGGGTCGCCTTCACCATCGGACGGGTGCTATGGGATTATGATGGTTCCTATTCAGGCATGATTCTGTTTGATATGAATCCTTCCAATCTGGTGGAACTGAGCAAGGACTTTATGTCTATCGGCAATCAATACGACGTTCGTTTGATCATTACGAGCGGCGATGATCAATTGATCTTTCACTCGGATGCGGCGACGGGCAAGACCGAATGGCAACAGATCATCGGAAATGTTGTTCATGCTGGGAGCGACGATCAAATCAATAGCGATATGATTGTCCTTACCAGGGAAGCGAGTGATGGAGTTTTTCAGATCATCACCGAATTGCCGCTCGACAAACTGTTGGCCAGGATCAATAACATCGAGCGTTTCACAGAAACCGCCATCTTCCTGTGTCTGTTGTTTATCATCTTCATCTCGACTCTCTTCAGCAGCCGCATTACCAGGCCAATCCTGGATCTGAGGAGAAATATGAAACAGGTTGAGATGGGGCACTATGAATTGCTGAAACCTAGCGCTACTTCCAATGATGAAATCCATGAACTGGTCATCAGCTATAACAAGATGATCCAGAAGAACAAGGAATTGATAGAAGATGTGTATATTGCCGAGATCCGGCGGAAACAGGCCCAATTCCTGGCGCTTCAATCCCAGATCAATCCCCATATGCTATACAACACTCTTGAATCCATACGCATGAGGGCGATTGTCAAGAACCAGGATGATATCGCGGAAATGATCAAACGATTGGCCAGGATGTTCAAGCATACGCTAAACACGAATATTGAAAATAATCGGATACGCCACGAAGTGGAGTATGCTGCCAACTATCTTTTTCTTCAGAACATTCGATACGATCATCGCTTTATCCTGGAAGTCAATCTGAGCGAATCGGTGTTGGATACACCGATTATTCCAATCGTGTTCCAGCCTATAGTGGAGAACAGCATCAAGCATGGTTTTCGAGACTACTCCAGGCCGCTGACGATCAGAATCGACGAGATCCCGATATCTTCCGATAAAAAATTGATTCGCATAACGGATAACGGAGTGGAGCTGCCCGATGAGAAATTGCTTGAAATAAACTGCCATCTGCAGAGTGCCGTTGAGGAAGGAAACGCCGATCTGATGGATACGGATTCGTCCGGGGGGATAGGCCTGCGCAACATCGCCTATCGGATCAAAATGCAATATGGCAATGACTACTATATAAGAATCGGTGCTGAAAAGGGCATAGGAACATTTGTGGAACTGTTGATACCTGTGCAATAGCCGCTTGCTGACCAAGGAGGAGATCCCGATGTACACCATGATGCTGGTTGATGATGAGAAGGGAATTGTTGACGGCTTGAAGGTGATGATCCCCAGGTATTTGCCGGAATGCCAGGTTGTCGGTTGTGCGTATGACGGAACAGAAGGTGTTCATATGGTTCGCAGATTGCGGCCTGATATTGTGATCACAGATATCCGGATGTTTCACCAGGACGGGTTGGAAATGGTGGAAACCCTCGTCAAGGAGGATGTGGCCTCGAAGTTCATCATTCTGAGCGGTTACGCGGATTTTGAGTATGCCAGGAAAGCCATGAAGTTAGGGATCAGGTTTTACCTGAACAAGCCTATTGAAGAGGAAGAATTGCAAACTTGCGTGAGTACGATCATTAGCGAGATTGAAAAAGAGAGAAAAACAAACGGCAATTCCCGGAATGACACGGTTGAAATGGCCAACCGGGCCGCGGATGACAGTTACATGCCGAGAAAAAACGATGTGATCGAGGAGATCAAGCAATACATCATGGATAATTTTGACAAAAAGATCAGCCTGGCTGACCTGTCTAACCACTTCTATATGAATCTTTATTACTTGAGCCAGTTGTTCAAGGAAAAAACAGGACAGACTTACCTGGAATATCTGACGCAGCTGCGTATCGAGCGCGCCAGGCAATTGCTGGAAAGAGGCGATTTCAAGGTTTATGAGATTTGCCAGATGGTTGGTTATTCGGATACCACGCATTTCTCCAGGCTCTTCGAGAAGATGGTAGGCTGTAAGCCGAGCGAGTACAGGAAAAGAAAACACGAATAGTCGTGATTGTAATATTCAAGTAGTCGTGAAACCGTTAGTTAACCGAGCGGTTGTTCATTATGATTAGGTTCAGATGGAAAACTTCCGGGGGAACTGTCTCCAGGACGTTCGATATCGACTATCAATCAGTTTAGCCGCAGAGGTGATGGATGAAGATCCAGGTTTCCTGTTGAGGTTCTGCAAGCAAATTCAATATCCGGGGAGAGAAATGAACAGGTGGGTGCCGTGCAAACGATTGACAGAGAGGCGCTGGTGCGCCGTCATAATCCCATAGTCAGGGGATTCGACAAGTATTCATCGCTAACTGTAGGGAACGGGAATTATGCCTTCACCGTTGATGCCACAGGGTTGCAGACTTTTCCGGAGCTTTATGAGAATGGTGGAGTGGCATTGGGGCATCTGGCCAATTGGGGATGGCACACGTCTCCGAATCCGGAAGAGTATGACCCAAGGACATATCCCAAAACAGAATTCAAAACATTCAGCGGAAGAACGGTTTCATATCCTTATGTGCCCCGTGATCGATTGATCCATGATGAGGCGTACAGGTGGCTCAGGATGAATCCCCATCGTCTGCATCTCGGGGCGGTTCGGTTCCAGCTCACGATGCCATCTGGCGGGAAGGCTGCTCCGGAGAACTTGTCCGATATTCACCAAGAGCTGGATCTTTGGACCGGTGTAATCACCAGCCATTTCACTTTATCCGGACAGTCAACCAGAGTCATCACCTGCTGCCATCCTGACATCGATATGCTAGCCATACGGGTAGAATCCGGACTTGTCGCATCCGGCCAACTGAGACTGGCTATCCATTTCCCGTATGGACATGCGGTTTTTGGCGGCTCGGGCGCCTCATGGGATCAGCCGGACAGGCATCGGACCGAGCTGTATTCATCTGGCCGCCAAACAGCTTGCTTCCGAAGAGTGTTGGATCATGACGGATACTATGTTGCGGCGCAATGGTCCAATGGAACGCTCGAACGCGACCCGGCCGATCCTCATCTGTTTGTGATATCCCCCAATGCGGATGAGTTTGAGCTGGTGATTCATTTTGCTCCGCAGGAAGCAACTGCTCCGATCCCGAATTTCCAGGATGTGTTATCCCGTTCCAGGGAACACTGGTCCAACTTCTGGCACAGCGGCGCAGCTGTCGAACTGATCGAAAGCGAGGATGCTCGCGCCCATGAGCTCGAGAGGCGGATTGTTCTCTCGCAATACTTGACCGCTGTACAATCGTCCGGATCACTTCCGCCGCAAGAAACAGGATTGACGATGAACAGCTGGGCAGGCAAGTTTCATCTTGAGATGCACTGGTGGCATGCTGTTCATTTTGCCCTCTGGAATCGTCCGTGGATGCTGGAGAATAGCCTGGGATGGTATCACGATATTCTGCCTGAAGCGCGGGAGCTGGCGCGGTCACAGGGCTATGACGGGGCTCGTTGGCCCAAATGTGTGGCGCGAGCAGGCGTCAATGCGCCCTGTTACATCGAGCCGTTCCTGATCTGGCAGCAGCCCCACCCCATTTACTATGCGGAGCTGCTGTATTCGATACGCAAGGATCGTGAAACCTTGGAGCGGTATCGCGACATTGTGTTCGAGAGCGCGGCTTTCATGGCCTCCTACGCGGAATGGGACGGGGAGCGCAACCGCTACGTGCTGGGGCCGCCGGTTGCGCCTGCGCAGGAGCTGTATGACCACGCGGTTACGATGAATCCGACTTTTGAGCTTGCGTATTGGGCGTTTGGTCTGACCGTCGCCAACCGTTGGCGAGAAAGGCTCGGTCTGTCGCGGATAGAGAAATGGGATCATGTGCTGAGCCATTTGTCTGCTCTTCCTGTCGTGGAGGGATTGTATGTCGCGGCTGAGACGGTTCCCGGCACGTTCAACAATCATGAAGGCATCGACGACCATCCAACCATGCTTGCTTCTCTTGGCATATTGCCCGGATTGATGACCGATCCGGAGACGATGAGGAGAACGCTTCACGAAGTGGTGCGTCACTGGAACTGGGAGACAACCTGGGGCTGGGATTATCCGATGATGGCCATGACCGCGGCAAGGCTGGGAGAAGCTAAACTTGCGGTTGATCTGCTCATGATGGTTCAGACCAAAAATACCTATTTGCCCAACGGGCATAATTATCAGACCAGCAGGCTGCCCATTTATCTCCCTGGCAATGGCGGACTGTTGACTGCGATCGCCATGATGGCCGGAGGCTGGGCAGGAGGCCCTGACCGTGCTGCGCCCGGATTTCCGGATGATGGTTCATGGAAGGTACGCTGTGAAGGGTTGAACAAGATGCTTTAAGCAGGAAGCATGAATGCTTCAGGAAGATTAAACAGGCCACAGTTGACCCATGACCGATTCAATACTTTATGAAAGCAAAGTTTGAGGTGGTAGATCATGATGATAGACAACACATCCGGACACGAGCGAATCGGAAGAGTGCAAGTCTGTACCGTCCCGATGCCGGACCATTTGCATGTTCACAATGCGACCTACACCTATTCGGGGAAGGTGTTGGTTTCATACACACTTGAGCATGATCCGGCTGATTACTATCACATAGCTGTGGTTAACGACGACGGAACGGGTCTGAAAGAAATATTTGCCGGGCACATACCAACTTTGGAAAAATCGAACGGGATCCGATACATGCCTTACCAGGATAATCAGCGCATCCTGCTGGGAGATTATGTGCTGGAATGCAAACCGAACATCGACGAGTGTGTCAGAACGGAGTTGGTTCCCGTTGTTTACCCGCCCATCATCACTGAGAACCCGAAGATATCCCATCGTTGGTCTGAAGTGATCATCGCCCCGGATAACAGACACATCAGCTGGACGATTCTCGGAGAGAGTGGAGGGGGTACAGCGATCGGCACCCTGACGCGAGCCAATGATGCGTATGTGATCGAAAACGTGCAGTTGATTGGTTCAGTGAAGAGCTTCGAACCTGATCCCGACAGACCCGGTTTCTTAAAACCGCTCCCAAAGCGCGGAGGAGAGGTGAAGCAATTTGTCCGCGGGGGGAACGCCATTTCCCTTGTTGGAGCCAAGTACAACAGTACAACCGATTCCATCGTTCAGGATCTGACCTCTGAGGAGATTACGCAGATCACTTTTACTCCTGGATATGATGAAACAACGATATTCTCTCCGGATGAGCAACTGGGTATCGTTATGACATCGCGATTTTCGAAGCGAACGGACCCTGCCATTTTCGGTTTAATGCCCAGGCCATACGGTATGCTGGCCACGGAAGGTTTGATGTGGTCCCTCTATACGTATGCGATTACCGGTGTTCGCTTCTTCAGGGCTGGCAATATAGGCCCAGCTTTGATCGAGATTGATCGGTCGATCAATGAACCAGGATATAAAGGCATACAGCTTACGACGGATGAGAATTGGGTTTATACCTCTCCGATGTCCTGGCATCCGGACGGCAAACGCGTCATGTGGCTGGAGATGCGGAGAGGCGGCGATCCGGGACGAAGACGGATACAGATCGCCAAATTGCTCGATTATGTGCCGAAGGAACCGGTACCTTTCGTAGCAACAACAGACGATATCCCGTATGGAATCCGCGACCTGAGTTTATTATTCAGCGATGATCCGGAGGTTGAAGGGAAGATTGCCGGTAAACATTCCGGTTACATTGACTATAAGAGATCTGCTTCCGGGCATTCAGGCAGATCGGAAGTTCATTATGTGAACTTCAGCGATGATGGTGTGAACTTCTATAACGGATATGAGAAGACAGTTTACAATCTGACGGATGAGAACCGCTATGAAGCCAATGTTCGATTAACCGGAGACAAAAATGGCGAAATGAACATGCGGGCAACATTCTCTGCTGTCTTCGGACCATCGCCGCAGAAGCTGCTGTTTGACATGGATGCCTATGGCAAACCGAAAAGCTACGGTTATGCGACTTATAACGGAATCACCCTGCGAATCGAGGATTTGCTGGAGTAGAAGGCCAAGACCGTTCTTATCTCGCAGTTTGCCTGACAAAAGGTGATGAAGCTGTTCTGAAATAACGACATTTGGGTCAAATAGCCATGCATGACGCAGGCGCGTCACCAGCAACGGATGAAACAGGTGGCGGCAGTTCCTTGGTCAGCTATTTTCAGGGTAGCGGATTCTGGTTCCGTTGCGGTTCTGATCCGATATGCCAGCCACCAGGCAACAATCGACAGGAACACAGCCTGGATACTATGTAACTGGCCTCCGTTATGAACGGGGCCAGTTTTTTTATAAGATCGGAGAGTCTTCTCTTCATTTCATAATTGTATATAATTGTAGAATGAAGATGACTGACACCACCTGGAGTGAAGACATAGCATGGAGGTTGATCAGATGAAATTCGTCATAGCGCCGGATTCGTACAAGGGGAGTTTGACCTCCAGAGAAGCGGGAGAGATCATCGCCCGGGCGATTCAACAGGAGATCCCTGAGAGTGAGACGCGCGTGATCCCGATGGCGGACGGCGGGGAAGGCACCGTCGAAGCGCTGCTGGCCGCTGCGGGCGGCGAGAAGGTACGGGTGCGAGCTGCTGGATCGCTGGGGGATGCAGTCGAGACCTTCTACGGAATCATCGAGCGGGATGGCGAGCGAACAGCGGTCATCGAAGTAGCGAATATATGCGGCCTTACGATGATGCCGCCTGAGCCGCGCAATCCGATGCACACGACGACGCGCGGCATCGGGGAAGTGATCGGCGATGCGCTGAACCGCGGCATCCGTTCGTTCGTCATCGGGCTCGGCGGGAGTGCGACGAACGACGGCGGGCTTGGCATGCTGAACGCGCTTGGCGTTCGGTATGTGTCCGGTGACGGCAAGGTGCTGGCCGGATTCGGGCGCGAACTGGCAGAGGTGGCGCGGGTGGACGTAGGTGGGCTAGACCCGCGGATCGGCGAATGCCGCATCACGATCGCCTGTGACGTGACCAATCCGCTGCTGGGCGAGAACGGGGCAACCTATGTGTACGGGCCGCAGAAAGGTGCCGGACACGAGGATCTGGCGATGCTCGAGCAAGCGATGGCTCGTTATGCCGATGTGGCGGAAGCCGGATTCGCCCGTGTGTGCCGCGACATGCCCGGCGCCGGGGCAGCAGGCGGTCTCGGCTTCGCCCTCATGTTGCTGGGCGGGCAAGTGGTTCCCGGCGCGCAGGTGATCGAGCAGATGACGGGATTGAGCCATCACATCGCAGAGGCAGACTGGATCATCACCGGCGAAGGCCGGAGCGACGGGCAGACGCTGTTTGGCAAGCTGCCGATACATGTGGCGCGGCTCGCGAAGGCAGCGGGCAAGCCGGTGATCCTCATCTCCGGCAGTCTCGGCCCTGGCAGCGAGCAGTTGAATGACTGCTTCACGGCTTGTTTTGCGATTGTGCGAGGACCAGCCAGCCTGGAGGAGTGCATGCACGATGCTGCTTCCAACCTGTATGAATGCACCCGTCAGGTTGCCAGGCTGATCCATCGCGTGAGTGGGTCTGAGCCGTGAAATGCTGGGCTGAAACCAGCGCACATGACGAGCCCGTTTGGCTGCATTCCGAGCCAATTGAATATCCTCACACGACGGGTATGTTGGTTCGCGCGTGAGTTGATGGGCGAAGAAGTGCGACTGCAACTGCAATTCGTGTACAATAATGGAAGATGAAGTTTACATACGAGGACAAGGGTTCACATGTGAAGTTACGTCTACCCGAATATGAGCAGGAGGTTATCCTATGAAGCTGGCATTTGTCGGATTGGGCAATATGGGTCTGCCGATGGCGAAAAATCTTGTCAAGGCAGGATATGAAGTATATGGCTTGAACCGGAGCAAAGGCAAGGAGGAGGCGTTCGCCGCGGAAGGAGGCAAGATCGGACTTGCGCTTCTGGAACTGGCGCAGCAGGCTGATGTGCTCATGACCTGCCTTCCGATGCCCGCGGATGTGGAGCATGTCTATCTGGGTCCGGACGGCATCATCCGGCATGGACGGCGCGGGCTGATCCTGATCGACTTCAGCACGGTGTATCCGGAGCTGAACCGGAAGATCGCCGCTGAAGCGAAGGAGGCGGGCATGGCCTATCTGGATGCGCCGGTCAGCGGCGGGACGGTCGGAGCGGAGCAAGGATCGCTGTCCGTCATGGTAGGCGGCGATCAGGCAGTATTCGAGCAGGTGCGGCCGATCTTCGAGGTGGTGGGCAAGAATATCTTCCATGTCGGTGAAGTGGGCTGCGGCACGATTGTCAAGCTGCTGAACCAGCTGATGGTTGGCATCCATACGGAGGCGGCCAGCGAAGCGATGAATCTGGCAGATCGGATGGGGCTGTCCAAGGAGGATGTGCATGAGATCCTGAGCCAAAGCTTCGCCCAGAGCCGCATCTATGACCGGCATTATACCCTGTTCGTGAAGCGCGAGCAGTTTGATCCCGGTTTCGCATTGAATCTGCTGCATAAGGATATGTCGCTGGTGAAGCAGATGGCGGAGACGTCAGGGGTACAGCTTCCGATCGGCGAGATCACCGAACGTTTGCTCAGGCACGCCAAACTTGCGGGTTATGGCGACAAGGATATGTCCAGCATGTATGCATATCTGCGCGACCAGGGTTCTCTGCTTGCCGAGCGGAAATATTATGCCGTTCTCCTGCCGATAAAGGATGATGAGAAAAGCCGTATCTACCGAGCGCAGCATCTCGCTTTCCTCGAGGAGCAGCGCAACCTCGGCCGGCTGTTCGCCAACGGCAGGTTCACCGACGGCTGGGGAGGCCTCGTCATCTACATCGCGCGCAGCGAGGATGAAGTTCGCTCCTGGGTCGAGCAGGACCCGTACATCGTGGAAGGCGCCCGCGGCTACGAGATTCACGAGTGGGATCTGGTGAAGGGGCACGTATATTGATGAGCAGCGCGTATTAAAACGGCACATTGAACCATTGTGGTTAAAAAGTTGGATGTGTTTAAGTCGATTGTTGCTTGGCGTCTCCATTGTTCAGACCAGTAAACGTAACGGAACGTACGAGACTGTCTATTAATGTTTATAAGTTGGTTCGACTAAACGTGTAATGCCTTCAGATCAATTTTTATGACTTGAGAACATTGAAGCAAAAAAATAATCGATCTGAAGCCACCTCACACCTCAAAAATCCAAACTGAACACAACTATCCACAATTAATAGACAGTCTCCGTACAGCCTTTATTGGTCACATTGGACGGGGAATCACGCTCGGAAACATCGGATAACGTCATCTCATTCCGTTAGCCTTGCGAAACGGCTTATTTTGCCACAAATAGCGGGGCTCTACGTTCCGTTGCCAACCGTGACAAAACCCCCGTCCCTCTGTCACGTAAGCAACAATTAAGATAAACACAGCCAAAAATGTAACGATATTCGCTCAGCAGCTCAACAAGCTCCTGTCGCACAGCGGCAGGGAGCTTTACTTCTTCCGGTAATACAGCGGCGCATGGCCGGAGATCTCCTTGAATACCCGGCCGAAATGCGTCACGCTGCCGAAGCCGACCTTCCGGCTGATCTGATTCACCTTCAGCGAGGAGCTTTCCAGCAGCTTCTTCGCCTCCTTGACGCGAACGTTGTTCAGATATTCAACGAACGTGAAGCCGGTCGCTTCCTTGAACAATCGGCTCAGATAATACGGGCTGATGTAAAACTTCTCCGCCATCTGCTGCAGCGACAGGTCTTCCATATAATGCTTGTTCATATAGCGGACGATCTCCGAGATCCGGTCATGCATCGGGCTGGGCGAGATCATCGGCTCAAGATCGCGGCTCTGGATATGCCGGCAGCAGACGATCAGCATCTGCAGGACCAGCGTATGCATGTACATCTCGAAACCGGAATTCTGCTGCTGCAGCTCGCGCAGAATGGTCTGCACCAGTTCGTCGAAGAACAGCCGGTCTTGAGGGGAGCAGGCGAAGACGAGATACTCCCTCTCGAACAATGGCTTGAGGACGTCGGGGCGTTCCCCGTAGGCAGCGGTCATCATGCTCTCGTGGATGTTGACGATAAACCGTTCATACTTCGGTTTCCGGGCATTCATCGTCCGGTGGAGGACGTTCGGCGAGATGATGACGATGTGACCCTCCGGTACGAGGATGGTGCGATCCTTGATAAAAAACTCCCGTTGCCCGCTCATCAGATAATAGATCTCATACGTGCTGTGAAAGTGACTTTCGGGCATGTTGTGGCTGAGCGCGATGCGATGGGAGATGGACAAGGTCCTGGCGCTGTTGTGATACTGGAGATCTGTCATCGGAATCTCTCCTTGATCTGTGATCTGTCCTGGCCAACGGTCGTTCTGATGAACGGCAGCATCTGGCGATTACACGTAAGAACATGGAGGCTGCCGTCACAATAAAACGGATCATCTTCCCCACCCCATTATACCACCGCAAAAAATAAGAAGAAATAGCGCTTACTTCGCAAAACATGCACATTTTTTGATGTTACGATAGGGGTATCACGAACCGTTTCAAGGAGGCTTATCCACGATGACGACGAATCTCAAGGAAACGTTAACTCCGATCGATTGGGCGGAGAAGGCATGCGAGGCGCTTATGGCCAAGTATGAGCCGGAACAGCTGCCGCCGGATCGTTTCCACTATCATCAGGGCGTATTCCTGTCCGGCATGGAGAAGACATGGAAGCAGACGGGCAAGCAGAAATACCTGGACTATATCAAGGCCTGGGTGGACAGCCAGGTGCTCGAGGACGGCAGCATCAAGAAGCATGATCCGGGTCAGCTTGACGACATCCAGCCAGGCGTGCTGCTGTTTAATCTGTACGAGCAAACGGGCGACGAACGTTACAAGAAGGCGCTGTTCTATCTCGTGCCTCTGCTCAAGTCCTGGAAGACCAATCCGTCCGGCGGTTTCTGGCACAAGGATCACTATCCGAACCAGATGTGGCTGGACAGCTTGTACATGGGGGGGCCAATCGCCGTTCAGTTCGGCAAGACATTTGGAGATCCGGAATACTTCGACCTGATCGCCCATCAGGCGATTCTGATGGAGAAGCATACGAAGGATCCGCGCACGGGCCTCCTGTATCACGGCTGGGACGAGTCCAAGCAGGCGAAATGGGCCGATCCGGTGACGGGCTGCGCTCCGGAGTTCTGGGGACGGGCAATCGGCTGGTACCCGGTTGCGCTACTCGAAATCTTCGAGCATCTGCCTGAGGATCACAAGGACAAGCCGAAGCTCGTCAGCATCCTGCAGGATCTGCTTGTCTCGCTCGTCAAGTTCCAGGATGAGAGCGGCTTGTGGTATCAGGTCGTGGACAAGGGGGACCGTCCGGACAACTGGCTGGAGGTTTCCTGTTCTGCGCTGTATGTGCATGCGATCGCCAAGGCGGTGCGCTTTGGTCACCTGGACAAGAAATATCTGGAATACGCATGGAAGGGTTATCGCGGTGTCATCGACACCTTGAAGTTCGACGACAACGGCCATGTGGTGATCTCCAAGATCTGCATCGGCACGGGCATCGGCGATTACGCGCACTATATCGCCCGTCCGACAAGCGAGAACGATCTGCATGGCGCGGGAGCCTTTATCCTCATGTGTGCCGAGATGAATCTGGCAGAGAAGTAAAATCGAATCCTTGCAAGCATAGGGCCGAATCGGTGCTGCCCGCAACCGGTGAGGCCCTTTGCACGTCTATATGGCTGGGCAACAATTAATAAATTGTTTATCATTTATTCAGAGGGTTGCAAGCGACAGCGTCTATAATGGGTATCAGGAAGCTTCCGAATATGTGATGACGCAAAGGAGATCGATTATGAAGCTTGGCAAGAAAGCAACGATCGCATTGTCTTTTATCGCAGGTGCTTGCCTCTTCTTCACCACGGCTCTGGCTGACATGACACTTGGCACAGGCTATGACCGGTTGAAGGAGGCGGCGAAGCATACATCGGCGCGGATGGAAAGCGGGCTGGACAGCTATACGCTGGAGTCCTCCCTGAGCGCGAAGGTCGATGGAATCGTGATGTACGAGAGCACGGATCTGATGAAGGTCGATGCGGTCAACCGTACCGCTGAAACCCTAAAAGAGCATACCCGCTATAACGAGAAAAAATACAGCTGGTATACTTACAGCGACGAGACGATGTATGCGTACAAGAGCGGCGAAGACGAGCAATTCTATGTAACCGAGAGAACTCGGCGAGATTGGAGTCCATACTCCGATCCATTCCGGGATGAGTTTGCCTCCGATATGGAACGGATCGTGGACGCATTGGTCGGCAATCTGAAGGACTATGTGATGGTGGAAGAAGCAGCAAACGGCGGCAAGGTATACAGCGGCAGTTTGTCGCAAGCCCAGGTGCCGACGCTGGTCAACGCGGTGTTGTCATTCCTGTTCAGGCAAACCTCCTATGACTGGTTCAGAGGAAGCGATGATCATCTCCAATTGACGGAGGATATCCATGTGAGCCGCGTATCCGGCAGAGCGGAGGAAGACGAGACGGGACTTCTCAGGAACGTGACCGGCGAGATCGTCCTGAATGGCCTCGACAAGAACGGACAACGCCATGAGCTTGTGGTCAAACTCGGAATTCTGCTGCGCGACATCGGCAGCACGACGATCACGAAGCCGGATCTGACGAATGCCATTGTGGAGCGCACATCTACAGAGCATCAGTTTGCGGAGAAGCATATCGGCGTTTACCGCACGAATATCATCATCGAGAAACCGGACAGATTCATCAAGATCGGCGAACGCACGCTGGAGATTACTGCTGTGACCGACAAATCGGTTATCGGCAAGTACTATGAGACGATCAACCCTGAGTATCAGGAGCTTTACGAGTATGAGCCATTGTCATTCGAGTTCGTGTCCGAACAGCGTGACTGGTCTACGGTCATCTCCTATACGGATGCAGAAGGCGTCACCTATCATATGGAGATCAGCCCATCGAACCCTGGTCAGATCTTTGTATACCCATACGCAACCATGGACAAAGACGGGGTCTACGCGTGGCAGTTGGTGAACCGGTTTGACTCGGCCTTCATACGGGTGTTTGAATAAAAATGGAGCTGTCCCGGCAATGGAGATGCGGCCGGGACCGCTTTTTGGTCTTATAGAAAGTATAACTTCCCATACATTCTCGTAAGACATAAGAAATACCAAGCTGCCACCGGCGTCCTAAAGGACTTGGCGCCAGCCAAGTATTTCTTTACCCCTGGTCGGTTGCCGCATGGAGCAACCTGAAGGCTGACAAGCTTGACGATAGAGGATGTGAATGCGTTCATGAGCAAAGCGATCGAAATCATCGGTTTAAGTAAAATGTACAGTAACGGTCGGGGGATCGCGAATCTGAACCTGGAGGTTGACGAGGGGGACATATTCGGCTTCCTCGGACCCAACGGCGCTGGCAAGACAACGGCGATGAAGATCATAGCCGGGCTGATGCGCCCGGACAGCGGCGAGGTGCGCATCTTCGGCAAGAGCGTGCAGCATGAGTTCGTCGATGCGATGAAGCATATCGGCTGCATCATCGAGACGGCGGAGTCGTATCCGTATCTGTCTGCAGAGGACAACCTGAAGCTGTTCGCGAGATACTATGACGATGTGGATCAGGCCCGGATCGACGAATGTCTGGAGATTACGGGACTCTTGAGGTACAAGCGTGAGAAGGCGCGCCGCTTCTCGCTCGGCATGAAGCAGCGTCTCGGCGTCGCTGCGGCGATCCTGTCGCGACCGAAGCTGCTCATCCTTGATGAGCCGCTCAATGGCCTGGACGTTGAGGGGATGCTGGACATGCGCCGGCTGATCAAGCGGCTCAACGAGGAGTCGGGTACAACCTTCTTCATTTCCAGCCATCTGATTCACGATGTCGAGCTGACCTGTACGCGCGTCGGCATCATTTATGGCGGACAGCTGGTCAACGTCGAATATACGCGCAATATCCTGGCGAACTATGCATCGCTGGAAAACTATTTCATCAGTGAGGTGGATCGGAGTGGCAGGGTTTAAGGCGGCATTTGTCAATGAGACGGTTAAGCTACTGAAGAAAAAGAAGCTGATCGCTGCCGCCGTTCTGTCCGTGCTCGGGGTGCTGATTGGGCAAGCAACTGTCACGGCGATTCAGGCGGGGTTCGGTCTGCGCATCACCGGGAGCGAAGAATTTCCGCTGCTTGTCCTGCCGGTGTTCACGTATACGATCCTGCCGCTGTTCACCACCTTCGTGGCCATCGATATGTTCAACGGCGAATTTAATGCTGGGACGATGAAATTATCGCTGACCCGTCCTGTATCCAGATTCGGTGTATTCAGCGCCAAGGTAGGCAACATCGCGGCATTTATCCTGCTGAATCTGCTGTTTATCATGCTCGTGGCTCTGGTTGCAGGATACATCTTCAATCCATCATCAACCGGCCTGGCTGGCGTTCTGCGCGTGATTCTCGCTTATGTGGTGACGTTTGTGCCGATATTCGTATTCGCGTTGCTCGTCGTATTGCTGTGCAATCTGATCCGCAGCGGGCTTGCGGTCTTTTTCCTGTCAGTGCTGCTCTTCGTCGGCTTCATCGCGCTGGGGATCCTGTACTCGAGGTTATCGAGCTTCCTGTTCACCTCGCAGCTGAATTGGTATACGCTATGGATCTCGGATACGGTGAACGTCTCCAAGCTCGTTCGGCAGACGCTGCTGCTGACAGGGGGCGGGATCATGCTCTTCACTGCAGGGTATTATCTGTTCGACCGCAAGGATCTGTAGGCCGAGATTGACGCTGCTCCCGATATTTGTTTAAAGAAAGGAAACGGGCACGATGTCGCTTACGAGACGATTCTTCATATGGAACATGGCCTCTGTACTTGCTTCGATGATCATCTCTGCCTGGATCGCCACGTTGTATATTGCCGTGCGCACGAGATGGAATCATGGCGATAACAGCGGGGCGTTGCCGCCAGGGAACCCTGGCACAGGAGGTGCGGATTCCGGCGTGATTACGCCGGAACCTCCAGTCCCTCCAGGTCTGACCAATGACATCTATATGGACGCCGGTCTCATCGGCATCATCTGCTTCATCATCATATGCCTGACGATGAATCTGTGGACGACGCGCAGTTTGATACGCGGCGTGATCGGGCCTGTCACCAGGCTCAACGAAGCGGCGGTCAAGATCAGCGAAGGCGATCTCGGCAGCGGCATCGCCGTGGAGGGGGAAGGCGAAGTCAGGGAGCTGTGCCGATCACTCGAGACGCTGCGCATCAGGCTGAAGGAAACGATCTATATGCAGGAGCGATACGACGAGAACCGGAAGTTCCTTCTCTCCAGCATCTCGCATGATCTGAAGACGCCGGTCACCTCGATCAAGGGCTACATCGAGGGCATCATCGACGGTGTGGCCAGCACGCCCGAGAAGATGGCGCAATATCTGGAGACGGCGCGGCAGAAGACGATCCAGGTGAACAACATGATCGATGATCTGCTGCTGTATTCGAAGCTTGATCTCGAACAGTTGCCGTATCATTTCGACCAGGTGGATATGCACGCGTATTTCAACGATTGCGTAGAGGATCATCGCTATGAATTCGATCGGGCAGGGGTCCAACTGGTGCTGGTCGATCAGTTGCAAGATCCGGTGCTGATCCGAATCGACGCGGAACGGTTCAAACGGGTGATGCAGAACATCCTGAACAATGCGCTGAAGCATGCTTCCAGCGAGCAGGGGCTCGTCCAGCTCGTGCTGCGGGAAACGAGGACGTCTGCGATCATCGAGGTACGGGACAATGGACCGGGCATCCCGGAGGAGCATCTGCCGCATATCTTCGAGCGATTCTACCGGGCGGATGCATCCCGCTCGAACGTCGATGGCAGCGGACTGGGGCTGGCGATCGCGAGGCAGATCGTGGAAGCGCACGAAGGACGCATCTGGGCGACAAGCACCGTTAGTGAAGGGACACGGATCATGATCTCCCTGCGCAAGTATTAGCGGGGTTTAGCGGCCGATTGAATCGAGTATAGCAGCCGCTTCCTGCCAAGGCGCTGCTGAAGAACATCATGGGGTTTGCTTGCTTGAGGCAAACACGGATGTACGGATGTCAACACAACTGCAGGCATTCACAAGACCATCTGGAAGTAACGGAGGGCGTTATGAAACGAATCTTGATCGTCGAGGACGATATCAGCATCGCGAATCTGCAGAAGGACTATCTCGAGCTTGAAGGATTTCGCGTCGACATCGTGGACAACGGGAACGCAGCGCTGAAGTTCCTGGAAAGGGAAAGCGTGGACCTGGTGATCCTGGACATCATGCTGCCGGGGATGGACGGCTTCGGCGTGCTCCGCACGATCCGCGAGGACGAGGCGATCCCGGTGTTGCTCGTCTCCGCGCGGGAAGAGGAACTGTACAAGATCAAGGGCCTGGATCTGGGTGCGGACGATTACATCACCAAACCGTTCAGCCCGGCTGAGCTGGTGGCGCGCGTGAAGGCGCATCTGGCGCGCTATGACAGGATGAGGGAGCGCTTCGTCGGCCAGTCCGCGGTGAACAAGAGCAGCCGTCTCCAGGTGAGGGGGCTTACGATTGACAAGGATGCGCGCCAGGTGTTCATAAACGGCAAGGAAGTGGTACTGGCGCAGAAGGAATTCGATCTGCTCCTGTTCCTGCTGCAGAACGCCAACCGCGTGTTCAGCAAGGAGGAGCTGTTCGAGCGGGTCTGGGGCATGGACGCGCTGGGCGATGCCTCGACCGTAACCGTGCATATCGCCCGCATCCGCGACAAGCTTGAAGATAACCCGTCGAAGCCGCAATATATCGGTACAGTCTGGGGATCAGGATACAAGTTTATCGTTTAGCGTATTAGCGCTTATTCTGACATCCGCCTTAAGCGGATAGATATACCAAACGAATCTGACCTGTGGTAATATATTCCTGTAACAAATGCTGCCGATGAACCGCATCTCACACATGGACTCCGAGAATGGCACATCACCACGTCATAATCAGGAGGGATGGCAGATGAAGAAGCTCGTGCTTCTCAGGCATGGTCAGAGCGTATGGAACCTGGAGAATCGCTTCGCCGGCTGGACCGATGTGGATCTGTCAGACATGCCGCTGCAAAAGAGTATCATCCTGCAAAAATAGTGCCCTATAGGCGAATCGTGCTGAAACCCTTGCATATCAAGGGTTTCTTTGTTTTTGGCGGAATCTGGAAGAGCGAACCGGACAAAAAAGTACAATTGCAAAAGGCGGTCTCTGCTGACATAGTGATAGATGGAAACCCTATCAACTGAGAGGAGTGCGTGAGCATGAACAACCTGGGCAGCCACAAGATCAAGCCTGGCTCGCTCTTGTATGAGAACAAGCTGTCATGTGCTGCGGATGTTGCCGATTTCGTCATGGAGGGCGACGGCGCGGTGACATTTCCGCTTGGCAGGATGAGATTGGAAAGCACGCGCCATCCGTCGGAGGGACAAGCGGCTAATATCGTGTATTGGTGTCGGGAGACATTTCCCTCGGATATCATCATTCGCTGGAAGTTCTGGCCGATTCGTCAGCCGGGACTGGCGATCATGTTCTTCGCTGCTGAGGGCAGGAACGGAGAAGACCTGTTCGACCCGTCGCTGTCCAAGCGCACCGGCATCTATGACCAGTATCATCATGGAGACATCAACGCCTATCATATCTCGTATTTCCGCAAGAGCTACCCGGAGGAGAGGCGATTCCAGACATGCAACCTCCGCAAGAGCTACGGCTTCCATCTGACCGCGCAGGGCGCCGATCCGCTGCCTTCCGTGGAATACAGCGATCCGCCGTATCAGATCCAGATCGCGAAGTGCGGCTCGCTGATCGAGTTCTCAATCGATGATCTGCCGGTTTTCAGTTACATAGACGATGGAGTGACGTATGGACCGGTGCTCGGGCAGGGCAAGATCGGCTTCCGCCAGATGTCGCCGCTGATCGCGGAGTATTCGGATCTGCAAGTATACGAGGCCAAGCGAGTTGAGGAATAACGGGATGCAGCACGAGAAGAAGGGGAGTTGGATAACATCCAAAGGAAATCAGGGCATTGGCTGAAAACCAATGAGACATTAAAGGGGATGACCACATGACAGAGAGACATCAGCAGAAGCAAACGATCCGCCTGAGCTGGCTGGGACAGCAGCCGCCGGAGCTAGCGACAGGCGTTACCTGGGGAGTGCCCTGGAAGCAAGGCGAACTAGCCAGAGAGGAACTGTCGTTTGGCCTGGTTGATGCAGCCGATCAACCTGTGCCGGTGCAGAGCTGGCCAACCGCCTATTGGCCGGACGGCAGCGTCAAATGGACAGCTCATGCCGCCGTGATGCGTGAAGGCAGCAGCGGCTATGCGCTGCGCGCAGAGTCAACGGCGGAGGGGACCGGGGAGACAACTGCTCCTGTTCTGACCGTGCAGACCAGGGAGGACTATTTCGAGATCGATACGGGGAAGATCATTTGCCGCGTGAATCGTTCGGGCGATTCGCTGATCCGGGAGATCTTACGCGAAGGCAGAACCGTCTGCTCCGGCGGGGAACTGGTCGGCATCCGCGAACAGCGCAGCCAGGTGGCTGGCGCAAATGTCACCATGGAGCAAGCTTCCACAGGCATGATCGAGCAAGCGGTTGTTGAGCAATCCGGCCCGGTACGTGCAGTGGTCAAGCTGAAGGGGCGTCACCGGATGTCGGACAACCGCCGCTGGTTGCCCTTTACGGTGCGTCTGTATTTCTATGCAGGATTGGATACCATCCGGTTGATGCATACCTTCCTGTTCGACGGCAATCCGCATCAGGACTTCGTCCGCGGGCTCGGCATCCGCTTCTCGCTGCCGATGCACGGAGCGCTGTATAACCGGCATGTTCGCTTCGCCGGCGATACCGGCTGGTTCAGCGAGTCACCGAAGGGTCTCATGCTGTGGCGGCTGTCACCGAGACAGCGCGAACTGTACGAGAAGCAGCTCGCTGGCCGCCGCATCTCCTTCGATCCCGAGCAGGATGCGCAGTTGCTCCGTTACCTGGCTGAATCGCCGGAATGGAACGGCTTCAAACTGGTGCAGCAGGGCAGCGACGGTTATGTGATCTCGAAGCGGACGCAGGAGAGCTGCTCCTGGCTCCGTGCCGCAGCAGGCGTTCGGGCGCTCGGCCTGGTCTACGCAGGATCGGAAGCGGGAGGACTGGCGATCGGCGTGCGGCACTTCTGGCAGAAACATCCGTCTTCGCTCGAGGTGGACGGCTGCGCTGGCGATCAAGCCTCGATGACGGTCTGGCTGTGGTCACCAGACGCTCCAGCGATGGATCTGCGCCACTATGATACGAAGACCTATGTGGAATCCTGTTATGAAGGGGCGAGCGAGCTGCGCAGCACGCCGTATGGCATCGGCAATACGAACGAGCTCATGATCTGGTGCTGCAGCGAAACCCCTGATGCGTCGACGCTCGACGCCATGACCCGCGAGAAGGAGGAACCGTCCCTTATCGTTTGCGCGCCGGAACGTTATCATGAGACGCGGGCGCTTGGCTTCTGGAGCCTGCCAGACCGTTCAACTCCGGTCAAAGCCCGGCTGGAGGATACGCTAGATGAGCTGATCCGCTTCTACCAGAACGAGATCGAGCAGCGCAGATGGTACGGGTTCTGGGATTATGGCGACGTGATGCACAGCTATGATCCGGTCCGCCACACCTGGAAATATGACGTTGGCGGCTGCGCCTGGCAGAATACCGAGCTTGCTCCGAACTATTGGCTCTGGTACAGCTTCCTGCGCACAGGCCGCGCCGACATCTTCCGCATGGCGGAGGCGATGACGAGGCATACGAGCGAGGTGGACGTCTACCATCTCGGCGAGTATGCGGGGCTTGGCTCCCGGCACAATGTGCTCCACTGGGGCTGCGGCTGCAAGGAAGCGCGCATCGGCATGGCCGGGCTGCACCGGTTCTATTATTACCTGACAGCAGATGAGCGGATCGGAGACATCATGGACGATGCGAAGGACGCGGACTATCGGACGGTTGGCATCGACCCGATGCGCGCCTACTTCGCCAAGGATGAATTCCCGACCCATGTGCGGAGCGGTCCGGACTGGGCAGCGTTCTGTTCGAACTGGATGGTGCAGTGGGAACGGCATGAGGATACGTCTTACCTCGACAAGATGCGTCGCGGCATCGAATGCCTCAAGCGGATGCCGGATCGGCTGCTCACGGGACCGACCTTCGGCTATGATCCGAAGACCGGAGAACTGCTGTACATGAGCGATGAAAACTACGGCCATCATCTGATGATCTGCATGGGCGGCGCGCAAGTATGGACGGAGCTGGCATACCTGCTGGAGGATCCGGAATGGGAGCAGATGCTCATCGAATACGGCGCGTTCTATAACCTTCCGGCAGAAGAGAAGCAGCGGCGTACGAATGGCCGCCTGAAAGGCAAGGACTGGAACATCCCGATGCTGTCCACGACGATGATGGCATTTGCAGCCAGCCGGACGAACGACGGTGAGCTGGCGCGGCAAGCGTGGGAGTTCCTGCTCCACAGCAACCATCATTGGAGCGTGGACGTACCTCTTAAGACTCAACCGGTGCCACGTCAGGAATATGTCCGGGAGATTCAGGAGATTCCGTGGATCTCGACCAATACGGCATCCCAGTGGTCGATCAACACGATCATCTGTCTCGAATGGATCGCCCAGTATCTTCCGGACAACCTCGAGCTGGCGCAGGATTGACGATGCCTGGAAATCTCCATCCTGTCTGGCGCTCGCGGTATCGCCAGGTGAACGCCCAAATGTACGTTTATCGAAAATAGACGTTCCCTTATCCGAAGAAACGTGATAAGATACAATATATATCAAAGGCGATGATGAGAAGAGTAGATGACGGAAACCTTTCCACAGAGAGCTCCGATGGCTGAGAAGGAGCAAAGGTCCATCATTGAAGAAAGGCTCAGAGATGCACGCCGGAACCGAGCTTGCGAGGGGGTGGTGTGCCAGGTGCTCCTGTTACAGGGCTAGAGTATAAGCATGCTGATTGGCAGCGTGCCGTACTTGAAGAGGCGGATATGGCGACATATTCGTGAATGTAGGGTGGTACCGCGAGCAAGATCTCGTCCCTGAGACTTTTGATGTCTTATGGATGAGATTTTTTATTTTGTATAAGCTACAAGGATGAAAGGATGAAGGTTTACATGGGAAATAAGCTGAAGGTTGGGATCGTAGGCGGAACAGGGATGGTGGGACAGCGCTTCGTGCAACTGCTTGAACAGCATCCCTGGTTTGAGGTGACGGCGATCGCCGCAAGTGCCAACTCCGCCGGCAAAACCTATGAAGAAGCGGTGCTAGGCAGATGGAAGATGTCTTCACCGATCCCGGATAGCGTGAAGTCGATCGTCGTGCAGGATGCCTCCAGGGTGCAAGAGGTGGCCGACGGGGTGGATTTCATCTTCTGCGCGGTCGATATGAAGAAGAATGAAGTGCAGGAATTGGAGGAACAATATGCCCGTACGGGTACGCCGGTTGTCTCCAACAATTCTGCTCATCGTTGGACGCCGGATATTCCGATGGTGATTCCGGAGATCAACCCTCATCATCTTGAGGTGATCGAAGCGCAGCGCAAGCGTCTCGGCACTTCGACCGGATTCATCGCAGTGAAGCCGAACTGCTCGATCCAGAGCTATGTGCCGCAATTGCACGCGCTGCTCGACTTCAAGCCGACTCGTACGGTCGTCTCCACTTATCAGGCGATCTCAGGCGCGGGCAAGACGTTCGCAGACTGGCCGGAGATGGTCGACAACGTGATCCCTTACATCGGCGGTGAAGAAGAGAAGAGTGAGCAGGAGCCGCTGCGCATCTGGGGTCAGGTCTCGGGCGGCGAGATCGTGAAGGCGAACGCGCCTCTGATCTCCGCGCAATGCATTCGCGTGCCGGTTACGGATGGCCATCTGGCGACCGTATCGGTGTCGTTCGAGAAGAAGCCTTCGGCTGATGAGATCATCGCGCGCTGGAACAGCTATCGCGGGCGTCCGCAGGAGCTTAAGTTGCCAAGCGCTCCGAAGCAATTCATCACCTACTTCGCAGAAGACAACAGACCGCAGACGAAGCTGGACCGCGACATCGAGCGCGGCATGGGCGTTACGGTCGGCAGACTGCGCGAAGACACGCTGTTCGACTACAAGTTCGTCGGGCTGTCGCACAATACCTTGCGCGGAGCTGCAGGCGGCGCTGTGCTGATCGCGGAGCTGCTGAAGGCGGAAGGCTATATTCAGGCGAAGTAAACCATCGCACACTGCAGGATGTGTAAACGGTGATCGTGCATCGTATGGCAAGAAGTCAGCACTTGAACATTGGTTGTCAGATACGGGGATCGCATGATGTGCTCCCCTTTGTTGTTGATCGGGGGCTCACGTTGCATTTGCTGCTAACAATCACTACAATTGGAGATAGCCACCAGACGCGGTTTGCGTGCGAGGCATATATCGATGGACATGGAAAGGTTGGATGAATGATGATCATCACGACGACAAACACTGTGGAAGGCAGAAAGGTCGACAGTTACCTGGGGCTGGTCACAGGAGAGACGATCATGGGCGCGAACATCGTGCGCGATATTTTCGCGTCGATCACCGACATCGTCGGCGGCAGATCAGGGGCGTATGAATCGAAGCTGCGCGAAGCGAGAGAACTGGCGATTCGCGAGATGACGTATGAGGCGCAGAGACTGGGGGCCAACGCCATCATCGGCGTAGACATCGATTATGAAGTCGTTCGCGAGGGCATGCTGATGGTCAGCGTCAGCGGCACAGCGGTGCGCCTGGTATAGGAAAACGAAGAGAGGAGCAGTCTCGATCGTCGAACCTGCTCCTCTTCCTGCCTGAAGGCAATGCCTGCTCAGAAACCGCCGCCGCCACGACCGCCTCTGCCGCCTCGGCCGCCGAAGCCGCCGCTGGTCGTGACGCCTGATTCATTGAGCCAGGTGACCGCATCCTTGATCTCAAAGTCATACAGCTTTGTATCGTCCGTATAAACGGAGTACGTTGCGCCGGACTTCAGATCAGGCGAACTTAGGACGATGGACTGATAAGCTTTGGCTGGTATGGCTTCGAGGATCACATGGTCGTCCGCGTCCTTCAGCGTAAACTTCGTTCCTGCCTGCCGCATGGACGAATAGGTGAAGGCGATCGAATATTGGCTCGAATCGCTCGAAGGCGCTGCCGCCATGCCAGCGCTGCCTGCCGCGATCAGCACGCCGCCGCTGATCCGGAAAGATCCATCATAATCCAGCGCGCCGTTCATCGAAGCGGTCGGACCGTTGACGATCACTCTGCCGCCGCTCATCTCGATCGTCCCGTTCGAGTCAAGGCCGTCGCCTTCAGCAGTGACGGTGATCTCGCCGCCCTGGATCGACAGCATGTACTGGCTGGAACTAGTGAAGTTGTCTTGCCGCGGTCTGCCCATCATCGACGATCCGTCATTGCCGCCGGCGATGTTGATGCCGTCGTCATCGGCCTGGATGTCAATCTCCCCGCCGAGAATCGTCACCACAGCGCCTTCGATCCCTTCATAGCTCTTCGCGATGGCGATCTTGCCGCCCTCGATCGTCACCGAGGCATCGGCATGAATGCCGTCATCTCCGGTGTTGAGAACAAATTCACCACCCTGAATCACGATGTTGCCATTGCTGTGGATCGCGTCGTCCGCCGTGTCCACCGCGAAGCTGCCGCTTGTGACGAGCAGGTCCGCCGTCGCCTTGATGCCTTTGGTGCTTGGCATATCCTCCGCGCTGGAAGCACCCGACGAGCTTCCGGTACGTCCCCAGAGACCGTTCCCCGACTTCACCTCACCATTGGCACTGCCCCCGCCGGCAACGATATTGAACGTTCCGCCGTCGATCCGGATCGATACGGCAGATTGCATGCCGTCGCTGCCTGCCGAGATGTTAAACGTACCTCCTTCGATCGTGATATTGCCTTTGCCTTCCTCGCCGTCGTTCGTCGACTTGAGCCCGTCGCCTCCGGCCTGGATCGTGAAGGTTCCGCTCTGCACAGCCAGCAGATCGCGCCCGATGATGGCGTCATCCACCGCCGTGATCGTATATCGGCCCGATACGATGATGAGATCGTCACGGCCCACCAGTCCGTCCTTGTAGTTGCCCTGAACGCTTAACGACCCGGTCCCGTTGATCACCAGATCCGCCTTGCTGTAGACGGCTGCAGTCGGTTCATCCGATCCGTCCGGGAAGCTGTAATTGGCTCCGTCCTGGATGATGTTCTCCGTGCCTTCCTGCAGCGTCATGGTGACCCGGTCCGCTTCCTTGATATCGATCGCAGCCTGGTTATGATTGGTGATCTGTACACCGTTTAAGACGAGATTCACTTTGGTATCCTTATCAACATCGACCACCACCTGGCCGTTTAAGGTGCCGCTCAAGACATAGGTGCCGCCAGAAGTAATCGACAGCGTTCCGTTGGCGAAGGCCGCGCCGGAGCCTGACACTTGCGAGCTGCTGCCGTTCAGTGTGATCATCGTGGATGAATTCGCAGACCATTCCACGTCGTAGTAGGAGTCCTTGTATTCTGTCTTATCCGGCACATCGATCGAGTCTGAGGTGAGGGTCGTTTCCGAGCGGTCTGACGCCTCCGAATTGACGCCGTTGCCGCCTGTGCCCGCCTGATCCTGTCCAGAGGAAACTTGCCCCGAGGGACTTGACTCTGCGGCGTCCTGGGCGCAAGCCGCCAACAGGAACAGGCTCATCAGGATGCTGGATATTTTCAGACCTAATGATCGTCCGTTGCTCATTGGTTCATACCTCCATTTCGTGATCAAGCTTCACCTGCAGTTGGTTTCATCGTCAAGGTGATGTCCAGATTGCCGTTGCGGCAACGGATCTCATCGAGAAGTTCTTTCTGTTTCACCGTGTCGTTGATTTCTACCGCATAGACCAATTCATACAGGCTGCCAAGTTCGGTCGTCTTCACCTTAAGCAGTTCATGCTTCAAATGGAACTTGTTGAATACCTCAGCGAACGCTTCCTCATAGGCGAGATCTTCAGGAATCGTAATCTTGAGCAGCCGCTGTTCAGCGCGAGGTTGGCCGTATCTGACAACATGCAAGATCAGCATCAGCAAACAGAACGCGATGGTGAAGAGAATGCCATACCCATAAGTGCCTACGCCAACCGCCAAGCCAGCCGCCATCGTAAACAGCACGTAGGCGATATCCTTCGGATCGCCAGGCGCAGAGCGGAAACGGATGATCGAGAACGCCCCGGCCAGGCTGAACGCTCTGGCGATATTGCTGCCGATGAACAGGATGATGATCGAGACGATTCCCGGAAGCAAGATCAGCGTCAGCGCGAAGTTGGATGAATATTGGCCAGCCTTCGCCGTCTTGCGGTACGTCAGGCTGATGCAGAAACCTAGTAGGACGGATGTCGCGAGGGTATACGTCGCATTCGTCATATTGAGTGCAACTTCTGCAGTGGATGTTGTGAAGAATGAATTCAGCCAATCAAGCATACAGCATTTCCTCCTTAAGTATCTTGCTGCCGGTGAGATGTTTCCTGTACTCCATTCCATATTTGGAGAAGCGGGTTCGGTACAGCTTGTGCTCGGATAGAAGCCTGGCGAGCCACATCGGGATCGTGTTCTCGGCCTTGACCTCCATCAGCCACATCCCGGGCTTCAGCAGCAGATCTCCGTGGTCGCCCAGTTCGAGCTTCAGGTCATACCGCCTGGAGCGGATATTCGTGTCGAAGGTGACGCGCAGGTCCCGGCTTTCCATGCTGAACAGCGCGATCCGCTCATAGGCGAGATACACCTTCGGATCAAGCTGGTATCTGGCGAGCAGATATTCGATCTCGCGCAGCACCTGGTTGTTCATATAAGGCTTCGACTCGGGCAGCTTCCCCGTCCGGACAAATTCATACGCCTCCTCGAGAGAGAGCTTGGAACGGCGCTTGTTCACGAGTCCCCAGACTTTTTTCTTGAGCTCCAGGAATGCGTGGTCGTCCTTCTTCGGCACGCCGTAGGATCGAAGTCGCAGCTTCTCTTTGTATTTCGGCTTGGCCAGGCTCTTGCAAATCAGCTCGTCGGTCGGTGTATCGAAGTACAGGTTGCAAATGGAGTAAAATGGGTTTTGTTTGTTGTGCTCATCCGCCACCATATACTGAAGCAAATCCTGGTACACACGGCGATAGGCTTGTTCGTCCATCAGATACTTGTTCTCATATCGGTTGAATACTTCGATCGCCATAGAATCTTCCTTTCCGGTGCTCCGTCGTGCTTGCTTGAGACTAATCTTAAGCCTTGAACCTTTAACAAAGCTTAAAAATATGTAATGATACGTGTAAGCGGGTATTCGAACAACGCGACGAGCCTCCAACTCTCCGCATCCGGCATTGAGTTGGAGGCTCTCGTGTCAGGTTCTCGCTTAACTCGTGAAGATTTTCCATGCTATAGAGGTATGCAGGAAACAACCGGGATGCGAAGATGGCAGCTTCGATAGGTGCATACACTTGTCTGACTGATCCACTCGGGGGCATTTAAGCTTGATTAAAGATTGGACCAGTATTATAAATGAAATATTATTATTATACCATGATAGACAACGAAAGAAGGCATGAACGATGCGCATACTGATCGTGGAAGATGAGGTTCATCTGACGGAAGCGTTGGTACAGATCTTGAAGAAGCATCATTATACCGTCGATGCGGTTCACGACGGCAATGAAGGATTGGATCATGCCCTAAGCGGCATTTATGATCTGATCCTGCTGGACGTGATGCTGCCTGGCATGGATGGACTGAGCCTGTTGCGCTCGATTCGTGCCGAAGGAGTCTCCACGCCGGTCATCATGCTGACGGCCAAGGGAGAGATACCGGACAAGGTGGCCGGTCTGGACAGCGGAGCCGATGACTATGTGGCCAAGCCTTTCTCGATCGAGGAGCTTCTGGCACGTATCCGCGCTGCCTTGCGCCGCAAGGATGAAACCTTGCAGGAAGATACATGGCGCTTCGGCGACATTGAATTAAATTCGCAGACGCTGCGGCTGTCCCGCATCGGCAGCGGCAAGGAGATCAAGCTGATCCTGAAGGAGTGCGAGCTGCTGGAGCTATTGATCTCGCGCAAGCAAGCGGTGACGACGAAGGAACAGATCATCGAGAAGCTGTGGGGCTTCGACTCGGATGCAGAGCACAACAACGTCGAGGTCTACATCTCATTCCTGCGGAAGAAGCTCGCCTATCTGCAATCCTCCGTTCGCATCACGACGATTCGCGGTGTCGGCTACGTCCTGGAGGTGGGTTCATGATGTTCCGCAAGCTGCGCAATCGGTTCCTGCTGCTCATCATGATCACCATCTCGGTGATGATGCTCATATCTTTCACCATCATCTATGTGATCACTTATCAGAATGTTCAGGCTGATATCGGGATGGAACTGCATCGCGCCGCAGAGTTCGGCGGACGGATCAGCGGGCCGAAGGCCGGGATCGGCGACGAAGACCGGCTGAAGGATCCGCCTTCCGTTGAGCCGCGTCCAGCGGATGACCGCACGGCTTCGTTTACGATCCTGACGGACAGGCAGATGAACATCGAGCGGATCATTTCGTTCTTCGACGCGGACCCTGCTTTCTTCACAACCGTGCTTGAGAAGGTACAGTCGTCGGGCAAGGAGGAAGGACGCCTGACGATCGAAGGGGAATGTTGGGCATATGTGGTACAGGAGGCCCCAGGCGGGTATAAGCTGACATTTCTCGATGTAACGGCGCGGCAGAACATCCTGACTAACCTGATCTACACCTTTGTTGGAACTGCGGTTGTGATGTTGGTCGTATTCTTTTTTGTCAGCCGATATTTTGCCAACCGTTCGATCGCACCTGTGCAGGAGGCGTTCCTCAAGCAGAAGCAGTTTATCGCCGATGCTTCCCATGAGTTGAAGACGCCGCTGACGATTATCCACACCAATGTGGATGTGCTGATGGCGAACGAGCAGGAGACGATTCGTAGCCAGGCCAAGTGGCTGAACAATATCCTGGCGGAAACAGAGCGAATGAGCAGGATGACCAGCGACTTGCTGTATCTGACGCAGATGGAGGAAGCCGGGGAGCAGGAATCGGTTGTCTATTCGGCTTTTCAGGCGAGTGAAGCGGCGGAGAACGTAATCCTGACGATGGAGGCCTTGATCTACGAGAAGAATTTTGCGTTTGTGTACGACATCCAACCGGATCTGACGATATACGGCAATCGGGAGCAATTCCAGCAAGTGATCATGATCCTGCTCGACAATGCGGTCAAATACACTAATCCCCGCGGCGAGATCCGCTTCAGGATGAAGCAGCAGCATCAAGAGGTTGTGATTTCGGTAGCCAATACCGGGGAAGGCATCGCACAGGATCAACTGGCCCGCATCTTCGACCGCTTCTACAGGACCGATCCGTCCAGAACGCGCGCTCGCGGCGGCTATGGGTTGGGACTGGCGATCGCCAAGGCGATCGTGGAGCGGCACAAGGGCAAGATCTACGCGCGGAGCGAGCCGGGCGTGGAAACGGTGTTTTATGTGCATTTTCCGACGCATGCTTAAGTATGGGTGAGGATGTGGAGTGAATGTGGTTCAACGTGGACATGCTGGGTGCACACGGCGCGTGATGGGCGACAGATCGAGGCTGGCTTGTTCCCATAACGGGGCGGATCCTGGAGAAAAAACTGTCCTCTCCACGCTCTCTTCTGTACAATGGAGGTAACTGACCATGTACGACAGAGTCTGGAGGGAATCATGGACGTCAAACGAGACCGCTTGGACAAGCGGGAAAATACACACCATTACGATCAAGGCGTGACGGGCAAAGGCGAAAATCCGCTTAACCAAACACAGCGCGAACAGGACAAGCAATATAGTCCGAACGAGCAGGAACAGCACGAACGGGACAAGCATGTAAGTCCTGACGAATCCGGCCGGTCTATACAGAACACGCGTGATGAAGATTGGTTTGAGGAAGGCAGAGAGTTCACTGAAGAAGAGCTGGAGCGATACTTCGCAGAGGCGGATGAAGAACCTGCGCCGCAACCATTCTTCGCTTCGCCTGCAGTGCGCAAAGTGGTCGTGGCAGTAGTCGCGCTGGTCTTGCTCGTGCAGGTGTTGGCCTGGCTCCCAGGCCTGTACTCGCTGGATGCGATCCGCTTCCTCAAGGTATCCGCAGAGTTGTCGCAAGCGCCGGACATCCAGCGATACAAACAGGCGGTTGCCATCGTCCGCACGACGGACGGGAAGGGGACTGGCTTCGTCGTTGATTCAGACGGATGGGTGATCACCAACCGGCATGTCGTCGGAGACGATCCCCGGCCTGTTGTCGCGGTAAATGGCGATCGATACGTGGCGCAGGTGGTCGCGATCAGCGAAGAGGTCGACCTGGCGCTGCTCTCCATCGATGCGCAAGGGCTGCCTGAGCTGTCGCTAGCTGACCGGTACGATGGGGAAGTCGGCGTGCCGTTCTATGTCATCGGCAATCCGCTGTTCTTCAGCGGCATCGCCAACGCAGGCGAAACACTTGGTCTAATCGGACCTTCAACCACTCCCATGATCGCACTTCAGGCACCCATATACAGAGGGAACAGCGGCAGTCCGATCATCACGGAAGACGGAGAAGTCATCGGCGTCGTCTATGCGTTGAGCTCCATCCAGGCTAACGGGAGCAAGATGAAGATCGGCCTCGCCATCCCGGTCCAATGGGTGCATCAGTTGATGGAGGAAGCGGGAGTTTGGACTGAATCTTCCATGTTCTCTTACCCTTCATCCATATCATGAATGTCGTGTAAAATGATCAATAGAGTATGAGATTTCTATATACGCTTATAAGAGAGGGAGACAATGAGCAAACTCGCTATACTTGTTGGCATCTTGATGGTCGTGGGCGTTTACGGAGGGACCAGTTATTATATCGGAGCCAGACTGGTTCAATGGCTGATGATGCTGCTGCCGCATTACCTCGTGATTGCCAGCGTCGTGATCTACATCCTGTGTGCCTTGTCGCTCGTCCTGGCATTCGCGCCTCTTCCGGGCAGTTTGCACAGCATCATGAGCTGGGTCGGTTCCTACTGGATGGGAATCTATTTCTACCTGTTGCTGTTCTTTCTTGCAGCGGACCTGGTTATCATGCTGGGGGCTCTGGTCAACATCATTCCTTCTCCCATCCCGCAGACGGTCCGTTTCTATGCCAGTCTGGCTGCCATTCTGCTCACGGTGTGCACCGTTGGTTACGGCATCTATAACGCGACGCAGATCAAACATGTTTCTTACACGCTTCAGACTAAAGAGTCCACCAACTCAGTCGGCATGAAAATCGTGCTCGTAAGCGACCTGCACCTGGGAGCGATCAATTCCGAGAAACGCCTGGAAACTCTGGTGAGTGAAATCAACCGCCTCGAGCCGGATCTGGTTTGCATCGCCGGAGATATTTTCAATGACAACTACAACGCCATCCAGGACCCCGAAAGAGCCATTCGCCTGTTTCAACAGATCAAGTCAACCTATGGCGTATATGCGAGTCTCGGCAATCATGACAGCGGGCGTTCGTTCGATCGAATGTTGCAGTTCCTCGAGCGAAGCAACATCAAGCTGTTGAATGATAAGCATGTGCTTATCGGCAATCGGCTGGTGCTGATCGGAAGGGTAGATCCTTCGCCTATCGGCGGCTTCGGGGATTTGACGAGGAAGGATATCACAGACTTGATCGAATCACTTGATGAGAATCTGCCCGTTGTCGTGATGGACCATACGCCAAGCCATCTCGATGAGTACAATGAGAAAGTCGACCTGGTGCTGTCCGGGCATACGCACAAGGGGCAGCTCTTTCCCGCCGGCATTGTGACCAATGCGCTCTTCGAGGTTGATTATGGATACTACCAGAGGGATGCTTCCAGCCCGCATGTCATCGTCACGTCAGGAGCCGGCACATGGGGCATGCCCATGCGGGTCGGTACGAATAATGAGATCGTGAGCATTGGATTGAAATGAGATTCATTCGACGTTATATGCAGGCTGTGGTGACAACGAAGATTGGATGACCATAAGGACGGTTTAACTTCCGCTGGTGGTGGCCACAGCGGGCATGACGAAGTCTCCGGAATCTGACGGACACGAGAGACACTAATCTGCGAAAAAAGGCAGGCATAAAAATCTAACGGACATGAGAGACGTTATTGGCGTTGATTTTGGCTTCCAGACAGGCAAAATGGTGCAAATAGTGCTTCTCATGTCCGTTAGAAATATAAAGTGCATCAAATAGCCCAAATAATGTCTCTGGTGTCCGTTAGAGCCAGAGGAAGAAGCCTGTTCCGAAACACTCGGCAACTGCGCGAAGCATCCCATCGTACCGACCATCGAGATCTACACGAAAACTCGACAAGTCAAGCAAGCGTAGCCCTTCGACTTGATCAACAGTTAGGCACCTGTCGCGCCATCTTCCCGGATAAACTGATCTGGCCAGGAATGAAAGATGCTCCGAATATCTGTTACAATGGTCTTACTGAACATCCGCCAGGGAGGAGCCCTCATGCATATGTCAAATGAACTCGCCTTCAGAATTGCAACACCCGATGATCTGCCGATCATCGTGGATATTTACAATTCCACGATTTCAAGCAGGATGGTCACAGCGGATACCGAGCCGGTAACTGTCCAGGACCGCATGACATGGTACCATGACCACAAACCGGAGCACAGGCCTCTGTGGGTAGTTGAATATGGGGAGGAGATTTGCGGCTGGGCGAGTTTGCAGAATTTTTATGGGCGGCCGGCTTATCATCCGACCGCCGAGGTCAGCATCTACCTTCACGAGAATTTCAGAGGCCAAGGTCTTGGGAAGAAGATTCTTGGCAAGGTCATCGAGGAATGTCCGAAGTATGGAATCGATCGGCTTCTTGCCTTCATCTTCGGACACAATGAACCCAGCCTTCGGTTGTTTGCGTCTTTCGGGTTTGAGAAGTGGGGGCATTTCCCAGAAGTGGCGATCCTGGACGGAATCAGACGGGATCTGGTGATTCTTGGCAAGAAGATATAGTATATGTCGCTCGTATGCCAAGCTTTGGCTTGGGGCGTGGACGATACAGGAGACGAAACCATGTCCGTTGATGAAAGGGGAGTTGCGTGGTGGACGAGAATCTGACACGTCAAGCAGCATCGCTGATCAAGAACGCCCGCAGGATGGTGCTGATCTCGGGAGCCGGGCTGTCCGTTGACTCAGGAGTGAAGGACTTCCGTTCTGCAAGCGGATGGTGGCGGAACATTGATCCGCGAACGGTTGCTACCGTCGAGGCGCTGGAGAGCAACTACGACCTCTTCCATGACTTTTACTCGATGCGCGTCACCCAATTGCAAACTATGAAGGGCAATTTGATGTTTTCCTCAAGGGCAGGGCATTGGACTGTTTGGTAGCGATCGAGGAGCAACTATCGCTTTAGGTAATGCCCGACAATGTGCCGATCAGCTCGTAACCGCGCCTCATGCGCCGATGGACAGTTTTCCTCTTCATCTTTCCCTTAACCCATGTTGATGGCTAGTTTAATATCACATCCATTCCTGGACCTGGTGCCCTTCCCGAACACTCAACATGTTCACACGCGATGACTCGATGGCGTGTTCTGCTTTTCTTGGCCATCGCCGGTATTCATTTGACTCGCCAACGTCTATTTCAATAACCCGCCTGTTGGTTACTGTTTCACATCATAATGGAACTGCTGTGTGTAGCCCCTCACTTACCCCTTGACCGCGCCAGCGACGACGCCTTCGATGATGTACTTCTGGCAAAACAGGTAGAAGATGATGATCGGCACGATCGCCAGCACGAGCATCGCCATCATCGCGCCCATGTCGATGGAGCCGTAGCCGCCCTTCAGGTACTGGATGGCGATCGGCACCGTCTTGTACTCGGAACCGATGACGAGCAGCGGCAGCAGATAGTCGTTCCAGATCCACATGACGTTCAGGATGGCGACGGTGATCGCGATCGGTTTAAGCAGCGGCAGCACGACACGGAAGAACGACTGGATCGGATTGTAGCCGTCGATCATGACCGCTTCCTCGATCTCCAGCGGGATTGATTTGACGAAGCCGCAGTACAGGAAGACGGACAGGCCGGCGCCGAACCCGAGGTAGATGAGGATGATGCCGACCGGGTTGTCCAGCCGGAGCGTGTTGGCCGTCTTGGTCATTGTGAACATGACCATCTGGAACGGCACGATCATCGAGAAGGTGAACATGTAGTATAACAGATTCGTCAGTTTGATCTTCACGCGGGTGATGTAATACGCGGTTATGGCGGTGAGCAACACGATCACGGCCACGGAGCCGATGGTGATGAACAGGGAGAGGCCAAAGGCGTTGAAGAATCCCGTCTTCGCCACACCGCTCGTATAGTTCGTCAGCCCGACGAACGTCTGCTCGTTCGGAAACTGGAACGGCGTGTCGCTGATGAAGAAGCGGCCCTTGAAGGAGTTCATGAAGACGATCAGGATCGGACTGATGAACAAAGCGGCCAAAATGACCAGCACGATGAAAATGAACACGCGGGCTCCGGAACCACGACTCTCTTGCATCAACTTTCTACTTCCCTTCTGCGAGTGATCAGGAGTTGCACCAGCACGATCAGCGCAACGATGATGAAGAAGATGACGGCTTTCGCCTGCCCGACGCCCTCCCAGCCGGACTTGCCGTAGAAGGTGTTGTAGATGTCCAGCGCCAGCATCGTCGTTCGCTTGGACGGTGCGCCGGCGGTCAACGCCAGGTTCTGGTCAAACAACTTGAACGAGTTGGACAGCGTGAGGAACAGGCAGATCGTGATCGACGGCATGACGAGCGGCAACGTCACATTGCGCAGCGTCTGCCACCGGTTCGCGCCATCGATGCTGGCTGCCTCGATCAGATCTTTCGGCACGTTCTGCAAGCCGGCGATATAGATGACCATCATGTAGCCGATCATCTGCCAGTTCATCAGGATGACAAGCCCCCAGAAGCCATAGGTCGGCTTCACGGTCAGCGTCGCATCGAAGTTATACAGGATGCCATTCAGGATGAGTTGCCATATGTACCCCAGCACGATCCCGCCGATCAGGTTCGGCATAAAGAAGATCGTGCGGAAAACATTCGTCCCGCGAATTCCCCTTGTGAGCAGCAAGGCGAACAGGAACGCGAGCACGTTGATCGTGATCACGGAGACGACGGTGAAGCGAACCGTAAACCACAGCGCGCGCAGGAAATCGGGATCGCTGAAGACGCGTCTGTAATTGTCGAATCCGACCCAGGTCGCGTTCGTCACCGTTGTGAAGGTGGTGAAGGATAGATAGATGCCTAGCACGAACGGGACGACAAAGGAAATCGCAAAAGCGAGCAAAGTGGGCAAAGCAAAAAATGCGAAATATTTCCTCAGCTGCTTCTCCATATCCATATATCACCTAAGTTTCAATCTGAATGGCGCCGCCCGTGGCTGATGACAGGCGGCGCGGCAGCTCGATCCCGGTTAGCGGCTGACTGCCGTCTTGCCAGCTGTGAAGTGGTGCATCCTGCACATGGAACTAGCATCATAGCCCACCGTGATTACTTGGCCTTCTCCGAGGCCCAGGCTTCCTTGACGGTTTCCGTCACCTGATCCCAATCGTAGTTGCCTTGCGCATACTCAAGCAGGGCATTGCCGAACTGGTTCTTGAACTCCTCGCTCGGGAAGGCGGCAAAGGTCCATTCCACGGAAGTGACATCCTTGTCCAGCCAATTGATGATCTCCCGTGCCAGCGGATCGGACGGCTGTTCGTCTTCGTTAAACGTGTTGAACGGCGCGATGAATCCGAGCTTGTTCACAACATAGTCCTTGCCTTTGTTGCTTGTGAACAACCACTCGAGGAACTTGATCGAAGCTTGCTGCTTCTCTTCCGATACCTGCTTGTTGATGGCAAAATAGTTCTCCGTACCGATCGCCAGCCCCAGATTTTCCTCCCCGTCGATACCGATATAGATCGGAAGGAAGCGGATGTCCTCCGCCTTCACGACGTTGCCTTCCACTTCATTGATTTGCGACCACGCCCAGTTGCCATTCTGCACCATGGCCACCTGACCAAGCGCAAATTCGGCCATCGAATCCGCAACCGATTTGCTGCCGAGCAGGGTGCTGCGGGTGATCGAGTTGTTCAGGTAGAGGTCGAAGATGTTTTTGAAATTATCGCTGTAGCGGAAGTCGATCTCATCAGCCTCCAGGGCGGTGAGCACGGTGCTTTGATCCTTGTTGTCATCGAGAAATTCGTAATACATCGGCATGTTCGCCAGATGTGTCTGCCAACGCCATTGCTCGCCAGCCGCGAGCGAGGTGGAGGCGAATACGCCTTTGATGCCAAGCTCATCCAGATAAGCGGTCATATCTTCGACGACGGCTTTCAGCTTTGCGAAGTTGTTCACCTCTTCCATCGAATTGATGTCTTTCACCGACCGGTTATCGAGGGCAAAGTAACGTTCCATGATCTCGTTGTTGTAAATGATCCCGTAGCCTTCCACCACATACGGAATACCGTAGACGCCATCTCCGTCGGTTATGGCTAGTCCCGGGTCGGACAGGCTGCGGTACAGCTCGGTATCCTTCAGATCGCGAGTGTAGTCCTTCCAGGTCTGGTAGCCGATCGGGCCGTTGATCTGGAAGATCGTCGGCGCATTCGCCTTGGCGATCTCGGAACGCAAGGTGGTCTCATAGGTGCCGCTGGCGGCCGTGACGATCTTCACCTTGACGCCGGTTTCTGCTTCGTAGTCCTTGGCGATCTCGTTGTATACTTCCGCGATCTCCGGCTTGAAGTTAAGAAAGTAGATCTCGTCTGCGCCTCCGGCAGTTCCACTTCCGCCCTGAGCGTCATTCTGGCCGTTGCTGTTGGCCTGGCCACAGCTTGCCAGCACCAGCATGACGGTGAACATGAGCGTAAGCATAAAGGAGGTAAGTCTGAACGATTGTTTGTGGAACATGCTGTCACCAACCTTTTGTCCTTTTGTCGTTCACATGTTTGTTGTAAACAAGATCCAAGGCAGAAAACTGGTTTCTGTAAGTTCATGCAAGGTGTCAACAGTTAATATGAGCAGTCTGCGTTTGGAATATTCCATGAGGGCAGCGTGGATGGCAGGAGGAGATCAGCATCGGATGCATATTCGAGCCGATAGTTGCGCACCTGTAAGATGATGCACTATCAATAAGAGCGACAAGAAGGAGCTGCGTCTATGGTTGATCAGCGATTACAGGACAAACCGTATCTGATCGATGCGATCATCGGCAATTCTTCGATCCTGGCTTCGCTCGGAGCGAATGGCCGCTTGTATCGCTTATGGTGGCCGCACATCGATACGCCACAGCATGTCGACAGCGTGCGCATGGGGATCGAACTGCATGACAAAGGAACCGTTACCTGGATCGATGATGAGGCGGAGGGCTGGAAGCATGAAGCGGCCTACGTGAACCGCAGCAACATCTTCCTCGTTCAGGCAACGCATGATTCTTATCCGCTGGCTCTTGACAGCTTGCATTTCGTTGTTCCGGACAAGGATCTGCTTGTAAGGGAGTATACGTTCACCAATACAGGCGACACCGCCATATCGTTCTCCTTCCTGATGTACTCCTCGATGATGGTGGGTGAGAATCCGCTCTATACGACTACGATGTTCGAGCCTTCCGCAGATGCGCTTGTACACTACAAGCAGCTGGCGTATCTGGCGTGGGGATCGTCGCTGGAAGTGACCAGGTTCCAGGCTGGTTGCAGTCTGAAAGAGATGCGGGAAGGGGTGTCGGCGCTCAAGGGGAGCCTGATTGATATGCGAACCTGCGGCGCACTGGCATGGCGGTTCGAGCAGCTTGAGCCCGGTGAGTCGGTTGTCATTCCTTTGTATCTGGCGGCTGGCAGCGACCTCGATGAAGCTCTGGATCTGCTGAATTTGGCGAAGGAGCGGACGAGCGGCGAGTGGTATGAGGAGACGAAGGGGTATTGGGATCGATATTTGGACTCGCTTAAGCCTTGTCCGCTGGATGATGACGATGTGCGCGAGCTGTACGAGCGGTCTCTGCTCATGTTTCCGCTCATGTCGGATGCCAAGACGGGCAGCATCATTGCTGCATAGGAGTTCGACGAACATTTCACCCGCTGCGGCGGTTACGGTTATTGCTGGGGACGGGATGCGGCATTCATCACCACGGCGCTGGACAGAGCCGGACTCACGCAGTTGTCCGATCAATTCTATGAATGGACGCTGACCGCCCAATCGCCGGACGGTTCATGGCAACAGCGGCATTATCATGACGGCAGCCTCGCGCCTTCCTGGGGGTTGCAGATCGACGAAGGGGCATCGATCATCTGGGGGATGTACCAGCATTACCGGCATATCGGAGATGAAGCCTTTGCCCGCCGCGTTTGGCCTGCGGTGCGCCGCGGTGCGGAGTTCCTCCTCCCCTTCCGGGACGATGAGACCGGCCTGCCGCTACCGAGCAAGGATCTGTGGGAGGAGCGGGAGGCGATCCATACCTATTCCGCAGCGGCCGTGTACGGCGGGCTCAGTGCAGCGGCAGAGTTCGCGCGGCTGGCTGAAGAGGAGGCTCTTGCTTCGAGTTGGCAGGAGGCGGCGGACCGGATCAAACGGGCGATCGGGGAGCTGTGCTGGAATGAGGCGCGCAGCTGTTTGTATCGCGGTCTGCGTCTGACGGTGGATGAGAGCCGGTTCAAGCAGGCGAAGGCTGAAGGCGCATCCGGTCGGGTTGAAGAGCTGCCCAAAGGGTATCCGCGCTATGTGCTGGATGTTGATCCGGTAATCGATATTAGCCTGGTTGGGGTATCGGTGCCTTTCGAGGCGTTGCCGGCAGACAGCGAGAAGATGCGGAAGACAGCCGATGCGGTGGAGGCTGCGCTGACGGTGCCGGTGGTTGGCTTGATAGGCTTGTTCGTTGCTGCTGTGTCCGTTAGATGGATTGGATACGAACCGCTAATCAACTGAAACGAGGCTGCCTCTGGAGTGAAGGGACAGCCTCGATCTGCTTAGCTTTGAAATTTGATTCGATAGATCCGGTATAACGAAACGATGAACGGTACCATTCCGACGATGCAGATGACGAAGAGGACGACCGATTGCGAAGATTGCTGCATATGGAAATATTATTCCTTTACTTCGCGCGCTATTTAACGACAGGCTGTTTCCGCAAAAATCAGTCACCAGCCCAATCCGAGCTGAGTATGGTAGTAGTAGTTCATATTCGCATCGTTCGGAGGGGTTGTAAGTGGGTTATGATGTGACGGTAGAGCCTGGAGTGAATCTGTATGTCGAAGATCTGAATCCCCAGGGGAGGAAAACGATCCTGTTTATTCATGGCTGGCCGCTCAGCCACAAGCAATTTGAATATCAATTCGACGTGCTCGCGTATAACGGATACCGATGCATCGGTCTCGATTGGCGAGGGTTTGGCAATTCCGACAAACCGGCGTTCGGTTACAATTACGACCGGCTCGCCGATGATCTTCGCGTCATCATCGATACGTTGCAGCTGAGAGACATTACGCTCGTTGGTCATTCGACGGGCGGAGCGATCGCGATCCACTACGTGTCCAGGCATCAAGCGCACGGCGTATCGAAGCTCGTCCTCGTCGCTGCCGCTGCGCCGATCGGATTCACGCAGGAGAAAGCGAAGGAGACGATCACCGCAACGCTCTCCGACCGTCCGAAGATGATGCGCGGCGTAACAGAGTCGTTTTTCTTCCAGAACATTTCCGAGCCTTTTGCAGACTGGTTTACCCAGCTCGGGTTGCAAGCGGCAGGGTGGTCAACTGCCGCAGTCGCACAGATGCTCGCCACGTCAGATTTGACGAACGATCTGCCGCACATCTCGATCCCGACGCTGATTACTCAGGGTGTGCATGATCAATTGGTACCATTCAGACATGCGGAAGTTCTTCATCGCGGCATTCGCGGTTCCAAACTGGTGCCGTTTGAGCTGAGCGGTCATGGACTTTTCTGGGAAGAGCGTGACAAATTCAACAAGCTGCTGATGGAGTTCACAGGCTGAAAAAAACGGTGCCAGGGGTTGGTCCCTGCACCGTTTCGCCTAATGACATGGACAAGCATCCTTCAGCTTTCCAGCCGTCTAACTCTTGCCTCCAGTTGATCGATGCGTCGATCCAGCCGGTTGATCTGCCTCTGCAACTGGTTCTGCTCGCGCTCCAGCCGCTCCAGCCGTTGGTTGATGCCGGTTCCTGGCCCGGGACCTGGACTTGGGAAAGGTGGGAAGAAACCGCCCGTCGTCGGAATGAAGATCGTCTGTCCCACATAGATCGCAGTCGGATCAGAGATGCCGTTCGCCTGCATCAGTGCTTGAAGCGATACGCCAAACCGGTTGGCGATCGACCATAACGTATCCCCTGGACGAATCGTATAGTTCATGAATGACCCTCCACAGATGAGTGTTGCGTGACTCGCACGATTCATGTATATGCCTATCCGCATTCATCCGTGTAGGAGAAAGGCCTATTTAAGTCTTATAGAAAGTATAACTTCCCATACATTCTCGTAAGACATAAGAAATACTTGGCTGCCACCGGCGTCCTAAAGGACTTGGCGCCAGCCAAGTATTTCTTTATGGAGAAAATGTAGAGAGGGTATCATGTTCGTTGGATATGGTATGTACTATTTTGAAAATAAGACGTAATATATATTGAATTTCGCTGATTAAAGTGTAATATATATGAGTAGAGAGGGTGATTATGGAACACTAAATTATCAGGGCCGTGACAATGTATCCATCAACGGTCACCTCTCGCAAAACAAACCTGGGAGGGTGTATGATGCTCGGTCTGATCAAGTGTCGGGTATGTGATGAGGATATTGAAGTGTATGATGCGGAGAAGGTGATTATTCATTATTCGACATGCGCAGCATGCAGGGAAAGAAGCGGGTATCCGGAGCAGTCGAGCACAGATCTGTCATTTAAGAGCCATTGGCAAGAGGCATGACCATAGAGGAAAACGGTTTCTTGAATGAGGAGGGTATTGCAAACGGCAGGGATAATTGAGCCGTTCTAAGAACGAGCAGCCGGGAGAGGTGAGAGCCGGCACAAGATAAGAGGCTGTCCGAAAAGTGGCAGCTTACCCTGACGCCGGAAGAAGATAGGCCCGAAGATGCCTTTGTAACAGGCATTTTCGGGCACTTCTTCTCGCTGTCAGGCAACAAACAGACTTTCTGGACAGCCCTTTTTTGTGTCTGCTGTGCCCGCCTGTTTGCCGACTTCCCTCTAACGGACATGAGAAGCGCTATTCGGGCTATTTGATGTATGTTGGATTTCTAACGGACATGAGAAGCACTATTTGTGCTATTTTGCCTGTCTGGAATCAAAAATCACGCCAATAACGTCTCTCATGTCCGTTAGATTTTTAAGCCTGCCTTTTTTGGCAGATTAGTGTCTCTCATGTCCGTTAGATTCCGGAGACCTCTTCATCACCTCTGTGGCCACCACCAGCGGAAGTCAAACCGTCCTTATGGTCATCAAATCTTCTTCGTCACCACTGTACAGTCAGCATTAACGACCGACGGATACGCACTGTTTCATTCCCCATATGGAGAAGCTGGCGGCATAATCTCCAGCCAGCACGGCACGACCTGCTTCTACCGATCGGGCGAAGGGCAGGGCATTTGCCAGCTTCTCAAACCAACCGCCGACGAGACGGACATCGAACCAGGTGCCGCTGAGCAGGCGCTCAGATTCGTGAGCAACACGCCGCATACGCCACGAACTTGCGTGTCGCAGTGGAGACAGCCCGCGAGAAGCCCGATGCCGATAAACAGGACCACGGTTGGAAGCATTACAAGTATCGTCATCAGGAGATGCACCGTAATGCTCAGTCTCAGGAACGAAGCGGCGGTTCATGCCGTTATTGGGCTATCGGATGACAGGTTATCAACAACTGGAAAATCGACAGAAAATACATCAGGAAATTTTCGTCTTGGGTCTTGAATCGAAGTCCGAAACATGTTATAAATAATATTCGTTGAGGGTTTTGCTGATGTAGCTCAGCTGGTAGAGCGTGTAGCATAAAAGAGGTACGACAAAGAGGATAATGAGCTGGTGTAGCTCAGGGGTAGAGCAACGCACTCGTAATGCGTAGGTCGGGGGTTCAATTCCCTTCACCAGCATAGGTAAAAA
>Ga0207747_1000082_pt1 | contig 103636 bp, 92 predicted proteins | sample HigsolmetaGSP11D_FD_184839 | JGI IMG/M metagenome (GOLD analysis project Ga0207747, IMG submission 184839) | High solid enriched microbial communities from the Joint BioEnergy Institute, USA - SP1-1-D (SPAdes) | ecosystem: Engineered > Bioreactor > SSF (Solid state fermentation) > Aerobic >... | reverse complement strand
CCCGGCTGGTGGCACTGCGGCGCGCACTGGACGCCGGCGGCGGCCGACTCGATCACGTCCGGGCGGCACTGCTGTGGGTGGTCGGGGTGGTGGAGGCCACCGGCTACCGGGTGCGCGACGACGGCACCGTGGTTCCGCCGCCGGTGCCCGCACTGCTCGTCGTGCCGGCCGCCGCTTGGACGGCGGTCGTCCGGACACTGCTGGCGCTGTTCACCGCGCTCGACGCCGAGGCCGCCGCTGCGGTCCACGCGGCGGTTGCCGGGCCGCTACCGCTGAATCCCCCGGGCACACTGGGCGATCCGCGCCGCCTGCCACCGCCGCACACGCCGGCCGAGCAGGTCCGGCGGTGGTGGGACTCGCTGAGCCGGGCCGAACAGCAGGGCCTCGTGGCCGCTCATCCGCCGGAGTTGGGTGCCCGCAACGGGATTCCGGCCGCGGTGCGGGACCGGGTGAACCGGGCGGTGCTGCACGACGATCTGGCCCGGGTACGCATCGCCGCCGACCGCGCCGGGGTGACCGTCGACGCGGTGCTCGGCCGGCCGGGCGCGTACGGGCTGACCGCGGCCGACGTCGCCCGCTTCCGCGGCGCACGCCATACCGAGAACGACCTGAACTGGCTGCGCGACAACGGATCCGGGCCGGGCGCCCCGGTGCTGCTGTGGCGTTACGACCCGGTGGCGTTCCGCGGGCAGGGCCGGATCGCGGTGGCGGTCGGGGATCCCGACACCGCGCGGCACACCGCGGTGCTGGTCCCCGGCACGGGCAGCGGTCTCGGCCGGGACTGGCTGCAGCGCAGCGGGGTGGCCGCGGTCTCCGGTCAGATGCAAGCCCGGCTGCCCGGGGAGGCGACGTCGGTGATCGCGTGGCTGGGCTACGACGCCCCGGACAGCATGGCCGATAAGCGGGTGACCACGCCGTGGCTGGCCCGCCTGGGCGCACCCCTGCTGGCCGCCGATGTCAACGGGCTGGAGGCGACCCATGCGGGCGGGCCGCGGCACGTGACGGTGATCGGGCACTCCTACGGGTCGACCACCGTCGCCGACGCGTTCGCCGTCGCCGGGATGCGGGCCGACGACGCGGTGCTGCTGGGCAGCCCGGGCACCGACCGGGCCGGCAGCGCCGCGGATTTCCACCTGCCCGAACACGGCCGGGTCTACGTGGGGGCGGCCTCCAGCGACCCGATCAGCTGGATCGGTCAGACCGGGCTGCTGCCCGACGTCCTCAATCATCTCCTGAACTACCCGGTCGGGCCCGAGGCCGGGCTGGGGCGCGACCCGGCCGGTGCGGGTTACGGGGCGGTGCGCTTCGACGCCGAGGTACCCGGCCGCACCCTCCCGGACAAGGACCACCACTCCGCGTACTTCGATCTCGGCAGTGAGTCGCTGCGCGCCATCGCCGACATCGCCACCGGCGCCGGGGCCGACCTGGCCGAGCGCGGCCACACCGCCGAGGGTCGCCGGCAGGTGCACATCGGGTTGCCCGACCGGATCGAGCTGCCCTGGCTCGGTGAGATCGACCTGCCCGACTGGCGGGTCCGGGTGCCCGGCACACCGGCCGTCGTCGATCCGGAGGGCCGCCGCACCGATGTGCACGGCGGCCACCAGTACTGAAGGTCGACCCCTACCGACGTGTCAACGAGGTGCCGCGCCGCCGATGGCGCGGCCGCCGGCGTCGTCCTGGGCCAGGTAGTCGTCGGCGGCCTTCAGCAGCGCGTCGCCGTAGCCGGTGGTTCCGGCGGCCCGCGTGGCGGTTGCCTCCCGAACGAGGTCGCGCACCGCGCGGCAGGCCCCGGCGGTGGCGAGCGGTCCGACCGCCGCGGCGCCCTCGACCGCGGTCTCGGCGCGCAGGGCCGCCAGCTCGGTGCCCGCGGTCAGGAAGGCCGCCCCAGCACTGACCAGGGCAGCGGGATCGACATGCAGCGGCTCGGTCATGACTCGATGCTATGGGCGCCGACGGCGGTCGCCCCGCACGAAAATCCGCCGCCACAACGACGAAGGCCGCGACCCCGAGGTCGCGGCCTTCCGCGGTGGGCGAAGGGGGACTTGAACCCCCACGTCCCGAAGGACACTGGCACCTGAAGCCAGCGCGTCTGCCATTCCGCCACTCGCCCTGACGAGATAGGGAGCGTAGCACTAGGTGCCGTCCGGTTCCAAAACGGTCCCCGGACCTGCGCCGGTGACGTCGGCCACGCGCCCCACCGCGGTCGGCCGCGGCGCTCGACCCGGCCGGGGCAGCGCCATTGAGCTGCGCCGACGCGATTCTCAGAATTCTGTTGGTGCCGCACCGTCGGCTGCGACAACTACCATGCAGATAACACCGACGACGTGCCGAGAACCGACCAACACAACGAGCGAGGCGAGCAGACATGGGTCTGGCCGACCGGATCGAGCGCAAACTCGAGGCGACCGTCGGCGATGCCTTTGCCCGGGTGTTCGGCGGGTCGATCGTGCCGCAGGAAATCGAGACCGCACTGCGGCGGGAGGCCGACGCCGGGGCGCGCGGAGTCGGCGGTGGCCGTATTTTGGCACCCAACGACTACGTCATTACGCTCAGTGAACCGGACTATCGGAAGGTGAACGCCGACCCCGATATCACCGCCACGACTTTTGCCAAATACCTGGAGGGATACATCCGTGACCAAGGTTGGCAAACGTATGGTGATGTGGTCGTCAGATTCGAGCAGTCGGCGAGCCTGCACACGGGCCAGTTCCGCGCCCGCGGCGCGGTCAACCCCGACACCACCGGCGGCACGTCCGCCCCAGCGCAACGAGACCGCGCGTACATCCCAGAACCAGGAGTACCACCGATGACCGACAACCCGAGCTACCGCGGCGGCCAAGGACCGGGGCGACCTGCCGACGAGTACTACGACGAGCGGTACGGCCGCCCGGAGGAGGATCGCGGCCAGTACCCGCCGCAGGACCAGGGTGGTTATCCCCAGCCGGAGTACGCCCAGCCGCAGCAGCCCCAGCAGCCGGAGTACCCGCAGCACGAGCAGGGCGGGTACCCCCCGCGCGGCGGCTACCCCGAGCAGCAGGGCTACCCGGCGCAGGGCGGATACCCCGAGCAGGGCTACCCGCAGCAGCAGCCGTACGAGCAGCGGCCGCCGGCCGGTTACGGCCCGCCGCCGGGGTACGACCAGGGGTACCGGCCCGCGCCGGGCGGCTACCCGCCGCCCCCGCCGGCCGGCCAGCAGCCCTACGGCCCGCCGCCGTCGGGTGAGTACGACTACGGTCGTCCGCCCGCGCCGCCGCGCCACGAGGACTACCGCCGTCCGGAGCCGCGTCCGGCCTACCCGGACCAGGGCTACGGGCAGCAGCCCTACGGCCGTCCCGAGTACGGCCAGCCCGAGTACGGCCGCTACGAGCAGGGCGGCTACGCCGACCAGGGCTACGGCTACGGCGCCGGCCACGGCGCTCCGGCCGATCAGGGGTACGGGGCCGATCAGGGGTACGGGGCCGATCAGGGGTACGGGGCCGATCAGGGGTACGGGGCCGATCAGGGCTACGGGGGCTACCCGCAGCAGCCCGAGCCGGCGTACCCGCCGGCCGGCACCGTGCGCACCTGCACCCTGCAGCTCGACGACGGCTCCGGCCGCACCTACCAGCTGCGGGAGGGCGCGAACGTGATCGGCCGCGGCCAGGACGCCCAGTTCCGGCTGCCCGACACCGGTGTGTCGCGCCGGCACCTGGAGATCCGCTGGGACGGTCAGACCGCGATGCTGTCGGATCTGAACTCGACCAACGGCACCACGGTCAACAACGCCCCGGTGCAGGAGTGGCAGCTGGCCGACGGCGATGTGATCCGGGTCGGCCACTCGGAGATCATCGTCCGGATGACCTGAGCGGTCGGTGCCGACCACCGCGGCTGGGGGCGAGGCGACCGCTTCACCTCCGTGCCGACCGCTGTCCAAGTATCGTGACGTTGCCGAATATCGTTGAGCCGAATGCGTCGGCGCACCGAACACCGGACCGGCACGGGAAGGACATCAGATGCAGGGGTTAGTGCTGCAGCTGACCCGCGTCGGATTCCTGCTGCTGCTGTGGCTGTTCATCTGGTCGGTGCTGCGCGTGCTGCGCACCGACCTGTACGCGCCGACCGGCGCGGTGATGGTGCGCCGCGGGCTGCCGCTGCGCACCTCGCTGCTGCCCAGCCGTGGGCGCCGCAATGTGGCCCGACAGCTGGTGGTGACCGAGGGCGCGCTGGCCGGGACCCGCATCCGGCTGGGCACCCAGCCGGTGCTGATCGGCCGCGCCGACGACTCCACCCTGGTGCTGACCGACGACTACGCCTCGGCGCGGCACGCCCGGCTCTCGCCGCGGGGCACCGAGTGGTACGTCGAAGACCTAGGATCGACCAACGGCACTTACCTCGACAGGGCAAAGGTGACTACCGCGGTTCGGGTTCCGATTGGCACGCCGATTCGTATCGGCAAGACGGTGATCGAGTTACGCCCGTGATGCCGCACATGTCGTGGAGCCCGGGCGGGGACGCCGGCGCTCCGGAAGCCACGACCACCGGGGGTGGCCGATGACCCTCGGGCTCCGGTACGCCGCGCGCAGCGACCGCGGTCTGGTCCGCGCGAACAACGAGGACTCGGTCTACGCCGGTGCGCGGCTGCTCGCGCTCGCCGACGGGATGGGCGGGCACGCCGCCGGTGAGGTGGCCTCACAGTTGGTGATCGCCGCGCTGGCGCATCTCGACGACGACGAGCCGGGCGGCGACATCCTGAGCAAGCTCGAGGCCGCGGTGAAGGAGGGCAACGCGGCCATCGCCGCGCACGTGGCCGCCGATCCCGAGCTGGAGGGGATGGGCACCACCCTCACCGCGATCCTGTTCGCGGGCAACCGGCTGGGCCTGGTGCACATCGGCGACTCCCGCGGCTACCTGCTGCGCGACGGCGAGCTCACCCAGATCACCAAGGACGACACCTTCGTGCAGACCCTCGTCGACGAGGGGCGCATCACCGCCGAGGAGGCACACAGCCACCCGCAGCGGTCGCTGATCATGCGCGCGCTGACCGGCCACGAGGTGGAGCCGACGCTGATCATGCGGGAGGCCCGCGCCGGGGACCGCTACCTGCTGTGCTCCGACGGCCTGTCCGACCCGGTCAGCCGCGAGACCATCCTGGAGGCGCTGAAGATCCCGGACCCGGCCGACGCCGCGGACCGGCTCATCGAGCTGGCGCTGCGCGGCGGCGGGCCGGACAACGTCACGGTCGTGGTCGCCGACGTGGTGGACGACGACTACGGCCAGACCCAGCCGATCCTGGCCGGGGCGGTCTCCGGTGACGAGGACGCCCCGCCGCCGGACACCGCGGCCGGGCGGGCCTCGGCGTTCAACCCGAAGCGCAACGAGCCCAAGCGGGCGTTGCCCCCGGCCCCGGAGGAGCCGCCGGCCAAGCCGAAATCCAAAAGGCGCGGGCTGATCGTCGGCATCCTGCTGGTCCTGCTCGTGCTGGCCGGGCTCGCGGTCGGCCGGGAGATCGTCCGCAGCAACTACTACGTCGGCCAGCACGACGGCACCGTGGCGATCATGCGCGGGGTGCAGGGCTCGTTCCTGGGTTACCCGCTGCAGGAGCCCTACCTGCTGGGTTGCCTGAACCCGCGCAACCAGCTGTCGCTCATCGGCTACGGCGAGGATCCCGGCGCCCGCGGCTGCGCGCTGCTGGCCGTCGACGACATGCGGCCCTCGGAGCGGGCCCAGGTGCAGGCCGGGCTGCCGGCCGGCAGCCTCGACGAGGCGATCAACCAGATCGGCGAGCTGGCCCGCACCTCGGTGCTGCCGGTCTGCCCGGCGGCCCAGCCGGCCGGCACCACGCCGGGCCCGCAGCCGCACCTGCCGTCGGGCACGGCCACCGTGCCCGGTGCGCCCACGGCCGGCACCTCGCAGCGGCCGCCGACCACCACCGCGGCGCGGCCGACCGGTTCCGCCGCGCCCCGGCCGGCGGGCACCACCGCCACCACCCGGGCGCCGGCGACGTCGGCGCCGCAGCGGACCACCCCCTCGTCCCCCGCCGGGACGCCCGCCAACCCGTCGGCGACGGCCCCCGCCCCGGCGCCACCACCGCCCACGGTGACGGCACTGCCCCCGGCGCCGCCGGAGCCGGGAGTGAACTGCCGGACGGCGTCATGACCACCCAGCCGCAGTCGCCGGTCACCGTCCCGCCGCCGCTGCCGACCCGCCGCAACGCCGAACTGTTCCTGCTGGGGTTCGCCACCGTGATCACCGCGGTGGCGTTGCTGCTGGTGGAGCTCAACCAGGAGCGCGGCCTGTCCTGGGCGCTGCTGCAGTACATGGCGGCCTATCTGGCCCTGTTCCTGGCCGCGCACCTGGTGGTGCGCCGGTTCGCCCCCTACGCCGACCCGCTGCTGCTGCCGGTGGTGGCGCTGCTCAACGGCCTGGGCCTGGTGCTCATCCACCGCCTCGACCTGGCCGAGCACGACCTGACCGGGGTGGCGCCCAGCGGGCCGGGCGCCAGCCAGCAGATGCTCTGGACGCTCGCCGGCGTGGTGGCGTTCGCGCTGGTCGTGGCGCTGCTCGGCGACCACCGGCTGCTGTCGCGGTACGGCTACCTGTGCGGGCTGACCGGCCTGGTGCTGCTGGCGATCCCGGCGCTGCTGCCGCGGTCGATGTCGGAGCGCAACGGCGCCAAGATCTGGATCGAGCTGCCCGGGTTCTCCATTCAGCCCGCCGAGCTGTCCAAGATCCTGCTGCTGGTGTTCTTCGCCGCGGTGCTGGTCGAGAAGCGCAGCCTGTTCATCAGCGCCGGCAAGCACGTACTGGGCATGGACCTGCCCCGGCCCCGCGACCTGGCGCCGCTGCTGGTGGCGTGGGCGCTGTCGGTCGGGGTGATGGTGTTCGAGAAGGACCTGGGCACCTCGCTGCTGCTGTACGCGTCGTTCCTGGTGCTGGTGTACGTGGCCACCGAGCGGTTCAGCTGGGTGGTGATCGGGCTGGCGCTGTTCGCCGCCGGCAGCGTGGTGGCCTACCACCTGTTCGACCACGTGCGGGTGCGGGTGCAGACCTGGCTGGACCCGTTCGCCGACCCGGACGGCACCGGCTACCAGATGGTGCAGTCGCTGTTCAGCTTCGCCACCGGCGGCATCTTCGGCACCGGGCTGGGCAACGGCCAGCCGGGCACGGTGCCGGCCGCGTCGACGGACTTCATCATCGCCGTGGTCGGCGAGGAGCTCGGCCTGGTCGGGCTGGCCGCGGTGCTGATGCTCTACACCGTCGTCATCACCCGCGGGCTGCGCACCGCCATCGCCGTGCGCGACAGCTTCGGCAAGCTGCTGGCCGCCGGGCTGGCCTCCACCCTGGCCGTGCAGCTGTTCATCGTCGTCGGCGGGGTGACCAACCTGATCCCGCTGACCGGCCTGACCACCCCGTGGCTGTCCTACGGCGGGTCCTCACTGCTGGCCAACTACGTGCTGCTGGCGATCCTGCTGCGCATCTCGCACGCCGCGCGGCGGCCGCTGGACACCCGCCCGCACAACGCCACCCCGATCGCGGCGGCGCCCACCGAGGTGATCCAGAAGGTATGAACACCTCGCTGCGCCGCGTCGCGATGACGTTCATGGCCCTGATCGTGCTGCTGCTGGCGAACGCCACCTTCACCCAGGTGTTCAGCGCCGACGGGCTGCGCTCCGACCCGCGCAACCAGCGGGTGCTGCTCGACGAGTACTCCCGCCAGCGCGGGCAGATCAGCGCCGGCGGGCAGCTGCTGGCCTACTCGGTGTCCACCGGCGGCCGGTTCCGGTTCCTGCGGGTCTACCCGGAGCCCGAGGTGTACGCGCCGATCACCGGGTTCTACTCGCTGCGCTACTCCAGCACCGGGCTGGAGCGCGCCGAGGACACCATCCTCAACGGGTCCGACCAGCGGCTGCTGGTGCGCCGGCTGGCCGACTTCTTCACCGGCCGCGACCCGCGTGGCGGCAACGTGGAGACCACCATCCGGCCCGCGGTGCAGCAGGCCGCCTGGCAGGCCATGCAGACCGGCTGCGGCGACAAACCGTGCAAGGGCGCGGTGGTGGCGGTGGAGCCGGCCACCGGCCGCATCCTGGCGATGGTGTCCTCGCCGTCCTACGACCCCAACCGGCTGGCCTCCCACGACCTCGACGAGCAGGCCGCCGCCTGGGTGCAGCTGCGCGACGACCCGCAGGAGCCGCTGCTCAACCGCGCCGTCGCCGAGACCTTCCCGCCGGGCTCGACATTCAAGGTGATCACCACCGCCGCCGCGCTGGCCAACGGGGCGCGCCCGGACACCGAGCTGACCGCCGCCCCGCGGGTGCCGCTGCCGGACAGCACGGTCACGCTGTCCAACTTCGGCGGCCAGCCCTGCGGCGAGCACCCCACCGTCACCTTGCGGGAGGCGTTCGCGCGGTCCTGCAACACGGCCTTCGTGCAGCTGGGCACCGAGACCGGGGCCGCGGCACTGAAGAACACCGCACAGGCGTTCGGGTTCGACGTCGCACCGGAGCCGATTCCGCTGCAGGTCGCCGAGTCGACGGTCGGCCCGATCGTCGACGACGCCGCCCTGGCGATGTCGGCCATCGGGCAGCGCGACGTCGCCGTCACCCCGTTGCAGAACGCCATGATCGCCGCGACCATCGCCAACCAGGGGGTGATGATGCGGCCGTATCTGGTGGAGAGCCTGCGCGGGCCGGACCTTTCCATTGTCGGCACCACCACCCCCGTTGAAGAGCGGCGAGCCGTGTCACCCCAGGTCGCGGCTACACTTACGGATTTGATGGTCGGCGCCGAGCAGATGACGCAGCAGGAGGGAGCCATCGCCGGCGTGCAGATCGCATCGAAGACGGGCACGGCTGAGCACGGAACCGATCCGCGCAACACCCCGCCGCATGCGTGGTACATCGCGTTCGCCCCGGCACGGGCCCCGAAGGTAGCCGTCGCCGTCCTGGTGGAGAACGGCGGCGACCGGCTGTCGGCGACCGGCGGCGCCCTGGCCGCCCCGATCGGGCGCGCCACGATCGCCGCGGCGTTGCGGGAGGGATCATGACCGGGCGAACACGAGCGGGAGTCGGGCCGTGACCGCCCGGGTCGGGGTGACGCTGTCCGGCCGGTACCGGTTGCAGCGACTGATCGCCACCGGCGGCATGGGCCAGGTCTGGGAGGGCGTGGACAGCCGGCTGGGGCGGCGTGTCGCGATCAAGGTGCTCAAGCAGGAGTTCTCCTCGGATCCGGAGTTCGTCGAGCGGTTCCGGGCCGAGGCGCGCACGGTCGCGATGCTCAACCACCCCGGCATCGCCAGCGTCTACGACTACGGCGAGACCGAGATGGACGGCGAGGGCCGCACCGCCTACCTGGTGATGGAGCTGGTCAACGGCGAGCCGCTGAACTCGGTGCTCAAGCGCACCGGCCGGCTGTCGCTGCGGCACGCGCTGGACATGCTCGAGCAGACCGGCCGCGCGCTGCAGGTGGCGCACACCGCCGGGCTGGTGCACCGCGACGTCAAGCCCGGCAACATCCTGATCACCCCGACCGGACAGGTCAAGCTCACCGACTTCGGCATCGCCAAGGCCGTGGACTCGGCCCCGGTCACCCAGACCGGCATGGTGATGGGCACCGCCCAGTACATCGCCCCGGAGCAGGCGCTGGGCCACGACGCCACCGCCGCCAGCGACGTCTACTCGCTCGGCGTGGTGGGCTACGAGGCGCTGTCGGGGCGCCGGCCGTTCACCGGCGACGGTGCGCTGACGGTCGCGATGAAGCACATCAAGGAGACGCCGCCGCCGCTGCCGGCGGACCTGCCGCCGAACGTGCGCGAACTGATCGAGATCGCGCTGGCCAAGAACCCGGGGATGCGCTACCGCAACGGCGGGCAGTTCGCCGACGCGGTGGCCGCGGTGCGGGCCGGGCGCCGGCCCCCGCGCCCGAATGCGGGGGCGGCGATCAACCGGGCCGCCCCGGCCGCGATCCCGTCGGCCCCGCAGGCCCGGGCGGTGGCCGGCCGGCCGCCCACCGGGGCGCGGCCCCGGCCGGGCGGGCACCGGCCCCCGCCGCCGCGGCGGGCGTTCTCGCCCGGGCAGCGGGCGTTGTTGTGGGCGGCCGGGGTGCTCGGCGCGCTGGCCATCATCATCGCGATCCTCATCGTGCTCAACGCGCAGGAGAAGCGGGACCGTCAGCAGCAGCCGCCGCCGACGGTGGTGACCACGATCACCGAGACGACGCCGTTCGAGTCGCCCGCCGCCCTCGCCCCGCCGGCGTGGGCCCCTGCCGCCGGGGTATCCCCGATCGGGGCGTCCCCGGCCGATCCGGCACCGCCGGCGCCGCCGGTGTCCGTCCCCTCTGCAGAACCGACATTGCGATGACCACGCCCCACCACCTGTCCGATCGCTACGAGCTCGGCGAAATCCTCGGTTTCGGCGGGATGAGCGAAGTGCACCTGGCCCGCGACCTGCGCCTGCACCGCGACGTCGCGGTGAAGGTGCTGCGCGCCGACCTGGCCCGCGACCCGAGCTTCTATCTGCGGTTCCGCCGGGAGGCGCAGAACGCGGCGGCGCTGAACCACCCCGCCATCGTCGCGGTGTACGACACCGGGGAGGCGCAGACCCCGAACGGGCCGCTGCCCTACATCGTGATGGAGTACGTCGACGGGGTCACGCTGCGCGACATCGTGCACAACGAGGGGCCGCTGCCGCCCAAGCGCGCCATCGAGATCATCGCCGACGCCTGCCAGGCGCTGAACTTCAGCCACCAGCACGGCATCATCCACCGCGACGTCAAGCCGGCCAACATCATGATCAGCAAGACCGGCGCGGTGAAGGTGATGGACTTCGGCATCGCCCGGGCGATCGCCGACAGCGGCAACAGCGTCACCCAGACCGCGGCGGTGATCGGCACCGCCCAGTACCTCTCGCCGGAGCAGGCCAGCGGTAACACCGTCGACGCCCGCTCGGACGTGTACTCGCTGGGTTGCGTGCTCTACGAGATCCTGACCGGGGAGCCGCCGTTCGTGGGCGATTCGCCGGTGGCGGTGGCCTACCAGCACGTGCGGGAGGATCCGGTCCCGCCGTCGCAGCGCAATCCGAACGTGCCGCCCGAGTTGGACGCGGTGGTGCTCAAGGCGCTGGCCAAGAACCCGGACAACCGCTACCAGACCGCCGCGGAGATGCGCGCGGACCTGATCCGGGTGCACGCCGGCCAGCAGCCGGAGGCGCCCAAGGTACTCACCGACGCCGAACGCACCACCCTGCTGTCGGCGCCGTCGCGGTCGACGCCCACCGAGCACATCGGTGTGGTGCCGACGGCCCGGCGCGGCTCGGTGGGCCGCTGGGCGGTGGCGGTGGCGGTGCTCGCGGTGCTCACCGTGGTGGTGACCGTCGCGATCAACCTGTTCGGCGGGCAGTCCCGCGACGTGCAGGTGCCCGACGTGCGCGGCCAGCTCGCCGCCGACGCCATCGCCGCGCTGCAGAACCGCGGCTTCAAGACCCGCACCGAGCACCGGCCGGACAACACGGTGCCGCCGGATCATGTCATCGACACCGATCCGGCGGCCGACACCGCCGTCGCCGCCGGCGACGAGATCACGGTGAACGTCTCGACCGGCCCGCAGCAGCGGGAGATCCCGGACGTGGCCGGTCTGACGGTCGCCGAGGCGCAGCGCAAGCTGCGGGCGGCCGGGTTCAGCGACTTCCGGCAGGCCAATTCGCCGTCGAAGCCGGAGCTCAAGGACCGGGTGATCGGCACCAACCCGCCGGCCAACCAGACCTCGGCGGTGACCAACCAGATCACCATCGTGGTGGGGTCGGGCCCGCAGCAGCGGCCGGTGCCGGTGGTCACCGGGCAGAGCGTGGAGACCGCGCAGCAGATCCTGGAGGCCTCCGGCTTCGCCAACGCGGTGCCGGTCGAGGTGGACAGCCCCGAGCCGCGCGGCCAGGTGATCGGCACGGTGCCGGCGGCGGGGGAGACCGCGCCGGTCGACACCGTGGTGCAGATCCAGATCTCGCGCGGCAACCAGTTCGTCATGCCGGATCTGGTCGGCATGTTCTGGGTGGACGCCGAGCCGCGGCTGCGCGCGCTGGGCTGGACGGGCCGGCTCGACAAGGGCGCGGACATCCCCAACAGCGGTCAGCGCACGAACGCGGTGGTGCGCCAGCAGCCGCCGGCCGGGGCCGGGGTGAACTTCGACGCGACGATCACGCTGAACTTCGCGTCCTGACCGGGCCGGCCGGCTGGGCCGGGGTGGGTACCGGGCGGGCGGTCAGCCCCGCACGGCGGCGGCGACGGTCTCGGCGACGTCGCGTTCGAGCGCGCGCACCAGGTTCTCGTCCGGGCGCCGGCCGCAGTAGCCGAGCCAGTTGGCCAGCATCCGGTGGCCGCCCTCGGTGAGGATCGACTCGGGGTGGAACTGCACACCGTGGATGGGCAGCTCCACGTGCCGGACCGCCATGATCACCCCGCCCTCGGTCCGGGCGGTGACCTGCAGTTCGGCCGGGACCGTCTCGGGCAGGATGGTCAGCGAGTGGTACCGGGTCGCGGTGAACGGGTTGGGCAGGCCCTCGAGCACCCCGACGTTGTCGTGAAACACCTTGCTGGTCTTGCCGTGCAGCAGCTCCGGGGCGCGGTCGACGGTGCCGCCGAAGGCCACCCCGATGGCCTGGTGGCCGAGGCACACCCCGAGCAGCGGGGTGCGGGCGGCCGCGCAGGCGCGCACCAGCGGGATGGACGCCCCGGCGCGTTCCGGGGTGCCCGGGCCGGGGGACAGCAGCACGCCGTCGAACGCCGCGGCGGCGGCGTCCACCGCGTCGTTGGTGCGCAGCCGCTCGTCGTCGTTGCGCCACACCTGCGCGTCCACCCCGAGCTGTCCCAGGTACTGGACGAGGTTGAACACGAAGCTGTCGTAGTTGTCGACGACGAGGATGCGCACCCGATCAGGGTAAACCGGGGCCGGATCAGTAGCCGACCGGCCCGGCGGGGGTGGCGTAGCGCATCCGGACCGGGCCGGGGTAGCCGACCACCTCCACCTCGGCGCGGGGCTCCTCGCTGTATCCGAGCCCGAACCGCACCACGTACTGCCGGTAGAGGTTGACCAGTGGGGCGTCGGCGAGCGCGGCCTGCATCGCCTCGACGTCGCCGATCGCGGTGATGACGTAGGGCGGGCTGTAGGTGCGGCCATTGAGCAGCAGCGTGTTGCCGACGCACAGCGGCGCCGAGGTGGCCAGCAGCCGCTGGTCCTGCATCTGAATGGCCTCCGCACCGGCGCTCCACAGCGCGTTGAGCACCGCCTCGATGTCCTGCTGGTGCACGACGAGGTCGTCGGGGGAGGCGTCGCGGGGAAACCGGCCCTCGGCGTCGCGCTGGGCGTCGTTGAGGGTCACCACCAGGCCGGGTCCGCGCACCGGCACCAGACCGGCCGGCACGGCCAGTTCGTCGGTGCGGCGGGTGATGGCGGCCAGCGCCTCGGTGGTGGCCGGAGAGTGGCCGTGCATGCTGTCCAGCTGCGCGGCCAACGCGTCGCGCCGGGCGGTGAGCACGTCGACGCTCTGCTGGGCCTCGCGCACCAGGTCCACCAGCCGCGGGGCGTCGCTGCGGCGGATCTCGTCGCCGCCGGAGACGGCGTGGGTGGCGGCCAGCAGCAGCCCGGCGGCCAGGCACACCACCGGCACCCCGAACCGCCACGGCGACGGCCGGCGCGCCGGGGCCTGCGGCGACGCGGGCTGGTCCATCGGCGTGATCCCTTTCCGGTCGGCGGCGGGCCGGACGCCGCTGCGTCGTTCCCGTCCGGCGGGGTGGCTACGTTACCCTCGTGGATGCATCCGGCATCATCGTCGCACCGGGGCGGCCTGCCCGGCGCGATGCCCACCGTCCACGAAGGTACCCATGCCCAAGTCGAAGGTTCGCAAGAAGAACAACTTCACCGCCAACACCGTGAGCCGGACTCCGGTCAAGGTGAAGGCGGGGCCGTCGAGCACGTGGTTCGTGGCGCTGTTCGTCGGGCTGATGCTGTTCGGGCTGTTGTGGTTGCTGGTGTACCAGCTGGGTGCGACCGGCCTGGACGTGCCGAGCGTGCTGGAGTGGATGGCGGATCTGGGCCCGTGGAACTACGCCATCGCCTTTGCCTTCATGATCACCGGGCTGTTGCTGACGATGCGCTGGCGCTGAGGCGGCGATCGGGGTGTCGAGGTGCCCCATAGGCCCCCGGTGAGCTATTTCAGCAATCAAGCACTCGCTCAATCACACCGGTGTAGTTCATCCCCATTGGGGATAACACCTGTGGATAACCGGATCGGCCTGGGCGGGGCCGTGGGGAGAACCTGTGGAGCAAACTGACTGGGGCCCATCCGGCGCTGGAATCGCAGCTAGTGGCGTTCTCGGTGTTCTGCTGGCAACGGCTGCTGTGACACTCGTCATAGATTTGCCCGGACGTGTGCTGGTCGGCGTCGCCGGGTTGGCACTCGTTGTGTTTGCAACGGCGTCCTGGCGGGCACGCCCGAAACTGGCAATCACCGACGCGGGTCTGGTGGTGCGGGGCTGGTGGCGGTCGGACACCCTGGGCCGGGACGACATCGACCTCATCCGCATCACCGAGTTCCAGCGCTGGGGCCGGACCGTCCGGTTGCTGGAGATCGACACCCGGGACGATCGGCTGTTCGTGTTCACCCGCTGGGATCTGGGTGCCGATCCCCGGCGGGTGCTCGACGTGCTGGCCGACCGGGGCTGGGCCGGCGCCTGACCCAGCCCCGCCGGGCGTCAGGAGATGGTGATCGACTCGATGACGACCGGCTCGAGCGGCCGGTCGGTGCGGTCGGTCGGGGTGTTGGCGATCGCGTCGACGACCTGCTGCGAGGCCGAGTCGACGACCTCGCCGAAGATGGTGTGCCGGAAGTTCAGGTGCGGCGTCTCGGTCACCGTGATGAAGAACTGCGAGCCGTTGGTGTTCGGGCCGGCGTTGGCCATGGCCAGCAGGTAGGGCCGGTCGAACTGGAGCTCGGGGTGGAACTCGTCGGCGAACCGGTAGCCCGGGCCGCCGCGGCCGGTGCCGGTCGGGTCCCCACCCTGGATCATGAAGCCGGCGATGACGCGGTGGAAGATCGCGCCGTCGTAGAACGGCCCGGAGGTGGCTCCGGAGGCGTTCGGCTGGGTGTACTCCTTGGTGCCCTGGGCCAGGCCGACGAAGTTGGCCACCGTCTTGGGGGCGTGGTTGCCGAACAGGGCGATCTTGATGTCTCCGCGATTGGTGTGCAGCGTCGCCGTCGCGGTCTGGATGGGGCTCGTCACGCCTGCCAGTCTGCCATCCGCGCCGGGGCGGGGCGGACCGGGCCCACCGGTGCGGCGGCCGGCCGCCACCGGGGATGAGTGGAGCCTAGGGGAGTCGAACCCCTGACATCTGCCTTGCAAAGGCAGCGCTCTACCAACTGAGCTAAGGCCCCTCGGGGTTGTCGACTGCAGTGTGCCACACCTCGGCACCTCGCCGCGCCCGCACAGCGACCAAGGCGACCACGGCCGCCGCCGCCAGGAGCATCCAGCGCATGGTGTGACCTTTCGTGGCTGCCCGACGCAGACGCCGCGGGCTGGCGATGTCCGGCCATGCCGACCCGGCCGGATCCGGTGGGCCTAGGAGGACTCGAACCTCCGACCTCTTCGTTATCAGCGAAGCGCTCTAACCGCCTGAGCTATAGGCCCGTTTCGGTGGAACCGAGCGACGAGATTACCCCATTGCCCCGCAAGTTCCCAAACCGCCTAGTCGCGGTCGGCCAACGTCACCTCCACACCCCCCACCAGATCGGTGGTGAGGTTGTAGATGAAGGCGCCGACCGTGGCCATCGCGCTGAGCAACACGATGTTGATCAGCCCGACGAGGGCGGCCCCGCCGAAGATCGTGCCGGCGGACACCAGCTCGCCGCCGGTGGTGCCGCTGGCGCTGGTCAGCAGATCGCCGACGTTGCTGTTGAGCTTGCTCCAGACCCCCATGCCGCCGAGCACGAGGTACAGGAAGGCGACGGCGATCATCCAGACGAAGAACAGCGCGGCGCTGAGCACCAGGGAGACCTTCAGCACGCTCCACGGGTCCACCCGGCGGATCTGCATGCTGGCCCGCACCGGGCCGCGCGGCCGCTGGGCGACCTGGATCCGGCCGGCGGCCGCAGCGGGGCGCGTTCCCGCGGCCGCCGAGCCGCGCTGCGGGGCCCGCGACGCCGGCGCCGAGAGGTCGGGCAGCTCGCTCGGATAGGCCTCCGTACGAGCGTCCGCACGGGCCTCCGGACGGGCCTCGGCCCGCGGCTCCGGGCGTGGTTCGCCGGCGCGGGGTTCTGGCCGGGGCTCACCGGCCGGACGGGGCTCGGGGCGCCGGTCGGCGGCGGTCGGCCGGGGTGGCTCGGCGCGGCCCGCCTCGGGACGGATCACCTCCGTGCGGGCGACCTCCGGGGCGGCCGGCGGCTTGCGCAGCCCGCGCTGCCACGGCGGCACGTCGCCCGGATCGGCGATCTGGCCGGGGGCCGGGGCCCGCCGGCCGGGCGCGGACGCCTTGGCGGCGGGCTCGGCCGGCGGAACCGATCCGTTGGCCGCCTCCGGCCGGTCACCGGTGTGCGGATTGCCGGGCTCAGTGGGTGAACTCACCTACGGCTCCTCACTCCCCCGACGATCCCGGATCGGTATCGGCCTCGTCGGTACTGTCACCCGCCTCGGCGTTGCGGGCAATGGCCACCAGTGTGTCGCCCTCGGCCAGGTTCATCAAGCGAACGCCCTTGGTCTGGCGGCCCGCCTTGCGGACCTGCCGGGCCGCGGTGCGGATGACGCCGCCACCGGAGGTGATCGCGTACAGCTCGCTGTCGTCGTCGACCACCAGGGCACCGACGAGGTTGCCGCGCCGCTTGTCGAACTGGATGGTCAGCACGCCCTTGCCGCCGCGGCCCTGTACCGGGTACTCGTCGATCGCGGTGCGCTTGGCGTAACCGCCGGAGGTGGCCACCAGCAGGTAGGTGTCCGGCCGCACCACGTTCAGGCTGAGCAGCCGGTCGTCGGCGTTGAACCGCATGCCCTGCACACCGGTGGTGGCCCGGCCCATCGGCCGCAGCGCCTCGTCGGTGGCGTGGAACCGGATCGACTGGCCCTTGGCACTGACCAGCAGCAGGTCGTCGTCGGCCGAGCACAGCACCGCGCCGACGAGCTCGTCGCCCTCGCGCAGGTTGATCGCGACGATGCCGCCGGAGCGGTTGGAATCGAAGTCGGCCAGCCGCGACTTCTTCACCAGCCCGTTGCGGGTGGCCAGCACCAGGTACGGGGCGTCGTCGTAGCTGCGCAGGTGGATGACCTGGGCGATGCGCTCGTTCGGTTGGAACGCAAGCAGATTCGCCACATGCTGACCGCGCGCGGTGCGGGACATCTCGGGCAGGTCGTAGGCCTTGGCCCGGTACACCCGGCCCTGGGTGGTGAAGAACAGGATCCAGTCGTGGGTCGAGCAGACGAAGAAGTGGGCGACGATGTCGTCCTGCTTCAGGCCCGCGCCCTGCACGCCCTTGCCGCCGCGCTTCTGGCTGCGGTACAGGTCGGTCTTGGTGCGCTTGGCGTAGCCGGTCTCGGTGATGGTGACGACGACGTCCTCACGCGCGATGAGGTCCTCGTCGGTCATCTCGCCGTCGGCCGCGACGATCCGGGTGCGCCGGTCGTCGCCGTACTTCTCGACGATCTCGGCCAGCTCGTCGCGGACGATGGCGCGCTGCCGCTCCGGCTTGGCCAGGATGTCCTCGAGGTCGGCGATCTCGGCCTCGATGCGGGCCAGGTCGTCGACGATGCGCTGCCGCTCCAGGGCGGCCAGCCGGCGCAGCTGCATGTCGAGGATGGCCTGGGCCTGGATCTCGTCGATCTCCAGCAGGTCCATCAGACCGGCGCGGGCGATCTCGACGGTCTGCGAGGCCCGGATCAGGGCGATGACCTCGTCGAGCGCGTCGAGCGCCTTGACTAGACCGCGCAGGATGTGGGCCCGCTCGTTGGCCTTGCGCAGCCGGTAGCGGGTGCGGCGGACGATGACGTCGAGCTGGTGGTCGACGTAGAGCCGCAGCAGCTGGTCGAGCCGCAGCGTGCGGGGCACGCCGTCGACGATGGCCAGCATGTTGGCGCCGAAGCTGGTCTGCAGCTGGGTGTGCTTGTAGAGGTTGTTCAGCACCACCTTGGCCACCGCATCGCGCTTGAGCTCGATGACGATGCGCAGGCCGACCCGGTCGCTGGACTGGTCCTCGATGTTGGCGATGCCGGCGAGCTTGCCGTCGCGGACCTGTTCGGCGATCGAGGTGATGAAGTTGTCGTGGTTGACCTGGTAGGGCAGCTCGGTGATGACCAGCGAGGTGCGGCCCCGGCTGTCCTCCTCGATCTCGGCGACGCCGCGCATCTTGATCGAGCCGCGACCGGTGCGGTACGTCTCCTCGATGCCCTGGGTGCCGACGATCAGGCCGTGGGTCGGGAAGTCCGGGCCCTTGACCCGCTCCATCACCGCCGCGAGGGTGGTCTCCTCGTCGGCCTCGTAGTTCTCCAGGCACCAGTAGACGGCCTCGGCGAGCTCCCGCAGGTTGTGCGGCGGGATGTTTGTCGCCATGCCGACCGCGATGCCGCCCGACCCGTTGGCGAGCAGGTTCGGGAACCGGCTCGGCAGCACCGTCGGTTCCTGCACCCGGCCGTCGTAGTTCGGGACGAAATCGACGGTCTCCTCGTCGATTTCGCGCAGCATCTCCATGGCCAACGGGGTCAGCCGGGCCTCGGTGTAACGCATGGCGGCCGGCGGGTCGTTGCCCGGCGAACCGAAGTTGCCCTGCCCGTCGACGAGCGGGTAGCGCATCGCCCACGGCTGGGCCATGCGGACCAGGGTGTCGTAGATCGACGCGTCGCCGTGCGGATGGTAGTTGCCCATCGTCTCGGCAACGGAGCGCGCCGATTTCACATGGCCGCGGTCGGGCCGGAAGCCCGAGTCGTACATCGCGTAGAGCACCCGGCGGTGCACCGGCTTGAGGCCGTCGCGCACCTCGGGCAGCGCGCGGCCCACGATCACGCTCATCGCGTAATCGATGTAGCTGCGCTGCATCTCCTGCTGGATGTCGACCGGGACGACCCGGTCGGCCGGTTCGCTGTCCGGCGGCAGCGTGGTGTCAGTCATGTGTCATTGCCTCGACTCGGGGATCAGACGTCCAGGAAGCGAACGTCTTTGGCGTTTCGGGTGATGAAGCTGCGCCGGGCCTCGACGTCCTCGCCCATCAGGATCGAGAACAGCTCGTCGGCGGCGGCGGCGTCGTCGAGCGTGACCTGGCGCAGCACCCGGACCGCCGGGTCCATGGTGGTCTCCCACAGTTCCTTGGCGTCCATCTCGCCAAGGCCCTTGTAGCGCTGGATGCCGTCGTCCTTGTTGATCTTCTTGCCGGCCTTGAGCCCGGCCTCGAGCAGCGCGTCGCGCTCCCGGTCGGAGTAGGCGTACTCCGGATCGCTGCGCTGCCACTTGAGCTTGTACAGCGGTGGCTGGGCCAGGAACACGTGGCCGTTCTCGATGAGCGGCTTCATGAACCGGAACAGCAGTGTCAGCAGCAGTGTGGAGATGTGCTGGCCGTCGACGTCGGCGTCGGCCATCAGCACGATCTTGTGGTAGCGCAGCTTGGAGATGTCGAACTCGTCGTGGATGCCGGTGCCCAGTGCGGTGATGATCGACTGCACCTCGGCGTTCTTGAGCACCTTGTCGATGCGGGCCTTCTCGACGTTGATGATCTTGCCGCGGATGGGCAGGATCGCCTGGAACATCGAGTCGCGGCCGCTCTTGGCCGAACCGCCCGCGGAGTCGCCCTCCACGATGTACAGCTCGCACTTCGACGGGTCACTGGACCGGCAGTCGGCCAGCTTGCCGGGCAGCCCGCCGAGGTCGGTGGCGGACTTGCGGCGCACCAGCTCGCGGGCCTTGCGGGCGGCGATCCGCGCCTGTGCAGACGAAACAGCCTTGTTCACAATGGTTTTGGCCTCGGCCGGATTGGCCTCGAACCAGTGTGCGAGCTGTTCGTTGCAGATCTTCTGAACGAACGACTTGACCTCGGTGTTGCCCAGCTTGGTCTTGGTCTGGCCCTCGAACTGCGGCTCGCGGACCTTGACCGAGATCACCGCGGCCAGACCCTCGCGGATGTCGTCGCCGGTGAGGTTCGGGTCCTTGTCCTTGAGCAGCTTCTTGTCCTTGGCGTACTTGTTGACCACGCTGGTCAACGCCGCCCGGAAGCCCTCCTCGTGGGTGCCGCCCTCGTGGGTGTTGATGGTGTTGGCGAAGGTGTGCACCGACTCCGAGTAGCCGGCGTTCCACTGCATCGCCACCTCGACCTCGTGGCCGTCACCCTTGCCGGAGAAGTCCAGGATGCTCGGGTGGATCGGGTTCTTGGTCCGGTTGATGTGCTTGACGAAGTCGACCAGCCCGCCCGGGTAGTGGAACACCCGGTGCTTGACCTTGGGCTGCGCCTCGGAGTCGGCGGCGTGCTCCTCGGCCGATTTCGGGGCTTCGGCGACATCGCTGACGACGTCCTCGACCACCTGCTCCGGGGTGACCCGGCGGTCGGTGAGCTCGATGGTCAGACCCTTGTTCAGGAAGGCCATCTCCTGCAGCCGGCGGGCGACCGTCTCGAAGTCGTAGGTGGTGGTCTCGAAGATCTCCGGGTCGGCCCAGAACCGCACCGTGGTGCCGGTGCGGTCGGTGGGATCGCCCTGCTTGAGGGTGCCCGGCACCGAGTGGTCGTAGGTCTGGAACCACTGATAGCCGTCCCGGCAGATCTCCACCTCCAGCCGGGTGGACAGCGCGTTGACCACCGACACACCGACCCCGTGCAGGCCACCGGAGACCGCGTAGGCGCCGTCCTCACCGTTGCCGAACTTGCCGCCGGCGTGCAGCTGGGTCATGACCACGTCGACGGTCGGCATGCCGAGGGCGTGCATCGCAACCGGGATACCGCGACCGTCGTCGCGGACCTCGACGCCACCGTCCTCGAGCAGGGTGACCTCGACCTTGGTCGCGTACCCGGCCATCGCCTCGTCGACGGAGTTGTCCACCACCTCCCAGATGAGATGGTGCAGGCCGCGTTCACCGGTGGAACCGATGTACATGCCGGGCCGTTTGCGGACCGCCTCGAGTCCTTCGAGGACCTGGATCGACGAGGCGTCGTAGTTTGTTGATGAGGCCTTCTTCTGGGCAGCCACGATCGGCGGGTTCTCCTCGGGGTTCGCAGCGGCGGCGTTCGGTACGCCGCCGGCAGGTCTGCGACCAGTCTACCGCTCCCGACCGATAGGACCGATTCTGCGACGGCGTTTTGACCTATCTAGTTGCGCCGTGCGCGGAATTTCTCAACCTCGGGTGAGTCCTGACGGCGAGACAGGGCGCCGACGGCGGGAAAGCGGCTTTGAGGCGAGCCGTCAGCCGTAGGTGTCACGGGGCCCGCGGCCCGGGATGTGGTAGCGCCCCTTGCGCCAGGACGGGGTGACCGGCCCGACGATCTTCAGTGAGCTCACCACACCGTCGCCGACCGCGGCGGCGATCCGGGCCAGCAGTTTGGCCTGCATCATCCGCAGCTGGGTGGCCCAGGCGGTGGATTCGGCGGTCACGGTGAGCACGCCCTCGCGCAGGGCGGTCGGGCTGGCGTGGTCGGCGATCTGGTCGCCGACGATCTCGGCCCACCGGCCGAACACCGAGGCCTGCGAGACCCGTTCCGACCAGCCCCGGGTGCGGGCGAGCTCCATCGCGGCGGCGGCCAGCGGCTGCGGATCGCGGGCGTCCGGGCCGGGCCCCGACCAGCTGGTGCGCCGGCGCGACTGCCCGGGCTCGCTCCGGCGCACCGGGGAGCGCCGGCCGCGGCCGATGTCCTTGCCCTGCGCCCGGGCCGCACCCCGAGCCTCCTCCAGGGTGCGCCGGACCAGGTCCATCCCCGCCAGCCCGGCCAGGTGCGGCGGGGGCCCGAACGGCTCGGACGGTGTTTCGTGCGTCTCGTCGTTCGGCGGTTCGTGGGGGATCATCTCGTCTGCGTTCATCGCAACACCGTGGAAATCCGGCCGCCGTCGTCGTCGACCATGCCGATCTCGATGCGGGTGCCGTCCCAGCCGACGGGGATGTCCTCGGCCACCGCGGCGGTGACGAGCACCTGCTCGGCCGTGGCCGCCACCTCCGCCAGCGCGCTGCGCCGTTTGTTGTCCAGCTCGGCGAAGACGTCGTCGAGCAGCAGCACCGGATCGCTGCCCTCGGCCCGCAGCAGCTCGTACCCGCCGAGTCGCAATGACAGCGCCATCGACCACGACTCCCCGTGGCTGGCAAAGCCTTTCGCGGGCTGGTCACCGAGCCGCAGGTCCAGATCGTCGCGGTGCGGGCCGACCAGGCAGACGCCGCGCTCGAGTTCGGCGTCGCGACGGCGCGCCAGGGCGTCGAGCAGCATCGCCTCGAACAGCTCCGGGTCGGCGTGCCCGGCCGCGGCCTCCCGCTCGATGTCGGGCACCGAGCAGCGGTAGACGATCGAGGCCGGCCGCGAGGCGGGTGCCAACAGCTGGTAGGCCTTGGCCACCTCCGGTCCGAGCTGGGCGACGAGCTCCACCCGCGCGGCGATCAGCCGGGCGCCGTGCGCGGCCAGGTGCCCGTCCCAGACGTCGAGGGTGTCGAGCAACCCGCGGTCGATGCGGTGCCGGGCGGCGGCCGCGGTCTTGAGCAGGGCGGCGCGCTGGCGCAGCACCCGGTCGTAGTCGGCCCGCACCCCGGCGATGGTGGGGCGGCGGGTGGTGGCCAACTCGTCGAGGAAGCGGCGCCGTTCGCCGGGTTCGCCGCGCACCAGCGCGAGGTCCTCCGGCGCGAACAGCACCGCGCGCAGCACGCCGAGGATCTCCCGCGGGCTGCGCACCGGGGAGCGGTTGAGCCGGGCCTTGTTGGCCCGGCCGGTGGTGATCTCGAGGTCCACCGCGAGCTCACGACCGTCGTTGACCACGATCGTCGACACGATCGCCCGCTGTGCGCCGGCCCGGATCAGCGGCGCGTCGGTGGCCACCCGGTGCGACCCGAGCGTGGCCGTATACCAAAGGGCCTCAATGATATTCGTCTTGCCGTACCCGTTCGGCCCGACGAACACAGTGCGGCCCGGGGTGAGCTCGAACCCGACCCGGGCCCAGGAGCGGAAGTCGGTGAGGGCCAGCTGGCGGACGTACACGGCTCACCGCTCCCCGCGCCGTGCCGCCGGTTGCCCGACGCTGCTGCTCACCCGGACGTGCTCACCCGCTTCACCGCGTGCCCGCCGAACTGCTTGCGCAGCGCGGCAACGGCTTTCATGGTCGGCGAGGCTTCCTGGCGGGAGGCGAAACGGGCGAACAGGCTGGCCGCGATGGCCGGCACCGGCACCCGCAGCCGGATCGCCTCCTCCACGGTCCAGCGGCCCTCGCCGGAGTCCTCGGTGTAGTCGCTGATCCCGGCCAGGCCCGGATCCTCGCGGAGCGCCTTGGCCAGCAGCTGCTGCAGCCAGGACCGCACCACGGTGCCGTTGGTCCAGGCCTGGTAGACCGCCTGCGGATCACGCACCAGCTCGGAGGCGGCGAGCAGTTCGTAGCCCTCGCCGTAGGCCGTCATCAGGGCGTACTCGACCCCGTTGTGCACCATCTTGGCGAAGTGTCCGGCCCCCACCGGTCCGACGTGCACGAAGCCGTCGGCCCGGTCCCCGGCCGGGCGCAGCGTGTCGAAGATCGGCATGGCCCGGGCGACGTCGGCGTCGCTGCCGCCGACCATCAGGCCGTAGCCGTGCTCGCGCCCCCACACCCCGCCGGACACCCCGGCGTCGATGAACGAAATGCCCTTCTCGGCAAGCATTCTCGCGTGCGGCTCGTCGTCGGTGTAGCGGCTGTTGCCACCGTCGATGACCAGATCGCCCGGGCCGAGCAGCCCGGCCAGCTCCACGATGGTGTCGTGAGTGATCGGCCCGGACGGGACCATCACCCACACCGTGCGCGGCGCGTCGAGCGTGGCGACCAGCGCCGGCAGCGACTCGACATCGCTGACCTCCGGGCGGGGGTCGTAGCCGACGACCTCGTGGCCGCCGGCACGCAGCCGCTCGCGCATGTTGAAGCCCATCTTGCCCAGGCCGACCAGCCCCAGCTGCATCTCGACGCCCCCTCGTCCGCTCGTCGGTGGTGGCGCCCGCCCGGTCAGCCGGGCAGGCGGACCGGCATCAGCAGGTAGATGTAGTCCGACGCGACCGCGGGGAAGGGCCCGCTGCCGCTGTGGCCGTCCTCCTCGACGGCCGGGCGCAGCACGGCCGGCCGGCTCGGCGTGGTGAACCCGAACGTCACCTTCTCCGAGTGCAGCGCCTGCAGGCCGTCGGTGAGGTAGGTCGGGTTGAACGCGATGGTCAGCGGGTCACCGGCGAACTGCACCGGCAGATCCTCCTCGGCACGGCCGACGTCGTCGGCGCCGGCCGACAGGTGCAGCACGTCCTCGGCGAACTCCATCCGGACCTGGGCACCGCGCTCGGCGACGAGGGCCACGCGCTTGATCGCCTCGGTGAGCTCGGCCACCCCGATGGTGGCGACCGCGGTGTGCTCGCTGGGCAGCAGCTGACGGAACTTCGGGAACTCCGCGTCGAGCAGCCGGGTGGTGGTGCGCTTGCCGCCGCTGCGGATGCCCAGCAGCCCCTCCTTGCCGACCGTGGCGCCGGCGCCGAGGGCCAGGTGCACCTCGCCGCCGGCGGCACCGGTCTTGGCGGCCTCGGCCAGCGTCTTGGCCGGCACCAGGACGGCGGCCTCCAGATCCCGGAACGCCGTCGACCAGGTGAACTCGCGCACGGCCAGCCGGAACCGGTCGGTGGCGGCCAAAACCACCTTCTCGCCCGAGATCTCGACCCGGATACCGGTGAGCATGGGCAGCGTGTCGTCGCGGCCGGCGGCGACGGCCACCTGGCCGATCGCCTCGGCGAACAGCTCCGAGGACACCACGCCGGTCTCCTCGGGCAGGGCGGGCAGCGCCGGGTAGTCCTCGACCGGCATGGTGGGCAGCGAGAACCGGGCGCTGCCGCAGGTCAGCAGGACGCGGGTGCCCTCGACGGCGACCTCGACGGGCTTGGCCGGCAAGGCCCGGGTGATGTCGGACAGCAGCCGGCCGGAGACCAAAACGGTTCCCGGGGTGGCGATTTCGGCGGCGACCTGGACCTCCGCGGAGACCTCGTAGTCGAACCCCGAGATGGTCAGACCGTCGTCGGACCCGGTGAGCAGCACGCCGGCCAGGACCGGGACGGTCGGCCGGTTCGGCAGGTTGCGCGCCACCCAGGCGACAGCCTCCGCGAAGTCCTCGCGTTCCAGGCGAAACTTCAGATCGGTGAGACCAACCGTCGTCGTCGCCACGTCCATTGCGTCCCTTCGATCAACACCACAAACACGGTCTACCGGCGATTTCGGGTATCTCACCACACCCCGCCGCGGCGAGCAGCCGGCGGCGGGCATCGCAGAACAACCGTAGAGCTTTCCGTCGCATCTTGAAAGCTAATCGATCGCTCCGACGGGCCTCGACGGTGTGTCCCCTTGACGGATGTGGATGAGCTCTTCCCCAGGGCCCTGTTTCTGGTCGAGATCTCCGGGAGAGAACTGAGCAACAGTATTAGGGGCTGTGCACTCTGGGGATGAACGAGAATTTCCGCTGGCCGATCGGCGTGTCGGCTTGTGGGTGGACTGTGGAGTCCACTCCGGAGAAAACCGGGTGGTTGTGCACAGGCCGCCGCGGTGTGGATCGGGCCGGGGATTGTCCGACGGGTTGTCCCAAGTTATCCCCAGGGTTTTCCACAGGTTTTGGAAAGTGCACAAACCGGCTCGCCGGCCGGTGGTGTGACCGGAACGACAGCGATGGACGACCGCGGTGCGCCACCGGGGCCGGGCCGGCCCCGGCGTGGTGCGGACCGGTGCGGGGTGGGGGAGGAGATCAGCGGCGGGCGCGCTGGCGGATCCGGGTGGTGAGCTCCTTGACGTGGTCGAACACCTCGCGGCGCTCGGCCATCTCGGCCCGGATCTTCTTCTCGGCGTACATCACCGTGGTGTGGTCGCGGCCGAACGCCTGCCCGATCTTGGGCAGCGACAGGTCGGTGAGCTCGCGGCACAGATACATCGCGATCTGGCGGGACTGGGCCAGCGCCCGGGTCTTGCCGGGACCGCGCAACTCCTCGACGGTGGTGTTGAAGTACTCGGCGGTGGCCGCCATGATCGTCGCGGTACTGATCTGCTTGCTGTTGGCGTCGGAGATCAGATCCCGCAGCACGATCTCGGCCAGCGACCGGTCGATCGGCGTTTTGTTCAGCGACGCGAACGCGGTCACCCGGATCAGCGCACCCTCGAGCTCGCGGATATTGCGCTCGATGCTGCTGGCGATGAGCTCGAGCACGTCGTCCGGCACGTCGAGCCGGTCCATCTGGGCCTTCTTGCGCAGGATGGCGATCCGGGTCTCCAGCTCGGGCGGCTGCACATCGGTGATCAGTCCCCACTCGAACCGGGTGCGCAGCCGGTCCTCGAGGGTGGCCAGCTGTTTGGGCGGCCGGTCCGAGGAGATCACGATCTGCTTGTTGGCGTTGTGCAGCGTGTTGAAGGTGTGGAAGAACTCCTCCTGGATGCCTTCCTTGCCCTCGATGAACTGGATGTCGTCGACGAGCAGCACGTCGACGTCGCGGTAGCTGCGCTTGAACGAGGCCTTGCGGTCGTCGCGCAGCGAGTTGATGAAGTCGTTGGTGAATTCCTCGGTCGAGACGTACTTGACCCGCATCCCGGGGAACAGTCGCAGCGTGTAGTTGCCCACCGCGTGCAGCAGGTGGGTCTTGCCCAGCCCGGACTCGCCCCAGATGAACAGCGGGTTGTAGGCCCGGGCCGGCGCCTCGGCGATGGCCAGGGCCGCGGCGTGGGCGAACCGGTTGGAGGCGCCGATGACGAACGTCTCGAAGGTGTAGCGCCGGTTGAGCGTGGCCGCGCCGTTGTCGGCGGGCGCGGTGCGGGCCTCCCGGCTCCCCTCGAGTCGGCTCCCCTCGAATCGGTCCCCGTCGAATCGGTCTCCGTCGTCGCGGTCGTCGTCGAGGTCGGCGGTGTCGAAGAGGGTGTCGGCGCCGTTGTCGGTGGACTCCTCCGGCGGTGGGGTCTCGATCCGCACGCCGAGTTCGACGCGCTGGCCGAGCCGACGGCTGAGCGCGGTGGTGATCGGCTCGCGCAGGTGCCGGTCGATCTCGTTCTGCACGAACGGGGTGGGCACCGACAGCAGGGCGAAACCCTCGGTGAGCACCAGCGGCTTGACCAGCTTGAGCCAGGCCCGCTGCTGCGGGGTGAGGGTGATGCGGGCGCCGTCGCCGTTGACGGTGGGGGCCTCGCCGTTGAGCTCGGCCACGACGGAGTTCCAGACCTTGACGAACGAGGCGTCGGGGTCAGCAGTCAACGACGCACCCCCTCACGCCTTCGCCGACAGACGACCAATAGAAGCCGGTGACATCTGTCCACATAGTTATCCACAACCTGTGGACAACTATGACAGCTGCCGCAGCTTCGCCGTACTGCGGGTCCCCCCGGCCGGAGCACCGGACCGGTCGTGGTGTGCCGTGGGCTCACGTCCCAGGGTGTACTCCCGCTCGATTGTCTGGCGCCGCCCGCTCGAGGAACGGCCTTGCCAGAAGCTAACAGGTTTCTCGCCGGGTGCCAACTGTTCTGCAACATTCCGTGCGGGTTACTTGACAACGGCCGGAACAGGGGTACAGCTGTGACCGATGTGATCCGCCCCGGCCGGGCTGAGCAGGCCCGATGCGGGTTTGACCCAGCGAAATCTCATCAGTACCCTCGAACAGTCGCCCGCACGTGGTGATACGGCAGCGATCCAGCGGACTGGAGACCGCGCCGGCTCGCGAGACGAGAAGCTTACCAACGGCGATCGCGTCCCCGCCCCGCAACGGCGGGGGTGCGGTTGCCACACGCACATTTGAGGAGAGACAGCCGTGGCCAAGGGCAAGCGGACCTACCAGCCGAACAACCGCCGTCGCGCCCGGGTGCATGGATTCCGGCTGCGGATGCGCACCCGTGCCGGCCGCGCGATCGTCGCCAACCGTCGTCGCAAGGGCCGTCGCACGCTGACTGCGTGACCGGGCGCGGGTAACGGCACGGTGCTTCCGGCCCGGCACCGGATGAGGCGATCGGCGGACTTCGGTGCCACGGTCAGCCGCGGGGTGCGGGCGGCGCAGCCTGATCTCGTCGTGCACTATCTGCGCGCCGACGCACCGGTCGATGACGATCCGAAGGTGGGGCTGGTGGTATCGAAGGCCGTCGGCAACGCGGTGGAGCGGCATCGGGTGGCCCGGCGGCTCCGCCATGTCGCGCGCACGATACTCGACGATCTCGAGCGCGGGGACCGGTTGGTGATCCGCGCGCTGCCACCGAGCCGGGACGCGACATCGGCCCGGCTCGGTGCACAACTCCGTGCGGCGCTCGATCGTGCCCGCCGCCGGGTCAGGACCGCGCGGTGACACTCGCCGGGCGCGTCGGCGCGCGCGTCACCCGCGGCGTCATCTTTCTCATTCAGCTTTATCGGCACACCATCTCGCCACTGCGGCTGCCCACCTGCCGGTTCATGCCGACCTGCAGCCAGTACGCGGTGGAGGCACTCACCGAATACGGCCTGATCCGCGGCGGCTGGCTGGCCGCTGTCCGGCTGCTGAAGTGCGGGCCGTGGCATCGGGGAGGATGGGACCCGATTCCGGACCGTCGGCCCGAGCCGACGGGGGTGGCCGCTGACCTGGCCCGGGAGGATCCGGGCAACCGAGGGGAGAGCAAACCGCGTGTTTAACTGGTTCAGCCTCGACTACATCTACTACCCCGTGTCGGCGATCATGTGGGTCTGGTACAAGCTGTTCGCCTTGCTACTGGGCCCGTCGAACTTCTTCGCCTGGGCGCTGTCGGTGATGTTCCTGGTCTTCACCCTGCGCGCCATCCTGTACAAGCCGTTCGTCAAGCAGATCCGCACCACCCGGCAGATGCAGGAGTTGCAGCCGCAGATCAAGGCGCTGCAGAAGAAGTACGGCAAGGACCGCCAGCGGCTCGCCCTGGAGATGCAGAAGCTGCAGCGCGAGCACGGGTTCAACCCGATCCTCGGTTGTCTGCCGATGCTGGCCCAGATCCCGGTGTTCCTCGGCCTGTTCCATGTGCTGCGGTCGTTCAACCGCACCGTGGGCGGCTTCGGCCAGGTGCACCTGTCGGTCGAGCAGAACCGCGCCACCGGCAACTACGTGTTCAGCCCGGAGGACGTCGGCCACTTCCTGGACGCGAACCTGTTCGGCGCCCCGCTGGGCGCGACGATGATCCAGACCACCGGTCTGGACGCCTTCACCCACTTCAACCGGCTGTCGGTGATCGCGGTCGGTGTGCCGATCATGATCCTGGCCGGCATCGCCACCCACTTCAACAGCCGGGCCTCGGTGGCGCGGCAGAGCCCGGAGGCGGCGGCCAACCCGCAGACCGCGCTGATGAACAAGCTGGCGCTGTACGTCTTCCCGCTCGGTGTGGTGGTCGGTGGTCCGTTCCTGCCGCTGGCGATCATCCTGTACTGGTTCGCCAACAACATCTGGACCTTCGGTCAGCAGCACTACGTCTTCGCCAAGATCGAGAAGGAAGAAGAGGCCAAGAAGCAGCAGGCGCTCGAGCGGCGCGCCGCCAATGCCCCGGCGCCCGGTGCCAAGCCGGTCCGCGACCGGAAGACCAAGTCGGCCGCGAAGTCCGGCGGGGTGGCCACCGAGGGGGCCGGCGCGCCGACCGCCGCGGGCGAGGCGGGCCCCGCCGCTCCGGACGGCGCGTCGGGATCCGGCGAGGCCGGCCGGCCGCGCAGCCCGAAGCCCGGTTCCCGCCCGGCGGGCAAGCCAAAGAAGAAGAAGCGCTGAGTATCGTTTCCGATCATCGACGGTTCGCCGCGCCACCCGTGTCGGCGTGATGTCGGACCGGCGGGCCTCGGGACCCAGCGCCACACCGGACCCCACCTGTCAAAGGAGATGACGCAATGACCGACGCCGAGACCACCGAACGCGCCGACGAACCCATCGTGGACGCCGATCGCGACGACGAGCTGGACATCGACGAGGAGCTGGAGGAGAAGCTGGTCGCCGAGGGCGAGATCGCCGGTGACTACCTCGAGGAGCTGCTCGACCTGCTGGACTTCGACGGCGACATCGACCTCGACGTCGAGGGCGACCGTGCGGTGGTGAGCATCGACGGCGGCGCGGACCTGACGAAGCTGGTCGGCCGCAACGGCGAGGTGCTCGACGCGCTGCAGGAACTGACCCGGCTCGCGGTGCTGCAGAAGACCGGGGAGCGCAGCCGGCTGATGCTCGACATCGCGAGCTGGCGCAAGCGGCGCCGCCAGGAGCTGACCGCGCTCGGGCAGAAGGTGGCGCGGCGGGTGCTGGAGACCGGCGAGCGCGAGGTGCTCGCTCCGATGACGCCGTTCGAGCGGAAGATCGTCCACGACGCCGTGGCCCGGATCAACGGGGTGCGCAGCGAGAGCGAGGGTGTGGAGCCGTCGCGGCGCGTCGTGGTGATTCCGGAGTAACCGAATTACACCGATGTAGTTCAGAGGGTGCGGGCCGCCCACGGGATAATCCGGAGGATGTTTCACGTGAAACATGACGAGGTGGCCGCACCGCCTCCGGCAGCCGCCGAGTTGTTCGGCGATCGGCTGCCGGCTGCCCGGCGTTACGCGGAGATTCTCGCCGGCGCCGGGGTCGAACGCGGCCTGATCGGCCCGCGTGAGGTTCCGCGGCTGTGGGAGCGCCATCTGCTCAACAGTGCCGCGATCGCCGAACTCGTCCCCGACGGCGCCCGCGTGGGGGACATCGGCAGCGGGGCCGGCCTGCCCGGGATCCCGCTCGCGCTGGCCCGCCCCGATCTCACGGTCGTTCTCATCGAGCCGCTGCTGCGCCGTGCGACATTCCTCCAGGAGGTCGCCGCCGCCCTCCCGGTGGACGTCACCGTGGTCCGGGGCCGGGCCGAGGAGCCCCCGGTTCGGGAGGCCGTCGGGGCGCTCGATGTGGTGACCTCGCGGGCGGTCGCCCCGCTGGACCGCCTCGTCGGGTGGAGCCTGCCGCTGCTGCGGGCGGGAGGCGTGATGCTGGCGATCAAGGGTGAGCGCGCCGAGGAGGAGTTGTCGGCGCACAGGCGTGTAATGGAGAAGTCCGGCGCCGTGAATGCCAGGGTGGTGAGATGTGGCGGGCACTATTTGAATCCCCCCGTAACCGTGATCGCCGCCGAGCGCGGCGACGCCCCGACGAAGCGACCGAGAACGAAACGACCGAAACGAGCGGGCAGGAGGAGTGCATGAGCACGGCTGAGGAACCCACGGGCGCGACGTCCGGTGCGGGTTCGGCCGGACACCCTGGAGACGCGGTTTCACGTGAAACATCGCCGGGGGCTGCGGCGTCGACGACCGTGGCCGGCGACCCGCTCGCGGACTCGGTCGCCGGTGAGCCGTGGTCCGGCGACCCGGTCGAGACGCCGATCGGAGCGGAGGCGGCCCGGGCGGTCCGGATCCTGCACGGCCCCCGCGGGCGGCTGCAGCTGCCCCGCCCGGCACGGCAACGCGTCTTCACGATCGCGAACCAGAAGGGCGGCGTCGGTAAGACGACCACCGCGGTGAACATCGCGGCCGCACTCGCGCTGCAGGGACTGCGGACCCTCGTCATCGATCTCGACCCGCAGGGCAACGCGAGTACCGCGCTGGGCATCGAGCACCGCCAAGGCACGCCGTCGTCCTACGAGGTGCTGATCGGGGAGATCCCGCTCGAGGCCGCGCTCAAGCAGAGCCCGCACAACGAGAACCTCTACTGCGTGCCGGCGACCATCGATCTCGCCGGTGCGGAGATCGAACTCGTGAGCATGGTCGCCCGGGAGGCCCGGCTGCGCAACGCGCTCGCCGCGCTCAAGGACTACGACTTCGACTACGTCTTCATCGACTGCCCGCCGTCGCTCGGACTGCTCACGATCAACGCGCTCGTCGCGGCGGCCGAGGTCCTCATCCCGATCCAGTGCGAGTACTACGCGCTCGAGGGCGTGGGGCAGTTGTTGCGCAACATCGAGATGGTGCGTGCACACCTCAACCCGGAACTCACCGTCTCCACGGTGTTGCTGACGATGTACGACGGGCGGACGAAGCTCGCCGACCAGGTGGCCGCCGACGTCCGCGCCCACTTCGGGGACAAGGTGCTGCGCACCGTCATCCCCCGCAGCGTGAAGGTGTCCGAAGCGCCCGGCTACGGGATGACGATTATCGACTACGACCCCGGCTCGCGCGGCGCGATGAGCTACCTCGACGCCAGCCGGGAGATCGCCGAGCGCGGCGCACCCGGCGCAGACCCTGCCACCCAACGCGGATAACGGACAGAAGGATCGAACATGAGTCAGCCCCCTCGGAAGCGCAGCGGACTCGGTCGCGGTCTGGCCTCGTTGATCCCGACCGGTCCGGTCGACGGCACGCCCGATGCCCTCGGTCCCCGGATGGGCAGCGCGGCCGCGGATGTGGTGATCGGCGGCGGCGCCGCTGCCCCGGGCGGGGAGGTACCGCAGCAGGACATCGGCGCGGTGTACCGGGAGATCGACATCACGGCCATCGAGCCGAACCCGAAGCAGCCACGGCAGGTGTTCGACGAGGAGGCCCTCGCCGAACTCGTGCATTCGATCCGCGAGTTCGGGCTGATGCAGCCGATCGTGGTGCGCGAGTTGCCGGGCGAGGGGCCGGCGAAGCGGTACCAGCTCGTGATGGGGGAGCGGCGCTGGCGCGCCGCCCAGCGGGCCGGGCTCAGCACCATTCCGGCGATCGTTCGCGAGACCACCGACGACGCACTGCTGCGCGACGCGTTGCTGGAGAACATCCATCGGGTACAGCTCAATCCGCTCGAAGAGGCGTCGGCCTACCAGCAGCTGCTCGAGGAGTTCGGGGTCACCCACGACGAGCTCGCCGCCCGGCTGGGTCGGTCCCGCCCGGTGATCACCAACACCATCCGGCTGCTCAAGCTCCCGATCCCGGTGCAGCGGCGGGTGGCGGCCGGGGTGCTCTCGGCGGGCCACGCCCGGGCACTGCTCGCGCTCGAGGGCGGGCCGGAGGCCCAGGAGGAGCTGGCCGCGCGCATCGTGGCCGAGGGACTGTCGGTGCGGGCGACCGAAGAGGCGGTGACGTTGGCGAACCGCAACGGCGGGGCACCGACTCCCAAGCCGCAGCGGCGCAAGCCGATCCAGATGCCGGGGCTGCAGGACATCGCCGATCGGCTGTCGAACAAGTTCGACACCCGGGTGACGGTGAGTCTGGGCAAGCGGAAAGGCAAGATCGTCGTCGAGTTCGGTTCGGTCGACGATCTCGAGCGCATCGTCGGGCTGATGGCCGACGAAAGCGGTTCCGCGCGGTAATTTTCCGTGACCGTTCACCCGAGGCCGTTTTGTCACTGTGACGCCGGGCCCGCCGGCGAGCGGGCCGTGGCCGGCCCGTTTTTGAAATCCATTGTGCGTGACCGGATTTCGAGGCGCGGTAGGTTTCACGTGAAACCGGCGGCCGGAACTGGGTGATCGCGGGGCGGGCTGCCTATGCTGGAGGGCGGCGGCACGCACCGGCGCCGGAAGAACTCGGGAACTTGAGTGGGTACACGGATCGCACCTCTGCGGCTCGAAGCGTTCGAGCAGCTACCGAAGCACGCCCGCCGGTGCGTGTTCTGGGAGGTCGATCCCGCGACGCTGGCCGACCGCGGCCGTGACTATCTGCCCGACCCCGAGTTCGAGAAGGAAGCGTGGCTGTCGATGGTCATGCTCGAGTGGGGGTCGTGCGGGCAGGTCGCCCTGACCGGCGGGCCGGAACCCGACCCGGACCGGCCCGAACCGCTGCACCTGCCGTCCGACGACGAGCACTGCCTCGGGTACGCGTTCTACGCGCCGCCGGCGGTGGTGCCGCGGGCCCGGATGTTCCCGACCGGCCCGGTCAGCGCCGACGCCGTCCTGCTCACCACGGTCGGGGTGGAGCCCGGTCCGGACGCCGACACGCTGCCGCGCACCCTGTTGTCGGCGGTGGTGGGCGATCTCGTCCGCCGCGGCGTGCGTGCGCTGGAGGCGTTCGGTCGCACCGCCGAGGTCGACGAGCTCCTCGACCCGGGAGCCGGTGACGGGCCGCCGGCGGTGGCCGCCGAGCTGCGGTCGGTGGTCGAGTCGCTGGGGGAGTGCTCGGCCGCCACCTGTGTGGTGTCGGTCGACCTGCTCGAAGAGGTCGGCTTCGAGGTGGTGCGGCCGCACCGCTACTTCCCGCGGCTGCGGCTGGAGCTCGAGCAGGGCCTGGGCTGGAAGGCCGACGTGGAAGCCGCCCTGGAGCGGCTGCTGGAGAGTGCGCGGCTGGAGCAGCCGGTGGGGGCGGGGTCCGGCCCGTTCCTGGCCGAGCGGGTCAGTTGGAGGAGCTCAGCCGGCCGGACTGCTCGACCGACAGCTCGTGGGCGAGCAGCTCGGCGAAGGTGAAGGTACCGGTCGGCCGGTCGTTCTTGCCGAGCAGGTAGAGCCGCTTCACCGCGGCGAGGATGCCCTCGGCGATGACGTCGCGGATCCGCGGTTGCAACAGCAGGTCCCGGTCCCGCGGGTTGGTGATGTAGCCGATGTCGACCTGGACGGTGGGCATCCGGGTCAGCCGCAGCAGATCCCAGGTCCGGCCGTGGGTGCGGCAGTCCAGTAATCCGGTGCGCGCCACCACTTCTCGCTGAACGAAGTCGGCGAGGTTGCGCCCGATGGTGGACACCGAGCCATGCGCGTTGCCGAAATAGAACGACGCCACGCCGTTGGCGGCCGGGGTGTGCAGGGTGGCGCAGCGCAGGCTGATCATCAGGTCCGCACCCACGGTGTTGGCGGTGGCCGCGCGCTCGGCGTCGCTCGGGCTCTCGTTGACCGGACGGGACAGGAAGGTGTCCATGCCGATCGCGGTCATCCGGCCCTCGAGCCGGCTGGCCAGATCCCAGAGCAGGTCGGCCTCGCTGATCGGACCCTCCGGGCCCTGCATGATCATGCCGTGGTCGGCGCCGCCGCGGCCCGGGTCGATGATGATGCGTTTGCCGGACAGGCGCGGGCCGGAGCGGCGCACCAGTTCCTCCTCGCGGATCGCGTGCGGTGAACCGCCGGTGACCCGCGAACCGAGGAAGTACAGCGACCGCAGCGTCTCCGGGCCGCAGATGCCGTCCGGGTACAGCCCGTACTCGCGCTGGTAGTTGACCAGGGCGTTGTGGGTCTGCAGCCCGAAGTAGCCGTCGACCAGGCCGGTGTAGAAGCCGAGCTCCTGCAGCCGGGCCTGCAGGGTGGCCACGTCGTCGCCGTACATCGGGGCGCCGAACTGGTGGCACAGGATGCGGGTGCCGAGTTTGTAGGAGGCCTCCTTGATGGCCCGGTAGGTGGCGTCGCCGACGATCCCGTCGACGAGCAGCCCACGGTGCTGCTGGAAGGCGCGGACGGCCTGGTCCAGCTCGGCGTCGAAGACGTCGGGGGCGACGTGTTTGCCGGTGGACAGATCGTCGTCGGCGTTCTGCAGGAATCCGAGCGACGTCAGCGCTGCCCGAATCTCGGCGACCGCCTCCCCACGGTCACCGCGACGCAGACTCGACATACGTGTCCTCCAGGCCAGGCGATAACGGCCTTCCCCGTCAGCCCCCTGACAGCACTGACCGGCAAGACAATCTGCGGCTATTGTCGCAGACGCCCGGTGAGATCCGGAAAACCCCAGGGCGGGGAAGGCGGATTTCCGGTGCGTGTCAGAGCTCGTCGGCGAGCTCGCGCAGCAGGGCCGACTTGCTCTTCGCGCCGACGATCCGCCGCACCGGCCGGCCGTCCTTGAACAGGATCAGCGTCGGGATGGACACCACCTGGTAGTCGCGGGCGGCGCCCGGGTTGGCGTCGACGTCGATCTTGGCCACCGTCAGCGAGCCGGCCTTCTCCCGGGCGATCTCGTCGAGCACCGGTGCGACCATCCGGCACGGCGCACACCAGGTCGCCCAGAAATCGACCAGAACCGGTGTGCTGCTTGCCAACACGTCCTTGGCGAAGGTCTCGTCGGTGACCGTGACCGGCGCGCCGGCCTCACTCATCGTTGTGCTCCAATCAGATCGGTGTCCTCGGTGTTGTCATCGCTTGCGGCGGAACCGTGTTCGGCCAGCCAACGTTCGGCGTCGATGGCGGCGGCACAGCCACTGCCGGCGGCGGTGATGGCCTGGCGGTAGGTGCGGTCGACCAGATCCCCCGCGGCGAACACCCCGTCCACCGAGGTGTAGCTGCTGCGGCCCTTGACCACCACGTAGCCGTCCGGGTCGGTCTCGACCTGATCACGCACCAGCTCCGAACGCGGGTCGTGGCCGATCGCCACGAACAGCCCGGTGATCGCCAGTTCCGACTCCTCGCCGGTGACGGTGTTGCGCAGCCGCACCCCGGTGACCTTCGGATCGCCGAGCACCTCGACGACCTGGGTATTGGTCACGAACCGGATCTTGTCGTTGGACCGGGCCCGCTCCAGCATGATCCGGGAGGCCCGGAACTCGTCGCGGCGGTGGATCAGCGTGACGCTGCGCGCGAACCGGGTGAGGAAGGTGGCCTCCTCCATGGCCGAGTCCCCGCCGCCGACGACCGCGATGTCCTGGTCGCGGAAGAAGAAGCCGTCGCAGGTCGCGCAGGTGCTCACGCCCTGGCCGATGCGCTCCTGCTCGCCCGGCACGCCGAGGTGGCGGGCGGCGGCGCCCATCGCCAGGATGACCGCGCGGGCGCGGTAGGTCTCGTCGCCCACGGTGACGGTCTTGACCGGACCCTGCAGCGAGACCGCCTCGACGTCCTCCATGCGCAGATCGGCACCGAACCGCAGCGCCTGCTCGCGCATCTGCTCCATCAGCTCGGGGCCGGTGATGCCGTCCTTGAAGCCGGGGTAGTTCTCCACCTCGGTGGTGGTCATGAGCGCACCGCCGAACTGGGTGCCCTCGAACACCAGCGGCTGCAGCTGCGCCCGGGCGGCGTAGATCGCGGCGGTGTAGCCGGCGGGGCCGGAGCCGATGATGATCAGGTCGTGGACCTTGTCTGTGGTGGTCATGGGAGCCTTTCTGCCGTGTCCCGGGGGCACGAGTTCAAACACCAGCGTAAGCCGGGGTGTTCCCCCGGCATCGGCGGCCCGCCAACCGGTGCTGCTCCGGCTGTCGCCGCGGGCGCCGGGGGATCACGGCAGCGCCATCCGGCGTTCGCCGAGGGGGCGGGCGGCCTCGGGCCCGCAGCGCGGGTCCACCAGCACGGCGGTCGCCGCGTCGGCGCCGTCCGGCAGCACCAGCAGCACCGCACCCCCGGCGGCGGGCAGCGGGGTGGCACCGAGCACCCGGGTGTCGGGCGGGCGGCCCAGCGCGGTCAGACAGCCGCCGAGACGGGCCGGGTCGGCGAGCGGCCCGAGCCGGGGCGGGCGGTCCAGCAGGGTGCGCAGCTGCGGGTCGGACAGCGGGATGCCGTCCGGGCGGGCGGTGACGGTGAGATGCCGGGCGGGTTCGGCCGTCCGGGACGCACCGGGCCGGTCGGTGTCGGTGCGCAGCCCGTGCACCCCGAGCAGCGCCGCCGCCACCACGGCGACGACGCCGGCGCCGAACAGCAGGGCGCGTGGCCGCGGCGGGGGAGCGGCGGCGTGCCGGGGCCCGTCGGCGGCACGTAGCGCCGCGACGACGCGGGCGGTGACCGCCTCCGGCACCGGGGGTGCGGGAACCTCGTCGGCACCGATCCGGGCCAGGTCGGCGCGCACCGGATCGAGGGGTCCGGCGGCCGGCCGCGGGGGCCGCCGACCGGTCCCGCGTCGGTGCGTGCCGCCCGCCATGTCCCGCTCCCGTTCGCCACCAGTGCCGACGGTAGCCAGTGTGCACCGAGGCGCCCGCTCAGGAGGTGCGCTCGCGCACCAGGCCGGCCCGCAGCGGGTACAGCGCCTCGGCCAGCCGGGCCCGCGCCCGGGCGCACCGGCTCTTGACGGTGCCCTCCTTGACCCCGAGCAGCCGGGCGGTCTCGGCCACCGAGTAGCCCTGCATGTCCACCGCCACCACCGCGGCGCGCTGTTCCAGCGGCAGCCGCATCAGCGCCCGCTGGACCACGATCGCGGTGTCGACCCGGCCGATCGGGTCGGCGGGTTCGCCGACGGTGTCTTCGGCCAGCGGCGCGGTGGGATGGGATCGGTTGTGCCGGAGCCGATCCAGGCAGGCGTTGACGACGATGCGGTACAGCCAGCTGCTCACCGCCGAGTCGTGCCGGAAGGTTGCCGCGCTGCGGTGTGCCTTGAGCATTGCCTCCTGCAGGGCGTCGGCGGCGTCCTCGGCGTCCCGGCTGGTCAGCAGCGCCAGGCGGTACAGGTGGTGCTGGTGGCGCAGGAACAACTCCTCGAACGCGTAGCGGTCGCCGGCGACGTGCGCGGCCAGCAGCTGCGCGTCGGACCTGTCGGCGAACCTCCCCACAGCCGAACCCTAAGCGGCCCGCGGGGCCGGTCCGGACACCTTTTCGGCCGGCTGTGGATAACCCGGTCAGCCGGCCGCGCGCAGCGTGATGTCGGAAAGCTCGGTGCGGCTCTCGCCGCCGATGTGGCCCAACTTCGAGATCCATACCAGCAGGTACTGGGTCGACCTGGGGTTGGCGATCTCGATGGTGTTGCGGCCGGGCTTCATCGGCTCCGGGTCGGTCAGCGCGGTGGTGTCCTCCAGCGAGGCCGGGTTGGCGGTGGAGGCGGCGCGCAGCTGGATCTCGGTGCCGGTGCTGGGCAGCGTCACCGTCACCGAGCCGATCCGGGTCGGCTCGGGCAGCTGCAGCATCAGACCCACCCCGTTCTTGAAGTTCGGGAATGGCTCGGCGTCCGAGTAGGTGTCGGTGGGCCAGGCGGTGTTCGGGTCGCCGTCGATGGCCAGCCCGGCATCGCTGGGCCGGTCGGCCTCGCCCTCCGGGGAGAACACCGTCGCGCGAACGGGTTTGACCACCGCACCGGCCGGCGCCCGGTCGGCGGGGGTGGCCGACGGGGTGGTGCCGCCCAGGCCGAGCCCCTCCCGGTTCAGCCCGCCGCCGACGTCGCCGAACAGCCGGCTGACCAGGAACGCCAGCAGGATCAGCACGAGCAGGATCACCGCCGCCCCGGCGCCCAGCCCGACCAGCAGGCTCTTGCGCCGCCGGGCCGCGGCCTTTTCGTCGTCGACCGGCTCGGCCGGCGCCGGTAGCTCCGGCTCGTCGACCGGGTCGATCAGCTCGGTGCGGTCGGCCACCGCGGTCGCCTGTTGCAGCAGATTCAACAGCGTTGGGGCGCTGCGGATCCCGCCGCCCTCCTGCACGGCGCGGGTGGCCGCGGCGGAGATCTGGAACGGGATCTCGCGGTTGATCGCGCGCGGCTCCACCGGGATCCCGGCCGCGTCGAACTCGGCCGGGACCAGCCCGCTCGGGGTGCCGGTCTCCGGCAGCGGCCACCGGTCCACCAGCAGCGCGTACAGCGCCGCGCCGATGCCGCGGATGTCGTCCTCCGGGCTGAAGTCCGGCAGTGTGGCCGGGAACGCCAGCGCCACATCGCCTTCGATGCTGACCCGGACCCGGGCCGGATGGTCGATCGACAGCGTCACCCCGGCCCGGTGCGCCGCCTCGGCCGCCGCGGCCAGCGACTGCACGGCGCGTGCGGCGCCGATCGGCGACGGCGCGGTGTCGGCTACCTCGGCCAGCGACCCGCCGCGGATCCACTCGGCGATGATCAGCCCGCCGGGGCCGGTGTGCAGCACGTCGAGCACCCGCGCCAGCCCGGGCATGTTCAGCCGGGAGAGCTTCATGGTGCGGGCCAGGATCTGCTGCACCGTCTCGTCGGGCAGGTCGCCGTCGGGGTCGACGAAGGTCAGCGCCACCTGCCGGTCCAGGGCGGTGTCGAGGGCCTGCCAGAACTGCAGGTGCGGCGGCCCGCCGTGGTGCACCAGCAGCCGGTAGCGTCCGCCGGCGATGGTCGCCCCGGGCACCAGGTGGACCTCGCCCTCGGCGGGCCCGCCCCGGTGCCCGGCCACCGGCGGGCGGGGCGCGGCGCCGGGTGCGCCCGGGCCGGCGGGCACGTCGGGCTGGAAATTGTCGGCCGAGTCCGCCGAGCCGGCGGGCGCTGGCCGGTCGGCGCGGGGCGGATCGAAGCGCGTGGTCGACGTGCTGTCGGCACTGCCGGCGACACCGGCGGATTCGTCGGTCACCGCTGGTCCTTTCCGCGTCACAGCTCCGGCCGTCGGGTCCGGGGGCCCGTCCTGGGCGAACGTGGCCGGTCCCCCCCGCCTGCCCGGATCCTGTTCTCGGTGATCAGCGTACGGTAGCGCCCTCGGCGCCGGTGCCGGGTCCGGCGTTGCCGGGCCGCCCCGGCCCAGCCGGCGGCGCACCGCGGCGAGCGCGGCCCCGGCCTCCGGCACCCGCGCCAGGTACAGGAACGCCGCCACGGTCGGCAGCATGATCAGTGCGAGCAGGGCCAGCCGCAGCAGCGAACCGGCGCCGCCGCTGTGCTCGGTGAGCGTCTCGAACCGCAGCAGCCGGTCGGCGGCGCGCCCGAGGAGCGCGGCCACCAGGGCGGCGGCGAGGGTGATCAGCACGGTGCGGATCACCTGCAGGTCGTAGAGCCGCCCGCCGGGCGGACGCAGGTGGGCGCGCAGCAGCAGATGCCCGACCACCGCCCCGGCCAGGAAACCCAGCCCGTTGGCCGTACCCAGGTAGCCGGCCACCAGCTGGGGGTCGTCGGTGACGTGCGGGGCGGCCAGCGAGCCGGCGATCTTGACCGCGGTGATCACGACGATGATCAGGATCGGCGTCCAGGCCTTCTCCCGGGCGTAGAACACCCGCAGCTGCAGCAGCACCAGGGCGTAGGGGATCAGGGTGAACGCCGACAGTGTGATCGCCATGCCCAGGTAGCCGGCGTCGACCTGGCCGAAGTTGCCGTAGGCGAACAACGCGGTGCCGATGGCCGGGCCGCCGACGGTCATCACCGCGACGATCGGGATGAGCGTCAGCATGGTCAGTCGGGTGGCCAGCGACAGGTCGCCGAGCACGGCGGGGATGTCGTCGGCGGCGGCGTTGCGGCTCAGCCGGGGCATCACCACGGTCAGCACCGTCACACCGATCATCCCGAACGGCAGTTGCAGCACCAACCAGGTGTAGTTGTAGATGGCCGGGCCGGAGGCGGCCGCGGAGCTGGCGATCTGGTTGCCGACCACCAGGCCGATCTGGCTGATCAGCACGTAGAGCACCATCGCGGCGGCCATCCCGCCGAATCTCCTGATCCGGTCGTCGATGCCCCACATCGGCCGCAGGCTGATCCGCTCCCGCCGGATCGCCGGCAGCAGCACCACGCACTGGGCGACCACGCCCAGGGTGGTGCCGATGCCCAGCACCAGCAGCTTGGCGTTGCCCATCCGCACCGGGTCGACCGACAGCTCCCCGGGCACCAGCAGGTAGACGATCAGGGTGGCGATGGCGACCACGTTGTTGAGCACCGGCGCCCAGGCCGGCGGGCCGAAGATGTTGCGGGTGTTCAGGATCGCCATGAACACCGACGACAGCCCGTAGAACAGCACCTGCGGCAGCAGCAGGTAGGCGAACGCGGTGGTGAGCGGCTCGTTGACCTGCGGGTCGCCGCCGAGCATCAGCCGCACCAGCGCCGGTGCGGCGGCCACCGACACGATCGTGGTGACCAGCAGCAGGGTGGTGACCAGCGTGACCAGCCGGCGCACGAACGCCGCACCGCCGTCCGGGTCGTCCTTCTCGGCGCGGGCCAGCACCGGCACGAAGATCGCGGTGAAGGTGGCCTCCAGCACCAGCGCGGCGATGAGGTTGGGCAGCTGGTTGGCCACGGTGAACGCACTCGACAGCGCCGCACCGAGGATGGCGGCCAGCAGCACGATCCGGATGAACCCGGTGATGCGGCTGATCAGGGTGGCGAACGCCATCCCCCAGGACCGCGACACCACCGCCGCGTCGGAGAGCTCCTCGCGGCGGGGGCCGGGCGGGTCGGTCCGGTCGGCCTGCTCGGGGGCGTCCGGGCGGCCGGGCCCGGTCACGGCCGGCCTCCGCGGTCGGGGTCGGCGGTCCGGCCGGCCGGCGGGGTGCCGGGGCGGTCGGGGTCGGGACGGTCGTCCTCGGGGCGGTAGTGCAAGGCCACCTCGAGCGGGTCGGGCCGATCCAGGTCGGCGCGGTCGGGCTGGCCGCGGAACCGGTGCCAGAGCCGCCGGCCGGCCAGCAGCACCAGCACCGCCCCCGCGGACAGGGTCAGGATGAACAGCCATTTGCCGTAGGCGTTGGAGTGCACCGACAGCCGCACCGGCTCGCCCAGCGGCAGCCCGTCGGCGGTGCGCAGGCCGACGTCGACGGCGACGCGCTGGGTGAAGTGCACCTCGATCGGCACCCGCACCGGGAGGTAGCCCGGCGGCAGCTCGATCACGCCGAGGTCGGTCACCTCCATGCCGGGCGGGGCGTCGATGTCCAGCCGCACCCGGATGGGCAGCGGCAGGTCGTTGCGCAGCGCCAGCGGCAGCGGGCTGCGCTCGGTGGCCAGGGTGTAGGAGCCGCCCGGGTCGATGACGGTGACCCCGCGGAACAGGTCGTCGACGGTGCGGGTCACCCGGTCCAGCCGGCGGCCGGCGGCGTCGTTGCGGTCCGCCGGCGGGACGGCCTGGCTCAGGCCGCGCAGCAGGTCCTCGCGCAGCGGCGCGGTGTACTGCATCCCGGTCAGCCCGGTGCGCACGTCCTCGCCGAGCGCGGCGGTCAGCCCCCAGATGCGGCCCACCGCCGCGGCCATGCCGGAGACGATGTCGTCGTCGATGCGGCCCGGGTCGGCCGCGCGCCCGGGGTCGGCGGACCGGTCGGTCGCGCCGACGGTGCGGGCCTGCCCGACGAGCACCGGCACCGGCCGCGGGGTGGCCAGCCCGGCGCGGATGGCCGAGGCCGCCGCGGTGAGCACGGCGCGGGCGTCGTCCGGGCGGGGGCTCCAGGTCGGCGGCGGCACCACGATCTGGCTGCGCGGTTCGGTGTCGGGGTGCAGCGCCCGCCACAGCACCGCGCCGAGTGCCGACTCCCGCCGGGCCACCGCCGAGTCGCGGCGCAGCGGGATGGTCAGCGAGTCGTCGAGATAGGCGGGGGTGGCCGGGGAGGCGCCGGCGGCGGCCAGTGCGGCGCTGACGGCCGGGTCGAACGGCGCGGCGACGATGCGCGGGCCGTAGCGCACCGGGGTGAGGTCGGCGGTGGCGGTGTCGTCGGCGGCCAGTGCTGCCGGGGCGACCACCACGGTCTCGCCCTGGCCGGCCAGCAGCGTGACCGCGGCCGCGGTGAGCGGACCGTCGCCGAGCAGGGTGACCCCGCGGGTGGCGGATACGCCCAGGATGCGGTCGACGATGTCGGCGCCGGCGGTGGTGGCGGCCGCGGCCAGCCCGGGGTCGCCGATCCGCGCCACCGCGTCGAGGTCGGCCTGGGCGTAGACGGTGGGGGTGACGCACAGCCGCTGTGCCAGCGCGCGCAACCGGTCCAGCCAGGCGGTCGCGGCGTCCTGCCCGGTGCCGGGCCGGGTCGGGGTGGCGGTGCCGAGGTCCGGGCCGTCGTTGACGACGTAGCCGGCGGTCATGGCGTTGACCGTGACGAGCAGATCCGGGTCGACGGCCAGGCACACCGCGCGGGCGAGGTCGCCGTCGGGGTCCAGGGCGGGACCGGTGGCCGACTCGACCGCGGCGAGCAGTGCCTCCAGCCGTCCGCCGGGGGCGAGTTCGGCGGCCAGTTCGTCGTCGACCAGCCGCACCGGGGTGGTGCCGCCGGGCACGCCGGCGGCCAGCCGGGGCCGGTCGGCCAGCGGCCAGAACACCGTCAGCGCGACCGGCCGGGAGGTGTCGGGCAGCACCAGCGAGGACAGCTCCTCGGCGGTGGACCCGGCCCGGGTGTCCGGCGGCACGCCCAGGACCGGCAGCAGGAAGCGGGCGTCGTCGAGACGGGCCGGCACCCCGTAGTCGGGGGTGCCGTTGACGTTGACCATCAGCGGGTACACCCCGGGCTCGGCGATGCCGAGGTCGCCCGTGCCGGCGCCGGCGCGCAGCGGGAAGGACAGCGTGAACGGGACCTCCTCGCCCTGGTCCAGCTCGCCGGCCACGGTGACGAAGTCGCCGACCGGCCGGTACTGGTCGACGTTGCCGGCCAGGTTGGTGCGCAGCCCGCGGGAGGTCTGCACCGCGTCGGTCCGCTCCAGCCGCACCACCACGTCGCGCACCGGCCGGTCGCCGACGTTGCGGATGGTGCCGGCCACGGTGACCACCGCGTCGCTGGTGGTGGTGACGATGTCGGGGGTGACCCGGTGGATGTCGATCCGCAGGAACTGCTCGGAGCCGGCCTCGCCGGCGGCCGCGCGCGGGAGCAGCGGGGCGGCGACGATCGACAGGCTGATCGACAGGCCGGTGGACAGAACGAGCAACAGGACGGTCAGCACGGCCGGCAGGCACCACGGGATGCCCGCGGACGCCGGCGGTCGGCCGATGCGTGCGCGTTGGCGGCCGGGCATCACGGTCCTTGTCCGCTGCCGTTCGTGTGGTGGTCCCGGTCGTGCTGGCCCCGCTCGTGGTGGCCCCGGTCCCGGGGGCCCGGGTCGCGGTGGCGGTCGCGGCCGGCGGCGTGGTTCCGGTCGTGGTGGGCCCGGTCGTGGTGGGCCCGGTCGTGGTGGGCCCGGTCGTGGTCGCGGCCGACGGTGTCGGTGCCGCCCTTCTTCGCGCCGGCGTGCTTGGTGCGGCGGTGGCCGCGGGCGTGCGAGTGGGTCTGCGGCCGGCGTCGCGGCGCGCTGCGGGGCAGCGGCGGCAGCGCGGACGGCCCGTGCGCCTGCAGCTTGTCGATGAGCTCGTCGGCCACCTCGGCCAGCCGGCGCTCGTCGGCGTAGGCCAACCGGTGCGGCAGCTCGGTCAGCGGCACCCAGGCCACCTCGGTGACCTCGAGGTCCTCGTCGGACAGCTCGCCGCCGGAGAACTCCATCAGGTAGTGGTGCACGGTTTTGTGCACCCGCCGGCCCTCGGTGACGAACCAGTAGTCGATGCTGCCCAGCGCGGCCAGCACGTCGCCGCGGATGCCGGTCTCCTCGGCCACCTCACGGATGGCGGTCTGTTCGGCGGTCTCGCCCACCTCGATGTGGCCCTTGGGCAGCGACCACAACATCCGGCCGCGTCGGTCGACGCGCCCGATCAGGGCTGCCACCTGCTTCTCCTTCGGGCCGTAGATGCCGTCGATCACCAGCCCGCCGGCCGAGGTCTCGTGCACGGTGCGCAACCGCTCGGGCGGTCGGCGGGGCCGGGCCTTGGGCTTGGGTTTCGGTCCGGGTTTGCCGGCCCGGGCCGGGTCGGCCGATTCCGGGGCGGCCGGTTTCGGGCCGCGCTCGGCGGGTGCGGCGGGTTGCTCGGTGCCGGGTGCCGGTGCGGCGACCGCGGTCGGATCGGCGGCAGCCTGCGGCGGAGGGCCGGCCGAGCGTCGGCCGCGGCGCCGCCCCCGTCGCCGTCTAGGTTTGGCCCGTTCGCCATCCGACACCCAAGCGATAGTAGCTGGCGTCGCGACGCCGCCCCCGCCGTACTCGCCGCTCGTTATCTCGTCGATGCCCACTAGGCTCATCGAACGTGCCCGGTACCGCTGACCACGCCGAACTGCTGGCGCGCGCCCAGATCGCGCTCAACCGGCATGCCGACTTGCTGCGCGAGCTCGGCGCGGTGTTCGCCGCGGCGGGGCGCCAGCTCTACCTGGTGGGCGGCAGCGTGCGCGACGCGTTGCTGGACCGGCTGGGAACCGACCTGGACTTCACCACCGACGCCCGCCCGGACGAGATGCAGCGGATGCTGCGGGGCTGGGCCGATGCGCTGTGGGACACCGGCATCGAGTTCGGCACCGTCGGGGTCGGCAAGCACGGCCACCGCATCGAGATCACCACGTTCCGCGCCGACACCTACGACCAGGTGTCGCGCAACCCGCAGGTGCAGTTCGGCGACCGGCTCGAGGACGACCTGGTGCGCCGCGACTTCCGGGTCAACGCGATGGCGGTGCGTATCGATCCGGAGCGGCCGGGCGGGCTGGGCGAGTTCTGCGACCCGCTCGACGGCCTGGCCGATCTGCGGGCCCGGGTGCTCGACACCCCGGCCGAACCGGAGATCTCCTTCGGCGACGACCCGCTGCGCATGCTGCGCGCCGCCCGGTTCGTCTCCCAGCTCGGTTTCGGGGTGAGTGAGCGGGTGCGCGAGGCGATGGAGCGGATGGCCCCGCAGCTGGCCCGCATCACCGCCGAACGGGTGGCCGCCGAGCTGGACAAGATGCTGCTCGGGGCGGACCCGGTGGCCGGCATCGACCTGATGGTGCAGACCGGCCTCGGGGAGGTGGTGCTGCCCGAGGTGGGCGCCATGCGGATGGCCATCGACGAGCACCACCAGCACAAGGACGTCTACCAGCATTCGCTGAAGGTGCTGCAGCAGGCGATCGACCTCGAGGACGAGGGCCCCGACCTGACGCTGCGCTGGGCCGCGCTGCTGCACGACATCGGCAAGCCGGCCACCCGCCGGCACGAACCCGACGGCGGGGTGAGCTTCCACCACCACGAAGTGGTCGGCGCCAAGATGGCCCGCAAGCGGATGCGCGCGCTGAAGTACTCCAAGCAGCTCATCGACGACGTGTCCCAGCTGGTGTACCTGCACCTGCGGTTCCACGGCTACGGGGACGGCAAGTGGACCGACTCGGCGGTGCGCCGCTACGTCACCGACGCCGGGCATCTGCTGCCGCGGCTGCACAAGCTCGTGCGCGCCGACTGCACCACCCGCAACAAGCGGCGGGCGGCCCGGCTGCAGGCCAACTACGACGACCTCGAACGCCGCATCGCCGAACTGGCCGCCAAGGAGGATCTGGCCCGGGTGCGGCCGGATCTGGACGGCAATGAGATCATGCGGATCCTCGGCATCCCGCCCGGCCCACTGGTGGGGGAGGCGTGGCGCTACCTCAAGGAGCTGCGGCTGGACCGTGGGCCGCTCGACCACGACGAGGCGGTGGCCGAGCTGATGAAGTGGTGGAACGCCCGGCAGTCCTGACCCGTCCAACCGGGTATGGAGTACTGCCTGGGTGACGGCGACGGGTCGGCGGAGCTGCTGTCGGCCACGCCGGACACCGATCTGGACGGGGACGGGATCCTCGATGCGGTCGGGCTGGATCTCGACGGCGACGGCCGGCTCGACGACGCGCTGACCGACCTGGACGGTGACGGCCTGGCCGACCGGGCCTGGCGCGACCTGGACGACGACGGCACCGCCGAGGCGGTGTTCGCCGACGACGGCACCGGGACGTGGGCGGCGCTGCGCTGGTTCGGCCTCGACGGCACCGAGCACACCGGCGGGCCGCTGGTGGACTTCGACGGCGACGGCGTCCCCGCCGAACGCCTGCTGGACGCCGACGGGGACGGGCTGGCCGACCGGGTGCTCGGCGAGCGGCAGGGCTGGGCGGACACCGACGCCGACGGCCGCTGGGACGTGCGCCTGGCCGACACCGACGGCGACGGCGCCGCCGACGCGGCCACCACCCCCTGAGCGCCCGGTTCCTCCGCGAGCAGACGCGCGCGCCCCCTGGACCGGCCGCCGCAGGGGGTTCCGCGTCTGCCCGCCGTCGGGGTGGTGGACTGTGGTGTGTGTATCTGCCGCCGAAGTTCGCCCTGACCCCGGAGCAGACCGCCGCCGCGTTGGCCGACGCCGGTTTCGCGCAGCTGGTCAGCCACACCGTGGAGGGGATGCTGGTGACCCCGCTGCCGCTGCTGTACGACCCCGGCCGGCACGCCCTGATCGGACACGTCTCACGCGCCAACCCGCACCGGCAGGCCGCCGGGGCGGTGTCGGTGGCGATCTTCGCCGGGCCGCAGGGCTACGTCTCGCCGGGCTGGTACCCGACCAAGGCCGAGACCGGCCGGGTGGTGCCGACGTGGAACTACGAGGTGCTCGTCGTGCACGGCCGGCTGCGGGTGCACGACGACCCGGCCTGGCTGCGCGAGGTGGTCACCCGGCTGACCGACCGGTACGAGGCGGGCCGGCCGCGGCCGTGGCGGGTCGACGACGCCCCCGCCGACTACCTGCGGGCGCAGCTGGGTGGCATCGTCGGGATCGAGCTGCCGGTGGAGCGGGCCGAGGGCAAGGCGAAGATGTCGCAGAACCAGCCCGAGCGCAACCGGGCCGGCGTGATCGCCGGGCTCACCGCCGAGGGCCGCCGCGACGTCGCCGACCGGGTCGCCGCCCACAACGCCCCACCCCATCCCGCGCGAGCAGACGCGCACACCCCCTGAACGGCGCGCGAACGGGGGTTCGCGTCTGCTCGCGGGAGCAGGCGCGGGAAGCGGATCAGCCGGCGGTGGGGGCGGGGCGGCGCGCCACGGTGGCGTGCACCGCCAGCCCGGTCAGGTAGATGGCCGCCCCGGCGGCCACCAGCCCGGGGGCGCGCCCGTCGGCCGGGATCACCGTCGCCGACACCGCGACCGACCCGACGAACGAGAACCAGAACAGCGAGTCCTGCACGGTGAACACGTGTCCGCGCAGCGCGTCGGCGACGTCGAGCTGCATCGCGCCGTCGGCGCACAGCTTGACCACCTGACCCGCCGCCCCGAGCAGGAACCCGCAGCCGACCATCACCGGCAGCCGCAGCCCGAGCCCGCCCAGCTCGATCACCGCCGCGGCCAGCAGGGCCCCGTTGGCGGTGTGGTACCGGCCGAACCGCCGCACCAGGGCCGGGGTGATGGCGGTGGCCAGGAACGAGCCCGTCCCGGTGGCGGCGACGAACAGCACCGCGGTGCCCAGCCCGAGGCCGGCCACCGCGACCGGGTCGTCGCTGTGCCGGACGATCACCAGCACCAGCAGCGTGTTGATGCCGAACACCATGCGGTGGGCGGCCAGCCCGGACAGTGTGGCCGTCACGGTGGGCACGGAAAGCACGGTGCGCGCCCCGTGCGCCCACCCGGTCGCCACCGCGTACAGCACCGACCCGGGCACGGCGCGGGCCGCCGCGTCGGGCCCGAGTGCGCGCGGCGCCATCCGCAGCGCCGAGACCAGCGCCAGCGCCACCGGCACCGCCGCGATGAGGATGATCACCGAGGCCCCCGCGTCGCTGGCGCCGAACAGCCGGCGGGGGACCAGCATGAAGTTCGCGCCGAGGAACGCCGCGACCGCCCCGGTGGCCACCGACACCGAGTTCATCGCCACCACCCGCGCGGCCGGCACCACGTGCGGCAGCGCCGCCGACAGCCCGGAGTTGACGAACCGGGTGAAGCCGTTGACGATCAGCGCGCCGAGCAGGATGGGGATGTCCCCGGCCCCGCCGGCCAGCAGCGCGGCCACCCCGAGCACCAGCAGCAGCCGGCCCAGGTTGGCGCCGATGAGCACCAGCCGGCGGTCCCAGCGGTCCAGCAGCGCGCCGGCGAACGGCCCGAGCACCGAGTACGGCAGGAACAGCACCGCGAATGCCGCCGCGATCGCCCAGGCGTCGGCGGCACGGTCCGGGTTGAACAGGATCGCGCCGGCCAGCCCGGCCTGGAACAACCCGTCGCCGAACTGGCTGACCGCGCGCAGCCGCAGCAGTCGCCAGAAGTCGGGCAGGCCGCGCACGCTGCGCCACAGGGTGATCGGCGCGCGAAGGTCAACCACGAAGATCCACGTCCTGCCTCGGTCGGGGTGCCGCCGCGATCGGCACCGCCGCCCACAGTACAAATATCGCGCCGGGCCGTGCCTGTTCATTTCGTCACGGCGGCTCGGGTGGGATGATGGATGGCGTGGCGCAGTCAGAGGATCCGGAGGACTTCGTCGCACCCGCGGCGCACCGGATACGGTCCGGAACGTTGTTGCTCGCCAACACCGACCTGCTCGAACCCACGTTCCGGCGCAGCGTCATCTACATCATCGAGCACAACGACGCCGGCACCCTCGGGGTGGTGCTGAACCGGCCGAGCGAGACCGCGGTCTACAACATCCTGCCGCAGTGGGCGGCGTTGGCGGCCAAGCCCAAGACGATGTTCATCGGCGGGCCGGTGAAGCGGGACGCCGCCCTGTGCCTAGGGCTGCTGCGGGTCGGGGCGAGCGCCGACGGCGTGCCCGGGCTGCGGCATGTGCAGGGCCGGGTGGTGATGGTCGACCTCGACGCCGACCCGGAGTCGCTCGCCCCGGTGCTGGAGGGTGTGCGCATCTTCGCCGGGTACGCCGGCTGGACGGTCGGGCAGCTCGACGGCGAGATCGAGCGCGACGACTGGATTGTGTTGTCCGCCTTGCCTTCCGACGTGCTCGTGGAACCGCGGGTGGATCTGTGGGGCCGGGTGCTGCGGCGTCAGCCGTTCCCGCTGTCGCTGCTGGCGACCCACCCGATCGATCTCAGCCGCAACTAGCGGCCGCAGGACAGCGTGCACGCCGCGCACGAGCCGGCGCAGCCCTCGTCGGCCGCCGCGGCGGCCTGCAGCGCCGCGGCGGTCTTGGCGCCCTGCCAGCAGCCCGCCCCGATGGTGGCGAGCGCGCCCACGACGCCGAGCAGCAGCGCGAGCAGCCCGATCCGGCCGGGCGCGACGAGGGCGACCGCCCCGCCGGCGGCGAGCATCACGGCCCCGGCGAGCTGGGTGGGCGCCACCATGCGCAGCAGCTGGCGGTTCGGGTCGCCGGAGCGGGGCCGGGTCAGCGACCACAACCCGAGCCCGGCGGTCGCGACGGCCGCACACAGGCACAGCACCGCGGCGATGAACATGTGCCCAGGATACGGGGCGGCCGGAACCGGTCCGGCCCGGGTCACCGGGCCGGCTACGGGCTGATCAGCGGCGCCGTCGCCGGCGCGGTGACCGGCGTCACCAGCGGCGATGCCGGCGAGGCCGGTGCGGCGACGGCCGGGTCGGCCGGGGCCGGGGCGGTGGGTGCGGGCCGGCCGGGCACCGACACCCGGAACCCGTTGACGATGGCGTCGGTCGCCTCCGCGGCGGCGACGGCCTGCTCCACCGAGGTGTTCACCGCCAGCGAGACCAGGTAGCGCTCGGTGCCGGTGTCGGCGATGACGTGCCGCCGCGAGGTGTTGAGCATCAGCGAGCTGTCCCGGTAGGTGCCCTCGATCAGCGACGACGGCATGCCGTAGAAGTCGGCCATCGACTGGTCGGTGGTGTTCCACACCGGAAGCTGCAGGGCGTCGACGAAGCCATGCCGGATCGCCTCGCGCGGGTCGAAGTCGCCGATCAGCCGGTACACCACCAGCTGGGCGTTCGACGAGTACAGCCCGTCGCCGCCGACCCGGTCGGCGATCACCGCGAACGCGTCCGGCACGTTCGGGTCGGGCACGTGCGACCAGCCGCGCGGCATGGGCAGCACGATGCTGAGCGCCCGGAAGCCGTTCGCCGACTGCGGCTCGAGCCGCACGCCCTGCTCGGCGAGGTACTCGTGGATGGTGCCGGTGGTGGCCGGGATCACGGCCTCGGGCACCCGGGCGGCCGGAACCTCGCCGGCGGTGCCGAGCGCGACCGGGGCGGAGGCAGCCGTGATGGGGGCCGCCGGGACGGACTGCGGCTGCACCGGCACGCCCGGGGCCGGGGGCTGCGGCAGCAGGGGTTCGGCCGATGCGGTGGCGCCCGCGAATCCAAGCACGGCGGCCGCCGCAGCGGCTGCACCTCCCACCAGAACCCGCCGGTGGCGGGTCGTCTCGGTCATCGGCGTCGGTCCCTCCACATCGTTGAAGACGGCGGTTGTGTCAAGGAGCTGGTCAACGAGCTCAGGCGCCGACTGTATCCAGCCGACACGCGGGCCGACCAGCTTCGGTACGAAGCTGGAATCAAGCCTCGACACCGCTGTATCGGAACCGAGACCGAGCCGTGTCCGCCGCCGGGCCGGGCCCGCCCCGGCGGGCGGTAAACGCTGGTCGGCGGGCTCTCGATACCCTGGTTGGCGTGAGCGAATCCCCGACCACCCAGTCACGCGTCACCGCGGAGGACGCGGCCGCCGACGCGCCGCAGCACCGTTACACCGCGCAGCTGGCCGGCGAGATAGAGCGCAAGTGGCAGCAGACGTGGGCGGAGCAGGGGACCTTCCATGTGGCCAACCCGGTGGGTGCGCTCGCCCCGGCCGACGGTTCGCCGGTGCCCAAGGACAAGATGTTCGTCCAGGACATGTTCCCGTACCCGTCCGGGGACGGCCTGCACGTCGGGCACCCGCTGGGCTACATCGCCACCGACGTCTACGCCCGCTACCACCGGATGACCGGGCGCAACGTGCTGCACGCGCTGGGCTTCGACTCGTTCGGTCTGCCCGCCGAGCAGTACGCGGTGCAGACCGGTACCCATCCGCGGATCCGCACCGAGGCCAACATCGCCAACTTCCGCCGCCAGCTCGGTCGGCTGGGCCTGGGCCACGATCCGCGCCGCAGCTTCTCCACCACCGACGTCGACTACTACAAGTGGACGCAGTGGATCTTTCTGCAGATCTACAACGCGTGGTTCGACCCGGAGCAGAACAAGGCCCGCCGCATCAGCGAGCTGATCGAGGAGTTTTCCTCGGGCGCAAGGCCGTTGCCGGACGGGCGTAAGTGGTCGGAGCTGTCCAAGGGGGAGCAGCACGACCTGATCGACTCGTATCGCCTTGTCTACCGGGCGGATTCGATGGTCAACTGGTGCCCGGGGCTGGGCACGGTGCTGGCCAACGAGGAGGTCACGTCCGAGGGCCGCAGCGAGCGCGGCAACTTCCCGGTGTTCCGGAAGCGGTTGCGCCAGTGGATGATGCGCATCACCGCCTATGCCGACCGGTTGCTCGAGGACCTCGACGTGCTGGACTGGCCGGAGAAGGTCAAGACCATGCAGCGCAACTGGATCGGCAAATCGACCGGCGCTGCAGTGCTTTTCGGCACCGATGCGGGCGACATCGAGGTGTTCACCACCCGGCCGGACACGCTGTTCGGCGCCACCTACATGGTGCTGGCGCCCGAGCACGACATGGTTGACCGGTTGGTGGCCGAAAGCTGGCCGGAGGACGTGGATTCCCGCTGGACCTTCGGTGCCGCCTCGCCGCGCGAGGCGGTGGCGGCCTACCGGGCCTCGATCGCGGCGAAGTCGGATCTGGAGCGCCAGGAGAACAAGGTCAAGACCGGTGTGTTCCTGGGTGCCTACGCCACGAATCCGGTGAACGGCAAGCAGATCCCGATATTCATCGCCGACTACGTGCTGCTCGGCTACGGTACCGGGGCGATCATGGCCGTGCCCGCACACGACCAGCGGGACTGGGAATTCGCAAAGGAATTCGGCCTGCCGATCGTGGAAGTCATTGCCGGAGGCGATGTCTCGAATGAGGCGTACGCCGGTGACGGCAGGCTGGTCAACTCGGACTTCCTCGACGGGCTCGACGTCGAGCAGGCCAAGGCGGCCATGACGGCCCGGCTGGAGGCCGAGGGCCGCGGCCGCGCCCGCGTCGAATACAAGCTGCGCGACTGGCTTTTCGCGCGTCAGCGGTACTGGGGCGAGCCGTTCCCGATCGTCTACGACGCCGACGGCCGGCCGCATGCCCTGCCGGAGTCGATGCTGCCGGTGGAGCTGCCGGACATCCCGGAGTTCTCGCCGGTCTCGTTCGACCCGGACGACGCCGACAGCGAGCCGTCGCCGCCGCTGAACAAGGCCACCGACTGGGTGACCGTCGAGCTCGACCTGGGCGACGGGCTGCAGACCTACACCCGTGACACCAACGTCATGCCGCAGTGGGCGGGCAGCTCCTGGTACGAGCTGCGCTACACCGACCCGACCAACCCGGATGCCATGTGCGCCAAGGAGAACGAGGCGTACTGGATGGGTCCGCGGCCGGAGATCCACGGCCCGAACGACCCGGGCGGGGTGGATCTGTACGTCGGCGGCGTGGAGCACGCGGTGCTGCACCTGCTGTACTCCCGGTTCTGGCACAAGGTGCTCTACGACCTGGGGTATGTGACCTCGCGCGAGCCGTACCGCCGGCTGGTCAACCAGGGCTACATCCAGGCCTACGCCTACACCGACTCCCGCGGCGCCTACGTACCGGCCAAGGAGGTCGTGGAGCGCGACGGCAGGTTCTACTGGAACGGCCCGGACGGTGAGGTCGAGGTCCGCCAGGAGTTCGGCAAGATCGGCAAGAGCCTGAAGAACTCGATCTCGCCGGACGAGATCTGCGACGCCTACGGTGCCGACACGCTGCGGGTCTACGAGATGTCGATGGGCCCGCTGGAGCAGTCCCGGCCGTGGTCGACCAAGGACGTGGTGGGCGCGCACCGCTTCCTGCAGCGGGTGTGGCGGCTGCTGGTCGACGAGCAGACCGGGGCGCTGCGGGTGGACGACTCGGCCCTCGACGACACCACGCTGCGGCTGCTGCACCGCACCATCGCCGGGGTGCGCGAGGACTACGCCGCGCTGCGCAACAACACCGCGGCGGCCAAGCTCATCGAGTACACCAACCACCTGACCAAGGAGGGGGTGCGGGCGCGCGCGGCGATCGAGCCGCTGGTGCTGATGCTGGCCCCGCTGGCCCCGCACCTGGCCGAGGAGCTGTGGCAGCGGCTGGGCCACGAGGGCTCGCTGGCGCACGGACCGTTCCCGGAGGCCGACCCGCAGTATCTGGTGGACGACACCGTCGAGCTGCCGGTGCAGGTCAACGGCAAGGTCCGCGGGCACATCACGGTGCCCGCCGACGCCGACAAGCAGACCCTGGAGGCCGCCGCGCTGGCCGACGAGAAGGTGCAGGCCTACCTGGCCGGCAAGCCCCCGAAGAAGGTGGTCGTGGTGCCCGGTCGGTTGGTCAACCTGGTCGTCTGAGGCCGGACCCGATGCGATGCGCCGGCCCTGAACGGGCCGGACCCCGCCCGATGCGCCGGCCCTAAACGGGCCGGACCCCGCCCGATGCGCCGGCCCTAAACGGGCCGGACGATCACCTCGTGGATGTGCGCGTCCGGCGGCGCGTTCACCGCGTCGGCGATGATCCGGGCCACCGCGTCCGGGCGCAGGTAGTCGGTCGGGTTGTAGTTGCGGCCCTCGTAGGCGATGAGCTTCTTCTGCATCGCGGTGTCGATGCGGCCCGGGTGCACCGAGGTCACCCGCAGCAGCGGCTCCTCCTCGCGCAGGGCGTCCGCGAGCGCCCGGGCGGCGAACTTGCTCGCCGAGTACGACGCCATGCCCGGGTGCACCCGCAGCCCCGACCCGGAGTTGACGAACACCACGTGCCCGCGGGTGGCGCGCAGCGCCGGCAACAGCGCCTGGGTGAGCGCGACCGGGCCGATCACGTTGACCTCGAAGCTTTCCCGCCACTGCGCGACGGTGGAGTCGGCGAACGCCGACGGGTGCACCACCCCGGCGTTGTGGATGAGCACGTCGAGCTCGGCGATCGGCTCCACGGTGGCCGGAATGGCATCCAGGTCGTCGAAGTCGATCGGCCAGGTGGTGGCGCCGAACCGGGCCGCGAGCTCGTCCAGGCGCGCCGACGGCCGTCCCGCCAGCAGCAGGGTGTGGGTGGGGGCCAGCGCGGCGGCGATGGCCGATCCGAGCCCGCCCGCGGCACCGGTGATCATTGCGGTCGGCATGGCTGTCACCCTACCGACCTGCGCCTGCGGCCCGGCCGTCGCATGATGGTGGGGATGCCACACGACCCGAGTTTCACGCCCACCCAGCTGGCCGCGCGGGCGGCCTACCTCCTGCGCGGCAACGACCTCGGGGTGATGACCACCGCCGCCCCGCAGCTGTACCCGCACATGTGGAGCTGGGACGCGGCCTTCGTCGCCATCGGGCTGGCGCCGCTGAGCGTGGAACGCGCGGTGGTGGAGCTCGACACCCTGCTGTCGGCGCAGTGGCGCAACGGGATGATCCCGCACATCGTCTTCGCCAACGGGGTGGACGGCTACTTCCCCGGCCCGGCCCGCTGGGCCTGCCAGGCGGTGACGCCCAACGCCCCGCGCAACCGGCAGACCTCCGGCATCACCCAGCCCCCGGTGCATGCCATCGCGGTGCAGCGCATCCTCGAGCACGCCCGCCGGCGCGGCCGCAGCGCCCGCGCGACCGCCGAGGCGTTCCTGGACCGGCGCTGGGCCGACCTGGTGCGCTGGCACCGCTGGCTGGCCGAGGCGCGCGACCCCGACGGCCGCGGCCGGATCACGCTCTACCACGGCTGGGAGTCCGGGATGGACAACTCGCCGCGTTGGGATTCGGCCTACGCCAACGTGGTTCCCGGGCAGATGCCGGCCTACGAGCGGGCGGACAACCGGATCGTCACCGACCCGTCGCAGCGGCCGTCCGACGGCGAGTACGACCGCTACCTGTGGCTGCTCGAGGAAATGAAGGCGGCCCGCTACGACGACGAATTGCTGCCCAAGGTCATGAGTTTCGCCGTCGAGGACGTGTTCGTCTCGGCGATCTTCTCGGTGGCCTGCACGGTGCTCGCCGAGATCGGGGAGGACTACAAGCGGCCCAACGCCGACGTGCGCGATCTGTACGAGTGGGCCGACCGGTTCCGCGCCGGAGTGATCGCATCCACCGATGAACGCACCGGCGCGGCAAGGGATTACGACGTCCGCGCCGAGAAGTGGATCGCCACCGAGACGGTGGCGCAGTTCGCGCCGCTGCTGTGCGGCGGGCTGCCGCACGCCACCGAGCGGGCGCTGCTGCGCCGGTTGGAGGGACCGCGGTTCTGCGGCCATCCCGACCTCAAGCACGCCTCGATCCCGTCCACCTCACCGGTGTCGCGGGACTTCCGGCCCCGCGAGTACTGGCGCGGTCCGGTCTGGCCGGTGCTGAACTGGTTGTTCGGCTGGTGCTTCGCGCGGCGCGGCTGGGCCGAGCGGGCCGCGATCCTGCGCCACGAGGGGTTGCGGCTGGCCAGCGACGGGTCGTTCGCCGAGTACTACGAGCCGTTCACCGGTGAGCCGCTGGGCAGCATGCAGCAGAGCTGGACCGCCGCGGCGGTGCTGGACTGGCTGGGCTGAGCGCCGCCGGCGATCAGGCGCCGTCCTGCTTCGGGTCGTCGTCGGCGGCCAGTCGCTCCAGCGGGCCGAGCGCCTTGGCCAGCGTCTCGCGCTCCTCCGGGCTGAGTTTGCTGACCAGGCTGGCCAGGTGGGCGCGCCGGGCGGCCATCGCCTCCCGGTGCTGGATCTGCCCCTCCGGGGTGACCTCGACGAGCACCGCGCGCAGGTCCGACGGGTCGCGGGTGCGCTTGACCAGGCCGAGCTTCTCCAGCCGGCGGATGGCGACCGTGGTGGTGGGGGTGCGGACCTTCTCGTGCGCGGCCAGCTCGGTCATCCGCATCGGACCCTGATCGAGCAGGGTGAGCAGGATGGACAGCTGGGCCAGCGTCAGGTCGTGGCCCCGTTCGGTGTCGGCGGCGCGGTTGGCGGAGTCGCCGCGGCGCAGCACCCCGAACACCTTGTGGAGGACACGCTGGAGCTCTCCGGCGAGTTCGGTGACCTCCGTCTCGGTCTCCACCATAGTTCGCCAGTCTAACCGGTCGGCGTCGGAGCGCCCCTCCGAAACATGCGAAGAAACCTTCACAGGACCTGCGACAGGAACCGCCGCAGCCGGTCGGTCTCGGCCACGGTGAAGATGCGCTCCGGCGGTCCGGATTCCACCACCGTGCCGTGGTCCATGAACACCACCTGGTCGGCGGTGGATCGGGCGAACCCCATCTCGTGGGTGACCGCCACCATGGTCATGCCGTCGGCGGCCAGCTCGGCCATCAGCGCCAGGATGCCCTTGACGAGTTCGGGGTCCAGCGCGCTGGTGGCCTCGTCGAAGAACATCACCTGCGGGGCCATCGCCAGCGCCCGGGCGATCGCCACCCGCTGCTGCTGGCCGCCGGACAGCGTGGCCGGCCGGGCGTCGGCCTTGTGCCGCAACCCGACCCGCTCGAGTTGGGCCAGGCCCAGCTCGCGGGCCGCGTCGGCCGAGATCCCCTTGAGCTTGCGCGGTGCCAGCGTGACGTTGTCCAGCACGCTCAGATGCGGAAAGAGGTTGAATTGCTGGAACACCATGCCGATGCGCTGGCGCAGCTGGTCGGGGTTGTCCCGCAGTACCGAGCGGCCGTCGAGCAGGATGTCGCCGGAATCGGGTTCGTAGAGCCGGTTCAGCGTGCGCAGCAGGGTGGACTTGCCCGAGCCGCTCGGCCCGATCACCGCGGCGGTGGTGCCGGCCGGCACCTCCAGGCTCACCCCGCGCAGCACCGGCGACGGGCCGAAGGACAGGTGGATGTCCTTGGCCGCCAGGGAAACCGCGGTGACGCTCATATCATCTCCTGCGAGGTCGACAGGGTCAGGGGCTCCTCCTCGGCGGGTTTGCGGCCGCGGCGCAGCCGGTTGTCGATGAAGTTGACCAGGTGGGTCAGCGGCACCGTCAGCGCCAGGTAGAACAGCCCCGCCGCGACCAGTGGCGACAGGCTGCCGGTCTGGGCGTTGAGGTCGCGGCCGACCTGGAACAGCTCGCGCTGGTCGGCCACCAGGCCCAGGAAGTACACCAGCGACGAGGCCTTGAGCAGCGAGATGAACTGGTTCATCAGCGCCGGCAGCACCCGGCGCACCCCCTGCGGCACCACCACCAGCCGCATCGCCGCGGGGTAGCCGAACCCCAGCGCGCGGGCGGCCTCGAGTTGGCCGGGTTCCACGCTCTGGATCCCGGACCGGAAGATCTCCCCGATGTAGGCCGCCGCCATCAGCCCGAGCGCCAGGATGCCCAGCGGGAACGGGTTGTTGCCGGTCAGCCCGCCGATCACCGGGCCCACCCCGAGCCCGATGAGCAGAATGATCACCACCTCCGGCAGGCCGCGGAAGATGTCGGTGTAGATCCGCGCGGGCCAGCGCAACCAGCGCGACCGGGAGATCCCGGCGATGGCCAGCACCATGCCGAGCACCAGGCCGATCACCGCCGCGCTGACGGTCAGGATCAGCGTGTTGGGCAGGCCGGTTCTGAGCAGGTCCGGGACGGCCCGGCGGTAGAGCTCCCAGTTCAGGAACGACTCGCCCAGCTGGGCCAGGGTGGACTTGCGGGCCGCGGGTTCGGCGGCCGGCCGGCCCGCCGCGCGTTCGGCGGCGATCGCGGCGAAGTCCGGAAGTTGCGGCACCGGTGCGGATTTCGAGCCCGGTTTCCAGCCGGGCGGCAGCGCGCGGGGCACCCACTCGGTGTAGAGCCCGGCCCAGGTGCCGTCGGCGATGACGGCGTCCAGCCCGGCGTTGAGCGCGTCGATCAGCGGCTGGTTGTCCTTGGCCACCGCCCAGGCGATGAAGTTGTCCAGGCTGAACGTGTTCTCGACGATCCGCGCCGGGTCGCCGGGCTGCACGGTGCCCTCGGCCTGTTGCGACGGGGCCACCCAGGCGTCGATCTGGCGGGTCTTGAGGCTGGCGTAGACCGTGTTGTAGTCGGGGAAGATCACCGGCCGCAGGCCCAGGGTGTCGACGACGTAGGACTCCTGCACGGTGCCCTGCACGACGCCGATCCGCTGGCCGGGGCGCAGGTCACCGAATCCGGTGATGTCCGAGCCGGTGGGCACCACCAGCGAGAAGTAGCCGAAGTCGTAGCCGTTGGTGAAGCCGACGGTGCGGCGGCGTTCCTCGGTGGTGGTGATCGACGAGGAGCCGACGTCGAAGCGGCGCGCGGCGACCTGGGCGAGCAGCCCGGAGAACTCGGTGCCGACGAAGTTGATCCGTAGCCCGAGTTTGTCGGCGACGGCCCGCAGCAGCTCGTTGTCGAACCCGGTGAACTGCCCCTGGGCGTTGATGCAGATGCTCGGTGGGGCGTCGGAGAGCGTGCCGACGGTCAGCACGCCGGGCACCGCCAGCCCGAGCGCGTCGACGTCGATGTCCTGCAGCGGGACCACGGTCTCGGTGGTGTAGCGGTCCTCGTCCGGGCCCTTGGCCGCGCTGGCCAGGTTCGGCGGCAGCGGGCTGGCGGCCTCGACGCCCGGCGGTGCGCACTGATCGGGCTGGGCGCCGGCCGGGGCCGGCGGCACCAGGCCGACGACGAACAGCCCGACCAGCGCGGCGACCACGACGCGGAGAGCGGTCATGGACCCAAACTAGTGGCAGACCGCGCCGGTGCGGGGCGGTCTGAAGGAGTCTTTAACGCTGCCGGTCGCGCCAGCGGCACAGCGCCTCGGCCACGCTCAGGTCGTAGTCGGGGCCGTTGACCCCGACGGTGAACTGGGTGACCCCCAGCTCCAGCAGCGCATCCGCCTCGCGCAGCGCGGCGTCGATGCCGTCGTCCTCGCGCAGCCCGGTGGAGCGCTCGATCTCGGCGGGGTCGCGCCCGACGGCCGCGCAGTGCTCGGCCAGCACCGCGGCCTTGTGCGGGTAGCTGGTGCGGTCGGTGAAGCTGTGCCAGACCTGGGCGTACTCGGCGACCATGCGCAGCGTCTTCTTCTCGCCGCCGCCGCCGATGAGGATCGGGATGTCGCGCAGCGGCGCCGGGTTGAGCTTGCCCAGCCGGGATCTGATCCGCGGCAGCGCGGCGGCCAGGTCGTCGAGCCGGCTGCCGGCGGTGCCGAAGTCGTAGCCGTACTCGTCGTAGTCGCGCCGGAACCAGCCGGAGCCGATGCCCAGGACGAGGCGGCCGCCGGAGATGTGGTCGACGGTGCGCGCCATGTCGGCCAGCAATTCCGGGTTGCGGTAGGAGTTGCAGGTCACCAGCGCGCCGAACTCGATGCGCGAGGTCTGCTCGGCCCAGGCGCCGAGCATGGTCCAGCACTCGAAGTGCGGCCCGTCCGGGTCGCCGTAGAGCGGGTAGAAGTGGTCCCAGTTGTAGGCGATGTCGACGCCGAGGTCCTCGGCCCGGCGGACCGCGTCCCGGATGAGGTCGTAGCGCGGGGCGTGCTGGGGCTGCAACTGTACGCCGATACGGATCGGGAAGGCCATGTCCCCACGGTAGTGCGGCCGGGCCGCGATGGACAGGCCGGTCAGGGCCGCCCGGACCGGTCGCACCCGGGCCGGTCCCGGCCGGCCTGGTCCCAGCCCCGCAGCAGCAGCAGGGCCGCGGTGCGCCGGGCCGGGGTGTCCAGGTGTGTCTCGATCAACCCGTCGAGCTTGCGCAGCCGGTGGCGCACGGTGTTCGGGTGGGTGTGCAGGGCGGCGGCGGTGCGGTTGATGTCGCCGCCGCACTCCAGCCAGGTGCGCACCGTGTCGGTCAGGTAGCGGGTGTCCGGGCCGGCGTCGCGCAGCCGGCGCAGTTCGCTGTGCTCCAGCCCGGCAACGGCGGTCGCGGCCCGGCGCAGCACCACCGCGTCCCACACCTGCTCGTAGCCGGCGACGCGCAGGTCCAGCTCGGCGAGCGCGGCGAGCACGTCGGTGGCCTCCTGGCGCGCGGCGGGCAGCGCCGTGGTGTCGGTGACCGGCCGGCTCGCGCCGATCCGGCCGGGTGCGGTGTCGGCGAGCCCGGCCAGCCAGGTCCAGCCGCCCGCCCCGGGCCGGTCGGGCACCACCGCGTAGACCAGCCCGTCGACGTCGGCCAGCACCGGGTCGGGCCAGGACTTCTTGCGCAGGAAGGTGTGCCACAGCGCCACGTCCTGCTCCGGCCGTGACTGCGAGAGCCGTTGCAGCGCAACCACTCTGCACCGGCTGAAGGGCATCTCCCAGGTGCGCGGGCCGGCCGGGGCCTCACCGCGCAGGGCGGCCCGGGTGGTCTCCACGGTGTAGCGGCCGGCCAGGTCGGCGCCGGTGCTGAACTGCACCAGGCTCATCGCGGCGGCGGTGGCGGTGACGGTCAGCTGGGCCTCCAGCGCGGGGTCGAGTTCGCCGTCCCAGATCGCCCAGATGGAACCGACCGGCTGGTCGCCGGCGCGCAGCGGGATGACCAGCCGCCGGCGGAACCCGGGTTCCATCGCGGGCACGATGAACGGCCGGGTGTCGTGCAGCAGCCGTTTGAGCACGCCGGAGGCGCGCAGCTTGCGCAGCACCTCCGGCGGCGGGGTGCGGTTGACGATGGTCTCGGTGCGGGTCGGGTCGAGCCCCTCGCTGGTGGCCGAGTACGCCACCACCCGGCTGTGCGCGTCCTCGATCGTGACCGGCGCGCCGAGCAGGGCGGCGAACGCGTCGGCCATCGCGAAAAGCCCCTGCTGGGCGGCCGATTGGGAACCGGGTAGCGACTCGGCCCGGTCGATGAGGCTGCGCACCAGCCAGATCAAATGCGACCAGTCCACCCCGGGGGCGAGTTCGGCCAGCGTGACGGCGCGCTCGGCGCAGCGCCGGGCGAGCGGCTCGGGTGCGGGCCGGCGCACCACCAGCACCGCGGGATGGGCGGCGGTGGCCGCCTCCAGCAGCGCGCGCTGGGCGCGGGCGGAGCCGGCGTCCAGCCCGATGATCAGCGAATGCGGTTGTGGCCGTTCGGATTCGGGGTGGATATGGACGGCGGAGACGGCGTCGCCGGCGCCGCGGGCGGCGACGGACAGGATGCCCGCGGCGACGAGGTCGGTCAGCGGCACGGCACCAGGCATGCGGCCCGATTGTAGTTCGTTACGACACAGCGGCGATTCGTTGTCGAAATCGGACAACGCCCGGGTGCGATGCGCGCCACATGATGGAGCCATGAGTGCATCGAGCAACCGTGGTCCGCAGCGGGTCGCCGTCGTCGGCGCCGGGATGGTCGGGCTCTGCACGGCCTGGTACCTGCAGCAGCGTGACGTCGAGGTGACCGTCTTCGAGTCGACCGACGTCGCCGCCGGGTCGAGCTGGGGCAACGCGGGCTGGCTGACGCCGAGCATCGCCACCCCGCTGCCGGAGCCGGCGGTGCTGCGCTACGGCATCCGCGCGGTGCTCTCGCACGAGTCGCCGGTCTACGTGCCGCCGGCGCTGGATCCGAACCTGATCCGGTTCCTGCTGCAGTTCGTGCGCAACTGCACCGCGTCGCGCTGGCACCGGGCGATGCAGGCCCTCATCCCGTTGAACCGGGACGCCCTGGCGGCGTTCGACGAGATGGAGGTCGAGCTGCCGGAGAAGTCCGCGCCCGCACAGCCGTTCATCGCCGCCTACCGTTCCGAGGCCGACCGGCGCACCCTGCTCGAGGAGTTCGACCAGATCAAGGCGGCCGGCCAGCGGGTCAACTTCGAGATCCTCGACGGGGCCACCGCGCGCGCCGAGGAACCGGCACTGTCGGCGGAGGTCAAGGCGGCCATCCGGATTCTCGACGAGCGGTTCCTCAACCCGGCCGCCTACGTGCGGGCGCTGGCCGAGCAGGTGCGGGCCCGCGGCGGCAAGCTCGTCATCGGCACCGCGGTGGACGCGGTCCGCGACATCGGCACCGGGGTGGTGGTCGGCGGCGAGCGGTTCGACGCGGTCGTGGTGGCCACCGGCGCACGGCTGAACCGGCTGCTCAAGCCGTTCGGGGTGCGCCGGCTGGTGCAGGCCGGCCGCGGCTACAGCTTCACGGTGAAGGTGGACCACCTGCCGCGCGGGCCGGTGTACTTCCCGACCCAGCGGGTGGCCTGCACACCCGTCGGGGACCGGTTGCGCATCGCCGGGATGATGGAGTTCCGCAGCGTCGACGCCCCGATGGATCCGCGCCGGATCCAGGTGCTGCGCAACGCCGCGAGCGAGCTGCTCAACGGCGCGCACCTCGACGACCGTCAGGACGAGTGGGTCGGCGCCCGGCCGTGCACCGCCGACGGGCTGCCGCTGATCGGCGCGACCACCAGCCCGCGGGTGTTCGCCGCCGGCGGCCACGGCATGTGGGGCATCACGCTCGGCCCGGTGACCGGCAGGCTGCTCGCCGAACAGATCACCACCGGCCGCACGCCGGACGCGCTGCGCGCGGTGAACCCGCTGCGCTGAGCCGCGAGGGCCATGGACCACGCACCGCACGCCGTCGTCGACCTCGCCGCGATCGCGCACAACGTGCGGCTGCTCGCCCGGCACGCCGCACCGGCCGCGGTGATGGCCGTGGTCAAGGCCGACGGCTACGGCCACGGGGCCGTGCCGGTGGCCAGGGCCGCGCTGCGGGCCGGGGCGGCCGAGCTCGGGGTCGCGACGGTCGACGAGGCGCTGCAGCTGCGCCGCGCCGGCATCGCCGCCCCGGTGCTGGCCTGGCTGCACCACCCGGGCACCGACTTCGCCGCCGCCCTGGCCGCCGACGTGCAGCTCGCGGTGTCCTCGGCGGCGCAGCTGGACGCGGTGGTCGCCGCGGCCCGCCGCGGCGGTCGGACCGCCACCGTCACCGTCAAGGTCGACACCGGGCTGCACCGCAACGGCCTGACCGAACCGGAGTTCCGGGCGCTGCTGGATGCGCTGCGCGCCGCCGCGGCGGCGGGCGCGGTACGGGTGCGCGGGCTGATGTCGCACCTGGCCTGCGCCGACGAACCCGACCACCCGGCCAACACCCGTCAACTGCAGCGGTTCACCGCGATGCGGCGGTCGGCCGCCGAGACCGGCGTGCATTTCGAGGTGGCGCACCTGGCCAATTCGGCGGCCACCCTGACCCGGCCGGATCTGCGGCTGGACCTGGTGCGCTGCGGGCTGGCGGTGTACGGCATGAGCCCGGTGCCGGACCGCGGCGACTTCGGGCTGGTCCCGGCGATGACGCTGACCGCACCGGTGGCGCTGGTCAAGCGGGTGCGCGCGGGGGAGGGCGTGTCCTACGGGCACACCTGGATCGCCGAGCGCGACACCACGGTCGGGCTGATCCCGCTCGGGTACGCCGACGGGGTGCCGCGCAGCCTGGGCGGCCGGATCGAGGTGCTCATCAACGGCCGCCGCTGCCCCAGCATCGGGCGGGTGTGCATGGACCAGTTCGTCGTCGATCTCGGCCCGGACGGGGCCGGGGTGCGGGCCGGGGACCGGGCGGTGCTGTTCGGTCAGGGCAAAACCGGTGAACTCACCGCCCAGGACTGGGCCGAGCGGGCCGGCACGATCAGTTACGAGGTGCTGACCGGCCCGCGCGGTCGCGTGGTGCGCCGCTACCGCGACTGACTGCCCGCCCGTCGTGGCAAACTTCTGCCGATACGCTGCGCGGCGCGGTACGGTAACCCGAATGCCTGCGAAGGAGACTGCGATGGCGTTTTCCGGTGCCCGGTCCAGGAAGGACCGATCCCGGCGGGGTCGCCGGGCCGAGTCCCTGCCGGTGCGGCGTTGGTTGCGGCTCGGCGCCGCCTCCGCCGGGGTGAGCGCGGCGCTGGTCGGCTTCTCGCTGCTCGGCCCGCAGACCGATGTGGCGGTGGCCGACGGGGGCGGCGAGGCGACGGCGTCGAACGCGGTGTCCGGTGACGGTCCCCGGGCCGGCTCGCCGGGGGCGGGGAACCCGGGTGCCGGCAAGGGCCTGCACCGCGCCCGTGGCGTCCTCCGCGACGCCGTCGTGGGCGCCGGCGGCAGGTCGGCGACCGGCACCGACACCGACTCGGACGTCGACGACGGTGCCGACGTGCCGGATGTTCCCGACGAGGTCGCCGCGGGCGGCACCGAGGGCGACGGCGCCCTCGACGGTGCCGGGGCAGCCCGTGTCGACGGGCGGCCGGACGGCCCCCGAGGGTCCGGAGCGGAGCGCACCGGCACCGAGGTGCCCGATGTCGCGGAGGCGGAGCCGCCCGCCGACGAGGACGACGAGGCGATCGTGCCCACCACGCAACGGGGCACGGCGAACAACGCGGCCGCGAACGTCACCGTCACCAACACCGCGACGGCGAACGTGGTACCGGACGAGGACGCCCCGCCGGTCACCGCCGCCACCATCACCCCGGAGCAGGCACATCAGCTGGCCCCGGTGGTCACCGCCGGCGGCCTGCTCGGCCCGTGGCACGACTTTGCCGCGACGGTCATCACCGACACCACCGCGCTGCTGCAGAGCTGGATTGCCACGCTGCCGGTCGACGACCAGTTCAAGGCCCTCCTCGAGGACGCGCTGTGGGGGGTGCGCCGCACCTTCTTCAACCTCGCACCCACCGCGGCACCCGTGCAGGTCACCGGGGTGCTCTCCGGCCCGATCACCGGCACCGTCGGCGCGCTCGATCCGGAGGGCGACCAGGTGGTCCTGTTCATCACCCAGGGCCCGCAGTTCGGCACCGTCGAGCTCAATCCGGACGGCAGCTACACCTACACCCCCGGTGCCGGCTTCGAGGGTGTGGACGTCTTCTACGTCTACGCGATCGACGTCAGCCTGCACCTCAACCTGCTCGACCCGCTGCGGCCGCTCGGCGTGCTCGCGCCGAGCCTGATCAACCAGCGGGCGGTCACGTTCGAGTTCCTCTACGAGGGTGACTGGACCGGGGAGGACTACGAGCAGTACCGCACGGCGCTGGAGGCCACGGCCCAGGAGTTGATGCGCTACATCCGGGTGAGCCGGCCGGTCACGATCACCTACGTGGTCAAGAGCAAGGACGCGGACATGAGCTCCGGCACGCTGGCCTCCGCCACGAGCGCTCTGGCCAGCACCAGCCCCGGATTCTGGCCCACCGTGGTGCAGCAGAAGCTGCTCACCGGCGAGGATCCCAACGGCGTCGAGAGCGACGGCACCATCAAGTGGAACTTCACCGACTTCGACTGGGCCGTCGGTGACGACGTCGGCTCGGGGTCCTACGACTTCGAGTCGACGGCGATGCACGAGCTCATGCACACCTTCGGGTTCCTGTCGTACCTGCACGCGCCCGGACACAACCCCTACACGAACTGGGCGACGTTCACCTCGTTCATCGTCGTGGCGAGCGGGGCGAGGCCGTTCCGGCGCAACAACTGGGACTCGAACTATGACTACGCGCTGACCAGCGGGCTGTACTTCGGCGGCAGCAACGCGGTGCGCGCCTACGGCGCGCCGGTCCCGCTCTACACCCCGGAGCCCTGGCGGGAGGGCAGCTCGGCCACCCACCTCGACGACACCACGTTCGACGGTGTGCAGCAGCCCCTCATGCTGATGAACGCCAAGACCAACCCGGGCCCCGGCATCCGGGAGCTCAGCCCGATCGAGGTCGGCATCCTGCGCGACCTCGGCTACCACGCCGTGCTGGTGCCGCTGTACTTCGACGACGACGGCACGGCGCGCGTCTGACCGGGACCCGGTTCAGCCGGCGAGCAGCCCGCGCAGCAGCTCGATCAGCGCGCGCGGCTGATCGCTCTGCACCGAGTGGCCGGCGTCGGCCACGATGTGGGTGCCCTGGAATCCCGGTGTGCGACGGGCGAACTCGTCGGCGTCGGCGTCGGTGACGAACGGCGAGCGGCCACCCCGGATGAGCGTGGTCGGCGCCTCGAGCCGGGCCAGGTCGTCCCACAGCCCCTCGAAGCCGGCGCGGGTGCGGATGGTGTCGTAGCGCCAGGCCCAGCTGCCGTCCTCGAGCCGCTTGGCGTTGTGGAACACACCGCGCCGCAACGCCTTCGGGTCGCGGTGCGGGGCGGCGGCGCGGGTCAGCTCGAACATCGCCGCAAAGCTCGGGAAGGTGCGCGGGCCCTCCATCAGCCCGACGGTGCCCTTCTGCTGCCGGGTCAGCTCGCTGTGCCGCTCGTAGGCCGACGGGGTCACGTCGATCACCGCCAGCCGGGGCACCAGCTCGGGTGCGGTGACCGCCAGCCGGATCGCGGTCAGCCCGCCCAGCGACATGCCCACCACCAGGTCGGGGGAGGGGGCGAGCTCGCGCAGCACCGGGGCGAGTGCCTCGGCGTTGCGCTTCGGGCCGTAGTCGCCGTCCTCGCGCCAGGCCGAGTGGCCGTGGCCGGGCAGGTCCACCGCCAGCGCCGGCTCGCCGAGCCCGACGATCACGGTGTCCCAGGTGTGCGCGTTCTGTCCGCCGCCGTGCAGGAACACGATCCGCGGCGCGGCGTCGCCGAAGCGCAGCGCGCTGATCGGGCCGCGGTCGATGCGTTGCACCGGTGGCACGGTGTCCACGCCGGCGTCGGCGGCGTTCTCGTCCAGCAGCGCGAACTCGTCGAGGCCGGCCAGTTCGTCGTCGATCACGCCCCTATTAGAACGCGTTCGCCGAGATCGACGAAATGGCGTCCCCTACACGCACAAACCCGCCCAAAGGTGCCTTTGGGCGGGTTTGTGGTGGATCAGCCCTGGATGAAGTCCTCGAGCTTGGCCCGGGCGATGTCGTCGGGCATCTGCTTCGGCGGGCTCTTCATCAGGTAGGCCGAGGCCGCCTCGACCGGGCCGCCGATGCCGCGGTCCTTGGCGATCTTGGCCGCGCGGATCGCGTCGATGATCACGCCCGCCGAGTTCGGCGAGTCCCACACCTCGAGCTTGTACTCCAGGTTCAGCGGCACGTCGCCGAACGCCCGGCCCTCCAGCCGCACATAGGCCCACTTGCGGTCGTCGAGCCAGCCGACGTGGTCGGACGGGCCGATGTGGACGTCCTTGGTCTTGAACTCGCGCTGCAGGTTCGAGGTGACGGCCTGGGTCTTGGAGATCTTCTTGGACTCCAGCCGCTCACGCTCGAGCATGTTCATGAAGTCCATGTTGCCGCCGACATTGAGCTGCATGGTGCGGTCGAGCACCACGCCGCGGTCCTCGAACAGCTTGGCCAGCACGCGGTGGGTGATGGTCGCGCCGACCTGGCTCTTGATGTCGTCGCCGACGATCGGCACCCCGGCGTCGGCGAACTTCTTGGCCCACACCGGATCCGAGGCGATGAACACCGGCAGCGCGTTGACGAAGGCCACCCCGGCGTCGATCGCGCACTGGGCGTAGAACTTGTCGGCCTCCTCCGAGCCCACCGGCAGGTAGGACACCAGCACGTCGACCCGCTCGTCCTTGAGCACCTGCACCACGTCCACCGGGTCGGCGTCGGAGAGCTCGATGGTCTCGGCGTAGTACTTGCCGATGCCGTCGAGGGTCGGGCCGCGCTGCACGATGACGTCGCTCGGCGGCACGTCGGCGATCTTGATGGTGTTGTTCTCCGACGCGAAGATCGCCTCGGACAGGTCGAAGCCGACCTTCTTGGCGTCGACGTCGAAGGCCGCGACGAAGTTGACGTCGCGGACGTGGTACGGGCCGAACCGCACGTGCATCAGCCCGGGGACGGTCGAGTTCTCGTCGGCGTCCTTGTAGTACTGCACACCCTGCACCAGCGACGAAGCGCAGTTGCCCACGCCGACGATCGCGACGCGGATCTCGTTCTGCGCTGTCGCCGGCGCGCCGGCTCCGCTGTGCTCGGACATGAAGACGTTTCCTTCCGTACTTACTTGGTGCTCGGCCCGGTTAGGACTGCTCGGCGCGACCTTGCGCCATCTGTTCTGCCGCAATCAGCTCGTTGAGCCACTTCACTTCGCGCTCGCTCGACTCGAGGCCCAGCTGATGCAGCTGCCGGGTGTAGCGGTCGAATGAACTGCTGGCCCGCGCAATGGCTTCACGCAGACCCTCACGGCGTTCCTCCACCTGACGACGGCGCCCTTCGAGGATCCGCATCCGCGCCTCGGCCGGTGTGCGGTTGAAGAACGCCAGGTGGACTCCGAACCCATCGTCGGAGTAGTTCTGGGGACCGGTGTCGGCGACCAGTTCGGCAAACCGTCGTTTCCCGGCGTCGGTGATCTGGTAGACCCGACGAGCTCGTCGCCGCACGGTGGTGCCCTCCGGCGCCGAGTCCTCGACGATCAGGCCCTCGGCCTGCATCCGGCGCAACGCCGGATACAGGGATCCGTAGGAGAAGGCCCGGAACGCGCCCAACAGGCCGGTCAGCCTCTTGCGAAGCTCGTAGCCGTGCATGGGTGACTCGAGGAGCAGCCCAAGGATCGCGAGCTCGAGCACCTCGTCACCTCCTTCACACGGCGTTACGACGGTTCGACACCTCGCGCAATAGTATCGCTCCGATATATTGCGCGCCACCGGGGTGTCACGATCCGTTCCGCGGGTGTTCGCCCGCCGCGATCGCCGGGGCCGGCCGTGCTGTGGCCGCCCCTCGGCCGTGACCGGGCGGACGTACTCTGGTCAACGTGCGATTGCAGCGACAGGTGGTGGACTACGCCCTGCAGCGCCGGTCCCTGCTGGCCGAGGTGTATTCGGGGCGGACCGGCGTGCACGAGGTGTGCGACGCGAACCCGTACCTGTTGCGTGCCGCGAAGTTTCACGGCAAGCCCAGCACGGTGCCGTGCCCGATCTGCCGCAAGGAGCCGCTGACGCTGGTGTCCTGGGTGTTCGGCGACCACCTCGGCCCGGTGTCGGGGTCGGCGCGCAGCGCCGAGGAACTGGTCATGCTGGCGGCCCGTTACGAGGAGTTCTCGGTCCACGTGGTGGAGGTATGCCGTACCTGCAGTTGGAACCACCTGGTGAAGTCGTATGTGCTCGGCGCCACCCCCTCCCCGAAGACCCGGCGGCGGCGCAACTCCCGATCCGCGCGCGGCGATGCGCGCACGGCCAGTGAATAACGACGGGCGCAGCGACCGGTCCGACCGCCCGGCCCGCCACGCTGCCGACGGAACCGGGACGCCCCCGCCGGCGGACGCCCCGCGACCCGGGGCGCCGCAGGATCCCGCCCCGGCGGCCGGGACCCCACCGGTCGGGCCGGCGTCGGCCAAGCCGCCGGTGACCCCGCCCGCGGCCCCGGCGCCGCCCCGGCGGGCCGCCCGCCCGCCGGCGCAGGCAGGCCCGGCACCGGCAGGATCGCGCCCGCCGGCCGAGGCCGGATCGCGGGCGCCGCGCGAGCCGCAGCGGCCGGTCGGCAGCCGCGCCGCCGTCCCGCCCGACGACCGGCGCACCATGGTGCTGCCGCCGGTGCCGCCGGCGGGTGCTCCACCGCTGCGCGACCCGATCGAGGTGGTGCGCGCCGCGCTGGAGGGCACCCCCGCCCCCAAACCCGGGGCACGGCAGCCGGGGACGCCGAAACCCGGCGCCGGACAGCCCCCGAAGACCCCCCAACCCCCGAAGACCCCGCCGCCGCCCGGCGGTGCCGGGCCGTCCGGCCCGGGTGGTCCGGGCCGGCCGTGGCGGGACCGGGTCAACTGGCGGTGGGTGCGCCGCGGGCTGCTGGCCACGGCGGCGGTGCTGTTCCTGCTGCCGCTGATCACCTTCGCGATGGCCTACGTGATGGTCGATGTGCCCAAACCGGGCGACATCCGCACCAACCAGGTGTCGACCATCCTGGCCAGCGACGGCAGCGAGCTGGCCAAGATCGTGCCGCCGGAGGGCAACCGGATCGACGTCGACCTCGACCAGATCCCGGTCGCCCTGCGCAACGCGGTGATGGCCGCCGAGGACCGTGACTTCTACTCCAACCCGGGCTTCTCGTTCACCGGGTTCGCCCGCGCGATCAAGAACAACCTCGTCGGCGGCGACCTGCAGGGCGGGTCCACCATCACCCAGCAGTACGTCAAGAACGCGCTCGTCGGCTCCGAGCGGGACGGCCTGGGCGGGCTGCTGCGCAAGGCCAAGGAGTTGGTCATCTCCACGAAGATGGCCGGGCAGTGGTCCAAGGACCAGGTGCTGCAGTCCTACCTGAACATCATCTACTTCGGCCGCGGCACCTACGGGGTGGCCGCGGCGTCCCGGGCCTACTTCGACAAGCCGGTCGAGGAGCTCGACGTCGCCGAGAGCGCGCTGCTGGCCGCGCTCATCCAGCGGCCCTCGGTGCTGGACCCGGCGGTGGACCGGGAGGCCGCCGAGGAGCGCTGGAACTGGGTGCTCGACGGCATGGTCGAGATCGGGGCGCTGTCCCCGGAGGAACGGGCCCGGCAGGTGTTCCCGGAGACCGTGCCGCCGGACCTGATCCGCTCGCGCAACCAGACCAGCGGCCCGAACGGGCTGATCGAGCGGCAGGTCACCCAGGAGTTGCTGGAGCTGTTCGACATCGACGAGCAGACGCTCAACACCGAGGGCCTGACCATCACCACCACCATCGACCCCAAGGCCCAGCAGGCCGCCGAGGAGGCGGTGCGCAAGTACCTCGACGGGCAGGACCCGGACATGCGGGCCGCGGTGGTGTCGATCGACCCGCGCACCGGCGGGGTGAAGGCCTACTTCGGCGGCTGGGACGCCAACGGCTACGACTTTGCCCAGGCCGGCCTGCCGACCGGGTCGGCGTTCAAGGTGTTCGCGCTCGTCGCCGCGCTGCAACAGGGCATCGGGCTGGGCTACCAGATCGACAGCTCGCCGCTGACGGTCAACGGCATCACGATCAACAACGTCGAGGGCGCGAGCTGCGGCACCTGCAACATCGCCGAGGCGCTGAAGCGGTCGCTGAACACCAGCTTCTACCGGCTGATGCTCAAACTGGAGAACGGGCCGCAGGACGTCGCCGACGCCGCGCACCAGGCCGGCATCCCGGAGAGCTTCCCGGGCGTGGAGCACACGCTGAGCGAGGACGGCAAGGGTGGCCCGCCGAACAACGGCATCGTGCTGGGCCAGTACCAGACCCGGCCGATCGACATGGCCTCGGCGTACGCCACGCTGGCCGCCTCCGGCGTCTACCACAAGCCGCACTTCGTGCAGCGCGTGGTCAACGCGCAGGGCCAGGTGCTGTTCGACGCCGACGAGCAGGGCGACACCGGGGAGCAGCGCATCGACAAGGCGGTGGCCGACAACGTCACCGCGGCGATGCAGCCGATCGCGGCCTACTCCAACGGGCACGCGCTGGCCGGCGGCCGGCCGTCGGCGGCCAAGACCGGCACCAACCAGCTCGGCGACACCGGCGCCAACCGGGACGCCTGGATGGTCGGCTTCACCCCGTCGCTGTCGACGGCGGTGTGGGTCGGCACGGTCAACGGCGACAAGCCGCTGGTGAACAAGTGGGGCGGGCCGGTGTACGGCTCCGGGCTGCCCAGCGACATCTGGAAGGCCACGATGGACGGCGCCCTGGAGGGCACCGACATCGAGCAGTTCCCCAAGCCGGAGAAGGTCGGCGGCTACGCCGGGGTGCCGGCGGCCCCCGCGCCGACGACCACCCCGAGCGAGCTCCCGCCGCCGCCGGAACCGACGGTCATCCAGCCGACGATCGAGGTCGCCCCCGGGATCACCATCCCGATCGGTCCGCCGACGACCATCTACCCGCCCCCGAACCCCGGCCCGCCCGCGCCGCCGGGTGAGCTGCCGCCGGGGCCGGACCAGCCGCCGCCCGGCGGTCCGGTGGTCCCGGGTGACCCGGTGCAGCCGCCGCCTCCGCCGTTCCCGTGACCGAGCGGCACCCGGCACCCGAGGCACGGGAGTGGGTCTCGCCCGCGCCGGTGGCGGCGGATCGGCGCGGTGCCGACGACCGGGACCTGCCCAGCCGGACCGACCCGATGGTCCGCGCGCTGTCGGACCTGGTGGGCGGCCCGGTGGGCCGGCACGCCCTGATCGGCCGGCAGCGCTTCCTCACCCCGCTGCGGGTGATGCTCGCGCTGGCCCTGGTGTTCCTGGCGCTGGGCTACTCGACGAAGGCGGCCTGCCTGCAGACCATCGGCACCGGCACCGCCGACCAGCGGGTCGCCAACTGGGCCGGCAACCGCGCCTACTACCAGCTCTGCTACTCCGACACGGTGCCGCTGTACACCGCGGAACTGCTGGACAAGGGCAAGTTCCCGTACAAGTCGAGCTGGGTGGAGACCGACGAGCACGGGGTGCCGCGGGTGCAGTACGACGGCACCCCGGCGGTGCGCTACATGGAGTATCCGGTCATCACCGGGCTGTACCAGTACGTGTCGATGGCGCTGGCCAAGACCTACACCGCGGTCAGCAAGCTGGTGCCGATCCCGGTGATCGCCGAGGTGGTGATGTTCTTCAACATCGCCGCGCTCGGGCTGGCCCTGGCCTGGCTGGTCACCGTGTGGGCCACCGCGATGCTGGCCGGCCGCCGAATCTGGGACGCCGCGCTGGTGGCGGCCTCGCCGATCCTGATCTTCCAGATCTTCACCAACTTCGACGCGCTGGCGGTGGCCTGCGCGACGGCGGGGATGCTGGCCTGGGCGCGGCGGCGGCCGGTGGTCGCCGGTGCGCTGCTGGGGTTGGGGGTGGCGGCCAAGCTGTACCCGGTGCTGTTGTTCGGGCCGCTGCTGGTGCTCGGCCTGCGCACCGGACGGCTGCGCGCGGTCGGGCAGGCCGCGGCGACCGCGGCCGGCACCTGGCTGCTGGTGAATCTGCCGATCCTGCTGCTGTTCCCGCGTGGCTGGTCGGAGTTCTTCCGGCTCAACGCCCGCCGCGGCGACGACATGGACTCGCTCTACAACGTGGTCAAGTCGTTCACCGGGTGGCGCGGCTTCGACCCCGAGCTGGGTTTCTGGGAGCCGCCGACGGTGCTCAACACGGTGACCGCGGTGCTGTTCGCCGCCTGCTGCATCGCGATCGCCACGGTGGCGCTCACCGCGCCGCGCCGGCCCCGGCTGGCCCAGCTGGCGTTCCTGGTGGTGGCGGCGTTCCTGCTGACGAACAAGGTGTGGAGTCCGCAGTTCTCGCTGTGGCTGGTGCCGTTGGCGGTGCTGGCGCTGCCGCACCGGCGGCTCCTGCTGGCGTGGATGACCGTGGACGCGCTGGTGTGGATTCCGCGGATGCTCTACCTGTACGGGGAGGCCAACAAGGGGCTGCCCGAGCAGTGGTTCACCGCCACCGTGCTGCTGCGCGACATCGCGGTGATCGGGCTGTGCGCGCTGGTGATCCGCCAGATCTACCGGCCCGGCCAGGACCTGGTGCGCGCCCGCGGCGTCGACGACCCGGCCGGCGGGGTGTTCGACGGTGCGCCCGACGCCCCGCCGCGGTGGCTGCCGGACTGGCTGCGCCCGCAGGCCGCCCGGGTGCGGGTGTCGCGGGCGCCCGCCGAGCCCGCGGCCGGCCTCGCCCGGCACACCTAGGGGAGCGCGACGCCGCTCGTCCCCTCCGGGGGTGGCCGGCCCGCGATTTCGCAGATCAGCGGGCCGTCCGGTAGCCTAGGCGGGTTGCCGACGCAGGCGACCCTCCTGCCGCGGACCGTCCGTGGCCGTACATGACCAGAGGAGGTGATGAGGTCTCCATGCGTCCTTACGAAATCATGGTCATTCTCGACCCGACCCTCGACGAGCGCACCGTGGCTCCGTCGCTGGATACGTTCCTGAATGTCATCCGCAATGACGGCGGCACGGTCGACAAGGTCGACATCTGGGGCCGGCGGCGCCTGGCCTACGAGATCGCCAAGCATGCCGAGGGCATCTACGCCGTCATCAACGTCACGGCCAAGCCCGCCACGGTCACCGAGCTGGACCGTCAGCTCAGCCTGAACGAGTCCGTGCTGCGCACCAAGGTGCTGCGGGCCGACCGGCACTGAACCCGCCACGCGCCGGCGCTGCCGCCGGGGCGTCCCGGAAGGCATGTACACGTCGGAGTACTTCCGTAGGCTCGCCTGCAGATGTGCTCGCGGTACCCGCCGGGACGCTTGCGCGAAGAGCCGACCAACCTTCAGGAGGATCTCGTGGCTGGTGACACCACGATCACCATCGTCGGAAACCTGACCGCCGACCCGGAACTGCGGTTCACCCCGTCGGGTGCCGCCGTCGCCAACTTCACGGTGGCGTCCACCCCGCGGATCTACGACCGTCAGACCGGGGAGTGGAAGGACGGCGAGGCGCTGTTCCTGCGCTGCAACATCTGGCGTGAGGCGGCCGAGAACGTCGCCGAGAGCCTGACCCGCGGGATGCGGGTGATCGTGGTGGGCCGGCTCAAGCAGCGGTCCTTCGAGACCCGCGAGGGTGAGAAGCGCACCGTCATCGAGGTCGAGGTCGACGAGGTCGGCCCCTCGCTGCGGTACGCGACCGCCAAGGTCAACAAGGTCGCTCGCGGCAACGGTGGCGGCGGCTTCGGCAGCGGTTCCCGTGGTGCGGCCGCCAGTGTGCCGGTCGACGATCCGTGGGGCAGCGCCCCGGCGTCGGGTTCCTTCGGCGGCGCCGACGAAGAGCCGCCGTTCTGACAACTTCAACTCTGTAAGCAGGAAAGAGATACACCATGGGCAAGTCCAACAAGCGACGCCCGGCCCCGGAGAAGCCGGTCAAGACCCGCAAGTGCGTGTTCTGCGCCAAGAAGGGTCAGCTCGTCATCGACTACAAGGACACCGCGCTGCTGCGGACCTACATCAGCGAGCGGGGCAAGATCCGCGCCCGCCGGGTCACCGGAAACTGCGTGCAGCACCAGCGCGACATCGCGACCGCCGTGAAGAACGCGCGTGAGATGGCGCTGCTGCCGTTCACCTCGTCGGCGCGGTAGCGGGAAGGGACTGGACGAATGAAGCTGATTCTCACCGCCGAGGTCGAGCACCTGGGGTCGCCGGGCGACCTCGTGGAGGTCAAGGACGGCTACGGCCGCAACTACCTGCTGCCGCGTGGGCTGGCCATCGTCGCCACCCGGGGCGCGCAGAAGCAGGCCGAGGAGATCCGCCGGGCCCAGGAGCTCAAGGCCGTGCGCGACCGTGAGCACGCCGAGGAGCTCAAGGCCCAGATCGAGGGTCTCGGCGCCATCGAGCTGGCCGTGAAGGCCGCCGGCGACACCGGCAAGCTGTTCGGCTCGGTCACCGCCGCCGCGGTGGTGACCGCGCTGAAGAAGGCCGGCGGGCCGAACCTCGACAAGCGCGTCGTCGAGATGCCCAAGGGGCATGTCAAGAACGTGGGCAGCCACCAGGTCACCCTGCGGCTGCACCCCGACGTCAACGCCGCGCTGACGCTGAACGTCGTCGCCGAGTAAATCCGGCGCACTGCGCTCCCGACGCCCGGGTCTGGGCCCTACGGCCCCGGCCCGGGCGTTGTGCGTTTGCCGGAGCGGTTTGCTGGCGAACTCCGGCGGGTCGCCGACCGCCAGCGAAGCTCACCTGGTGTTCACCGGCCGGGCGCGCGGACGTTACACAACACGCCCGAACGCGCAATCCGCGCGACACGCCGAGCGAGTTTCCATCCACAGATCAACAGGCCACATATGGTCCGATTAGCTGGGAAAACACCATCTGACCGCCGAGTAATTCACAGGTTGTCCCCAGCGGCTCAACACCGTCGTCCCCAGCTATCCACAGTCCATGCACAACGTCATCAACAGCACGATTTCCGTTGGGCCGCAGCAACGTCTAGCGTGAGCCGTCGCGGGGCCTCTCCAGCAGCCGGAACCGGCTTGTCGGTGGCCAGGCCTACCGTCTGGGCAGAGGTGTCGGACCCGGTGGGGTGAATCCGGGTCGGGAGTCGGGGAGGAGGTGCCACAGCTTCGTGGCTGTCGTCGATGATCTCGGCCACCCGGGTATGGACGTGCCGCCACCCAGCGAGGAGTTCGGCCGCCAACCACCGCAGGACCTCGCCGCCGAACAGGCCGTGCTGGGCGGCATGCTGCTCAGCAAGGACGCCATCGCCGATGTCATCGAACGGCTGCGTCCCGCCGACTTCTACAAGCCCGCGCACCAGAACATCTACGACGCGGCGCTGGACCTCTACGGCCGTGGCGAGCCGGTGGACGCGGTCACCGTGGCCGCCGAACTGGACCGGCGCGGGCTGCTGCGCCGCATCGGTGGGGCGCCGTACCTGCACACCCTGATCTCGACGGTGCCCACCGCCGCCAATGCCGGCTACTACGCCGGCATCGTCGCGGAGAAGGCGCTGCTGCGCCGGCTGGTCGAGGCCGGCACCCGCATCGTGCAGTACGGCTACGCCGGCGCCGACGGTGCCGACGTCACCGAGATCGTCGACCGCGCCCAGGCCGAGATCTACGACGTCACCGAGGGCCGCCAGTCCGAGGACTACTCGGCGCTGGAGGAGCTGCTGCAGCCCACCATGGACGAGATCGACGCGATCGCGTCGCAGGGCGGGCTCTCGCGCGGGGTGCCTACCGGGTTCGTCGAACTCGACGAGATCACCAACGGGCTGCACCCGGGCCAGATGATCGTCATCGCCGCCCGTCCCGGTGTCGGCAAGTCCACCCTGGGCCTGGACTTCCTGCGGTCGGCTTCGATCAAGCACCGGCTCACCAGCGTCATCTTCAGCCTGGAGATGAGCAAGACCGAGATCGTCATGCGCTTGCTGTCGGCCGAGGCCAAGATCAAACTCGCCGACATGCGGTCGGGCCGGATGAGCGACGACGACTGGACCCGGCTGGCCCGGCGGATGAGCGAGATCAGCGAGGCGCCGCTGTTCATCGACGACTCGCCGAACATGATGATGATGGAGATCCGGGCCAAGGCGCGCCGGCTCAAGCAGAAGCACGACCTGCGCCTGATCGTCATCGACTACCTGCAGCTGATGACCTCGGGCAAGAAGGTCGAGTCGCGCCAGCAGGAGGTCTCGGAGTTCTCCCGTCAGCTCAAGCTGCTGGCCAAGGAGCTCGAGGTGCCGGTGGTGGCGATGAGCCAGCTCAATCGCGGTCCCGAGCAGCGCACCGACAAGAAGCCGCAGCTGTCGGACCTGCGCGAGTCCGGCGCCATCGAGCAGGACGCCGACATGGTCATCCTGCTGCACCGGCCCGACGCGTTCGACCGGGACGACCCGCGCGGCGGCGAGGCCGACCTGATCCTGGCCAAGCACCGCAACGGCCCCACCAAGACCATCACCGTGGCGCACCAGCTGCACCTGTCGCGGTTCACGAATATGGCCAAGGCGTAAGGGGATTCGCGGGCACCACGCTCGGGGCGGGCGGCCTACAGCCGTTCCGCAGCCGCCAGCGCGGTCGTGTTGAGGGTGGCGATCAGCGTCTCCACGTCGGTCTCGACATCGCCGTTGAGCCAGGCGGTGATGACGTCGGCGGTGCCGGCGACGAGCGCGCGGGTGGCCAGCTGCCGGTCGACGGCGGCCGCCGGCGGCCCGGTGAACGGCATCGCCTGCGTGGCCAGCACGGTGGTGAACTCCTGCACCGCCTGCTGCTGGCGCCGGTGCAGCCGCGGAAATCCCGGCGACTCCCGGTACAGCCGGGCGTCGGCCGGATCGGAGGCCAGGGCGTAGATGACCGACCGCAGCACGGCGTTGACCCGTTCGCCTGGTGGCACCGCGGCCATCTCGGCGGTGAAGCCCTCGCGCAGCCGCGTGTACAGATCGTCGGCGCAGGCGTCGAGCACGTCGTCCTTGCCGGAGAACTCCTCGTAGAAGTAACGCTTGCTGACGCCGGACCGCTGGCAGACCAGATCGACGGTCAGGGCGGCCACCCCGATCTCGCCGATGAGCTCCCGCGCGGCCTGGACGAACCGCTGCCGGCGCCCCTGGGCGCGTTCTTCGGCGGTGAGTCCGCCGTAGGTGCGACTGCCGGATTTCACGGAGTCCATCATGACGGTCTTGACGCGAATGTGATGCGCGCCATATCTTGAACGCGAGTGTTCCACATTTGCGGGTGCGGTGCCGCCGCGGGACCGCACCCCATCGGACAAGGGAGCATGGCCATGACCACCTCCACGCACACCAGTCGCATCTCCGATCCCGCGGGCCGGGTGCTGGCGACCCCGCAGGCCTACGCCGACGAGCCGCACCTGCACGCAGCGCTGACCCACCTGCGCCGGCACGCCCCGGTGTGCTGGGTGGAGGCCGAGGGCTATGAGCCGTTCTGGGCGATCACCAAACACGAAGACGTGATGACCATCGAGCGCCAGAACGACCTGTTCACCAACGCGCCCCGGCCACTGCTGGCCAAGAAGGCACTCGATGACAAGCTCAAGGCCGACCGCGAGGCCGGCATCGGGCTGAACACGCTCATCCACATCGACGATCCGCACCACCGCGACCTGCGCAAGATCGGCGCCGACTAGTTCCGGCCGGCGGCGCTGCGGGCCCTCAAGGCCCGCTGCGACGAGTTGGCCAGGCAGTACGTCGACCTGATGGCCGAGCGCGGCCCCGAGCTGGATTTCGTGGCGGAGATCGCGGTGAATTACCCGCTGTACGTGATCCTTTCGCTGCTCGGCCTACCGGAGTCGGACTTTCCCCGGATGCTGAAGCTCACCCAGGAGATGTTCGGCATGGAGGACGACGAGCTCCAGCGCAGCCAGGACCAGCAGGCGGTGCTGGAGACGCTGATGGACTTCTTCAACTACTTCGCGGCCCTGACCGCCTCGCGGCGCGAGCACCCCACCGAGGACCTCGCCTCGGCCATCGCCAACGCCAGGATCAACGGTGAGCCGTTGAGCGACATGGACACCCTGTCCTACTACGTCATCGTCGCCAGTGCCGGGCACGACACCACCAGCGCCGCGCTCGCGGGCGGGCTGGAAGCGCTGCTGGCGCACCCGGACCAGCTCGCCCGGCTGCAGGCCGACCCGGAGCGCCTGATGGGCACCGCCGTCGAGGAGATGATCCGCTGGACCACCCCGGTCAAGGAGTTCATGCGCACCGCTCAGGCCGACACCGAGGTGCGCGGGGTGCCGATCGCCAAGGGCGAGTCGGTGCTGCTGTCCTACGTGTCGGCCAACCGGGACGAGGACGTCTTCACCGATCCGTTCGCATTCGACGTCGGCCGCGACCCGAACAAGCACCTGTCGTTCGGCTACGGCGTGCACTACTGTCTGGGGGCGTCGCTGGCCCGGCTGGAGCTCAACAGTTTCTTCACCGAGCTGATTCCCCGGATCAGGTCGATCGAACTGGCGGGCACGCCGCAATGGATGGCCACCACGTTCGTCGGCGGCCTCAAGCACCTGCCGATCCGCTGTTCACTGAAATAACCGACCACCCAGGGGAACTCGAATGCGCTCGGGAAAGGACGACACCCGCAACATCGCCGGCCGGACCATCGCCATCACCGGCGCGGCCCGCGGGATCGGGTATGCCACCGCCCGCGAACTGCTGCGCCGCGGCGCCCGGGTGGTCATCGGCGACCGGGACGTCGCCATGGCCGGCGCGGCGGTCGCCGAGCTCGGCAGGCTGGGCCCGGTGTCGGGATACCCGCTCGATGTCAGCGATTACGACTCATTCGCGGAGTTCCTGGACAAGGCCCGCGGCGACGGCGGCGGCCGCATCGACGTGCTCATCAACAACGCCGGGGTGATGCCGATCGGTCCGTTCCTCGACCACACCGAGGCGGCCGTCCGGTCCGCCGTCGAGGTCAACTTCTACGGCGTGCTCAACGGCTGCCGGCTGGTGCTGCCGGAGATGGTCCGCCGCGGCAGCGGCCAGATCGTCAACATCGCGTCCCTGGCCGGGGTGTACGCCGTGCCCGGGCAGGCACTCTACGCCGGGACCAAGTTCGCGGTGGTGGGGCTCACCAGCGCGCTGGCCGACGAGTTCGCGCCCAAGGGCGTCCACATCACCTGCGTGATGCCGACCTTCACCAACACCGAGCTGATCTCCGGCACCCGCACCGGGGCGATGACCAGGCCCGTCGAGCCCGAGGACGTCGCCGCGGCGGTGGTGAAGTCGCTGCAGAGCCGCCGCACCGCCGCCGCGGTGCCCTACGGTCTGCGCTACGTCGCCTCGGCCATCGCCTTCCTGCCGCCGCGGGCGCGCCGGTTCCTGCACGCCGCGATGGGCACCGACACGGTGTTCCTCGACTTCGACCCGGTCGCCCGGGCGGGTTACGAGCAGCGGGCGCAGTCGGCGATCGGCGTGCTCGAGGAGGGCGACGGCCGATCGGCGTAGCCGGCGTCGGGCACGCCGGCGCGCCGGCTATCCGGCCAGCAGCGCGGTGATCCGGCGGCGCTTGTCCTCGAGATCGCGCAACTGCGCCTCGACCCCGCGCAGGGTGTCGCGGATCGCGGCGGCCACCTGCGGGCACAGGTCCACCTCGTTCCCGTCGAAGCACGGCAGGACGCGGCGGACGGTCTCGGCGTTGAATCCGGCGTCGAGCAGCACCCGGATCCGGCGCACGGTCTGCACCGCCGACTCCGGGTAGTCGCGGTAGCCGTTGGCGTGCCGACGCGGACTGAGCAGTCCCTGCTCCTCGTAGTAGCGCAGCGCCCTGGTCGACACGCCGCAGCGGCGTGCGAGCTCACCGATCCGCACGGGCCCCTCCCGGTGTGACGTTCCCGCTCGACGCTTGACCTTCACGCCGACGTGAAGGTTTAGCGTCCAGGCTATGTCAGCAACCCAGCGCATCGCAGCACCCGACGTCGTCCGTGCCGGCACCGGCCGCCCCCTGGTGCTCGCCCACGGCGCCGGCGGCAGCGTCACCACCAACTTCGGGGCGGTCATCGCTGCGCTGTCGGACACCCGCGCGCTCATCGGCATGAACTATCCGGGATCCGGTGGCACACCGGAGGATCCGAACGCCCTCGAGCTGGCCGTGCTGGCCGACTCGCTGGTGGCGGAGGCGGTCGCGGCCGGCTTCGAGCGGTTCCCGATCCTCGGGCTGTCCCTGGGCACCGCCGTCGCGGTGACGGCCGCGGTCCGGCACCCCGACCGGGTCACCGGCCTGCTGCTCACCGTCGGCCTCGCCCGCGCCGACGAGCAGGTGCGCCTGGTGGTCGACACCTGGACCGCGCTCGACGACGCCGGCAACCGAAAGGCACTGGCGGGCTACCTGGTGAGCCTGTCGTCCCCGACGGTACTCGAGGGCCTGGACCGGGCGGCCGCGGACGCGGCGGTGGCCGCCACGCTGGCCGAGTACCCCGACGGCGGCGCGGCGCAGGCACGGCTGGCGGCCTCGGTCGACATCGAGCACCTCTGCGGCCGGATCACGGTCCCCACCGTGGTTTTCGTCGCCGGTCAGGACCGCATCGTGCTGCCGGCCACCCCCCGCCGGCTCGCCGCGGCGATCCCGGGCGCGACGACGATCGAGTACCCCGACGCCGGGCACATCTTCACCCCGCAGGAGGCGGCGGTGTGGATCGAGGACATCGCGGCCTTCCTGCGCGCCCACGACCTGTGATCGGCCGCGGGTCAGACGATGTTGACCGTGTCCAGCAGCCGTTCGAGTTGTGCGGTGTCACCGGACAACTCGAGGTTCGCGCGGCGCCACGGGGTGCGCGCTGTGCCCCAGGCGGGGAAGCCCTCGACCGCACCGCGCACCGAGCCGACCGGTGTGCGGCCGCCGGGGTCGGCGGTGAGCGATCCGTCCGGGTGGACACGCCGGCGCGTGCCGCCGGGGCCGTGCAGGTCGAGCAGCACCGGCCCGGTCAGTCAGCGCGGCGGGGCGGCCCGCAACTGGTTGGCCCACACCGCCAGCATCCAGTCCACCACCACCGCCATGTCGGCGGGATCGGTTGCCGGCGCGGGCTTTCCGAGCACCGGGGCGATGTCGTGGTGGAGATGGGTGTGGTGGTCGAACACCAGCGCGCGGGCAGCGCCACGCCCATCGGGAAGGTGCCGAGTTCGCCGACCCGGGTGGGCAGCGCGCGCAGCGGGGTGCGGGCCACCACGCCGCCGAACCGCGCCACCAGCCGGCGGCCAGATGCGCGATCACGTCGTGCGCCCGCCAGCCCGCGGCGGCGCTGGCGGTGTACCACTCGGCGTCGGACAGGCCGGCGCAGTAGTCGAGCACCGCGGCCCGCTGCCGGGCGAAGGCGGCGACGCGATCCGCCGGCACGGGGTGCTCCTCAGCCGATCCGCCCGTCCGGGAACATCGTCCGCACGAAGCGGGTGATGTCGGCGCGGGCGCGTTCGGCGGTGGTCGGGTCCAGGGAGCCGACCGCCATCACGTAGCGCCGGTCGGCGCCGATGATGCCGGTGGAGACGTGCAGCTGTCGGCCCGGGTTCCAGCAGCAGAACCAGCCCTGCTTGACGGCCACCTGCTCGCCGGGCAGCCCGTCGGGGATGCCGAACCGCTGCGGGTAGCCGTCGGCGCCGGTCGGGGTGAACGCGGCGATGTCGCCCAGGATGATGTCGGCCTTGTCCCGGGGCAGCCCGCCCGCGCCGGACAGCAGCATGTCGTAGTAGCGCACCAGGTCGGTCATCGGCGCCTGGGTGACGTCCCAGTGGCTGTTGTAAGGGGCGACGACGCCGCCGAGCCCGTAGCGGGCCTTGATCCGCGCGATCACCGCGTTGCCGCCGCTGCGGTCCCAGAACATCTGTGCCGCACCGTCATCCGATGAACGCAGCATCGCGTCGAGCGCCTTACGGTCGGCCGCCGACAGCTCGATCTCGCCGCGGGACTCCCGGTACAGCAGGTCGTCGGCGATGAAGAGCTTGACCACCGAGGCGGTCGGGTAGGCGCGGCCGTTGCCGTTGGTGAGCAACTGGCCGGTGCTGCGGTCCAGCAGGGCCACCGCGATCTCCGCGCCGGAGGCGGCGGCCTCGGTGGTGGCCTCCTTGATCCGGGCGTCGAGGCCGGCGAACGAGGCCGGGGGAGCGGCCGGTGGCTCCGGTGCGGGGGGCGCCAGGGGGGCCGGGGCGGCCGCGGTGACCGCGGGGTCGTCGTGCGGCGGGGCGCCCCGACCGTGGGCCGCGCACCCGCCGACCAGCAGGGCCACCGCCAGTCCCGTCGCCGCCGCTGTGGGCTGCAGCCGCCGCATCGGTTTCTTCCTCCGGGATGAGCTCGACACCGGGGCGCGCACCGCGCCCATCGCTCACCTCAGCCTAGTTCGATGCGGCCCGCGCGGCGGAGCGGGTGCTAGGGATGCAGGTTCCACTGGCCGACGTCACCGGCCAGCACGTCGTTGACGTCCACCCGCACCCCGCCGACCAGCGGGCCGGGATTGGCGGCGGTGTCGATGACCCGCTGGTAGAGCACCGCCGCGGGGTGGATCTTGCCGCCGGACCAGGACCGGGTCTGCCAGGCCCACACCTTGCCCGGGGTGCTGGAGCGGCCGATCACCCCGTCCTCGATCGCCCACTGCACCACCTTGATGCCGCCGTAGACCCCGGTGCGCTGCACGCCGATCACCGAGTTGATGGCCCGCAACCACGGCAGGGCGAGGCTGGTCCAGGCCTGACGGTCGATGTCCTCGTCGATGGAGAAGTAGATCGGGGCGCTGCGACCGCCGCCGGCGGCGGTGTGCAGCTGCCAGGCGGTACGGGCGTCGGCGACCCCGCCGGCCGCACCGCGGGTGAAGTCCGACGGCACGCTGCCGCCGGGCTTGCCGTACTGGTAGTTGCTGACGATCACCAGCCCCGCCCGGGCCAGCGACTCGGCGTAGGGCCGGGTGATCGGCTTGGCCCCGAAGTTCGTCCCGGGCCGCGACAGCGAGACGTAGTTGATCACCCCGGCGTAGCCGGCCGCGCGGATGTGCTCGGCGGGGATCTGTCTGGCGGCGAAGTCGATGAGCTGACTGCCGGCGGCGAGCGCACGCGGCGTCCCGGGCCCCGCCGCGGCGGCCGCGCCGAGGCCGGCCAGCACCGAGGCGGCGCCTGCGACCCGCAGCGCGTCGCGGCGGGAGATGCCGTGCCGCCGCAGGCCGGACGTCTCCCGCGAGTTCTGCACGGGCCGGATGTTAACAACGTGACGAAAGTGAACAGCTGTGACGCGCCGTTGACAGTCCCGGCGGGCCGACCTAGCGTTTGACTACGAGCGTTGTCAACCAAGGGGGTCAGCTGCCGTGAGCGTGCCGATTCCGACCCGCCATCCCGACCGGCCGCGGCCGATCCCGGCCGGCGTCCGGGCCGTCGCGACCGCCCTGGGCATCGGCGACCCGGACCCGGCCGAGTGGCGGATCCTCGGCGAGCGACTGACCGTCGGCGACGAACCGATGGACCGAGTCGTCGAGTGGATGGCCGCCGAGGGCGCCGAACGTACCCGGCCGCTGTTCGAACAGGCGCTCCGGTACGGCATCGCGACCGTCCCCGACGCCCCGGCGCCGCTGCGCGAGTTCTTCGAAACCTATGAGCCGCAGCCGGACTGGGTCGACATGGCGCTGATCCGCAAGGGCCAGCGCGCGCTGCGCCGCGGCGGGGCCGACGGTATGTACATCGCCCGCGACGTCTCCCTGCTCGGCGGCTACCAGTTCTCCGGGTTCAACAAGACCCTGCTGCGCACCGGCGCGCTGGAGAAGGGTTCCAACAAGCGGTTCGCCGAGACCATGCAGTGGGCGATGGACGTCATCGCGCCCGGCGGGCTGGAACCGCTCGGCGTCGGCTACCGCTCCACCGTGCGGGTCCGGCTCATCCACTCGTTCGTGCGGCGGCACGTCTCGGCCATGCCGGACTGGCGCCCGGACGACTGGGGCCTGCCGGTCAACCAGACCGACATGGCCGCCACCCTGGTCGGCGCGCTGGTGGCCCCGGCCGTCGGCGCGATCGGCATGGGGGTGGTGCTGGCCCCGGGGGAGTACACCGCGGTGGCGCACCTGACCCGCTACGTCGGCTGGCTGATGGGGGTGGAGGAGCGCTGGCTGCCGCACAGTTTCCGGGACAGCATCCGGGTGCTGGCGCACACGCTGTCGGCCCTCGCCGAGCCCGACGAGTCCAGCCGGCAGCTGGCCGCCCCGATGGTCGACGACCCGCTGCGCTGGCACTACGACTCGCTGCCGGGGCTGCGCCGCCGGCTCGCGCGCGCCCAGCACCTGTCCATCACCAGCGCCTTTCTCGGCCCACGCACGGTGCGCGAGCTGGGCCTGCCGCGGTACGCGCTGCCGTGGTACCCGCTGCTGCGGCTGCCGCTGAACCTGGTGCGCAGCGCGGCCGCGCTCGCCCTGCCCGGCGGGCTGCGGCGGGCCGACGAGCGCGGGCAGCGCGAGCACCGCGAACTGCTGCGCACCATGATCGGCGACGCGGCGCAGGCCACCGTCGGCGAATCGGCCACCGTCGCCCACCAGGTCGCCTGACCCCCCTCCTGCGCGCCCAAACGCACCAAAGGGCGGAAAAGTGCGAGAAGAATCCGCCATTTCGTCGATCTCGGCGCGACGGGAACGGCGTACCGAAAGCGCTGCGGTAACCGCCCGCAAACCGTTGACAGCGGTTCGGCGACGTGCCAATGTTGACTACATACGTTGTCAGATGGACGACGGACACCACCGCGCAGACGAGGGGCGCCGCATGACCGTCACCGGGGAGCGAGCACAGATCCGGCTCGAGGACGTCGACTTCAACCGCCGCGACCACCCGGACAAACCGCTGCGCCCGATCCCGCCCGGCCGCGACTACTTCGCCGACCAGTGGCGCCACATGCGCGAGATGCTGTTCGGCGAGTGGATCGACATCGACAAGGAGGTCGAGCCCAACGACCTCACCCGCTGGCGCGACGACTACTTCTGGCAGGCCGACGAGCTCATGATCGGCGTCGTCGACATGTTCGAGCGGATCGGCGCCGAACGCGGCCGCGCGCTGTTCGAACAGGCCCTCACCCGCGGCATCGACACCCTCGACGACCCGCCGGCCGAGCTCGTCGACCTGTTCGACCACCTCGACAACCTCGCGGGCGAGTTCGACCTGGTCGCGGCCGAGCGCGGCCGGATGCTGGCCCTGTCGAGCACCGTCTGCGCCACCACGATCATCCGCGGCTGGGCCTTCTACGAGACCGCGATGACCGGCGACATCTCCGCGGCCACCGGTGCGACGGGCCGGTTCGCCGACGACGGCCCGCGCCGGTTCCTGGAGACCGCCCGGGTGTTCGCCCAGTTCGTCCGGCCCGAGATCTTCGACCGCTGGGCCGAGCCGTTCCAGGACGTGGTGCGGGTGCGGCTCATGCACGCGCTGGCCAGCCGCGGGCTGCGCCGCAAGTGGGGCGACGCGCTGTACCTGAAGTACGGCGAGCCCATCCCGGTCACCTCGCTGCTCGGCTTCGGCAGCGGCATGCTGCTCTCCCGGCTCGTCGACCACGCCTTCGGCCGCAAACTCACCGCTCAGCAGCTCGAGGACCTGGCCGAGTACTCCAACTACTCCGCCCGGCTGTGGGGTGCGCCGGCGCGGCTGCGCCCGGCCAACGGCCTCGAACTCATCAAATCGCTCAACTACGTGCTGGCCCGCGGCGGCAACCCGTCGCCGTGGCGCGCCGAGCTCGTCGACGCCATCGCCGGGCCGGACCACCTGCGCACGCTCACCGAGGCACTGCCCGGGCCGCTGCGGTGGTTCGTCGCCCGGCACGCCAACCAGATCACCGCTACCGTCGCGCTCGTCCCGGCCGGGGTGGTGTTCGGTTACCGCCAGATCGAGGCCATGGTCGCCGACTCGCTGTTCGACCGGCTCGGCTACGACTGGCAGCGCCGGGTCCGGCTGTTCACCGAGCTCACCCGCCTCAATGTGCGGCTGGCGATACTGGCCGACCGGCTGCCGATCAAGAACCCCATCCGCGAGCACCGCCGCCGCGTCGGGGCCGCCGGCCGGGAGCGGGTGGAGATGATGAACAAGGTCGCCGAGCTGCGTCGGATGCGGCTGGACTTCACCCACCACGACCGGTCCACCAAGGGCGACACCTTCACCGGCTGACCGATTCCGGCGTTCGCTTTGCCGGCCCGTGCCCGGCGCCGGTGAACCGCTCGGTATCCCGTTGCTGTGTTTGCTGATGCCGGTCCGTCGAGGTGGACACGTCCCGGCATCGTCCGTAGCCTGTCCCGGGGCAACCACCACCGGCGGGCCGAAGTCGGTCCTGGCAGCGAGGGAAGTGGTATTCGAGTGACCGGAGTGCGTCGGACACTTCGGCGCGCGGTGTGCGGTGTAGCGGCCGCGTGCCTGATGACGGCAATCGCACTGGGTGCGGCCGCTGCCGATCCGGCCGACGACGCGCTGGCCCGAGTGCAGGAACTGTCCAGACAGGCGTTGGCCGGCCGCGAGGCCGTCACCGCCGCCCAGCGCGAGCTCGACGCCAAGCACGCCGAGCAGGCCGCCGCCGAGGAACGCCACCGCGCCGACCTGGCCACCCTGGAGGCCGTCAACGACCAGCTCGCCCCGCACCAGGCCGCCGTCGACCGGCTGGCCGCCACCATCTACATGAGCGGACGCACCGGCGCGGGCGCGGCGGTGCTCACCGCGGCCTCGCCGCAGCAGCTCATCGACAAACTCGCCATCCAGCGCGTCGTCACCGACCGGATGGCCGACCAGCTGCGCGGGTACCGGGAGGCCAAGGCCCGTGCGACGGCCGCGGCCCGGGCCTCGGAGGCCTCGGCCGCCGCGGCGCGCGCCGCAGCCGAGCAGGCCGCCGCCCAGCAGGCCGAGCTGAACGCCAAGTGGCAGGAGCTGCTGCGCCAGATCGCCGCCGCCGAGGCCGAGTACGCCGCGCTCTCGCCGCAGCAGCAGGCGATGCTCGAGGGCGCCCCGCCGCCGGAGGCGCCACCCGCGCCGGACCCGGCGGTCGTCGCGCTGCCCGGTCCGCCGCCCGACGAGGCGCCGGCGCCGGTGCCGGTGCGCATCGACGTCGTGCCCGAGGCGCTGCCGGTCGGGGTGGCGGTCGAAACCGGGCTCAAGCCCAACACCATCCTGGTGGCCCGCGCCATCAGCGCCCGGTTCCCGGAGATCCGCCAGATCGGCGGGGTGCGCCCGGACTCCAAGCCGTGGCACCCCAACGGCCTGGCCATCGACGTGATGATCCCGAACCACAGCAGCCCCGAGGGCATCGCGCTGGGCGACGAGATCCGCGACTACGTGCTGGCCAACGCCGCCCGGTTCGGGGTGCAGGACGTCATCTGGCGGGGCACCTACTACACGCCGGCCGGCCCCGCCGGCTCCGGCTACGGGCACTTCGACCACGTGCACGTGACGACGCTGCCGAGCCGCTGACGCGCCGAGATCGACGAAATGGCGGGATCTTCTCGCACTTTTCCGCCCAAAGGTGCGTTTCGGCGCAACCGGGGGGCTAGGCGGCGGTGACGGCGCTGCCCGCTAGCGGGGCCGTGCACTGGTCGCAGGTCAGCAGCGGGCGGAACGCCCGCCCGCAGCGCAGGTGGGTCTGCTCCAGCGCCGGGCCCTCCGCGCCGTGGTAGGTGCTCTGCGCCCAGTCGATCGTGGTGGCCACCACCGGATAGAACGCCAGCCCCTTCGGGGTGAGGTGGTACTCCGACCAGTCGGACCGCTGCGGGTGTGCGGCGGTCTGCAGAATCCCGATGTCGCAGAACGCGCGCAGCCGCTCGGCGACCAGCGGTGCCGGGGCGGTGAGCCGGGACTGGAAGTCGCTGAACCGCCGGGTGCCGAGGAACGCCGCGCCCAGGATGGCCGCCGACCAGCGGTTGCCGAACACGGCCATGGTGTGCGGGAACAGGCCCGCATCCCCGCCGCGCAGCCGCCGCCGTGTGGTGGCCTGCGGCACCGAGCGGGGCCAGCCGCCGCTCGGCCCCCAGCGCGCCTCGATGTCGGCGACCTGCACCGGGGCCCGGCAGTGCGCACACACCAGCACCGGGGCGAAATCCGCGCCGCAGTCGGTGTGGCGCATCAGCGGCAGCGCATCGGCGTGGTCGACCCAGGTGCGCTCCCAGTGCCAGATCGACAACAGCACCGGCCACAGCCGCCGGCACTCGGGTGTGGGCAGGTACTGCGCGCGCAGCGGGTGCTCCTGGTAGACCTCCCGGCGCAGCAGCCCGTCGCGCACCAGCGAGCGCAGCCGCGCGGTGAGCACCGCGTTGGAGATCGGCAGCCGGGCGAAGTCACTGAACTTCGTTGCCCCCTGCAGGGATTCGCGCACCAGCAGCAGGGTCCACTCGTCGCCGAGCAGGCCCAGCATGCGCCCGATGGCGTTCGGGCCACCGGGCTCGAGCGCGAACGGGTCGGTCACCGACCGGGATGCCACTGACGCAGCTCGGCGCCGTCCACCCAGGTCGAATGCGTTCCGCTGCAGATCCGTTCGGGCAGCCGCAGTTTGCACACCGGACCGTCGGCGGGCCGGGCGGCGTCGAGCACCACGCAGTAGGAGGCGTCGTCGTTCATGTCCATGGTGAAGGTGACCAGGTAGCCGTCGTCCTCACCGGTGGAGCCGACCCGCGGCGCCATCGGCGTCTCGCTGAGGAACACCCCGTCGCCGAACGTCACCCGCTCCTGGGCGCCGGTCCGCAGGTCGTGCTTGACCAGCCCGTCGAACAGGAACTTCCCGGGCACGCCGCTGGCGGCGTAGATGTAGCGGTAGTCGCGGGCCTGCAGGTTCGGGTTGATCATCCCGAACTCGGTGAAGGTGTCGCTCAGCCGCTCCTCGCTGGCCTTGCCGGTGGTGAGGTTGAACCGCCAACGGTGCAGATGGGATTCGAACAGGTCCAGGCCCAGCCAGCGGAACGCCGCCTCCTCGATGGAGCGGGCGCCGTGCACCGACGGCGACGGGTTGGCCTGGAAGAACCCGTCGAGCACGATCTCGTCGCCGTCCTCGTAGGCGTTGGTGAAGTGCAGCACGTAGGTCGGGTCGGTCTCGAACCACATCACCTTCGAGCGGTCGCCGTGCCGCGGCACCACCGCCCAGCGCGACGGCAGCTCGGGGAAGAACCGGGGCAGGTGCAGGTCGTGCTTGAGCAGCTCCGGATCCCAGAACAGCGGCAGGTCGTTGAAGATGACGTAGTTATCGGTGAACGCCATGTCGTGCGGCATGCGCGGGCCGGGCAGCTCGACGTCGTCGAGGTGCAGCAGGTTGCCGTCCTTGTCGACGGTGCCCCACTTCAGGAACGGGGACTCCTTGCTGTAGCTGAAGAACAGCAGCTCACCGGTCACCGGGTCGACCTTGGGATGCGCCGACACCCCCCAGGCCGGGATACGGCCGCCGAAGGTCTCCTTGCCCAGCGTCTCGGCGGTGTAGGGGTCCACCCGGTACAGGTCGCCGCACAGGTAGAAGCTGGTCAGCGCCACGCCGCGGTGCACGACGACGTCGGTGCTCGAGGCGTCCTTCATCCGGCCGCGCGCGCCCCAGCCGTCGGTGCGCTCGGCGTCCGAGGGGTTCTCGATGAACCCCGCCCACAGCGACCGGCCCGCCTCCTGCTCGGCGAGGAACCCGTCGGTGCGGACGAACTTGTTGTGGTAGTTGGCTTTTCCGTCGCGGAACTCGATGCAGTGCAGCATCCCGTCGCCGTCGAACGGGTGGTAGTGCTTGATCGCCGGGTGCAGCGGGTTCTCGGTCTGGCGCAGATACACCCCGTCGAGGTCGTCGGGCACCTTGCCCTCCACCACCTCGAGGTCGAGCGCGCGCCACTCGTTGCGCTGCGGCCGCCACGGACCGGTGCGGTAGGGATGGTCGTCGTCGGCCGGCAGGGTCGAGCTGAAGGTCGCGAGCAGTTCGACGTCCACGGTGCCTCCCGGAGGGTGTTGGAACACGTGCTCCGCAAGCTACTGTTGACAGAGTCACTCTGTCAATTGAACGATGTGGGGGTGACCGAAGGTGTGTGGATCGTCGGGGCGTACCAGAGCGACTTCGCGCGCAACCTGACCAAGGAGGGCCGCGGGTTCGCCGACCTGACCGCCGAGGTGGTGGCGGCGACGCTGGAATCGGCCGGGGTCGACCCGGCCGACGTGGGGGTGATCCACGTCGGCAACGCCTTCGGCGAGCTGTTCACCGGCCAGGGCCACCTCGGTGCGATGCCGGCGACGGTGGAACCGGCGCTGTGGGGCGTGCCGTCGGCGCGGCACGAGGCGGCCTGCGCGTCCGGCAGCGTGGCCACCCGGGCGGCGATCGCCGACCTGCGGGCCGGATTCGCCGACGTCGCGCTGGTGCTCGGCCTCGAACTGGAGAAGACGGTGCCCGGCCCGGTCGGTGCCGGCCACATGCTGGCCGCGGCCTGGGTGGGGCACGAGGGCGAGGGCGCGACGAACATCTGGGCCTCGGTGTTCTCGCAGGTCGCCGACGAGTACGACCGCCGCTGGGGTCTCGACCACGCCCATCTCGACGCGATCGCGGCGAACAACTACGCCAACGCCAAACGCAACCCGAACGCCCAGAGCCGGGCCTGGACCATCCCCGACCCGGCCGATGCCGCGGCCAACCCCGTGGTGGAGGGCCGGCTGCGGCGCACCGACTGCAGCCAGCTCACCGACGGCGGGGCGGGCCTGGTCCTGGTCACCGACCGCTACCTGCGTGAGCATCCGGGCCTGCGGCCGCTGGCCCGCATCGAGGGCTTCGGGCAGCGCACCGTCGGGCTCGGGCTGGCCCAGAAGCTCGGCCGCGACCCCGACTCGCCGTACGTCATGCCGCACGTGCGCGCGGCCGTGCAGCAGGCCTTCGACCGGGCCCGGGTCACCCTCGACGACCTCGACGGGTTCGAGGTGCACGACTGCTTCACCCCGAGCGAGTACCTGGCCATCGACCATCTCGGGCTGACCGAGCCGGGCCGCTCCTGGCAGGCCGTGGCGGACGGCACCATCGCGATCGGCGGCCGGTTCCCGATCAACCCCAGCGGCGGGCTGATCGGCGGCGGCCACCCGGTCGGGGCGACCGGCGTGCGGATGCTCGTCGACGCGGCCAAGCAGGTCAGCGGCACCGCCGGCGAGTACCAGGTGCCCGGGGCGCGGCGGTTCGGCACGCTCAACATCGGCGGCAGCACCGCCACCACGTTCTGCTACGTGGTCGCCGCGGCGCAGCCCTGATCACCCGGTAGGGCGCAGTTCCGCCGAGATCCGGGCGGCCGCCTCGCGGATCAGCCCGGTGACCGAGGTCACCAGACCGTCCGGTGATCCGGTGCGCGAGTAACTGCGCAGGACGATGCGGCGGGTCCCCAGCCCGGGGACGTCGATGATGTCCAGGCCCTCGGCGGGCTGGCCGTGCAGCGCCAGCATCGGCAGCACCGCGATGCCCTCACCGGCGGCGGCCAACGCCAGGGTGGTCTGGACCGCCTGGCAGCGGTGCACCGTCGGGTGTCCGGTGCCGGACATCCGGTTGAGCCGGTCGATCGCCTGGGCCGCGGCCGCCTCGGTATCGGCGCCGAGCCAGGGCAGGCCGACCCGGCGCAGGTCCAGCACGTCCGAGAGCAGGGTGCCGGCCGGCCCGACGAGCTTCCACGGCTCGTCGAGCAGCGGTACCTCGGTCATCCGTTTGGGCAGCGCCTTCTGCGGCTCGCCGGTGTCGAACTCGACGATCGCGATGTCGACCTCGCCCGCGGTCAGCGCGCGCAGCAGCGGTTCGCGTTCGCCCTCGATCACCTCGAAATGCACACCGGGCAGCGCCTCGCGCCAGCGGCGCAGATTGGGCGCGATCGCCACCGAGATGAAGCTCTGGAAGCTCCCGATCCGGATCACGCCGCGCAGCTCGGTCTCGCCGCTGGCGATCTGCGCGGTGACATCGGCCAGGGTGCGCTCGATCTGCTGGGCCGCCTCGGCGAGCAGCAGGCCTGCCGGGGTGAGCGTGGAGCCCTGCGGTTTTCGGTTCAGCAGGCGGGCTCCGGTTTCCCGCTCGAGCCGGGCGATCTGCTGGGAGACCGCCGACGGTGTCATGTGCAACTCGTCGGCCGCGGCGTTGACTCCGCCACAGCGCGCGACCGCCAGGAGGTAGGTCAGCCTGCGCGGATCGACAACCATTCGTAAATACTAAACACCAGGTACATATTTATTCAATTGTCATTAATCCAGTCGACTCGTAGCCTGGGGGCGTTACGAGATAGCTGATTTGGAGGTAGAAGGTGATCCCGGCAACACTCGGATGGATCGGGATCTGCGGGACATTCGTTGCATACGTGATGGTTTCGCGCGGACAGATGCGCGCTGACTCACTTCGGTACGGCATGTTGAATGCCGTCGGCGGATTGCTGGCCGGCATCTCGGCCGCGCTGTACGGGGCGTGGCCGAGCGCGGCATCAAGTTTTCTCTGGGATGCGGTCGGGGCTGCCACGGTGGCCCGGGCGGCCTGGCGCCGGCGCGGTGTGATCGGTGGGCCCGTCCGCCCGGAGGGTGTCGAGCCCGTCTCGTTGCGGACCGCCGCATAGCCCTGCGGTCGACCGCCCCGAACGCTGCGAACTCTCCGGAAACGCCTGCGCGCGACCCCCTCCCCGTGACAACCTTGGTTGTCATCACCGCTGGGTAGAGAGGGAGTCCGACGGAAGTGTTGCTCGCCGAACGGGACCGGGTGTGGCGGTACGGGATCGCCACCGCCGCACTGGCCGCCGCCATCGCCGGCTCGCCCGCAGCCGGGATCGGCTGGGCCGAACCGGATTCGGAGCCGGCCGCCGAGGCGGCCGAGGCCACCTCCGCCGACGGCGTCGACAACGCCGTCGGCGCCGCCGAGCGCCCGCACCGCGGCCGGTTCGGCGCCGGACCGGGGCGGGGCCGCATCGACCGGCCCTGGGTGGTCCGGTTCGGCGCCACCACGCCGGTCGACCGCGCCGACGACCTCGACGACGAGACCGACCCGGACGACCTCGCCACGCCGGCGGAGGAGCCCGTCGTCCCGGCGCCGGGGAGCGACGGCCCGGCCGGTGTCCCCGACGAGCCGGAGTCCGGCGTCGCACCCGCCGAGGGCGGCCTCCCGGCCGGCCGGGCCGCGCTGCCGCGGACCGCCCCCGAGGCGCTGCCGCGACTCGACGCCCCGCTGATCGACGCCCACGTGATCGACGCCCCGGCGCCCACGGCGTCGGCGGCGACCGCGCTGCGCAGCGCGCGGACGGTGGCCGCCGCCGCGGTGCGCGCCGAGGTGGTCGAGGCCCACGTCGTCCCGTTCGAGCCCACCGCCGAACCCGCCGCACCGCAGCCGCCGCAGCCGCTGTCGCCGATCGCACAGGTCCTCGAGCTGCCGGGTCGGCTGGTCAACGCGGTGCTCGAGGCGTTGGGGCTGACCATCTCGGCCCACGGCCCCACCTCGCCGATCAACCTGGCCCCGATCAACGACCTGTTGTTCGGGCTGTTCCGGGAGTGGGAGCGGTTGTTCGGTCTGTGGGAGACCCCGCCGCCGCTGCCGGCGGTGCCCACCATGACCTACGACGGGCCCACCGACCGGCCGACCCCGACGGTCGCCCAGCTGCTCAACGCCGCCACCGCCGCCTACGTGCTCGGCGGCACCCCGGGCGGGCTGGTGCCGTTCACCGCCAACGGCTTCCAGATGGCGCGCACCAACCTGCTCACCGGCACCGTCGCCCGCGCCTGGGTGACCCCCGAGGGGCAGATCATCATCGCCTACCAGGGCACCACCGGCGGGTCGAACCTGCTGTTCAACCCGCTCATCGTGATTCCGCAGATCATCGCCGACCTGCAGGTGCTCTTCACCGGCACCACACCCGCGGCGTTCTACGACGCGCTCGACTTCGCCGAACAGGTCCGCGCCGAGGCACACCGGCAGGGCTACACCGACGACGACATCTTCGTCACCGGGCACTCGCTGGGGGCCTGGCAGGCCCAGTTCGTCGCCCAGCAGGCCGGGCTGGCCGGCATCGGGTTCGAGGCTCCGGGGATGAACACCGTCGTGCCCGGCAACGGCTCCGACGCGATGTTCGTCAACGTCGGCAGCTACGGCAGCGTGGTGCCGCTGATGTCCACCGATCTGCCCGGCCTGCAGCCGTTCCTGCCGCCCTACGAACCGGCGGGTGGGACCAAGCCGCACTACGGGCCGATCGTGATGATCGGGGACCCGGCCGCCTCGACGCCGATCTACAACGCCTCCCGGCTGTGGGGGCAGGGCCTGATCGGCAGCCTGATCTTCCTGATCGACTTCGCCGGCAACTTCTTCCAGTACCACCTGCCGGGGGTCCAGGCGCACGCCCTCGACGTCACGCCCGATCCCGGGGTGGTGCCGTTCCTGGGCCGGCCCTACGGCCCGGTGCACGAGGGCTGGGGGGAGCTGACCATCCCGCAACTGCTCAAGGCCGCCTCCGACGAGGGCCGGCTCTTCCAGCCCTGACCCCACCCCCGCGCGAGGCGGGGGCGGGGACCGGGCTCAGACCAGCCAGTCGTTGGGGGTGAACAGCTCGCAGTGCACGCGCTCGGCGGGCACCCCGCGCCCGAGCAGCGCGCCGCGCACCGCCTGCACGAAACCCGTTCCGCCGCACAGGTACACCTCGGCGCCGGCGGGCAGGTCGACGTCGTCGAGGTCCAGCAGCCCGGCCCGCGCCCCGGCGGCGCCGGTGGGGTCCTCGTACCAGAGGTCCAGGGTGGCGTTGGGCAGCCGCTCCAACAGGGCGCGCTGGCGGTCCCGCAGCGGGTGGGACCGCACGTCGCGGTCGGCGTGCAGCGCCCGCACCGGCGTGGCGGGGGCGGTCTCGGCCAGGTGGGCCAGGATGCCCAGCATCGGGGTGACGCCGATGCCGGCCGACACGAGCACCAGCGGGGCGCCCGCGGTCGGCGTGGGCAGGTCGCCGAACGGGGCGGTGACGTCCACCAGGTCACCGACCCGCACGTGCTCGGCGATCCAGTTCGACACTTCGCCGGCCGGCCGGACCGCGAACGAGAGCTCCGCGCTGCCCGGCGCGCCGACCAGGCTGTACTGGCGCAGCTGACGCGCCCCGTCCGGCAGCGTCACACCCACCGAGATGTACTGTCCGGGCCGGAAGTTCGAGAAGTCCGCGCCGAGCGGGTGCACCGTGAGCAGCACCGCGCCGGACGGATCGTCGACCCGTTCGGTCACCCGGGCGCGGCGGAACACGTCCCCGGCGGCCAGCCCGGCCTCGTCGTAGAGCGAACGCTCCAGGTCGATCAGGACGTCGGCCATGATCCAGTACACCCGGTCCCAGGCCTCGGCGACCTCGGGGGTCACCGTGTCCGGGCCGAGCACCGCCGCGATCGCGGCGAACAGGTGCTCGTACACGATCCGGTACTGGTCGGCGGTCACCCCCAGCGAGACGTGCTTGTGCGCGATCCGCGACAGCATCTCGGCCGGGTGCGGCAGCGCCGGGTCGACGAGGTGGGTGGCGAACGTCGCGATCGAGGCCGCCAGTGCCCGCTGCTGCGCCCCCTGGGCCTGGTTGCCGCGGTTGAACAGGTTGCGGATCAGCTCCGGGTGGGCGGCGAACATCCGCCGGTAGAACTCCCGGGTGATGTCCTCGATCCGTTCACCGATCAACGGCAGTGTGGCGCGGACGATCTCGGCGTGCCGTGGGGCGAGCTCGGCGCGGGTGACCCCGCTCGGTGCGGTGACGGTCATTCCTCATTCCTTTCCGGGGTGGACAGCACCTGTAGTGCAGGGATCAGGGGCAACGGCCGGCTCACCAGGTCGGCGACGGTGAACCGGTCGAGTTCGCGGTAGAACGCCTCCTTGGCGTCGGCCAGCGCGCGCCGCAGCCGGCACCCCGCCGACACCAGCGGGCACGGGTTCGGGCCACCGCAGTCGATGACCTCCCGGTCGTCCTCGAGGCGGCGGATCAGCCAGCCGATCCGGGCCTGCCGCCCGGCCTCGGTCAGCGCCAGGCCACCGACCCGGCCGCGGCGGGCCCGCACCATGCCGAGATCGACGAGCCGGGAGACCGCCTTGGCGACGTGGTGCTCCGAGGCGTTGGCGCCGGAGGCGATCGTGCGGGTGGTCACCCGCTGCTCGGCGGACTCGCCGGAGGCGAGCAGCATCATGGTGCGCAACCCGAGGTCGGTGAACCGGGTCAGTTGCATGCGACCGACCGTAGTTAATTCGGTATTTCGGATGCGAGTTTTTCGGGTGTGCGGTTAAACACGCGGTGACGTGCGGTTTTTTCACCTGCGCAGAGAACGCGGATGGGCAGGTGACGAAGCGTCACCTGCCCATCCGGTGTGGGAGGAGGGAAACGTGGCCTATGTGCCGAGCCAGACCTCGACCGCGGGCTGATAGACACCGCCGCCGATGCGTCCGCGGCCGGTGTCGGAGATCATCCCGAGCAGCACCAGCGGACCGACGCCCGCCGCGGCGATGGTCCGGGTCGACAACCCGGTGCGCAGCCGACCGTCGAGCAGCTCCAGCGGCAGCAGCCGCGCCGGTCGCTCCAGCGCGTCGCCGGGGAGATACCCGTCCAGTCCGGCGGCCACGGCGGGCGCGCCGGCCAGCGACTGCCCGCCGAGGCCGAGCACGTCGACGACCGCCGAGTCGCCGATGGCGCCGACCGCGCCGTGCCCGGCATGGGCGGGTTCGACCGGCCCACGCGGGGCGTCGGCGGGCGCGGTGTGCCAGACGCCGGGTCGCTCGGCGAGCTGGAACCCGAAGCGCACCCCGTTGCCGCCGGCGCGGGTGACGATCCGCGATCCGCTCACCCCCTCGGCCGCGCCGAGGATCAACGCCGCCGCGCCCATCCACAGATTGAGCGCGAACGCCGGGCAGTCGGCCAGGAAATCCGCGATCTCCGAAGGGGTTCCGGAATCGACCAGACGCTCGGCGAACAGCGCCGAGCCGGCCACCGTACGGCTGTGGCCGTCGTCGCCGCGGACCAGCGACTCGGCCAGCACGTCCAGCAGCGCGACACCGTCGCCGCAGCGGCCGGCCAGCCAGTCGGCGTAGGGGCCGTTGAGCCAGCGGTGGAACGCCGGGATCTCGGGGTCGAGGACGCCGAGCCGCAGGCAGTGCCGCATGCCCTCGTTGAGGGCGGCGTACTTGACCCGGCCCGTGGCCGGGTCGGCGACGACGTGCAGCGCCATCGAGGGTGAGATCACCCCGGCCAACGGCACCACCATGTCGTGGTCCTGCGCGGGCCGGAAGCGCACCGCACCGGAGGCCAGCAGGTCGAAGGCGGTGGCCGGGGCGGTCGCCCAGCCCTCGTAGACGCAGGCCAGGGCCATCGAGTTGCGCACCGGCACCGGCACCTGCGCCCAGGAGTCGAACGCCGGGCCGGCGTGCAGCAGCACCCGGTCGGTGCCGATCAGTTCCCGGGCGGCGGTGATGCCGGCCCAGGTCGGGGTGACGGCGAGCATCCGCTCGCCGGCGGTGGCGTCGGCGGTGTCGAGGACCGGGGTGGTCATGCCTGTACCCAGGTCTCCGACAGTGCCAGCGCCGCCGACTGGGCCCGGCCACCGAAGAAGTCGCGCTCCACGGTGCTGCCCGGCAGCGGTTCGCCGTTGACGGTGACCGATGCGCTGGTCGCGGGCAGGAAGACACTGAGCATCTCGTGCCGGCCGGTCCCGGACTGCGGAGCCGGCTGGTGCACCGCGAACGGGGCCTGCAACCGCTCCCAGCGCAGCGCGATCTCGGTACCGCTGGCGGCGTGCGCGCCGGCCTCCACCCAGGCTTCGGCGGTGACCTCCTTGCGGAGCGTCGCGCCGGTGTGCAGGGCCAGCCCGGCCAGGGCCTTGGTGGGCCGGAACAGCACGAACTTCGAGGCGAATTCGTCGATGAGGAAGCGGGCCAGCGGCTCGTTGTCGGTGAGCGCGACGGCCCGGGCGGTGGCGTCGTCGTAGGGATCGGTCACCACCAGGATGAGGTGGCCGGTGCCGAAGTCGGAGGCGGTGATCCGGAAGAACAGCGACAGCGAGCTCCAGTCGCCGGCCGGATCGGTCTTGAGGTAGATGAACGGGTTGTCACCGGTCCAGTCGACCTTGCCGGGCAGCACGGCGTCCGTCATGGTGAAGTCCTTTCGTACCAGGTGGGTTCGATTCACAGGCCGTGTTCGGCGCGCAGCTGCAGGAAGTCGGTGGTGGGTTCCCACCCGAGCAGTTCGCGGGCCTGCCGGTTGGCGAACACCGAGGCACGCGGGTTGCGCTTGAACAGCAGCGGGTTGGTGATCTCCGGCAGGGCGCCGATGCGTTCGCGGTACCAGTCCAGCGTCGGCTCCGGCCGGGAGGTGTCGTCGGCGGACAGGAAGAACACCCCGTACTTGAGCCCCTCGACCTCCAGCGCCCGGCGGAACCCGGTGGCCACGTCGCGCGCGTGCACGTAGTAGTACAGCCAGTGGGTGTTCGGGTCGTCGATGAACGCGGTGTACTCGTGCAGGGTCTCCGGCAGCACCACGGCCATCGGCCGCAGGCAGATCACGTCCATGCCGGTCCCGGTGGCCATGGCGCGGCCCATCGTCTCCATGATCTGCTTGCTGACGCTGTATGCCTGCACCGGGCGCAGTTCGTGGCGCTCGTCGACCTGAAGCGCCTGCGGCGTCCACTCCGGCCGCATCTCCGACAACCCGCAGGCCGAGATGCTGGAACACAGCACGACCTTCTTCACGTCGTTCTCGGCCGCGGCCTGCAGCACGTGCCAGCTGCCGAGCGTGTTGACCCGGATGTACTCCTCGGGTGCGGCCTTCCAGTCGAAGTCGATCGCGGCGAGGTGCACCACGGCGTCGGCGCCCTTGGTCACCCGGCGCACCGATTCGAGATCCATGACGTCGGCGTGTGCGTACTCGACGTCGGCGTCCGACTTCACCAGGTCGGCGTTGGTGACGTCGAAGGCCCGGGCCAGTTCGTCGACGACGTAGCGGCCGACCCGGCCGGACCCGCCGGTGACGACAACCTTGGACACAGCAGACACGACTCTTTCCTTTCGGGGGTTTTCGGGGATCAGATATCCAGAACCAGGCGTGCGGACTTCGCACGCGAGACGCAGATCATCATGGTCTCGTTGGCCGCCCGCTCCTCCTCGGTGAGCACCGCGTCGCGGTGGTCGGGCACGCCCTCGAGCACCGTGGTCTCGCAGGTGCCGCACACCCCCTCGCCGCACGAGGACGGCACCGAGATGCCGTGGGAGCGCAGCGCGGCGAGCACCGAGCAGCCCGGTTCGACGGTGCAGGTGGTGCCGCTGCGCGCGGCCACCACCTCGAACGCGGTGTCGCCGTCGGTGTCGACCGGTGCGGCGCTGAATCGCTCGAAGTGCAGGCCCCACGCGGCATCCGGGGTGTGCCGGCGCTCGAGTTCGTCGAGCAGCGCGGTCGGCCCGCAGGCGTACAGTTCGGTGCCGGGTTCCAGACCGGCGATGAGCGCGTCGAGGTCGAACCGGCCGTGCTCGGCGTCCACCCAGACGGTGGTCGGGCCGAGGGCCGACAGGTCGTCGGCAAAGGCGAGCCGATCCCGTTCGCGCACCAGGTAATAGGCTCGCCAGGCCCGGCCGGCGGCGCTGGCGGCGCGGGCCATGGCGAGGATCGGGGTGATGCCGATGCCGCCGGCGACGAAGACGTACCGGTCGGCATCGGCGAGCGGGAAGTGGTTGCGCGGGACGCTGATCCGCAGCTCGGAGCCGGGGCGCAGGGTGCGGTGGATGTGCACCGAACCGCCCCGGCCGGCCGGGTCGGCGAGCACGGCGATCCGGTACGTCGTGCGGTCGTGCGGGTCCCCGCACAGCGAGTAGTGCCGGATCAGTTCCTGCCCGTCGGGCCCGGCCAGCCGGACCTCGATGTGCGCGCCGGGATCCCACGGCGGCAGCAGGCCGCCGTCCGGAGCCGACAGGTCGAGCGCGACGATGTCACGTGCGGGCTCGTGCCGCGTCGTGACGACGACGGTCAGCAGGTCGTGCTGGCCGGGCGTCACCGGCGGCACATCGACGGCGGTGGTCATGCGCGCGCGTCCGCTTCCCGGTACTTGGTGAACAGCCACTGGTTGAGCCGGACGAGCACCTCTTCGGGCGGGGCGTAGCGGCCACGCGGTGCGAAGCGCGAGTGCATGCCCCGCTGGGCGCCCAGCCAGGCGTACTCGTCCTCGCGCATCACCAGGGCGAGGTCCTCGACCTCCTGTTTCCACTGTTCGTGGAAGCCGGGCAGCGCCATGGTGGACTCGGGGTACATCCAGGTGGCGGCGAACTTGCAGCTGGTCGGGCCGCTGGGCAGCCAGTGGAAGTACTTGACCTTGTCCGGCATCGCGATGATGAGCAGGTTCGGTGCGATGGTGACGTAGGACAGCAGGGCCCGCTGCTCGGTGGTCAGGTTCGGCAGGTAGGGCTGCAGCACGTGGCCGGTGCGGGTGGGGGAGGAGCCCTCCTCGACGCTGAGCAGCTCGTAGCCGACGATGCCTTTCTCGACGTCGTTGAAGGTGGCGTGGAAGTTGATCTGCTCGGCAGAGGTCGGGTACATCGTGCACCACGACTGCGAGTGCAGGTACAGGCAGTGGTAGCACTCGTCGCCGAGGATCTTCCAGTTGAAGTCGTAGTCGACGAACTTCTGCGGTTCGGCCGAGTGCAGGTTGGCGATGTCCCAGTTGCGCAGGTACTCCGACAGTTCGCCGAGCCGGTCGGCCAGCGGCGGGATGCCGTCGTCGAAGGTGACGAAGACGAAGCCCTCCCAGATCTCCGAGCGCACCTCGGGCAACTTGACCTTGGACTTGTCGAAGCTCGGCGAGTCGTTGAGCAGCGGCGCGGACTGCAGCTGACCGTCCAGGCCGTACACCCAGGCGTGGTACGGGCACTGGAACCGTCGGCAGCTGCCCTTCTCGCCGTCCACCAGCGGCATGGCACGGTGCTGGCAGACATTGGCCAGCACGCGAATCGTGTTGTCGCGCCCGCGAACCGCGATGAGCGGATCGTTGCCGACGGTGACGGTGAAGTAGTCACCGGGGTTGGGGATGTCGTTGGCGCGGCCGATGCAGAACCACTCGTGGCCCCACACCGCGTCGAGCTCGAAGCGGTAGAACTCCTCGGAGGTGAAGGTCTCCGGCGGCAGCGAGATGGCGGTGTCGATGCCACCGGCGCTGGCTTCGAGTTCCTGAATCGGAATGGGTGACTTCATGTTCGGGACTCCTCTGTGGGTGGGGCTGCCGGTCAGGAGAGCGCGGTGACGATGGCGCGGGTCCAGGGGCCGAGGTCGCGCGGGAGCTGCGCGGAGATCAGGTTGCCGTCCACCACGAGCGGCTCGTCGAGCCACTGGGCGCCGGCGTTGACCAGGTCGTCGCGGATGGCCGAGACACCGGTCATGCGACGGCCGCGGATGATGCCCGCCGAGACGGCGACCCAGCCGCCGTGACAGACGAAGGCGACCGGCTTGCCGGCGGCGTCGACGGTGCGGACCAGGTCCAACACGGCGGGCGAGCGGCGCAGCAGGTCCGGGGCGAACCCGCCGGGCACCACCACGGCGTCGACGGTCGCGGCGTCGATGTCGGCGACATCGGCGTCGACGGGGTAGGGGCCGTAGCCGGACTTTCCGCGGACCGGGCCGGTGCCCAGGCCGGCGACGACCACGTCGTAGCCCTCGTCGCGCAGCCGGATCACGGGGTAGATGAGCTCGGACTCCTCGAAGTAGTCCGCGGCCAGGACGATGACACGTGTTGCCATGACGGTGCTCCAGGGGGGATGGGTTCTTCAAGAACGAACGAAAGTGTTCTGTAACACAGAACACTTGTCAACCCTGGAGCCCCGACAGGGACGCCGAAATGCACCTTTGGGCGTGAAAACGCCCGG
>Ga0207747_1000081_pt1 | contig 104723 bp, 112 predicted proteins | sample HigsolmetaGSP11D_FD_184839 | JGI IMG/M metagenome (GOLD analysis project Ga0207747, IMG submission 184839) | High solid enriched microbial communities from the Joint BioEnergy Institute, USA - SP1-1-D (SPAdes) | ecosystem: Engineered > Bioreactor > SSF (Solid state fermentation) > Aerobic >... | reverse complement strand
TGCGGGTCTCCTCCGGTGAACCGGCCAGCCGCGGAACCAGGAAGTGCCACACGGCTTTCAGCCACGACCACAGCGTCGCCAGGGCGGCGGCCGCCGGTGCCGGGGCTTTCGCTGCGCTCACAGGCGGTCTCTCGTTCGCTGCGCTCACAGGCGATCTTTCGTTCGCTGCGCTCACAGGCGATCTTTCGTTCGCTGCGCTCACAGGGCCGCCTTGATCGCGGCGTGCAGCGCCCGCAGCGACGACCGGTCGGCTTTCACCTCCAGCACCCGCAACCCGTCCTGCGGCTCGTCGAGCGCGTCGGCGAGCTCGCCGACCTCGATCTGGCGGCTCTCCACGTGGTAGGCCCGGCACAGCGCGCCCACGTCGACGTCGTGCGGCGTGCCGAACACCCGCGACGACACGTCGGAGAACCGCGGATCGCCCTGCTCGAGCAGCTCGAAGATGCCGCCGCCGTTGTCGTTGCTCACCACGATGGTCAGCCGGCGCGGGCACGGTTCGGTCGGCCCGATGAGCAACCCGGACGCGTCGTGCACGAACGTCAGGTCACCGATCAGGGCGACGGTGCGGCCGTCGCCGGCCCGCTCGTGCGCCAGCGCGGCGCCGATCGCCGTCGACACCGTCCCGTCGATCCCGGCCACCCCGCGGTTGGAGCGCACCGCGATCCCGTGGGTGTCCAGGCCGACCAGCGCGGCGTCGCGCACCGGGTTGGACGCCCCCAGCACCAGCTGGTCCCCCGGACGCAGCGCGTCGGCCACCGCGGCCGCCACGTGCAGGCCGGTGGTCAGCGGATGGGCCGCGAGCTGGCTGCGCACCGCGTCCATCGCGTGCCAGTTGGCCTCCGCGCAGCGGCGCAGCCAGGCCGGGTTGGGCTCGCCGCGGGTGACCGCCCGGGTGCCGGTGGCCTGCGAGTTGCCCGACACGTCCGGCCAGCGCGGGCCGGTGGTCAGCGCGTAGACCGGCACCGACGGGTCGGCCAGCAGCGCCGAGACCGGGCGGTGCAGCGTCGGGCGGCCCAGCATGATCACCTGCTGCGGCCGCAGCAACGGCAGCGCCAGCGGGTGCAGCGGGTTGTCGGCCGGCGGCGCGGTGGGCTCGGCCACCGTGGGCAGCCCGGCCAGGTTCGGGTGCACCCCGGCGCCGTGCCCGGCGATCACCACGGTGTCCGGGGTGAGGTCGATCTCCAGCGGCTGGTCGAAGCTGACCGGCGGGGTGTAGGTCCAGGGCCGGCCGTCCGGGCGGCCCGGCGGGGTCTCGGCCGGGTCGTCGTGCGGGTCGGGCACCAGCGGTTCGCGCAGCGGGATGTCGAACTGCACCGGGCCGGCGTTGGCGGTACGCGCCCCGGTCGCGGCGACGAGCACGCGGCACACCGCCGAGCGCCACTGCGCGTTGAGCTTGTCCAGCTCGCCCGGCGCGGCACGGGTGATGTCCGGGGCCAGGCCGAGGCTGATCGTGGCGCGCACCTGGGTACCGAAGTAGCCGAGCTGCTCGAAGGTCTGGTTGGCGCCGGTGCCGAGCAGTTCGTAGGGCCGGTTGGCCGACAGCACGATCAGCGGCACCCGCGCGTAGTTGGCCTCCACCACGGCCGGACCCAGGTTCGCCACCGCGGTGCCGGACGTCATCGCCACACACACCGGGGCGCCGCTGCCGACGGCCAGCCCCACCGCCAGGAACCCGGCGGTGCGCTCGTCGATGCGCACGTGCAGCCGCAGCCGGCCGGCGCGGTCGGCGTCGTGCAGGGCGAACGCCAGCGGGGCGTTGCGCGAACCCGGGCACAGCACGACATCGCGGACGCCGCCGCGAACGAGTTCGTCGACGACCACGCGGGCCTGCGCCGTCGAAGGGTTCACCCGTACAGCCTATTCGGCTCCCACGCTGCGGATGAATTCCAGTGCCGCGGCGTTGACGACCTCGGGTCGCTCGATGAAGCCCAGGTGGCCGGTGTCCGGAATCTCCAGGTAGCGCCCGTTGGGCAGGGCCTCGGCGACCTCGCGGCCCAGGTAGGCCGGCAGCAGCACGTCGTCGGCGAACCCGATCACCAGCGCCGGGTGGGTGATGGCGCGGTAGGCGGGCAGCCGGTTGCCCACCGGCCCGCACTCGAGCTGGCGACGCAGGCCCGGGGTCTGCTTGGTGGGCCACATGGTGAACATCTCGATCCAGTCGCGGACCTTGGTGTCGTCGTTGAGCGTGGCCGGCGAGAAGTTCTCCAGCAGCCGGATCTTGGCGTCCATCTCCGGCGGCAGCTCGACGCCGGATTCGATGAGCGCGATCTCGGCCCGGCGGAAGAACTCGCGGGTGCGGTCGTGGCGGCCGCGGGTGGCCATCAGCACCGCGGAGCGCACCAGCTCGGGCCGGGCCAGCATGAGCTCCTGGGCGATGAACGACCCCATCGACACCGACACGATGTGCACCGGGCCGGCGCCGACCTTCTCGATCAGCGCGGCGGTGTCGTTGACCAGGGTCTCGGTGGTGAAGTCGCCGGCGTTCTCGGTCGCCCCCACCCCGCGGTTGTCGAACGTGATGCAGCGGTACCCGGCCCGCAGGAACTCCGGCACCTGATAGAGGTGCCAGGTGCGGCCGGCGCCGCCGCGACCCGCGATGAACAGCACGGGTTCGCCGCGGCCACGGTCGTCGTAAGCCAGATTCACGCCGACGACGGTACCGCCTCGCCGCGGCGGCCCCTCGACAGCTCGCCTGTCGCCGCATGTCCCGGGTGGGGCGGCACCGGGCGAGTGCTCAGTGCGTCAGGCCACCAGCGGCAGGCAGGCGGCGATCCGGTCGATCCACCACTGCCGCCGCTCGGCCGGCACCGCCAACGCCGCCAGCCGGGCCGGGTCGGGGCGGACCGGACCGACCGGCAGGGTGCCGTCGACGGGCTGCGGGGTTTCGGCGACGTCCTCGACGAACAGCCCGCCGGTGCCCAGCCCGCAGGCGTGCCGCAGCTGCGGCAGTGCCGCGGCGGCGAGCAGACCGCGGCCGATGCCGACCGCCGAGTCCAGGGCACTCGAGACGACGACCGGGACGTCGACCTGCGCGGCGATGTCCAGCAACCGCCGCACCCCGCCGAGCGGGGCGACCTTGAGCACCGCGACGTCGGCCGCGCGGGCGCGCACCACCCGCAGTGGGTCGTCGGCCTTGCGGATGCTCTCGTCGGCGGCGACCGGGACGTCGGTGCGGCGGCGCAGCTCGGCGAGCTCCGCCACGGTGCGGCAGGGCTGCTCGAGGTACTCGATCGGGCCGTCGGCGGTGAGCGCGGCGGCGGCCGCGGCGGCCTGCTCGACGGTCCAGCCGCCGTTGGCGTCCACCCGCACGGTGGGCACCAGTGTGCGGACGGCGTTGACCCGGGCCACGTCGTCGGCCAGGGTCTGACCGGGCTCGGCGACCTTGACCTTGGCGGTGCGCGCCCCCGGGAAGCGGGCGAGCACCGCGGGCACCTCGGCCGGGGTGACGGCGGGCACGGTGGCGTTGATCGGGATGCGGTCGCGGTGCGCGACGGGCGCCGGCCGGTAGGCGGCCTCCAGCGCGGACGCCAGCCAGTGCGCGGCCTCGGGCGGTTCGTACTCGGGGAACGCGCCGAACTCGCCCCAGCCCTCCGGGCCGTCGATCAACGCGACCTCGCGGACGGTGATGCCGCGGAACCGGACCCGCATCGGCAGCGCCACGACGTGCAGGCGGTCCACGAGCTCGTCCAGATCCGGCATGGAAACCATCCTGCCGGGGCGGGTTTGGGACGGCCGGATCCGGGGCATCCTTCAGAAACTTAAGTTTCGAGACGAAGGAGTGCTTCGTGCCATCGAAGACCCTCATCCCCACGGCGGCGGCCGTCACCGCCACGGGTGTCATCGGCGGGCTGGCGAGCCGGCCGGCCAGGACCGCGTGGTTCAAGCGGCTGCGCAAACCGCCGTACCAGCCGCCACCCCAGGTGTTCCCGATCGCCTGGAACGCGCTCTACAGCACCATCGCGACGGTGTCGGCCTCGACGATCGACGAGTTCGACCGGCAGGGCCGCACCGCGGAGAAGCGCCGCTACATCGGCGCCCTCGGCGCGAACCTAGTGCTCAACGCCGGCTGGTCCTGGCTGTTCTTCAACCGGCGCCGGCTCGGCACCGCGGCCGTGGCGGCCGGTGTGCTGGCCGCCAGCAGCGCCGACCTGACCCGCCGCTCGGTCGCGGCCCGCGGGAAGGCGGCGACACCGCTGGCGGCGTACCCGCTGTGGTGCACGTTCGCGACCGTGCTGTCGTCGCACATCTGGTTGCTCAACCGGCGATGAACCTCGTCGAACTGTCCCGCCGGACCGCCGAGGGCCTGCTGGCGACCGTCGGCATCCGGGCCGGCACCGAGGAACCGCACCATCTGTCGACGCCGCTGACCGCGAACGTGGAGTTGCGCCGGTACGGGCCGCGGATCGCCGCCGAGACGACGGTCGACGCCGACGTGGAGCGGGCCCGCAACATCGGGTTCCGGCGGCTGGCCGGCTACATCTTCGGCGGCAATCACCGCACCGAGTCCATCGCGATGACCACCCCGGTCACCCAGGGCGAGACGATCGCGATGACCGCGCCCGTCGCGCAGCGCCGTTCGACGATCCGGTTCTACCTGCCCGCGAAGTGGACGCTCGACACCCTGCCCACCCCGGACGACGAGCGGGTGCGGTTGGTGCCGGTGCCCGCTGAGACGGTCGCCGTGCTGCGGTTCAGCGGCGACCGCAGCCCGCGCGCCGTCGCCACGCACACCACCGAGCTGCTGGAGGCGTTGTACGCCAACGACATCGAAGTGGTTGGCGAGCCACAGGCGTGGTTCTTCGATCCGCCGTGGACGCTGCCGTGCCGCCGGCGCAACGAGGTCGCCGTCCCGGTCCGGGGTTGACGGGGCGCGGCCCGGTCGGCACGGTCGCGCGGCAGCCCGCAGATTCGTCGGACCCCCGTGCGAACATGCATGCGTGTCGCACGTCATCTGGGACCGGTTCTGCTCGGACTTCAACGTCGCCGAAACATGTGTTCCGCTTTTCGCGACCGACCGTGACGGAAATGTGCTCCACAGGCTGATCGGCAAGAACCAGCGACCGGTGCTGATGCGTTCACCGGAGATGGACGAGCTGATCCTGTCGACCACCGATCGGCTGATCGAGGACTGGGAGCAGCGAACACACCGGTACGACGGCATGATCTACCTGATGGGCTGGAAGCAATCCGGCCGGTTCGTCCCGCTCTATGTCGGAAAGACCGAAACGTTCGGCCTGACCGAGAACCTGTCGGCGAATATCAGGAATTTGCACCGGGACAGGTCGAAGTTCGCCCGCTGGGGCGACAACTACGCCTATCACATCGGCGATCTGAGCGCCTGTGTCCTTCCCGGGCATCCGGAACACAAGAAACTGACGAAGTACCGGGAATGGGCTCAGTGCCTGTTCGAGGACGGAACGCGCCTCAGACAACCGGTCTATTTCTGGGCTTGTGCGTGGGATCCCTCGTACTCGGGGCTATGGGAGGAGTTCGGCCCGACATCGTTGGCCGCGTTGGAGTACCTCCTGATCGCTGTGGCCCACAACATCTCACCCCGCCTGCTCAATCGTGAGGGACGACCTCGCAACATCCGGAGCACGGTCGCGGCTGTCGTGCCGTCCTAGCACGCCGTCGGGTGGCGCAATGTGCGCCGGACCGCGCGGAGAACGGCTAGCGAACCCGGATCCGGATCGGTCCACGCCACGTCCCGTTCGGGTCGAGCACCTCGCCTTTCGCGAGAATCTCGACCTCACCGCACCGGGCCAGCTCCCGGGCGACCTCGCGGGCGTCGTCCATCAGGTCGCGCCAGTGCTCGCCGTCGACCGCCCGGGCGGCCTCGGACGGACAGATCGACCTGTCCGGCCCACGTTCCCGGGCCAGGCGCAGGATCGCCTCGCGCAGCCCGTCCCCCATACGGCCGAATTCACGCCCCCGCGCACACCCCGGCGTCGCGGATGACGGTGCCGTAGACACTGGCGGTGGCGACGTTGGCGTAGATCTGCCCGGACGGGATGCGCTGCCGGATCGCGTCGGCGATCCGGGTGAACTGGAACCACAGCCGGTACATCGAATCCCCGTGGAACACCGGCGAGTACTCGCTCTGGTCCGGGTAGTTCACGATGAACAGGGTGTGCACGCGCGGGTCGAGGAAGGCCGCGGACTGGTCCAGGTTGGCCGCCACCACGTCCCCCGCCCGGGCCACCCCGGGCGCCGACCAGTCGTCGTGGTGGTCGGCCAGCAGGTTCTCCAAGGCGAACACCTGCCCCATCAGCTCGTCGTACTGGGCGTTGAACCACTGGCAGGCGTCACGCATCGCCACCACCTGCTCCGGCGTCACCCGTACCCGCCACAGGTTGTACGGGAACACCGTGTCGTCGGGCTGCCACGCCGACTCGTGCGGGGTGAACACCGGCAGGGTCGGGGCCGCGCCGTCCTCGGCCCGGGCCGGCGGGACCAGCACCAGCACCGCCAGCAGGACCGCACCGATCACCCGGAACATGTTCAGCTGCCCCCGAATTCGGGGCGCAGCACCGGGGCGAGCGCGGCCAGCGGGATGTGCGCCTGCACGGTGCCGCCGTCCATCGACCACTGCATGATGCCCGGCGTGAAGTCGGTGGGCCGGTCCCGGCCGACCGGGTAGTCCGGCATCCAGATGATCAGCTCGTCGCCGCTGAGCGCCCAGGCCTTGTAGGCACCGGAGTACACCTTGTCCGGCAGCCACCGCTCGAAGATGAACGGGTAGGTGCGCGGCTGGTGCGGCGGTGGCGCCACGTCGAGGGCCTGCTCGATGTAGGGCCGGGCCAGCGGCGGGATCTCCACCAACGGGTCCAGGCCGGGTTTCACCAGATCGGCCAACATGAGCCGGCGGCCGGTGGCCATGTCGAAGGTGAAGGTGCGGTAGGCGTTGTTGAAGTCCGGCCCGGCGGCGTGGTAGGTCTCCCGGAACACCGCGCTGAGCACGTTGCCGCGCCGGAAGATCTGGTAGTTCTCCTCCCCCCAGCTGTCGGCCACCATCTTCACCGCCGCGGTGCGCCAGTTGTTCATCAAGGTGCGCAGGTAGTCGCGCACCACCGGCCCGGCGGTCGGATCGTCGACCAGCTCCGGCGGCACGGCGATCCTGATATCGCGGACGGCCTTGCGTTCCGAGACCACCGCGTCACGGCAGTACCCCCCGTCCCACTGCCCGCCGATCTCGGCGCAGAACCCCTCGGCCGACGCGGCGGCCGGTGGCGCGCCGGCCAGCCCGACGGCCAGCAGGACGGTTGCGATCAGACCCGCGCGGCGCATCTACGGCAGCTCGACCTTGCTTGCGCGCCAACGACCGTCGACGTACTCCATGGTCATCTTGATGCGACTGCGGTCGATGCGGGGGTCGGGCAGGTTGGTGTTGGTCACCGACTGGTCGACGAACAGCAGCACCACCGCCTGGTCCGGGGTCACCGACTGCACCGCCGACTCCAGCACCACCCCGTGCGCCTTGGCCTTGTTGTCGATGAGCAGTTGGCGCAGTTCGGTGCTGGACTGCGAGTAGAGATCCTTGAACTCGCCGGTCGCCCCGTCGAGGACGGCCCGGAAGTTCTCGTCGACCCTGTCCGAGTCGATGCTGGTGAGGATCTGGGCGTACTCGGTGGCGGCCTGGCGGGCCGCCTCGGCGGCCGCGTCGAGCCGGCGCTCCTGTGACAGTTGCCAGCCCAGGTAGCCCACCGCGACCACCAGCAGCAACACGACGGCCGCCAGCGCCGACCCGAGCAGCACCGACCGCCGGCCGGGACGGGCCGTCGCGGTGGTCTGCTGCGGCCCGGGCTCGGTGCGCTCGTCGGTCTCGGTGACCGCCTCGGCGGTGGTCTCCTCGACCTCGGTGGTCTCCTCGACGTCGGTGTCGCGGTCCTCGTCGGTGCTCACGGACATCATGGTCTCCTAACTCGCCGGTCAGCGCGGCGGTTCGATCGGCAGGGTCGGGCCGCCGTAGGGGGTCGGGATCGTGTAGCGCCCCTTCGGGGTCGGGTCGGTGCGCCGGCCGAGGTCCGCGCCCATCGGCGGGCCGGCGGTGTCGTCGTCGGCCGGACGCGGGGCGTTCTTCGCGCCGCGCACCAGGATGCCCGGATGCTCGTCGCGGCAGTAGGTGTACATGAACGGCTCCGGGTAGTCGGCGGCCGACGGGGGATGTTTGGGGACGCCGTAGTCGCAGGTGTAGCGCGGGTAGATCTCGGCGGTCCCCCACAGCCCGCCGTCGTGCATGGCCGAGCCGAGCGCGTCGAGCACCGACGTGCGGTACGACGGGAACAGCGCGTTGAGCGCCGGCACCCGCAGGTACAGCAGCCGCGACGCAGTGGTCAGGTTGCCCAGCAGCTGCACCATGGTGTCGGAGTTGTCGGCGAACAGCGCATCAACCTTGGCCAGCGTGTCGGGGGTCTGGTCGGTCAACCGCCGGTACCCCTCCTTCATCCGGGTCACGCCGTCGAAGATCTCGGTGAGATCGTCTGCGGCGGCGTCGATTCCGGCGTTCTTGTCGGCGACGGTGGTGAGCACGACCCGGCTGGTGCGCAGCAGCGAGGTGGTCTCCGGCAGCACCGAGTCGAGGGTGGACAGCAGGAAGGTGCCGCCGTCGACGATGTCGCGCAGCTTCTGCGGGCCGGCCGGGCTCAGGCTGAGCTCGCGGCGGATCACCTCGAGGTTGGGCACGTTGGCCTGGGCCAGTGCCCCGTCGGCGTCGGCCAGCAACTGCGCGAGGCTGACCGGCACGGTGGCGGTGTCCCGGCCGATCCGCGACCCGTCGGCCAGGTACGGCCCCGCATCGCCGTCCGGGACGAAGTCGATGTACTGCTCGCCGGCCGGCGACAGCCCGGAGACCCGCACCTGCGAGGCGGCCGGGATCTGCACCCCGGCGTCGACGGCAACCACCGCCTCGACCCCGTCCGGGGTGATGTCGAGCCGCTCCACCCGGCCCACACGCACCCCGCGCAGCGTCACGTCCTGGTTCGGCAGCAGCCCGGCCGACTCCGGCAGCGCGACGGTCACCCGGTAGGTCGAGGCGAACGGGTTGACCTGCAGCGCACCGAAGAACAGGTAGCCGGTGGCCAGCACCATCAGCCCGAACAACCCGGCCGCCGACAGCCAGGCGCGGCGCCGGTGGCCGTACCGGACGATCGCCACCAGACGGTCCGCCACCGCCCCGGTCACCGCGGTCCCTCCGGCTCGGATGCGGGCGCGGGGGCGGGAACGATCTCCCCCGGCTCGGTCGGGTGCGGGATCACCGGCAGCTGCGCCACATCCGGCCCCTTGCCGACGACCCGCTCCTGCAGCCGCAGCAGCGTGTACTTCAGGGTGCCGACCAGTTGGTGCCAGTCGCTCCACTTCGGCCCGTGCAGACCGGGATCCCCGGCGAACCCGATGTCGGGGATGTGGCCGAGCACCAGCCGGTCGATGCTGGCGTCCAGCGCGATCGCCTGCCCGGACATCGTCTTGATGAACGGCGGCATCAGCCGGTTCAGCTTGTACAGCGTGGCGTCGGGGGCCAGCGCCACCTCGTTCCAGGCGTTGGCGATGGTGTTGGCGTCGGCGATCATGCTGCGCCCGCTGGTGTCGGTGCCGGCGATGGACGGGAACTTGCGCGCCTGGTCGGAGATCGCGCCGAACCGCTCGACCAGGTCGGCGGCCGCATCGGCCTGCCCGGCCAGGGTGTCGACGGCCGGGCGGGCCTGCGCCATCACCTCACCGAGCACCTCGTTCTTGGCGGCGATCTCGCTCGCCAGCCGGGAGGTCTCGGTCATCGCGGTCGCGATCTCCTCCGACCGGGCGTTGAGCCGGGCCAGGGTGTCGTTGGTCTTGCGCACCAGGGTGCCGAACGCCTGGCCCTGGTCCCCGGTGGCGCGGCCGAGGCCGTTGATGATGTTGGTGAAGTTGCGCACCGCACCCCCGTTGACCAGGATCGCCGCCGAGGCCAGCACCGACTCCACGGTCGCCGCCGCGGCGGTGTGGTCGAGGTCGATGGTGTCGCCGTCCTTGAGCAGCGGGGTGCCCGGCTCGACCTGCGCCGGCGGTTTGATCGCCACGAAGACGTCGCCGAGCGGGGTGGCCGAGCGCAGCTCGGCGGTGCTGCCGACCGGCAGCCGTACCCCGTCCATGATCCGCAGCGTGGCCACCGCGGTGTAGTTGCGCGCCTGCATCGACTCCATCTGCCCGATGTCGGCGCCGGCGAGTTTGACCTTGGCGTTGGCGGGCAGGTTCAGCGCGTTGGAGAACACGGCGGTGATGCGGTAGCCGCCGGAACCCATCCCGGGGGCCGGCAGCGGCAGGGCGGCCAGCCCGTCGGTGGCGCAGCCGGACACCACCAGGCACGCGCTCATCAGCGCGGCCAGCAGCATCCGGTGGCGGCGCCTCATTTCTGCCCCATCGCGGCCAGGCCGTCGAGGATGTGGGTGAGGCCGAAGTCTGGGCCGAAGTCCTGCAGCGTGCCCGTGCTGCAGCCGAGCTGACGCAGCCCCATGATGTTGCACACCTCCTTGACCGCCTGGCTGTCGAAGAGCACCCGGTCGGTGACGACCTTGACCCGCAGCGCCCCGTTCTTCTGGTCGGCGACGTTGTAGAGGTTGTCCAGGGTCATCGGCGCGACGTCGAGGAACTCCATCAGATCCCGCTTGTGCTCCATCGCCGCGCCGAGCACCACGTCGCCGTTGGCGATGAGATCCCGGATCGTCTCCCGGTGGGTGTCGAGCACCTCACTGGCGTTGGTGAACACCTCGTTGATCCTCCGCCCGGTGCTGCCGGTGCCGAGGTCCTCGTCGGCCAGGATCTGCGCCATCGCCCGCACCGTGGAACCGAATTCCCGCATCAGCTCGTCGTTGCGGGCGGCGGCCTCGGCCATCGAGCTCACGTTGCGCACGATGGTGGTCAACTGGTCTCGGGTGACCGCACCGCGGTCGGCCGACAGTCGCAGCGCGTCGGACAGCTCGCCGAGGGCGTCCTTGATGTCCTGGCCGCGCCCGTCGACGATGGCCGCCGCGGCGTCGACCACGTCGGCGATCGGACCGTTGCCCCTCCCGTCGCCGCGCAGCGACATCGAGAGCTTGTCGAGCACGTCGAGCACCCGGGCGAACTCGACCGGGGTGCGGGTGCGCTCCCGGCCGATGGTGGCCTTGTCCGGCAGCGTGGGTCCGCCGGAATACGGTGGGGTGAGCTCGATCTGGCGGTCGGTCAGGATCGAGTTGGAGATGGTCACCGCCTGTACGCCGGCGGGGATCTTGACGTCCTTGTCGACGGTGAAGGTCACCTCCACGTAGCCGGACCTCGGGGTGATCGCGGTGACCCTGCCCACCGGCATGCCCAGCACCGCAACGACATTGCCCTCGTAGAGGCCGGCGGCACTGTCGAACTGGGCGGTGACGGTGATGTGGTCGAAGCGCGCACGGACGACCTGCACGACGACCGCGGTCAGCCCGAGCACCGCGGCGAGGCCGACGGCCACCAGGGTCAGGATGCGGGCGCGGCTCATTTGCAGTCCTTGAAGTACTCGATCATGCCGAACTGTTTGGCCCGGCCGCTGATCGCGCACATCCAGGAGTCGACCAGCAGGCCGTTGCCGGCGTGGAAGTCGATCGCGTTGCCGGTGCCGGTGATGTTGGCCATGTTGCGGATGGCGATGGCCCCGGACTGCAGGATGCTGCGCATCATGCCCTCGTTGTCGGCCAGCAGCCCGGACAGCTCCCGCAGGTTGCGCAGGGTCTCCTCGAGCTCGGCCCGGTCGTCGATGGCGATGTCGTAGAGCCGCTGCACCAGCACGGTCAGCGCGTCGAGCATGGCGTGGAAGGAGGCCCGGCGGGCCACGAACTCGCCGAGCAGCGAGTTGCCCTGCTCGATCAGGTTGCCGATGGTGGCCTGCTGGCGGCGCAGCGTGCTGCTGACCAGTTCGGTGGTGCGCAGCAGCTCGCCGAGCTGGTCGCGGCGTTCGGCGATGATGCGGGCCAGGGTGTGGGTGTTCTCCAGCGCCTGCGGCACCACCGGCGGCAGGGTCTCCAGCTGCCGGCCGAGGATGGACAGCGTCTGCGCGAACTGGTCGGAGTCGACCTGTTCGTAGGTGGTGGCCACGTCCGACAGCGCCTCCTGCAGGTCGTAGGGCACCTCGGTGTGGTCGAGGTCGAAGGTGTTGTCCGGCAGGCTGCCCTCCCCCTCCGGGTAGACCGCCAGATACCGCGAGCCGAGGATGGTGGTGACCTTGATGGCCGCCCGGGAGTGCTCGCCGAGGACGACGTCGTCGCGGATCCGCAGCCCGGCCTCGACGTGATCGCCCTTGAGCCGCAGGCTGGTGACCTCGCCGACCGGGATGCCGGCGACGGTGATCGGGTTGCCCGGCTGCAGCGCGGCGGCCTGCAGGAACTGCACCGTGTAGTGGCGGTAGCCGAAGCCGGCCACCTTGACCAGCAGCATCGCCCCGACCAGCACCGTGACGACGGCGACGGCCACGATGCCCAACACGGTGGTGTTGTAGCTCTCCAGCGGTCTGCGGGTTCGTTTCCGGTCAGCCATTGGCCATGTTCCTGCACTTGGGGGTGTAACGGGGGGTGTTGCCGGGGGTCGCCGCGGCCACCACGATGGGGGTCACGTCGTTGAGGCCGGGGAAGAACGCGGTGGCGTTGAGGTTGCAGGCGTAGGCATTGGCGTAGGTCCCCTCCCCGGTGACCCGGGCGAACCCCTTGAGCATCAACGGCAGATTCGCCCCGACGAACGCCAGCTGCGGCTCGATGCCCAGCATGTGTTTGGCGAAACCCGGTTGGCGCTGCACGAGTTCGTTCAGCGGCTGGTACACCTCGTCGGAGATGGCGGCGAGCTGGCGCACCACCTTGGCCATCGAGCCCATCGACTCGATCAGCTGCGGCCGCCGGGCGTCGAAGGTGGTCACCACGTCGCGGGCCTGCGCGACGATGTGGTCGAGATCGTCGTTGTGCCGGGCCAGGTTGGCCACCACCGAGTTGAGGTCGGTGATGACCGCACCGAGTTCGTCGTCCCGGCCGGCGAACGCGTCGGTCAGCTGCGCGGTCTGGTCGATCAGCGCGGTGATCGACCCCTCGTCGCCCTGCAGCGACTCGATCACCCCGCGGGTGAGGTTGTCGGCGAGTTTCGGGTCGAGCACCGAGAACAGCGGCTCGTAGCCGTTGAGCAGGGTGCCGACGTCGAAGGAGGGATCGGTCTGCTCGACCGGGATGGTGCTGCCCGGCGGCAGCGGGACGGGGTCGCCGAGGCCGCCCAGCGACAGCCCGAGATAGCGCTGCCCGACGATGTTCTGGTAGGTCACCGAGGCCACCGTGTTGCCCAGCACCTGCTGGTCGGCCTGCACGACGAAATCGACCTTGGCGTGGCGGCCCTGCAGTTCGATCCGCTCCACCCGGCCCACCCGCACGCCGGCCATCCGTACGTCGTCGCCCTCGCGCAGGCCGAACACGTCGGTGAACACCGCCGAGTACGGCACCGTCGGCCCGGACACGTCGCGCCGCAGGGTGACGTAGACCAGCCAGGTCAGCGTCAGCGCGACCACCATAAACACCGACAGCCCGATCAGGGCACCACGCGCTCTCACCGGGGCTCGCCTCCTTCGGCCGGGGCCGGCGACACGACGGTCCCGCGCACCACCGGCCCGAGCAGCAGCTGGGTCGCGGTGCTGGCCGGCCGGCCGGTGAGCACACCGAGCATGAACCGTTCCTGCGGGCTGCCCACCGGCCCGACGTTGCCACCGAAGCCGGCCGGTGCGGCGGGCATCGCTCCGGGCGGTGGCGGCCCGGGTGGGATCGGCGCCGGCGCATTGGGTTTCGGCGCCACCGGGGCCAGCGGCGAGGCATTGCCGGGCGGCGGTGGAGCCGGCGGGGGAAGCGCGTCGTTGGCGGTGTTGGGCACCGGCGGGGCCGGGGTCATCCCCGGCGGCAGCGGCGGATTCGGGTCCGCCAGGTTCGGGTTGGGGTTGACCAGCGGCGGCCCCACCGCCACCAGGTTTCCGTTCGGGCCCACCACCGTTCCCCGCGGCGGCGCGAGATCCTTCGGCGGCTGGTAGTTCTGCGGCAGCAGCACGTCGGGCAGGTCCGGGCGGGTCACCACCAGCGGGGCGGTGTAGCAGCTGGGGCCCTTGAGCTCGCCGTAACGCGGGCAGTCCGCGCGGGTGTAGGTGTAGCTCGGGGTGAGCGAGAGGTTCATCCGCATGTTGCCGATGTCCCGCTCCGGCCGCCACACCTCCTGGAAGAACTTGTCCGACAGGTGGTTCATCTTCTCGAAGGCGGGCAGCCAGTGGTGCGAGGTGTCGGCGAGCACGCCCATCACCGGGGTGAGCTCGCCGGTGATGGTGACCATCCGGTCGGTGTGGTTGTTCAGCGCGGTGAGCACGGTGCCGCTGGTGTTCAGGCCGGCGGCGAGGAGCGCGTCGAGCTGGGCGCGCTGCTCCACGAGCACCCGCATCGGTTCCACCGCCCGGTGCAGCGCGTCGATGAGTTCGGGTGCGGTGGCCTGCAGTCCGCGGGTCGCGTCGATCAGCGCCGAGATGGTGGTCGGTCCCGGGTCGGTGGCGACGATCGCGTTGACCTCGTCGAGCAGCCGGTTGAGCTGGGCGCCGGCGGTGAGCAGTTCGGTGCGGCGGTTCTCGGTGGCGGCGTTGACCGCGGCGAGGATGCCGATGGTGCGGTCCTCGCGGCCGCGGCCGGTGGCGGCCAGGATGTCGCGCAGCTTGCTGATGGTGGTCTGGAACAGCACGGTGGGCAGCTCGGTGTCCTCCGGGATCAGCGCGCCCTCCCGGATGGGCTGCCCGGTGTCCGCGCCGGCGGGCGGGTCGACGAGCTGCACCGAGGACACCGCGAACACGTTGGACGGCACCACCCGCGCGGTCACACCGGCGGGGATGGACCGCGCGTAGTGCGGGTCGAGGTTGATGTGGACGTAGTTGGGATTGCCGTGGGCGGCCGGGGTGACGCTGTCCACGCTGCCGACCAGCACCCCGTGGTACTTGACGTCGGAGCGCTGGGGCAGCCCGTCGCCGACGTTGGTCAGGGCGGCCACCACGCGCACGAACGGATCGAGCCGTCCGGTCGACTTGATCAGCAGCGCCGTCGAGACGAGCGCCAGCACCACGAGCACCACCACCCCGCCGGCGACCAGCTGCCGGTCGGAGGGGCCGCGCCCGTCCAGATCAAACGAATTGGCCACTCAACCCCCGAATCTCGCTCCGGAATCGACGTTCCACAGCGCCATGGTGAGCAGCATGTTGACCAGGATCACCACGGTGATGCTGGCCCGCATGGCATGCCCGGCCGCGACCCCCACACCCTCCGGGCCGCCGGCGGCGTAGAAGCCGTAGTAGCACTGGATGGTGGTGGCGATCCAGACGAAGACGACCGCCTTGAGCAGCGAGTAGGCGATGTCCTGCCCGGACAGCATCAGCGTGAAGTAGTGCAGGTAGCTGCCGGTGGCCCCGCCGCTGATGAACTGCACCACCAGCTGGGTGGTCAGGTAGCTGACCGCCAGGCACATCACGTACAGCGGCACCACGGCCACCACCGAGGCCATCAGCCGGGTGGTCACCAGGTACGGAATGGGCCGGATGGCCAGCGATTCCAGCGCGTCGATCTCCTCGGCGATGCGCATCGAGCCGAGCTGGGCGGTGAACCGGCAGCCGGCCTGGGTGGCGAACGCCAGCGACAGCGCGATCGGGGCCAGCTCACGGGTGTTGACCAGTGACGAGATGATCCCGGTGGCCGGGCCCAGGCCGAGCAGGTCGAGGAAGTTGTAGCCCTCGATGCCGACCAGGGCGCCCACCGTCACACCGAGCACCAGGGCCACCCCGGCGGTCCCGCCGCCGACGACCAGCGAGCCGTTGCCCCAGGCGATGTCGGAGAGCAGCCGGACGAACTCGGCGCGGTAGTGGCGCAGCGCCGGCGGGATCGCCGCCACCGCGCGGAAGAAGAACACCATCAGGTGGCCGAGCCGGGCCACCGGCGGCGACACCCGGCGGTAGGCGCGCACGAACGGCGCCAGCGCGGGCGGGACGTAGGTCGCGGCCACTACAGCCCCACCCTCGGGAAGAGCATGTTGTAGAGCTGGCTGATGACGACGTTGATGATCATCAGCAGCAGGATCGACTCGACGACCGCGGCGTTGACCGAGTTGGCCACCCCGGTCGGCCCGCCCTTGGTGGACAGCCCCTTCTGGCAGCTCACCACCGCCACCACCGCGCCGAAGACCACCGCCTTGAGCAGCGCGACGATCATGTCGCCGGTGGTGGTGAAGGAGGCGAAGGTGGCCACGAAGCTGCCCGGGGCACCGTTCTGGAAGTAGACGTTGAACAGGTAGCTGGCCAGGAAGCCGACGAAGCACACCACGCCGGTGAGCGCGACGCCGATCATGACCGCGGCGACGAACCGCGGCACCACCAGCCGACGGATCACCGACACCCCCATGACCTCCATCGCCTCGGTCTCCTCGCGCATCTTGCGGGAGCCGAGGTCGGCGGTGATGGCCGAGCCGACCGCGGCCGCCATCAGGATCGCCGCGGTCAGCGAGGCGGCCTGCCGGATCACCGCCAGCCCGCTGGCCGCGCCGGCCAGCGAGGTGGCGCCGACCTGCCCGGCGAGCAGGGCGAACTGGATCGACAGCGTCACCCCGATGGGCAGGGCCACCAGCACCGTGGGCAGCACCGCGGTGCCGGCCATGAACGCCGACTGCCGGACGAACTCCCACCACCGGAACCGCCCGGTGCACAGGTCGATGAGCAGATACTGCAGGGTACGGACGCCGAGCACGAACTGCTCGCCGACCGTGGCCAGGGACGCCAGTGGGTGGCGCCGGACGTAGCCGGTGGCCCATCCGGTGATGACGTCGACCCCGTCGCTACGCGTCTCGGTCATGAATCACCATTCACATAGCGCCTAACGTTCAGGTGCCGCGGTGGCCGACGGTTGTCGACCGCCACGGCAGATCGGCTCGGATATCCGGTGTTCAGTGGTTTCGATCGACCCCCCGTCCGTCACGCGGCTTCGTCGGCCGACCCCTGTGTCCTGAGTATGCACATTAACTTGTCGTCGGACCCGGGAAACGGTGCGAATTTTCGCCGCCCCGGCCCGCCCGGCATCGTGACGCGAGTCGGAGCTCGCGTTCAACTCGCGTTTTTTGCCCGTCCGCCCGCCCGGGGTCGCAGATAGTTCAGCACCAGCAGCGTCGTCTCGTCGACGAACTGTTCGCGCGCGATCGGCGGCTGGTCCAGCACATACCGCACGCAGAGGTGCTCGACCATCCGGACCAGCATCCAGGCCGCCACGCTGGTCGGCACGTCGTCGCGGATCCGCCGGCGGTTGATCGTCAGATACGCCATCGTCAATTCGGCGATCCGCTGCTCGAACGCGACGAGTTTGCTGCCCCGGCCCAGGTGCGGGGTCTGCTCCATGGCCGCCCGCAGGAAATCCGGATGCACATCTAGGGCGTCGACCAACGCGGCGATCGCCTCCCGCGCGTAGTCCTCGGCGGGCCGGTCGAGCCGTTCGGCGATCCGGGCCGAGACCCGCTCGGAGAGTTGGTCGCCGAACCGGTCGATCACCGCCGCGGCGATGGCGTCCTTGTTCGGGAAGTACTGATACAACGAGCCCGGGCTGATTCCGGCCTCGGCGGCGATGCGATTCGTCGACGCACCGCTGAATCCGTGCCGAATCAGCACCCGCTCCCCCGCGTCGAGAATGCGTTGCACCATGGCCCGGGACCGCTCCTGGCGCGGGGTCCGCCGCAGCCGGGTCATCCGAACACGAATCGAATGCGAGCGAACACCCGTGTGACCATGCTCACATGGTGACACACCCGGCGCCGGCGCGGCAGCGCGTCGGGCCCGGACGTCGTCGACGATCCGGTGGCCGGGTATTCCGTTCCCCACCGGGCGTTCTCGGCGCCGGCCCCGCCGGTGCGGTTGGCGATCTTCGGCGGGCTGCCGCCAATTGTGCGGGAACGGTTCCGGATTCACCGGACCACCACGGATGCCGTTGCGCATCGGACGATTCGACGCCCGATCCGCAGCGCCTGGCCGATGGTGCCGACGGCGCCGGAGCGGCATCCCACGGCGGTCGGGGGCCGGCGTGGCGCGCCGGGCCGGTCACCCGCGCGCGGGTACTCCCGACACGTTGTCGGGGGACCGGCTGACGGGAATTGGAACACGTTCTAATCTGGTGCCATGACCCAGGCTGTTGCTACCTCGCGCGAGCACTCCGAGGCCCTGCTCCGTCATCCCCTGCACTCCGGTCACCTGACCGTCGGGGCCCTCAAGCGCAACAAGGACAAGCCGGTCCTGCATCTCGGGGACACCACGCTCACCGGCGGACAGCTCGCCGACCGCATCAGCCAGTACATCCAGGCCTTCGAGGCGCTCGGGGCCGGCACCGGCGCGGCGGTGGGGCTGCTGTCGCTGAACCGGCCGGAGGTGCTGATGATCATCGGCGCCGGCCAGACCCAGGGCTACCGGCGCACCGCGCTGCACCCGCTCGGCTCGCTCGACGACCACGCCTACGTGCTGTCCGACGCCGGGGTGAGCTCGCTGATCATCGACCCGACCCCGGCCTTCGTGGAGCGGGCGCTCGGCCTGTTGGAGAAGGTGCCGTCGCTGCGGCAGGTCCTCACCCTGGGCCCGGTGCCGGCCGCCCTGGAGGGGGTGGCGGTCGACCTCACCGCCGAGGCCGCCAAATACCAGCCGCGCCCGCTGGTCGCCGCCGACCTGCCGCCGGACCACATCGGCGGGCTGACCTACACCGGCGGCACCACCGGCAAGCCCAAGGGCGTCATCCAGACGGTGCAGTCGATCACCACGATGACCACCATCCAGCTCGCCGAGTGGGAGTGGCCGGACAACCCGCGGTTCCTGATGTGCACCCCGCTGTCGCACGCCGGGGCCGCGTTCTTCGTGCCGACCATCATCAAGGGCGGCGAGCTGTTCGTGCTGACCAAGTTCGACCCCGCCGAGGTGCTGCGGGTGATCGAGGAGCAGCGCATCACCGCCACCATGCTGGTGCCGTCGATGATCTACGCGCTGCTGGACCACCCGGATTCGCGCACCCGCGACCTGTCCTCGCTGGAGACCGTCTACTACGGCGCCTCGGCGATCAACCCGGTGCGGCTGCGGGAGGCCATCGACCGGTTCGGCCCGATCTTCGCCCAGTACTACGGGCAGTCCGAGGCACCGATGGTGATCTCCTACCTGCCCAAGGCCGCCCACGACGACAAGCGACTCACCTCCTGCGGCCGGCCCACCCTGTTCGCCCGCACCGCGCTGCTCGACCCGGACGGCAACCCGGTGCCGCAGGGCGAGGTCGGCGAGATCTGCGTGTCCGGGCCGCTGCTGGCCGGCGGCTACTGGAACAAGCCCGAGGAGACCGCCAAGACCTTCCGCGACGGCTGGCTGCGCACCGGCGACCTGGCCCGCGAGGACGAGGACGGCTACTGGTACATCGTCGACCGGGTCAAGGACATGATCGTCACCGGCGGGTTCAACGTGTTCCCGCGCGAGGTGGAGGACGTCGTCGCCGAGCACCCGGCGGTGGCACAGGTGTGCGTCATCGGCACCCCGGACGAGAAGTGGGGCGAGGCGGTGACGGCGGTGATCGTGCTGCGCCCGGAGGTCGACCGCGACGAGGCCAACGTCGAGCGGATCCGCGGCGAGATCCAGGCCGCGGTCAAGGAGCGCAAGGGCTCGGTGCAGGCGCCCAAGCAGGTGATCGTGGTCGACTCGCTGCCGGTGACCGCGCTGGGCAAGCCGGACAAGAAGGCGGTCCGGGCCCAGTTCTGGAAGGACGCCGAGCGCAACGTGGGCTGAGCCCCACCCCGTCTTCCCCGCGAGCAGACGCGCGATCCCCCTTTTCCCGGCGTTGCAGGGGGTGGACGCGTCTGCTCGCGGGAGGAGTCAGCCCGCCGGGAAGGCGTGCGAGCGGTGGATGCGCCAGGTTCCGTCCGGGCCGCGGCGGAACACGTCGAGCCCGTCCTCCTCGACCGTCTCGATCACCGCGCCGGCGGCGTCGCGCACGGTCAACCGCCAGGTCACCGCCACCGTGGCCAGGTCGCCGTCGACGAGCACCTCGTGGATGTCCGGCGGGTCGTAGTGGTAGCTGCGCGCCGGGTCGCTCAACCGCTCCCGCAGTCCCGCGCAGACGGCGTCGCGGCCGCGCACCGGCTGCGCCCCCGGGTGGTGCAGCACCACGTCCGGGGCGAACAGGGCGCAGGCGTCGTCGGCGTCCCGGTCGTTGAAGTCGTTCGGGAACCCCCGCAGCGCGGCGGTGATCGCCGCGGCGTCGGCCGCCGGGTCGGGGCCGGGGGCACGGTCGGCGGGGCCGGGGCCGGCTGCTGCCCGCACGCGGCCAGCAGGGCCGCCACCGGGACGAGGATGCAGAGCGCCAGACGGATCATGCCGGCAGCGTAGCCGCGGGTAGGTTGTCAGCATGGCCGGTAGCGCCCGTATCCGTCCGCCGTGGTGGCTGAAGTACGTCAACAGGGCGATGATCGCGGCCGCCCGGCTCGGCATCGGCGGCGACGCTGGCCCGGTGATCCTGACCGTGCCCGGCCGCCGCACCGGCAGACTCCGCTCCACCCCGGTCACCCCGTTCACCGTCGCCGGGCGGCGCTACGTCGTCGGCGGGCTGCCCGGAGCCGACTGGCCGGCCAACGTGCGCGCCGCCGGCCTGGTCACGCTGCGCACCGGGCGGCGCACCGAGCGGGTGCGGATGACCGAGCTGCCGGCCGACCGGGCCCGCGCGGTGCTGCGCCGTTTCCCCACCCTGGTGCCCACCGGGGTGGGCTTCATGAAGCAGGCCGGGCTGGTCACCGGACCGCATCCCGACGAGTTCGCGGCCCTCGCCGGCCGCTGTCCCGTGTTCCGCATCGACCCACCATCCGAATCGACCGAGAAGGCATGACAGACAATCCGTTCAACCCAGCCCTGTGGCAGCCCGTCGCCGGTTTCGAGGACCTGACCGACATCACCTACCACCGCCACGTCGTCGACGGGCGGCCGCAGCCCACCGTGCGGGTGGCGTTCAACCGGCCCGAGGTGCGCAACGCGTTCCGGCCGCACACCGTCGACGAGCTCTACCAGGCGCTCGACCACGCCCGGATGTCCCCGGACGTCGGGGTGGTGCTGCTGACCGGCAACGGCCCGTCCCCCAAGGACGGCGGCTGGGCCTTCTGCTCCGGCGGTGACCAGCGCATCCGCGGCCGCACCGGCTACCAGTACGCCTCCGGCGAGACCGCCGACACCGTCGACCGGGCCCGCGCCGGCCGGCTGCACATCCTCGAGGTGCAGCGGCTCATCCGGTTCATGCCGAAGGTGGTGATCTGCCTGGTCAACGGCTGGGCCGCGGGCGGCGGGCACAGCCTGCACGTGACCTGCGACCTCACCCTGGCCAGCCGCCAGCACGCGAAGTTCAAGCAGACCGACGCCGACGTGGCCAGCTTCGACGGCGGGTTCGGCAGCGCCTACCTGGCCCGCCAGACCGGGCAGAAGTTCGCCCGCGAGATCTTCTTCCTGGGCCGCACCTACGACGCCGAGACGATGTACCGGATGGGCGCGGTCAACGCGGTGGTCGACCACGCCGAGCTGGAGAACGAGGCGCTGCAGTGGGCCGCCGAGATCAACGGCAAGTCCCCCACGGCGATCCGGATGCTCAAGTTCGCGTTCAACCTGATCGACGACGGCCTGGTCGGCCAGCAGGTGTTCGCCGGTGAGGCCACCCGGCTGGCGTACATGACCGACGAGGCGGTCGAGGGCCGCGACGCCTTCCTGGAGAAGCGCGATCCGGACTGGAGCCGGTTCCCGCGCTACTTCTAGCCGGTGCGGCCGGCGCGGCGACCGCCGGGGTCGCCGCGCCGCCCACCGGCCTCCCTAGACTGCGCACATGAGCCGCAATCCACTGCGCCGGGTCACCGACGAACTGCTGCTGGCGGGCATGCGGCCGCCACTGGCCGACCAGCTGCTCGGCTACCGGCCCAACCGCGAGGCGGTGCAACTGCGCGGCAAGCGGGTGCTCATCACCGGCGCCTCGTCCGGGATCGGGGCGGCCGCCGCCGAGAAGTTCGCCCGCCGGGGCGCCTCGGTGATCGCGGTGGCCCGGCGCGCCGAACTGCTCGACGACCTCGTGGCACGCATCACCGACCGGGGCGGCATCGCCCGGGCCCGCCCGGCAGACCTGACCGACATGGCCGCCGTCGACGAGCTCGTCACCGATGTCATCGGGACCGAGGGCGGGGTCGACATCCTGGTCAACAACGCCGGCAAGTCCATCCGCCGGCCGCTGGCCGAGTCGCTGGAGCGCTGGCACGACGTCGAGCGCACCATGACGCTCAACTACTACGCACCGCTGCGGCTGATCCGCGGCCTGGCGCCGGGCATGCGGGAACGCGGCGACGGGCACATCATCAACGTCTCCACCTGGGGCGTGCTCAGCGAGTCCTCGCCGCTGTTCTCGGTCTACCAGGCCTCCAAGGCCGCGCTGTCGGCGGTCAGCCGGGTGATCGAGACCGAATGGGGCGACGGCGGCGTGCATTCCACCACGCTGTACTACCCGCTGGTGCGCACCCCGATGATCGCCCCGACCCGCGCCTACGACGGCATCCCGGCGCTGACCGCCGAGGAGGCCGCCGACTGGATGATCGCCGCCGCCCGGCACCGCCCGGTGCAGATCGCCCCCCGGGTGGCGGTGGGCGCCAAGACACTCAACGCGGTGGTGCCCGGGCTGGTCAACGCCGTGATGAAACGTCAGGTCGCCGACGCACTATATTTCCGGCCGGGTGATGCCGCGCGGCGGCAGCCCCTGGGCGCGAACGTGTTCGGCGATCTCGCCGAGCGCGGCGGTCCACACGTCGGTGTGGTCGAGCACGTAGCGCATCAGGTCGTCGAGCTCGGCCGCGCGGGAGGCCCGCCCGGACAGGAACGGGTGGTTGGTGAGCACCCAGCAGGCGCCGGCGCGGCGCAGCGCGTCGAACTCCAGCTGCCAGATCTCCCTTGCCTTGCGCGGACTTTCGATCAGCCCGGAACCGGAGATGTCGGGGATGAAGCAGTACTGCTCCCAGTCGTCGAGCGCCCACTGGATCGGGATCTCCACCAGCGACCGCTCCCCCACCGCGAGCTCGTAGGGCACGTCGGCGTCCATCAGGCTGGAGTCGTAGAGAAATCCACGCTGCACCAACAGTTCCGGGGTACGCCAGGACAGGTCCCACATCGGGGCACGGTAACCGGTCGGGCGCACCCCGGCCACCTCGTCGAGCGCCTCCAGGCCGCGGTCGAGCGCCTCGATCTCCTGCTCGAGGGTCAGCGCGGTGGGCTGTTCGTGCAGGTACCCGTGGTGGGCGATCTCGTGCCCGGCCGCGGCGATGTCGCGCACCACCTGCGGCCAGCGGTGCGCGGTGTAGCCGGGCACGAAGAACGTCGCGCGGATCTGGTGGCGCTCCAGCAGATCCAGGATGCGCGGCACCCCGACCAGCGGCCCGTAGGCCTGGTGGCTCATCACGCTCATCCGGTCCGCGGCCGCCGCGTTGCCCCACAGCACCGCCGACTCGGCGTCCACGTCGAAGGTGAACGCCGCGGCCGCCTTTCTGCCCTCCGGCCAGCGCAGGCCGGTCATCGGCCCGCCATCAGCGTGATCAGCTCGTAGGCGACGTTGGCCGCGGCCACCGCGGTGACCTCGGCGTGGTCGTAGGACGGCGCCACCTCGACGACGTCGGCGCCGACGATGCGCAGCTCCCGCATCGCGCGCAGCACCGCCACCAGCTCCCGGCTGGTCATGCCGCCGATCTCCGGGGTTCCGGTGCCGGGCGCGAACGCCGGGTCCAGCACGTCGATGTCGATCGAGACGTACACCGGGTGGTCGCCCACCCGGTCCAGGATCCGGTCGATCACCCCGTCCACGCCGATCCGGTCGACGTCGCGGCAGTGCACCACGGTGAAGCCGAGCTGTTCGTCGTTGAGCAGGTCGGCGCGGTCGTAGAGCGAGCCGCGGATGCCGATGTGGGCGGAGTGGCCCTTGACGATCAGGCCCTGTTCGGAGGCCCGCCGGAACGGGGTGCCGTGGGTGCACGGCGCGCCGAAGTAGGTGTCCCAGGTGTCCAGGTGGGCGTCGAAGTGCACCAGCGCCACCGGGCCGTGCACGGCGTGCATCGCCTGCAGCGCCGGCAGCGCGATGGTGTGGTCGCCGCCGAGCAGCACCACCCGCTTCTCGCCCCCGGCGAGCAGTTCGGCCACCCCGGTGCGGATGTCGTCGACCGCGGTCGCGATGTCGAACGGGTTGGCCGGGATGTCGCCGGCGTCGACCACCTGGGCGACCGCGAACGGGGTGGCGTCCAGCGCCGGGTGGTAGGGCTTGAGCAGCCGGGAGGCCTGGCGGATCGCGGCCGGGCCGAACCGGGCGCCGGGCCGGTAGGTGACCCCGGCGTCGAACGGCACCCCGGCCACGGCGATGTCGTAGTCGTCGACCTCGTGCCGCTGCGGCAGCCGGGCGAACGTGGCCAGGCCCGCGTACCGCGGCACCCGCAGCGCGTCGACCTGACCGACCTTTCCCTCCGCCGACCGCACGTACGGCTGGCTCGTCATGTGTTCCCCTTCTGTCATCCCCGGGTCCTCGTTGACCCGCCGTTGCACGAGATCACCTGCCCGACAACGGCTTCCATATCGAATGAGGCGAGAAACTCGACCGCTGCCGCGATCTCGTCGGGCGACCCGATGCGTCCGGCCGGGATCCCGGCCGCGTAGCTGCGCCGGATCTCGTCCAGCGACACCCCGGCGGCGTCGGCGTCGACCTGCAGCTGCGGGGTGTCGATGACGCCGGGGGCGACCGCGTTGACGATGATGTGCTCCGGGCCGAGTTCGCGCCCGAGCGTCTTCACCAGCGCGACCAGGCCGGCCTTGGAGGCGGCGTAGGCCGTCGCCTCCGGCCAGCCGGTGAGCCCCCACTCACTGCTGATCACCACGATGCGCCCCTCGCCGCGGGCGCGCATGTGCGGCAGCACCGCCTGGATCAGGAAGAAGGTGCCGCCCAGGTTGGTGTCGACGACCTTCCACCAGTCGGCGTCGTCGTGTTCGAGCAGCGGCGCCATGGTCATGTAGGCGTGGTTGGCCACCAGCACGTCGAGCCGCCCGGCCCGCTCGGCCACCGCGTCGGCGATGCGCCGGCACTCCCGCGGGTCGGACACGTCGCCGGCGACGGTGAACCCGCCGATCTCCTCGGCCAGTGCCGAGAGCGCCGTGGAGTCGCGAAGGTCGTTGACCGCCACCGTGGCTCCCGCGGCGGCCAGCCTGCGGGCGTGCGCCACCCCCATCCCGCCGGCCGCGCCGGTGACCAGGGCGGCGCGGCCCCGCAGGCTCATATCACCGCCCCGGCGTTGACGTTGAGCACCTCGCCGTGGCTGAACAGCGCGTCGCACACCATGTACTCCACGCAGCGCGCCACCTCCTCCGGCGAGACCAGCCGGCGGATCGGCAGCGAATCCAGGTATTCCGGTGCGCGGCAGGGGTTGTCGTCGGCCAGCAGCGGTGTGTCGGTGGGGCCGGGGGCGACCGCGTTCACCCGCACCCCGTGGCCGGCGAGTTCGGCGGCCAGGCTGCGCACGAACCCGATCACCGCGCCCTTGGCGGCGGCGTAGTGGGCGTCGCCGTCCCCGCCGCCCACGGCCAGCTCGCTGGTGATGGCGACCAGCGTGCCCTGCTGCACGAGCAGCCCGGGCAGGCAGGCGCGGGCCAGGTTGACCAGCCCGCCGAGGTGCACCCGCAGCATGCGGTGCCAGGCCTCGGGGGTGATGTCGGCGAACGGCACCATCTCGTAGTGGCCGGCGACGGCCACCGCGGCGTCGAGCGGGCCGAGCTCGCGCTGCACCGCGCCGACGGCGGCGGCCACGGCGGCCGGGTCGACCACGTCGGCCTGCACACTCAGATCGGCGGCCGGGGCCGGGTTGCGGTCCAGGCTGGCCACCCGGTAGCCGCGGCCCTGCAGTGCGGTGACGACCGCGGCGCCGATACCGCTGGCCCCGCCGGTGACGAGGGCGACCGGAGCGGTGTTCATCGGCCGGCCTCCTCGTCCTGCCGCTCGTCGGCGGCCTCGATCTCGTCGATCACCGCGGCGGCGGTGATCCGGCCGCGCACCGAGGCGTACAGCGCCGCACCGAGCACCACCAGCCCCGCGATGCCGATCCACACCGACCAGTCCAGGTAACGGGACTCGAAGGCCACCCGCGGCCAGGAGATGTTGAGGAACTGCAGCACCGCCCACACCACGGCGATCGCCGCGACCGGCAGCGTCGCCGCGCCGAGCGAGAACCGCGCCGGGGTCCACCGCCCGCGCAGCAGCACCACCAGGAAGCCGACCAGCGGGAACAGGAACGACAGGTAGAAGCCGCCGGAGGTGAAGTTCACCATCAGCGTGTAGATCTCGCCGGCCACCACGCTCAGGCCGAACAGCGCGGCGCCGATCACGGTGGTGACCAGGATGGCCAGCGCGGGGATCCGGGCCTCGCCGCGCAGCCGGGACAGCGCCGCCGCGCCGGGCAGGGCGCCGTCGCGGGCGTAGGCCCAGATCACCCGGGAGCCGGAGGTCTGCAGCGCCAGGAAGCTGGCCAGGAAGCCGATGATGAACAGCACCTCGACCGGTTTGGCGATGTGCGCGCCGAGCGCCTCGGTCAGCGTGTAGTAGACCGGGTCGGCCTGGTCGGCGAGGGCGTCGAAGTCCGGCACGGCCAGGATGATCGCCAGGCTGGAGTAGGCCACCACCAGCGCGATGAACGTCAGCGAGAACAGCACCGCCTTGGGCAGGTGGCGGCGCGGCTCGTGCACCTCCTCGGCGATGGAGCCGGCGCTCTCGAAACCGACGAAGGAGAAGCCGATGAACGCCACCGCGAGCAGGAACGGCCCGGACAGCCACGCCCAGGTGTCCACGCCGGGCCCGCCGCCGGTGAACAGCACCGACAGCGGCTGCTCGCGGTGGAACAGCAGCAGCCAGGTGCCCAGGCCCAGCGAGCCGATCACCTCGGCGACGATGCTGGCGGTCATGAAGACCTTGAGCGCGGTGCGGCCGATCAGGTTGATCGCGGTGCCGCCGAGCAGGATCACCAGCGCGATGAGCGCCTGGGTGCCGCCGGACGGCGCCTCGATGCCGATGATGTTGGCCACGAAGCCGGCGGCGCCGAGCGCCACGGTCGCCATCGCGATGACCAGCGTCCACATGTAGGCCCAGCCGGCGAACCAGCCGTAGCCGGTGCCGAGCAGCCGCCGCGACCACTGGTAGATGGAGCCCTCCAGCGGCCAGCGGCTGACCAGCATGGCGAACACCAGCGCGACCAGGAACTGACCGCCGAACACCAGCGCGAAGCCCCACCAGAAGCTGGGGCCCGCCGCGGTGATCGCCAGACCGAAGATGGCGTACAGCGCGACGATCGGCGAGATGAACGCGAACGCGAAGGCGAACGCCGACCAGAGATTGAACTCGCGCCGCAGGACCTGCGGCCGGTCGGCGACGTCGATCGTTGAGGACATGCGGACGCTCCCAAGAATCCGGACGACTGGCCTTGAACTATCGCGTGCCGCTGGAGGAACCGCCACCGCCGGAGCCGAAAACGCTGCGATCGCACGGCCGGAGCGCCCAGCGATTGGATGATCGCACAACAAGTGATGTCGTCCACGTTACGCTTCGCACCGTGACGCAGCCGCTCGAGAAGGCCGGGTCCACCACCCTGCGGGACCTGCTGGACGCCCCGCAGCTGCAGCTGCACCTGCCCCCGTCGACCGACCCCGCGGGCGCGGCGGACCTGGACCGCCCGGTGCAGTGGGTGCACACCACCGAACTGCTCGACCCCGGCCGCTACCTGCACGGCGGGGAGCTGGTCTGCACCGTCGGGCTGAGCCTGCACGGCGCCGCCGACTGCGCGGCGTTCGTCGCGGCGGTGGCCGCCTGCGGGGTGGCCGGGGTGTGTCTCGGGATCGGCGACGTGCACGACACGGCACCGCCCGCGCTGGTCGAGGCGTGCCGGGAGCACGGGCTGCCGCTGCTGCTGGCACCGCCGGAGACGCCGTTCAGCGCGATCAGCCGGTACGTGGCCGAGTCCCGGCTCGGGCCCGAGCTGGCCGCGGCGCGGGCAACCAGCGCGCTGGTGCCGGAGCTGCTGGCCTCGCTGCGCCGCGGCGACGACGTGCGCCAGATGCTGGACCGGGCCGGCGGGGTGATCGGCGGGTACTTCCGGCTCGACCCCGACGACCGGGCGGTCGGCGCGGCGCCGGCGGTCACGGTCGACGGGGCCGGGACGGTGGTGTGGGTGGGCCCCGGCCCGCTGCCCGACCCGGCGGTGCTCGACCTCATCGCACGGTTCGTCTCGGCCGCCCAGGGCGAGCGGGACATGGAGACGATGCTGCAGCGCGAGCGGGTCGGCCAGCTGCTCTCGCTGGTGGAACGGCGCATGCTGCTGCCGGACGCGCTGGGCCAGCTGCTGGACTGGCCGGGGCTGGCGGCGCCGGAGGTGTCGGTGTCGGCCTGGCCGGCCGGCGCCGGGGCGCTGCTGGCGCAGGCGCTGCCCGAGGCACTGGTCGCCGATGCGCCGGAGGTCTGCCTGGTGCTGTGCGACGAGCCGGCGCGCGCGGCGGCGGTGGCGGCCGAGCTGTCGCTGCCGTCGGGGCATGCCACGCCGGTGCGGCTGACCGAGCTGGACGCGGCGATCGCGCAGGCCCGCATCGCGCTGAACCTGGCCCACCAGCACGGCGGCAGTGTCGGCCCGGACCGGCTCAGCACCCTGGACAGCCTGCTGGAACTGGTTCCGCTGCACCAGCTGGCACCGTTCCGGCGGCAGCTGATCGATCCGCTGGAGGCGCTCGACCGGCAGCGCCGCACCCAGTACCTGCGCACGCTGCAGGTGTTCCTGGCCAACAACGGGTCGCTGGTCGGCACCGCGCGCGAGCTGTATCTGCACACCAACACGGTGCGCCACCGGCTGGCCCGCATCCACGAGCTCACCGGCCGCAATCCGCTGGTGTTCGAGGACCTGGTGGCGTTCGCCATCGGAATGCGCGCGGCCGACCGCGCACGGGGCGCGGCCGGTCGCGGCAGATCCTGAACCGGCGCCGGTCAGACGGTGTACTTGTCGGCGACCTCGAGGGCCCGGTCGAGGATCTCCAGCCCCTCCTGCGCCTCCGCGGCGCTGATGGTGCACGGCGGCACCACGTGGATGCGGTTGAAGTTGACGAACGGCAGCAGGCCGCCGGCCTTGCAGGCCGCGACGGTCTCGTTCATCGCCGGGCTGGAGCCGCCGTACGGGGCCAGCGGCTCACGGGTGGCGCGGTCGCGGACCAGCTCGACGGCCCAGAACACGCCCACGCCGCGGACCTCACCCACCGACGGGTGCTTCTCGGCGATCCGGCGCAGCCCCGGCCCGATGACCTCCTCGCCCACCTTGGCGGCGTTCTCGACGATCTGCTCGTCGATCATCGCGTTGATCGTCGCCACGGCCGCGGCGGTGGCCAGCGGGTGACCCGAGTAGGTCAGCCCGCCCGGGTAGGCCCGGTCGGCGAAGGTGGCGGCGATCTTCTCCGAGATCGCCACACCACCGAGCGGGACGTAGCCGGAGTTGACGCCCTTGGCGAAGGTCATCAGGTCCGGCACCACACCGTCGGCGTGCTGCACGGCGAACCACTTGCCGGAGCGACCGAAGCCGGCCATCACCTCGTCGGCGATGTAGACGATGCCGTACTTGTCGCACAGCTCGCGCACGCCGGCCAGGTAGCCGGGCGGGGGCACCATGATGCCCGCGGTGCCGGGGATGGACTCCAGCACGATCGCGGCGATGGTGTCCGGGCCCTCGAAGGCGATGGTGCGCTCGAGGTGCTCCAGCGCCCGCTCGCACTCCTCCTGCTCGGTGGTGGCGTGGAAGGCGGTGCGGTACAGGAACGGCCCGAAGAAGTGCACCACGCCCGCGCCCGGGTTGTCGTTGGGCCAGCGGCGCGGATCGCCGGTCATGTTCACCGCGGTGTCGGTGCCGCCGTGGTAGGAGCGGTAGCGGGTGAGGATCTTGCGCTTGCCGGTGTGCAGCCGGGCCATGCGCACCGCGTGCTCGATGGCGTCGGCGCCGCCGTTGGTGAAGAACACCTTGTTCAGATCGCCCGGGGTGAGCTCGGCGATGAGCCGGGCCGCCTCCGAGCGCGCGGCGTTGGCGTGCTGCGGCGCGATGGTGCACAGCTTGGCGGCCTGCTCGGCGATGGCGGCGACCACCTTGGGGTGCTGGTGGCCGATGTTGGTGTTGACCAGCTGGGAGCTGAAGTCCAGCAGCCGGTTTCCGTCACCGTCCCACAGGTAGCTGCCCTGCGCGGCGGTCACCACCATCGGGTTGAGCTGGGCCTGTGCCGACCAGGAGTGGAACACGTGCTTGCGGTCGAGCTCGTAGGCCCGGGCCGCCTCGGCCTTGGCCGCGTCGAGAGACAGCCCGTTGGGCAGCGTCTCGATGGTGTTGTCGACTGTCATGAGGGTCGTCCTATCGGTCTCAGTTGTTCCGGCTCAGTTGTTCTGGGGGAAGCCGAGGTTGATGCCGCCGTGGGACGGGTCCAGCCACCGGGTGGTGACGGCCTTGGTGCGGGTGAAGAAGTGCACCCCGTGCGCACCGTGGGCGTGGCAGTCGCCGAACAGCGAGGCCTTCCAACCGCCGAAGCTGTAGTAGGCCATCGGCACCGGGATCGGCACGTTGATGCCGACCATACCCACCTCGACCTCGTTCTGGAACCGCCGCGCGGCCCCGCCGTCGTTGGTGAAGATCGCCGTGCCGTTGCCGTACGGGTTGGCGTTGATCAGGTTCAGCGCCTCGTCGTAGGACTTCACCCGCACCACCGACAGCACCGGCCCGAAGATCTCGTCGCGGTAGACGGTCATGTCCGGGGTCACGTTGTCCAGCAGGGTCGGGCCCAGCCAGAACCCGTCGGCACCCCCGTCGGCCTGCACGCCCCGGCCGTCGACGACGACCTTGGCGCCCTCGCGCTCCCCGGCGTCGATGTAGGAGGCCACCTTGTCGCGGTGGGCCTTGGTGACCAGCGGGCCCATGTCCGCGCCCTTGGTGCCGTCCCCGGTCCGCAGCGTGCGGGTGCGCTCGGCGATCTTGGCCACCAGCGCGTCACCGATCGGCTCGACGGCCACGCACACCGAGATCGCCATGCAGCGCTCGCCGGCCGAGCCGAACCCGGCGTTGACCATCGCGTCGGCGGCCAGGTCGAGGTCGGCGTCCGGCAGGATCACCGCGTGGTTCTTCGCCCCGCCGAGCGCCTGCACGCGCTTGCCGGCGGCGGTGCCGGTGCGGTAGACGTACTCGGCGATCGGGGTGGAGCCGACGAACGACACCGCCTTGATCTTCGGGTTGACCAGCAGCTCGTCGACGGCGGTCTTGTCGCCCTGCAGCACGTTGAACACGCCCTCGGGCAGCCCCGCCTCCTTCCACAGCTCGGCCAGCCAGATCGACGCCGACGGGTCCTTCTCGCTCGGCTTGAGCACCACGGTGTTGCCCGCGGCGATCGCGATCGGGAAGAACCACATCGGCACCATCGCCGGGAAGTTGAACGGGCTGATGATCGCCACCGGGCCCAGCGGCTGACGCACCGAGTGCACATCCACCGCGGTGGAGGCGTTCTCGGTGAACCCGCCCTGCAGCAGGTACGGGATGCCGCAGGCGAACTCCACCACCTCCAGGCCGCGGGTCACCTCGCCGAGGGCGTCGGAGAGCACCTTGCCGTGCTCGGCGGTGATGATCGCCGCCAGCTCCTCCTTGCGGGCGTTGAGCAGCTCGCGGAACCGGAACAGCACCTGGGTGCGCTTGGCCAGCGAGGTGTCCCGCCAGGCCGGATACGCCGCCGCCGCGGCGTCGATCACCGCACGCGCATCGTCCACCGAGGCCAACAGCACCTCACCGGTCACCGCACCCGTCGCCGGATTCGTCACCGGCGACGTGGTGCTGCCGGCACCCGTGAAGACCTGGTTGTTGAGCCAGTGCGGAATCGTCTTGGTGGCTTCTGCCATGGATCGTGCTCCTGGGGGTCGGAACGGTCTGTCGGGTTCATCCTGCGCCCCGTACCGCCGTCCGCACCGCTACAAACCGTCAGCGATGAAAACCGGTGCTTTACACTTCGAAAATGCTGTTGACGGTGGCCGAGGTGCTCGACCTGCCGGTCATGCAGGCCGGTGGGCCGGTGGTGGTGGGCGGCCGGGCCGGGCTGTCGAACCTGGTGCGCTGGGTGCACGTCAGCGATCTCGCCGACGTGGCCGAGCTCCTGCAGGGCGGCGAGCTGGTGCTCACCACCGGTCAGGCCCTCGCCGGCCCCGACGCCGGCGGGTACCTGCGCAGCCTGGCCACGGTGCGGGTGGCCGGACTCGTGGTGGAGCTCGGCACCCACCTGCCGCGGGTGCCCCCGGAACTGGCCGCGGTGGCCGACGAGTTGGCGCTGCCGCTGGTGACGCTGGCGCACCGCACCCGGTTCGTCACGGTCACCGAGGCGGTGCACCGGGTGATCGTCGCCGACCAGTACGAGGAGCTCGAGTTCGTCCGCACCGTGCACGAGACGTTCACCGCGCTGTCGGTCAAGCGCGCCTCGGTGGGCGAGATCGTGCGCACCGGGGCGGCGATGGTGGGCGCCTCGATGGTGCTCGAGGACCTCTCCCACCGGGTGCTGGCCTACGCCGCGCACGGGGTGACGCCGTCGCTGCTGCTCGACGACTGGGAGCCGCGGTCGCGGCTCACCCCGGACGCCGACGAGCACAGCTGGGTGCCGGAACGGTGGGCCGCGCTGCCCGTCGGCGCCACCGGACGCTGGGGCCGGCTGGTGGTTCGGGTGCCCGCCGCACACCCGAACCGGACCCGCATCGTCGCCGAGCGGGTGGCGCAGACGCTGACCCTGCACCGGATGATGGAGCGCGACGAGTTCGAGCTCGGCCATCAGGCCCAGGCCGGGCTGATCGACGACATCCTGTCCGGCCGGCTGGCCGACGAGGCCGAGGCGATGGCGCGGGCCGCCGCGCTGGGGCTGGCCCGGCGGTCCCGCTACGTCGCGGTGTCGATCGCGGTGCAGGCCACCGCCGCCCGCCACGACGGCGACCAGCTGGCCCGGCAGCGGCGGATGTCGCGGATCTACGACGCGGTGACCCACGGGCTGGAGCTGTCGCGCTGCACCGGGCTGCTGTCGCGCGACCACAACGACCAGATCGGGATGGTGATCGCGGTGCCGCCCGGCCCGCAGGACCGGCTGGCCGACGCCGCCGCGGCGATCGGCGGCGAGGTGCGCCGCACGCCCGGGGTGACCCGGGTGGTGCTGGGTGCCGGGGAGCCGTCGGCGAGCCTGCTGGACGCCGTGCACGAGCTGCGCAACGCCGAACACGTCGCCTCGGCGGCGCTGTCGCTGCACGACGACCCGGGCCGGCCCTACTACCGGGCCGGGGACGTGCGGCTGCGCGGACTGCTCGCGCTCATCCACAGCCAGCCCCGGGTGCAGCAGTTCGCCGAGACCGAGCTGGCCGCGCTGCTGCGCCACGACGCCCGCCACGGCGACAACCTCACCGCGGTGCTGCGCGCCTTCCTCGACCTCGGCGGCAACAAGACCGAGCTGGCCCGCCGGCTCAACCTGAGCCGGCCCACGCTGTACAAGCGGCTGGCGCAGATCGAGCGGGTGGCCGGGGTGGACCTCGACGACGGCGAGTCGCGCACCTCGCTGCACACCGCGCTGCTCATCCGCGACTTCGGCGCACCCAGCACCGCCTGAGCCGTCCGGCGTGCCGCGCGGGCGCGGCCGGCACGGCGGTGATAAACACAACAGTCATGGAGATCCTCGCCAGCCGGGTGCTGTTCCGGCCGGCGGACTATGCCCGGTCGCTGGAGTTCTACCGCGACCGGCTGGGCCTGGCGATCGCCCGCGAGTACCGCGGCGGCACGGTGTTCTACGCCGGGCAGTCGCTGATCGAACTGGCCGCCCACGGCCGCCCCGCCGACACGGCACCGCCGTTCCCGGGGGCGCTGTGGCTGCAGGTCCGCGACGTCTACGCCACCGAGGACGAACTGCGCCGGCGCGGCGTGCCGATCGCCCGGGAGGCCCGCCCCGAACCGTGGGGGCTGCATGAGATGCACGTCACGGACCCCGACGGGGTCACCCTGATCTTCGTCCAGATCCCCGCCGACCACCCCCTGCGCCGGGACACCCGTGGCGACTGAGCAGGGCATTTGCCGGATCTGCCACCCCGTTGACGAAGCGGGGGGCGCGCCAGCGAGAATTCTGCGGTGACCCTTGAGCTGTTCCTGCTCATCATCGTGGTGATCACCGCGTTGGCCTTCGATTTCACCAACGGTTTTCACGACACCGGCAACGCGATGGCCACCTCGATCGCGAGCGGGGCACTGCGACCGCGGACGGCCGTCGCACTCTCGGCGGTGCTGAACCTGCTCGGGGCGTTCCTGTCCACCGCGGTCGCCGCGACCATCGCCAAGGGTCTGGTCGACGCCAACCTGGTCACCCTCGAGCTGGTGTTCGCCGGGCTGGTCGGCGGCATCGTGTGGAACCTGCTGACCTGGCTGCTCGGGATCCCGTCGAGTTCGTCGCACGCGCTGATCGGCGGCATCATCGGCGCCATGATCGCCGCGGTCGGCGGGCACGGGGTGATCTGGAGCGGGGTGGTGCAGACCGTGATGGTGCCGGCGGTGCTGGCGCCGGTGATCGCCACCACGGTGGCCGCGCTGGGCACCTGGGTGGTGCACTGGGTGATCCGCGGGCTGCCCGAGGACCGCGTCGACGCCGGGTTCCGCATCGGGCAGATCGGGTCGTCGTCGCTGATCTCGCTGGCCCACGGCACCAACGACGCCCAGAAGACGATGGGCGTGATCTTCCTGGCGCTGATCTCCTACGGCGCGGTCAGCGACGCCGCCACCCGCCCGCCGCTGTGGGTGATCGTGGTCTGCGCGGTGGCGCTGGCGCTGGGCACCTACTGCGGTGGCTGGCGCGTCATCCGCACCCTGGGCAAAGGCCTGGTGGAGATCAGCCCGCCGCAGGGACTGGCCGCCGAGTCGTCGTCGGCGGCCATTATTTTGCTCTCCAGCCACTTCGGTTACTCACTGTCGACCACCCACGTGGCCACCGGCTCGATCCTGGGCAGCGGCATCGGCAAGCGCGGCGCCGAGGTGCGCTGGGGGGTGGCCGGCCGGATGGTGGTGGCGTGGCTGATCACGCTGCCGGCCGCCGGCCTGGTCGGGGCCGTCACCTACGGGGTGGTGCACGGCATCGGCGGCTATCTCGGCCCCGCGCTCGGCTTCGGGATGCTGGTGGTCGCCGCGGTGGCGATCTGGCTGCGCGCCCGCCGCGCCCCGGTCGACCACACCAACGTCACCGCCGACTGGAAGCAGGGGCCCACCGCGGTGGTGGACACCCACCCCGAGCCCGCGAAGCAACCCCTGTGAGACGACTCCGGTGAACGACTGGTTCAACCATCTGGCCGCGGCCAAGATCCTGATCTTCGGGATCCTGGTCGGCGCCGGGCTGCCGGCGCTGTTCGCGGTCGCCCTGCGGCTGTACCTGCGCGGCGCCGACGCCACGCCCCGGCGGCGGGGCCGGGTGCTGGCCGGCCGGGTGGTGTTCGGCCTGGTGGTGCTGGCCGCGCTGGTCGGGGTGGCGTTCATCGCGCGGGACTTCATCGGGCACCAGACCGGCTGGTACATCCTCGGCGCCGTGCCGAAGTAGCATGGCGCGCGGGGGAACGCATACACCATGAACGGATTTCTCACCCGGATCGTGACCTGGCTGTCGGCCGGGTACCCCGAGGGGGTGCCGGGGCCGGACCGGGTGCCGCTGCTGGCGCTGCTGCGCCGCCGGCTGACCGATGACGAGGTGAAAGCCGTTGCGCGCGAACTCATCAACCGTGGGCAGTTCGACCACATCGACATCGGGGTGCTGATCACCCAGATCACCGACGACCTGCCCAGCGTCACCGACATCGAGCGGGTGCGCGTCCGGTTGGCCGCCAAGGGCTGGCCGCTGGACGACCCGCGTGAGCCCGAGGAGTCGGCATAGCCGTCCTGACCCCCGTCGCGGTGCCGTCCGGTGCGGCGGCCTGCGCGCTGCTGCCCACGATCGCCGCGCTGCTGGCCGGGCGGGCCGCGCCGGCGCTGCCGGTCCCGCTCGACGACGAACGCCGAACCGCGCTGCTGACAACGGCATTGCGCGCCGGTGAAACGATCGACGACGACATCGCGGTGGTGGTGTCGACGTCCGGCACCACCGGCACCCCCAAGGGGGCGATGCTGCCCGCCGCCGCACTGCGGGCCGGCGGCGAGGCCACCCACGCCCGGCTGGGCGGGCCCGGCCGGTGGCTGCTGGCGCTGCCGGCCTACCACATCGCCGGGCTGCAGGTGCTGGTGCGCAGCGTGCTGGCCGGCACCGAACCGGTGGCCGTGCCCGCGAGTTTCCGCCCGGCAGAACTTGTTTCGGCGATCGGCGCGATGGGTTCGGGCCGCCGCTACGCCTCGCTGGTGGCCGCGCAGCTGGACAAGGCGCTGGCCGACACGGAGGCCGCCGCGGCCCTGGCGTCACTGGACGCGGTGCTGATCGGTGGCGGGCCGCTGCCGGTGCCGGTCGCCGAACGCGCTGCGGCGGCCGGGATTCCGGTGGTGCGCACGTACGGGATGAGCGAGACCGCGGGCGGGTGCGTCTACGACGGCCGACCGCTCGACGGGGTGCGGGTGCGCATCGCCGACAGCGGCCGGATCGTGCTGGGCGGGCCGGTGGTGGCGCGCGGCTACCGCAACCCGGTCAGCCCGGATCCGTTCGCCGAGCCGGGCTGGTACGCCACCGACGACATCGGCGTGCTCGACGAGGCGGGCACGTTGCGGGTGCTGGGCCGCATCGACGACGCGATCAGCACCGGCGGGCTGACGGTGCTGCCACAGCTGGTGGAGAACGTGCTGGCCACCCACCCGGCGGTGGCCGAGTGCGCGGTGTTCGGGCTGCCCGACGCCCGGCTGGGCCAGCGGGTGGCGGCCGCGGTGGTGCCGGCGGCCGGGTGCTCGGCACCGAGCCTGGCCGAGCTGCGCGAGCACGTCGCGGCGGTGCTGGACCCCACCGCCGCGCCGCGGCAGCTCGAACTCGTCGACGAACTGCCGCGGCGCGGGATCGGCAAGATCGACCGCCGGGCCCTGGTGGCCCGCTTCACCGCCCCGTAACCCCGCCTGTCCTCACTCCCCGCGAGTGACCGTGTCTGCACGCCGACACGCCGACGCGAGCGACCGTGTCTGCACACGGTCGGCGTGCAGACACGGTCACTCGCGCGAGGGAAACGTCGCCCTGGACTACTGGGGCAGCGAGGTGCTCAGCCGTTCGGTGGCGGCCAGGTAGTCCTCGATGAACTCGCGCACCACCTCGCGGGCCGGCTTGACCTTGTTCATCAGGCCGACGCCCTGGCCGACGAAGTAGGTGGCCAGCGCCTGGGCACCCTCGTGCCCCTGCGCGGCGAGCGCGTCGATGCGGCGCATCACCGGCTCGCTGAGCATGTTCTGCAGCGGCAGCGGCAGCGGCTTGCGCCCGTCCGGGAACGGGGCCCAGGCCTTGGTCCAGTCCGACACCAGTTGCCGGGCCGGCTTGCCGGTGCGGCCGGCCGAGCGCACGGTGTCCCGCGAGGTGGCCTTGAGCATCTTCTGCACCGTCGCCGGGGCGGTCTCGGCCTCCTCGGTGGTCAGCCACACCGAACCGGTCCACGCGCCGTCGGCGCCGAGCGCGACCGCGGCGGCCATCTGCCGGCCGGTCACGATGCCGCCGGCGGCCAGCACCGGCACCTTGCCCTCGATCGCCTCGATGACCTCCGGGACCACCACCAGGGTGGAGACCTCACCGCAGTGCCCGCCGGCCTCGGTGCCCTGCGCGACGATGATGTCCACGCCGGCCTCGACCTGCTTGATCGCGTGCTCGCGGGCGCCGACCAGGGCGGCCACCGGCACGCCGTGCTCGCGGCCGGCCTCGATCATGTAGTCCGGCGGCACGCCGAGCGCGTTGGCGATGAGCTTGATCGGGTGGCTCATCGCGACCTCGAGCAGCTCCTTGCCGGTGTTGCCGGACAGCATCGGCGCGCCGACCTTCGGCGTCGGGTCCGGCTCGATGCCGTGCGCGGCGAGCAGCTCATTGACGTACTCCCGGTACTCGGCCGGGATGCGGTCGGCGAGCTGCGACTTCGACAGCGCCTCCCCCTTGCCCTCGAAGGTGGCCGGGACGATGATGTCCAGGCCGTAGGGCTTGCCGTTGACCTGCTCGTCGATCCAGGTGAGCTCGCGGTCGAGCTGTTCGGGGGTGTAGGCGGTGCCGCCGAGCACCCCGAACCCGCCGGCGTTGGTGACCGCGGCGACCACGTCGCGGCAGTGGCTGAACGCAAAGAGCGGGAAGTCGATGCCGAACTGTTCGGTGAGTCGCGTCATAGCAGCCAGTATGACTTGACGGGTGTCAACTGGGAACACCCGGGTCCGCCCAGCCACCTCGGCGGGCATGCGACGATGACCGCCATGGCGACCTTGGCGCAGTGGATCGAAGGGGCACGGCCGCGTACCCTGCCCAACGCCGTGGCACCGGTCATCGCCGGCACCGGCGCGGCGGGCTGGCTCGGGGCGGCGGTGTGGTGGAAGGCGCTGCTGGCGCTGCTGGTCGCGGTGGCGTTCATCGTCGGGGTGAACTACGCCAACGACTACTCCGACGGCATCCGCGGTACCGACGACGTGCGCGTCGGCCCACTGCGCCTGGTCGGGTCGAAGCTGGCCTCACCGCGTGCGGTGCGCACCGCCGCGGTGGTGAGCCTGGCGATCGGGGCGGTGGCCGGGCTGGTGCTGTCCTGGTTCAGCGCGCCGTGGCTGATCGCGGTGGGCGCGGTGTGCATCGGCGGGGCGTGGCTCTACACCGGCGGGTCGCGGCCGTACGGCTACCGCGGCCTGGGCGAGGTGGCGGTGTTCGTGTTCTTCGGCCTGGTGGCGGTGCTGGGCACGCAGTTCACCCAGGCCCTGCGCGTCGACTGGGTCGGGTTGCTGTGTGCGGTGGCGATGGGCTGCCTGTCGTCGGCGGTGTTGGTGGCCAACAACCTGCGCGACATCCCCACCGACCGGGAGTCCGGCAAGATCACGCTGGCGGTGCGCCTCGGTGACGCCCGCACCCGGGTGCTGTACCAGGTGCTGGTGGCGGTGGCGCTGGCCGCGCCGGTGCTGCTGGCCCTGGCCACGCCGTGGGCGCTGGTCGGGCTGGTGGCGCTGGTACCGGCGGCGCGGGCGGCCCGCCCGGTGCGCACCGGTGCCGGCGGCCCCGCGCTGATCCCGGTGCTGCGCGACACCGGGCTGACCATGCTGGTGTGGGCGGTCGCGGTGGCGGCCGCACTGGCCCTCGCCGCCTGACGCCCCGCGTTCGCCACCCGAGCAGACGCCCGCACGTTTTCAGGGGTGTGCGCGTCCGCTCGCGGGGAGCAGGGCGTCGAGCAGGCGGTCGACGTCGGCGTCGGTGTTGTACAGGTGGAACCCCACCCGCGCCCGGCCGGCCCGCTCCAGCCGCTGCGCGGCGTCCGGCCGGTCGATCGACACGATCGCCGAGTCCGCCTGCGGCAGGCCGAGTTCGGCGCGCACCCGGGCGGCCAGGCGCAGGGCGTGCGCCTCGACCGCGGCGGCGTCCAGCCGCCAGCCATGGCACCGAGAGCCCGGCCCCGAGCACGCTGAACCAGGCCGGGGACAGATCGAACCGGCGCGCGTCGGGCCAGCCGCAGCGGCAGCCCGTAGATCGTCTCCCACGGCTGTTCCCCGGCGTACCAGTTCGCCGCGTGCGGGGTCATCCGCTCGGCGATGCGGGGACTCAACGACAGGAACGCCACCCCGCGCGGGACGAGCAGCCACTTGTAGGCCGCGGCGACCGTGACGTCGGCCCAGTCCAGGGCCAGCCGCTTCCAGCCGGCCGCCTGGGTGACGTCGAGCACCACCAGGGTGTCGGTGCCGGTGACCGCGGCCCGCAGCGCGTCGGTGTCCAACACCGCGCCGTCGGCGGACTGCACGACGGAGGCCACCACCACGTCGTGGTCCGCCGCCGTGGCCAGCAGTGCGTCTGCGCCCAGTTCGGAGACGGTGAACCGCGGCGGCAGGCCGTAGGTGGGGGTGTTGAGGAAACCCGGCGCGCCCTCGAACAGGTCGGCCGCGCCGACCCCGGGGACCGGGTGCGCGGTCATTCCCGCCGCGAACGATCCTCGCCGCGCAGCCGGGCCTGCAACTGCTCCCGCTCGGCCCGGCGCCGCTCGTCGAGGGCCGCCATGCTCGCCGTCGCCCGGCGGCGCAGCGGGGCGAACAGCCAGATGCCCAGCGGCAGCGCGATCACCAGCGCGAACAGCGCGGCGATCGGCAGCGGGAAGTCGTCCACGCCGAGCAACCGCCCGGCCCCGAAGATCACCGCGGTGAGCGCGACGAACAGGGCCAGCCGGGCGCCGGTGTAGGCCAACAGGTCGAGCACCACGCGTGAACCCAGCCGTTTGTCGGACACGGACCGAGCCTACAAGCGGGGCGTATATTCAATGCCAGGAGGTTTTCCGTGGCGTACTTGCTCCTGATCCTGGTGATCGCCGCCCTGGTGTACCTGGGCTGGCGGATGGTGCGCGCGAACAACCGCCCGCCGACGCGGGTGATCGGCCCGGACGACGATCCGGAGTTCCTGCGCCGGATCGGCAACGGCGACACCAACCCGCGTCCCTGAGCGCGGCGGGCTCCCGGCCGGCCCGATACCGGCCTACCCCACCCCGGCGTAGGAGTGCAGCCCGACCGTCACCAGGTTGATGAAGAACAGGTTGAACACCATCGCCACGAACCCGGCGACGTTGATCCAGGCGGCCTTGCGGTCGCGCCAGCCCGCGGTCGAGCGGGCGTGCAGGTAGGCGGCGTAGATCACCCAGGCGATGAACGACACCGTCTCCTTGGGGTCCCAGCCCCAGTAGCGGCCCCAGGCCTCCTCGGCCCAGATGGCCCCGAAGATCACCCCGAACCCGAACACCGGGAAGGCGAAGATCGTGGTGCGGTAGGCGATCCGGTCCAGGGTCTGGGCGTCGGGCAGCCGGTGCACGATGCGGGCCGGCACGCCCTGCGCGTCCGGCGCGCCGAACCGCGACATCTTCAACAGGAACAGGATGCTGGCCACGCCGGCGACCAGGAACACCCCGGAGCCCAGGCTGACCACCGACACGTGGATGGGCAGCCAGTAGGACTGCAGCGCCGGCATCACCGGGGCGGCGTGGCTGTAGAGCCAGCGGCCCGAGATGGTCAGCAGGATCAGCACCGGCACCAGCACGAACACCCACAGCGAGCGGTACTGCGGCCGGCGCAGCACCACCGCGGCGGCCACCAGCCCGCAGAAGCTGGTGAGGTTGATGAACTCGTACATGTTGCCCCACGGCACCCGCGAGGTGGACAGCCCGCGCAACACGATGCAGCCCAGTAGCAGCGCGATGCCGAGGTAGACCAGCGCCAGCCCGGCCCGGCCGATGCGTTCGTCGACGGTGCGGCCCGCCGGTTCGACGACCACCCCGGGGGTGTTGGCGCCGGCGGCGACCCCGGCGGTGACCGGTTCGCGGCGCTCGACCTTGCGGGCCCGGGTGTAGGCCAACTCGACCGCCAGCAGCATCAGCGCCACCGTGAGCACCACCACCGAGGAGGTGAAGGCCCAGTCCGAGTAGCGCGCCAGCCCGAGGTCGATGTCTGTGCTCATGGCAGATCCGTTCCGGTTCTCGCTGTGGGTGCCGGGCCGTCGAGGATCCGCGCGACGAGGCGCTCGAACTCCTCGCCCCAGCCGGAGTTGTCGGTGCGGGCCAGACCGCCCAGCTCGACGCCTACGGTACCGGGGCCGGCGGGTGTGATCCGCACCCAGATGCGCCGGCGCCGCACCAGCAGCGACACCAGCAGGCCGGCCATCATCGTCATGGCCGAGATCAGCACCCAGATCTGGGCCGGGTCGTGCGACACCTGGACGTTGATGAACGGCACCGCGCCGTCGAACCGCACGACGGTGCCGTCCGGCAGTCGGGTGGACTCGCCGGCGGCCAGGTTGACCCGGGCCTGCTTGGTCAGCCGGCCCTGTTCGATCAGCCGCGGATCCAGCGAGAACAGCGACTGCGGCCGGCCGGAGTCCAGGCCGGTGTCGCCCCGGTAGATGTCGATGGCCACCGCGGGCCTGTTCAGCTCGGGGAAGCTCGACATCAGCAGGGTGCCGTCGAACTCGGCGGTCGGCGCGAACAGGCCCTGGATGGCGAGCTGGTTGCGGCGCCGCTCGTCGGGGTCGTCGTACATGCCGCCGGGCGGGTCGAAGCGCATCGCGCCCGAGGACAGCAGGGTCAGCGGGTCGTCGGGCCGGAACTGCAGGGTCTGGGTGCGCACCTGCCCGTCCGGGAAGGTGACGGTGAAGGTCGGGGCGTAGCCGTGGCCCTGCAGGTAGATCCGGTCGCCGCCGACGCGCAGCGGGTGGTTGACCTGCAGCCGGTACGGCCGCCAGGTGCCGGTGACCAGGTCCGCGCCGGCCTGGTACTCGATGTCCGCGGTGAACGCGGTGGCCTGCCCGTTGGGCAGGTACTCGGCCTGGAAGTCGTTGACCCGCAGGCAGATCGGGGTCAGCGAGGTGCCGTCGACGGTGTTGCCGGCGCGGAACGAGTCGAACGCCGCCGGGGAGGCCGAGCAGAACCCGGGCCCGCCGTCGGCGATGACGATGACGTGGCCCTCGTAGCCGAACAGCTTGCCGGCGGCCACCGCCAGCAGCAGGCCCAGCAGCGAGAAGTGGAAGACGATGTTGCCGAACTCGCGCAGGTAGCCCTTCTCCGCGGCGACCTCCACCGCCCCGTCGGCGCCGTCACGGGTGACGGTGCGCCAGCCGCGCAGCCGCTCGGTGACGGTGGCGGCCAGGGCGGCGGGCTCGCCGGCCAGCTCGGCGCGGTGGTGTTTGGGCAGCCGGCCCAGGTTGCGCGGTGCGGGCACCGGCACCGCGCGCAGGCTGCGGAGGTGCTCGATCAGCCGCGGCGTCAGGCAGCCCACCAGCGACACGAACAGCAGCACGTAGATCGCGGTGAACCAGAAGCTCGAGAACACGTCGAAGGCCTGCAGCCGGTCCAGCCACGGCCCGATCGTCGGGTGCTCGGCGATGTACTCGGCGACCTTGGACTCGTTGAGGCTGCGCTGCGGCAGCAGCGCCCCGGGGACGGCGGCCAGCGCGAGCAGGAACAGCAGCACCAGGGCGGTGCCCATCGAGGTCAGCGTCCGCCAGGTGTTGCGCACGGTGGCGGTGGCGCGCCGCAGGACCGGGACCGCCATCAGATCGGCAGCCTCACGTCGGAGACCAGCGCGTCGCGGATCCAGGCCACGAACTCCCCCCACAGCCCGGTCAGCAGGGCCAGACCCACCAGGACGAGCAGCACCCCGCCGAAGATCTGGATGCCGCGGGTGTGCCGGCGCAGCCAGCCCAGGCCCTGCACCGCCCGCGCCGAACCGAAGGCCAGCAGCACGAACGGGATGCCCAGACCGAGGCAGTAGGCGACGACCAGCGCCACACCGCGGGCCACCGAGGCACCGTCGGTGGCCGAGGCGACGGTGATCACGCCGGTCAGCGTCGGGCCCAGACACGGGGTCCAGCCCAGCGCGAACACCGCGCCGAGCAGCGGCGCACCGGCGATCGTCGACACCTGGCGCGGGGTGAACCGGGCCTGCCGCTGCAGGGCCGGGATGAACCCGACGAACACCAGGCCCATCAGGATCGTGACCGCGCCGCCGACCCGCTGCAGCAGCACCTGGTTGGTGATCAGGGTGGTGGTCATGCCGAGCACGGCGACGGTGCCGAGCAGGAACACCGCGGTGAACCCGGCGACGAACAGCGCGGCCGCACCCGCGACCCGCAGCCGCGCCGAACGCTCCGCGCGCGCCGAGATCGACGTTCGGGCGGATTCTTCTCGCACTTTTTCGCCCGTTGGTGCGTTTGGGCGCTGTAGGGGCGGGGGTTCGGCGCCGACGACGGCGGCCAGGTAGGACAGGTAGCCGGGCACCAGCGGCACCACGCACGGCGAGGCGAACGACACCAGCCCGGCCAGCACGCACACCCCGAGCGCCAGCAGCACCGGCCCGGCGGCGGCGATCTCGGCGAACCCGGTCACGACGCCGGCTCCTGTTCGGCCGCCAGCCGCTCCACCACCGGCTGCAGGTCCTCGGCGAGCAGCTCGCGCAGGAACACCGCCGCCACCCGGTGCTGCCGGTCCAGCACGACCGTCGACGGGATGACCGTGGTCGGGTACCTGCCGCCGAAGGCGATCATGGTGCGCATCGCCGGGTCGTAGATCGACGGGTAGCCGACCCGGCGGTCGACGACAAAGTCGCGGGCGGCGTCCCGGTTGTGGTCGCGCACGTCGATGCCCAGGAACGCCACGCCGAGCTCCCGGGTGGCGTCGTAGACCTGCTGCAGCTCACCGATCTCGGCGCGGCACGGCCCGCACCACTGGCCCCACACGTTGATCACCACGACCTTGCCGGCGAACTCGGGGTCGGCCAGCGAGATCGTGCGCTGCGGGTCGAGCAGGTCCGGGCCGGTGATCGGGCCGGGGGTGCCGCGGGCGGCCGGCGGGTCGTAGAAGATGTCGGTCTGCCCGCCGGGCGCGACGAACTCGAAGGTGCCGCCCTGGGCGACGGCGTCGTCGCCGGTGGAGCATCCGGTCAGCGCGAGCACCGTCGCGCCGACCAGCAGAGCCACCAGCCGCTTCACAGTCCGGCCGGCTCGCTGTATTTCCAGTCGACGACGCGGTCGCCGTCGAAGACGAACGTGTTGAGCGAGGCCAGCCCGCACATCCGCTTGCGCGGGTCGTGCGGCAACCGCTTGCCGGTCAGGGTGCGGCGCAGGATCTCCACCGGCAGCTGGTGGCTGACCACCACCGCCTCGTGGCCGGCGGCCTTCTCGCGGGCGTTGTGCACGGCCTTGAGCATGCGGGCGGCGATCTGCCGGTAGGGCTCGCCCCAGCTCGGCCGGAACGGGTTGTACAGGTGGCGCCAGTTGCGCGGGTCGCGCAGCGCGCCGTCGCCGACCGACACCCGCTGGCCCTCGAAGACGTTCTCCGACTCGATGAGGTCCGCGTCGGTCAGCACGTCGAGCCGGTGCCGCGCGGCGATGGGGGCGGCGGTCTCCAGGGCGCGCTGCAGCGGCGAGGCGACGACGAGCACGATGTCGCGGTCGGCCAGCGCCTCGGCGACCCGGGCGGCCTGGGCCTGGCCGCGGTCGGACAGCCGGTAGCCGGGCAGCCGGCCGTAGAGGATGCCCTCCGGGTTGTGCACCTCGCCGTGGCGCATCACATGCACGGTCGTCAGATTGGCGCCGGTGGTCTGGCTCATGCCGGGGTGGCCTCCGCGGCGGCACGCGCGGCCGCCGGCAGTGCGGCGGCGATGCGCTCGAACGCTTCGTCGTCGAGAACCGTTGACACGAACCAGGTTTCGAACGCGCTGGGCGGCGCGTAGACGCCGTGTTCGAGCAGAGCGTGGAAGAACGGCGGGAAGCGCCAGGTGTCGGAGGCCTTGGCCGACGCGTAGTCGGTGACCGGGTCCTCGGTGAAGAACACGCTGAGCATGGTGCCCGCCCGCTGCACCCGGTGCGGCACCGACGCCGCGGACAGCGCCTCGGTGAGCAGCGCCTCGAGCCGGTCGGCGTTGGCGGCCAGTCGCGCGTAGGCGGCCTCGTCGGCGGCGCGCAGCGTGGCCAGCCCGGCGGCCATCGCCACCGGGTTCCCGCTCAGCGTGCCGGCCTGGTAGACCGCCCCCAGCGGGGCGAGCCGCTCCATCACCTCGGCCCGGCCGCCGAACGCCGCGGCGGGCAGCCCGCCGCTCATCACCTTGCCGAAGGTGAACAGGTCGGCGTCGACCGGGTCCAGGCCGTACCAGCCGGTGCGGCTGGCCCGGAATCCGGTCATCACCTCGTCGACGATGAGCAGCGCGCCGTGCTCGGCGGTGATGCGGCGCAGCGCGGCGTTGAACCCGGGCCGCGGCGGCACGGTGCCCATGTTGCCGGCGGCGGCCTCGGTGATCACCGCGGCGATCTGCTCGCCGTGGGCGGCGAACGCCTCCTGCACCGCGGCGACGTCGTTGTACGGCAGCACGATGGTGTCGGCGGTGGCCGCCCCGGTCACCCCGGGCGAGGACGGCAGGCCCAGAGTGGCCACGCCGGAGCCGGCGTCGGCCAGCAGCGCGTCGGAGTGCCCGTGGTAGCAGCCGGCGAACTTGACGACCTTGGGCCGGCCGGTGAAGCCGCGGGCCAGCCGGATCGCGCTCATGGTGGCCTCGGTCCCGGAGTTGACCAACCGCAGCCGCTGCACCGGCGGCACCCGGTCGATGATCTCGGCGGCCAGTTCGGTCTCGCTCGGGGTCGGCGCCCCGTAGGACAGCCCGGCGGCGGCGGCCCGCTGCACCGCCTCGACCACGGCCGGGTGGGCGTGGCCGAGGATCATCGGCCCCCACGAGCAGACCAGGTCGACGTAGCGGTTCCCGTCGGCGTCGGTCAGCCAGTAGCCCTGCGCGGAGGTGATGAACCGCGGGGTGCCGCCCACCGAGGTGAACGCCCGCACCGGCGAGTTCACGCCACCGGGGATGACGGCGCAGGCCTGCTCGTAGAGCCGGGCCGAGGCCGCCACCTTGGCCGAGGTGTGGTCAACACGCATGTCCACCAGTGTCCCAGCACCGGCGAATTGGTCAACGACAGGGTGTAGTGCTCGATTTCGCGGCCGGAATGTGATGCGCACGACAGCGCCGCGGCGTTCAATGGCGGTATGCGGCTTCCCGAGTGGCTGGCGCGGTTGAACCGGCACGTGACCAACCCGATCCAGCGGTTGTGGGCGGGCCGGCTGCCGAGCCTGGGCATCCTCGAACACACCGGCCGCAGGTCGGGGCGCGTCTACCGCACCCCGCTGACGGTGTTCCCCACCGCCGACGGGGTGGCGATCCTGCTCACCTACGGCCCGGACCGGGACTGGTTGAAGAACGTCACCGCCGCCGGGCGGGCGAGGATGACCCGGCTGGGCCGCACCTTCGAGGTGTGCGAGCCGCGGGTGGTGTCCCGCGACGAGGCCGCCCCCGAGGTGCTCGGCCGCTGGCGGGCGGTGTTCGCGCGGCTGCCGTTCGAGCAGGCGGTGCTGCTCAGACGGGCCTGACGACCCCGGGGCGCAGCGCCTCGGGCAGGCTGGGCAGGAAGTGCCGGGTGGCGAAGGCGCGCAACTCGTCCGCGGTCTGCAGTGGTTCGGCGCTGGGCAGCAGCAGCACCATGGCGGCGTAGCGCAGGATGGTGTCGGCGAGGTCGTTGACCGCCGCCGGGCCGATCCGCTCGGCGAAGCCGTCCGGGAAGATCACCCGCAGCGCGGCGGCCATCCGCTCGATGGCCGCGCCCCAGTGCTGATGCGCCAGCGCCAGCACGTACCCCGGCTCGTCGCTGATCAGCCGGTGCAGCACGCGGTGTCTGCGGAACCGCAGGATGGACAGCGTGAACGCCTCGACGTAGTAGTTGTTGCCTTGCGGGCCATTGGCTTTCAGCTCGGCGGCGATGTCGGCGAACAGCGCGGCGTTCTCCCGGTCCACCACCGCGGCGATGAGCTCCTCGCGGCTGGTGAAGCGGCGGTAGATGGTGGTGCGGCTGACCCCGGCCCGGCGGGCGACGTCGTCGAGCGCGACCCGGCGGATGCCGTGCTGTTCGAACTCGGCGACCGCGGCGTCGAGGATCGCGGCGGTGACGTCAGGCCGTGCGGCCATAGTGGGCGAAGCCCTTGCGTGCGAACTTGTTGTAGCGCACCGACATCGGCAGCCGGTTCCACAGCCAGTTCACCGGCCGCGACCGCCAGAACGCGGCGAACCGCTGGTAGCGCCGCTCCTGACGCTCGCTCCAGGGCAGGCCGAGCAGTTCGCGTGCCCGCGGCGGCAGCCCGCCGGTGGTCAGGAACGCCGCGACCGGGTTGAACACCACCGACACCACCCGCCACACCGCGGGGTGCACGGCCTTCGGGCAGGGAAACCCCTTGGTGACGTAGCCGACCCCGTACTTGGCGGTCTTGTGCGCGACGAGGACCTCGCTGAGCATGCGGTCCCAGTACCGCTCGAACTCGGCGTAGGTGGCCGGCATCGGCCGGTCGCTCACCCCGTAGCGGCGGTACCAGGTCTTGGACTCCAGGTAGATCCGCTCCTTCTCCTCCGGGGTGAGCCGCTTGACGAAGGTGTCGGCGAAGTAGAGCACCTGGTCGACGAAGGTGGCATGCGCCCAGAAGTAGGTCTCCGGGTCCAGGGCGTGGTAGCGCCGCCCGTCGGGCATCGTGCCCTTGATCCGGTGGTGGTAGTCGCGCACCTGCAGACCGGCGTTGTCCTCGTCGGTGCCGTACACCGTCATGAAGATCGGCGGCAGCGACCGGCGCACCCGGGCGGCGGTGTCCTTGAAGAACACCGAGTGGTCCAGCACGCCCTGGCCGAGGTCGGCGAGCATGTTCTGCAGCACCGCCGGGCGCGGGCCGATGAGGAACATGCGGTTGTCGCCGAAGTACCGCCACACCAGCGAGTCCGGGCCCAGCGGCAACGCGTCGTCGCGGACCCCGGCCGATTCCTGCGCGAGCTCGGTCATGCGCAACAGTGTTACAAATTCCGAACTTTGTACCAACCGGGTGTGAGCGGGCTCACTGCACCGGCCCGGCGGGGGCGGGCCGGCCCGGGCATCAGCGCCGGCGGATCCGGGTGACGGCCAGCACCAGCAGCACGCCGGCGACGGTGGCCAGCAGCAGCGACAGCGCCAGCAGCGGGGCGTAGTAGCGCACCGACTCGATGGACTCCACGCCCTCGGCGACCGGTGCGACCGTCACCGTGCTGCGGGAGGCCTGCCAGCTCAGGACGCTGCCGAACACCGCCACCAGGGCCGCGGCCAGCTCGGCGAGCACGCGGCGGTCGGTCACCGGCGGCGTTCCTCCACCAGCCGGACCAGCTCGGCGCGCAGCTGCCTGTGGTTGCGGGCCCAGGCCTGCGCGGTGCGGTCGTTGGTGAGCTTCAGCCCGATACCGGTGCGGCCGCGCGGCACCCCGGTGAGCTCGCCGAGCGCCCGGGCCGACTGCCACTTGGGGACCGCGTTGCCGGTGGGCTCGGGGTAGACCTCGACGATCTCGGCGACCCGGATGGTCTCGGTGCCCTCGCGCAACGCCTCGGGGGTGAGCTCGACCGAGGTGTGCACCCGGGCGGCGTGCACCTGCAGCGCCAGGAAGCCGGTGACCAGCACCAGGAAGATGCCGGGCATGAGCAGCTGGATGCCGTAGCCGGCCCAGCGCTGGATGAGCATCATCGCCACCGCCGAGGCCGGGCCGAGCAGCACCCACAGCCAGCTCGCGCCCTTCTCGTGGAACAGCACCTGCTGTCCGGTGGGGGTCTCGGTCATGTGTCGGCTCCCGGATCCAGGCCGTGGAACCAGGCGCTCGCCGCGGGCCGGGTGAACGCCACCACCCCGGCGATGATCGGGATGATCGCCAGCAGCGGCACCAGCCCGGTGCCGACGAAGATCGTCATCAGCACCAGCACCAGCGCGGCGGCGATGCCGAGCGCGACGGCCGCCCGGCGGAACCGGTCGTCGGCGTCGCGGCGGGCCCGGCCGGACAGGTAGGCCAGCCCGATGCCGGCGACGGCGTAGAGCACCCCGACGCCGCGGCGCAGCACCAGGTACCGGCGGATCTCGTCGTCGGTGACGTCCTCGGGGACCACCGAGCGGATCAGGTCGAAGCTCATCGTGGCGACCAGCAGGCCGCCGCCGATGAGCAGCACCGCGCCCAGCGACAGCACCCAGAAGCCGATCTCGACGACGCGGGGCCGCCCGGGCGGCGTTGGGGATGCGTACATCGTCGGTCAGCCTAGCTCAGCGGGACAGGAATTGATCCGCCTCGCGCCGGTGCAGCAGCACGATCCCGCCCACGATGAGCACCGACCCGACGATGCCGGTGACCGCGTAGACCACCGCCCCCACCGGGGGCCGGGCGTCGGAGAACAGGTTCATCGCGGTGTAGGCCACCGCGGCGACCCCGCCGCCGGTCAGCACGGTGCGGGCCCACCGGTAGCCGTGCCGCAGCAGGAACAGGAAGGTCGCGGTGAGCACCGCGACCACAGCCAGGAACCCGCCGGAGAACGCGTAGGTCAGCAGCGGCGACATCGGCGGCGGCACGGTCAGCAGGTCGGTGACCGCGCCGGTCACCATCAGCGGCAGCGCGGCCAGCCACAGCCAGAACCCGGTGTCGACGTCGGCCGGCCGGGGCGGACGCAGCCCGGGCAGCGCCGGCCCGGTCGTCGGGGCGCCCGTCACCTCAGCCATCCGGCGGCCTGCACCGCCCAGTAGGTCAGCACGATGTCGGCGCCGGCGCGGCGGATGCTGGTCAGGGTCTCCAGCACGACGGTGCGTTCGTCGATCCAGCCGTTGGCCGCGGCGGCGGCGATCATCGAGTACTCGCCCGAGACCTGGTAGGCCGCCACCGGCACCGGGGAGATGTCGGCGGCCGCGCGCACGATGTCCAGGTAGCCCAGCGCGGGCTTGATCATCACCATGTCCGCGCCCTCGTCGATGTCGAGGGCGACCTCGTGCACCGACTCCCGGGTGTTGGCCGGGTCCTGCTGGTAGGTGCGCCGGTCGCCCCGCAGGCTGGAGCCGACGGCCTCCCGGAACGGCCCGTAGAACCCGGACGCGTACTTGGCGGCGTAGGCCAGGATCGCGGTGTCGGTGTGCCCGGCGGCGTCGAGCGCATCGCGGATGGCGGCCACCTGACCGTCCATCATGCCGCTCGGCCCCACCACGTGGGCGCCCGATTCCGCTTGCGCCACAGCGAGTCTGGCGTAGTGCTCGATGGTGGCGTCGTTGTCCACCCGGCCGTGGGTGTCGAGCACCCCGCAGTGACCGTGGTCGGTGAACTCGTCCAGGCAGGTGTCGGCCATCAGCACGGTGGCGTCGCCGAGGTCGGCGGCCAGATCGCGCAGGGCGACGTTGAGGATGCCGTGCTCGGCCCAGCCGATCGAGCCCTCGGCGTCCTTGTCCTGCTCGCGCGGTACCCCGAACAGCATCAGCCCGCCCACCCCGGCGGCCACCGCCTCGGCGGCGGCCCGGCGCAGCGAGTCGCGGGTGTGCTGCACCACCCCCGGCATGGAGGCGATCGGCCGCGGCTCGCCGATGCCGTCGGCGACGAACATCGGCAGCACCAGATGCCGTGGCTCCAGCGAGGTCTCGGCGACCAGGCGGCGGATGGCCGGGGTGCTCCGCAACCGGCGCGGCCGGTGCCGCGGGAATCCCATGCGGCTCAGCGCCTCCGGCTCTTCTTGCGCGGCGGCGGCAGCGCACCCTCGGCACGCAGCCGGGCGGCGTGCTCGGCCAGCGCGTCGACCAGCGGGCCGACCTGGGCGACCTCCGGCTGCACGTCGACCCGCAGGCCGAACTCGATCGCGGTCTCGGCGGTCTTCGGGCCGATGCAGGCCACGATGGTGCGGGCGTGCGGCTTTCCGGCGATGCCGACCAGGTTGCGCACGGTCGAGCTGGAGGTGAAGCACACCGCGTCGAACCCGCCGGTCTTGATCATCTCGCGGGTGTGCGCCGGCGGCGGCGCGGCCCGCACCGTGCGGTAGGCGGTGACGTCCTCGATCTCCCAGCCGCGTTCGCGCAGCCCCTCGGCCAGCGTCTCGGTGGCGATGTCGGCGCGCGGCAGCAGCACCCGGTTGACCGGGTCGAAGATCTCGTCGTAGGGCGGGAACTCCTCGAGCAGGCCCAGCGAGGACTGCTCGCCCGACGGCACCAGCTCCGGGTTGATGCCGAAGGCGCGCACCCGGTCGGCGGTGGCCTGCCCGACGCAGGCGATCTTCACCCCGGAAAACGCGCGGGCGTCCAGCCCGAACTCGCGGAACTTCTCCCACACCGCGCGCACCGCGTTGGTGGAGGTGAACACCACCCACTGGAACCGGCCGTCGACCAGCCCCTTGACGGCGCGCTCCATCTGCGCCGGGCTGCGCGGCGGCTCGACGGCGATGGTGGGCACCTCGATCGGGGTGGCGCCGTGGGCGATGAGCCGCTCGCTCATCTCGCCGGCCTGGTCCTTGGTGCGCGGCACCAGCACGGTCCAGCCGTACAGGGCGCGGCTCTCCCACCAGTTCAGCTTGGCGCGGTTGTTCACGGTCTTGCCGATGGTGACCACCAGGGTGCCGTTCTGGAACGGCTGCTCGACCCCGAACGGGTCGGTGGCCATCAGCGGGCCCTTGTCGGTCAGCCCGGCCAGCGTGGTCTCCACCGAACGCTGCTGGCAGGTGGTGCCGTTGCCGGTGACCACCACGGGCGTGGTGTCGGCCAGCCCGTACTCGATCAGCGTGCGCGCGGTGTCCGGCAGATGCGACGCGGTGGCCTGCAGGATCAGCGGGCCGGGCGCGGCGGCCAGGGCGCCCCAGTCCACATCGCCCCGGACGTCGGCGACGGTGTGGGTGGAGCCCACCGGCAGCCCGGCGTAGGTGGGCACCGCGGTGGTGTCGGGCAGGCCCGGGACGATCTCGAAGTCCAGGTGGGTGCGGGCCAGCGCGGTGACCTCCTCGACGACCGAGTCGTTCGACAGCGGGTCGCCGGCGACCAGGCGCACCACGTCCACCCCGGCGCGCGCCTCGTGGGCCAGCGTCTTGGCGACCTCGGCGGGGTCCCCGAGCGCGGGGCGGACGTCCGGGCCGGTCGGCTCGGCGGCCTCCCCGGTCGCCGCGTCGCCGGCCGTCGCGGCCTCGGTGTCGGTCCTGGCGGGCTCCTCGGCAGCCTGCTTGGCCTGCGCGTCCTCGTCGGCCTTGCGGGTGCGGGTCGGCTTGTCGGTGGCCTTCCCGGTGGCCTGAGCCTCGGCCCGCGCCGACCCGACGACCGCCAGCACGGCCTCGGGAACGTCGGGGTCGGTGAACACCAGCACCGCGTTGGCGAGTACCGTGTGCGCACGTTGGGTCAGCAGGCCAGGGTCCCCGGGACCGGCGCCCACATACGTGATGCGGCCGGGCTTGGGTTTCCGCCCTCGCATGCTCACCTGCCGAGTCATTTTCTCTCCCACAGCTTCAGTTGAGATCCGCCATGAGCTCGCGCGCACCCAGGTCGAACAACTCCGCGGCCACCGACCTGCCGAGCTCGGTGGCCCGTTCCGGAGTGCCGATTCCGGACGCGCGGATCACATCGGATCCGTCCAGCGCCGCCACGCACGCGCGCAGCGACAGCTCGTCGAAGACGCGGCCCTCCTCATCGATAGACTCGACCACCTCGGCGATCGCGCCCACCGGTGCGGAGCATCCCGCCTCCAGTTCGGCGAGCAGGACTCGCTCTGCAGTGACCGCGGCCCGCGTCTCGGCGTGATCCAACTGCGCCAGCACCGCGACGAGTTCGTCGTCATCGGCGCGACACTCGACCGCGAGCGCCCCCTGAGCGGGTGCGGGCAGCATCTGCACCGGCTCGAGGGTCTCGGTGACGACGTCGAGCCGTCCGAGCCGGGCCAGACCCGCCCGGGCGACCACGATGCCGTCGAGGTCACCGTTGCCAACCCTGCTCAACCTGGTATCTAGGTTGCCTCGAAGGGGGCGGATTTCCAAACCGAGACCCAGTGCGCTAAGCTGTGCGGCCCTCCGCAGGCTGGAGGTGCCGATCACCGAGCCCGGCGGCAACTCCCCGAGCACCAGGCCGTCGCGGGCCACCAGGGCGTCACGGGGGTCCTCCCGCGGCGGCACGGCGGCCACGGTCAGGCCGGGTTCGGGCGCGGTCGGCAGATCCTTGTGGGAGTGCACGGCCGCGTCCACGCGACCGTCGAGGATGGCCTCCCGCAGCGCGGCGGTGAACAGCCCCATGCCGCCGATCTCGAGGATGGGGCCCTGGTTGCGGTCCCCCTCGGTGGTGATCGGCACGAGTTCGGCCGGCTGGCCGTTGGCGATCAGGGCGTCTCTGACAGTGCCGGCCTGGGTCATCGCCAGCAGGCTGGCACGCGTTCCAATCCGGATTACCCGGTCACGTGACGTCAAGCGTTACTCGGTGTGGTCGATGTCGATGGATAGGGCGCGACGGTCCTCGGTCGGACCGGCCGCGGTGGGCAGGGGCAGTTCCCCGCCGGAGACGGCGTCGACGGTCTGCGGGTCGAGCTGGAACAGTTCCCGCAGCGCCTCGGCGTAGCTGTCGCCGCCGGGCCGGCTGGCGAGCTGCTTGACCCGCACCGTGGGGGCGTGCAGCAGCTTGTCGACCACCCGGCGTACCGTGCGGGCGACCTCGTTGCGCTGGGTCTCGTCGAGGCCCGGCAGCCGGTTGTCGAGCCGCAGCAGCTCGGCCTCGACCACCTCGGCGGCCCGCTGGCGCAGTGCGGTGACCGTCGGAGCGACCTCGGCCATCCGCTGGCCGGCCAGGTAGTTGGCGACCTCGGCGGCGACCAGGGCGCGGGCGGCCTCGGCGTCGGAGGCGGCGGCCCGGGCCGACGGCTCGCGCTGGATGCGCTCCATGTCGATGACGTGGGCGCCGGGCAGCCCCGCCACCGCGGCGTCCACGTCGCGCGGCATGCCCAGGTCGCACAGCACCAGCTCGCGTTCCTCGGGACGGCCGGACAGCGCCCGGTGCACGTCGGCCAGCGTCACCACCGGGCGCACCGCGCCGGTGCTGCTGACCACGACGTCGGCGTCGGCGAGCGCGGCCGCGACATGGTCCAGCGACATCGGCTCGGCGGCCACACCCTGCTCGCGGATGTTCTCGGCGAGCCGCTGTGCCCGCTCCAGCGACCGGTTGACCACCGCGACGCGGTCCACCCCGGCCACGACGAGGTGCTTGGCGGCCAGCGCGCCCATCGCGCCGGCGCCGATGATGACGGCGTTGCGGCCGGCCAGCCCGGTGCGGGAGCCCGCCCCGCCGAGGCGCTCGGAGGCGATGTCGAGCGCGACCGACACCACCGACGCGCCGGCCTTGTCGATGCCGGTCTCGGAGTGCACCCGCTTGCCGACCGACAGCGCCCGCTGGGCCAGCTCGTGCAGGGTGCGCCCGACGAAGCGGTTGGCCTCGGCGGTGGCGTAGGCCCGGCGGACCTGGCCGAGCACCTGCTGCTCGCCCACGACCGCCGAGTCCAGCCCGCCGGCCACCGCGAACAGGTGCTCGACGGCGGCCTCGGCGTAGCGCACGTAGGCGTACTTGGTCAGGTCGTTCAGCGGCATGCCGGCGTGTTCGGCGAGCACCTGGCCGATCACCGACAGGCCGCCGTGGAAGGCGTCGACGACGGCGTAGATCTCCACCCGGTTGCAGGTGGAGAGCATCATCGCCTCGGTGACCAGGGACGACTGCAGGATCTCGTCGACGATCTTGATCTGATCGGACTCGTCGGTGCTCAGTTGCTCGAGCACGGACACCGGCGCGCTGCGGTGTGAGACCCCGAACAGCAGCACACTCACAGCGACATCACCACCCTAGCCACGGTAGTCGTTTACCACCGGCCGGCCAAATTCGCCAGGGCCGGTCGACCCCGCCCCCGCGGATCAGCCTCCGGCCAGCTCGGCACGCAATGCGGGGACGTCGACCTCCCAGTAGCTGTGCTCGACGCCGTCGAGCAGCACCACCGGCAGCCGGTCGCCGAACTCGGCCCGCAGCGACTTGTCGCCGGCCGCGGCGGCCTCGTCGACGTCGGTGACCGCGTACTCGAACCCGAGCTCGGCGGCCAGCCCGTCGAGCTGGCGCCGGGCCCGTTCGCACAGCCCGCACCCGGCTCGGGTCAACAACACGACGCTGCGATCCACGCCGCCAGTATCCCCAAGCGGTGCCCTACATTGGTTCCCGTGTCGGATTCGGGCCGTATCCGGGCGGCATCGGGGGACGCCGGCGACCAGCAGGTCGCCGGCGCGGCCAGTGCCGAGCTCGCCGTCACCGAACTTGCCGAGCAGTCCCCGCCGCCGACTCCGCCGACCGACCTGACCGCGGCGGCGTTCTTCGACGTCGACAACACCCTGGTGCACGGCTCGTCGCTGGTGCACTTCGCCCGCGGGCTGGCCGCCCGCAACTACTTCAGCTACGCCGACATGGCCCGGTTCCTGTGGGCGCAGGCCAAGTTCCAGCTGACCGGGCGGGAGAACAGCGACGACGTGGCCGCCGGGCGGCGCAAGGCGCTGGCGTTCATCGAGGGCCGCTCGGTCGACGAGCTCGTCGCACTCGGCGAGGAGATCTACGACGAGATCATCGCCGACAAGATCTGGCCGGGCACCCGCGCGCTGGCGCAGATGCACCTCGACGCCGGTCAGCAGGTGTGGCTGGTCACCGCGACCCCCTACGAGCTGGCCGCGATCATCGCCCGCCGGCTCGGGCTGACCGGGGCGCTGGGCACCGTCGCCGAGTCGGTGGACGGGGTGTTCACCGGCCGGCTGGTCGGCGACATCCTGCACGGCACCGGCAAGGCGCACGCGGTGCGCACGCTGGCGGTCCGGGAGGGGCTGAACCTGCGCCGCTGCACCGCCTACTCGGACAGCTTCAACGACGTGCCGATGCTGTCGCTGGTCGGCACCGCGGTCGCGATCAACCCGGACTCCGCGCTGCGCGCCCTGGCCCGCGAGCGGGGCTGGGAGATCCGCGATTTCCGCACCGCCCGCAAGGCGGCGGTGATCGGGGTGCCGTCGGCGGTGGCGCTGGGCGCGGCCGGCGGTGCGCTGGCGGCGCTCGCGTCCCGGCGGCACTCCCCGCGCTGATAGGCTCGGCCGGCACCGGCAGACCGGGACACCGGCCGGCCGGTGCGGCCCCGACGGACCACGGAGCGGAGCACATATGGGCATCGCGGACGAGATCATCGGCACCCACTACCGGTACCCGGACTACTTCGAGGTGGACCGGGAGAAGATCCGCGAGTTCGCCAAGGCGGTCAAGAACGAGCACCCGGCGCACTTCACCGAGGAGGCCGCCGCCGAGTGCGGCTCGGACGCGCTCATCGCGCCGCTGACCTTCCTGGCGGTGGCCGGCCGGCGGGTGCAGCTGGAGATCTTCAACCAGTTCGACGTGCCGATCAACCTGGAGCGGGTGCTGCACCGCGACCAGAAGCTGATCTTCCACCGCCCGATCAAGGCCGGTGACCGGCTGTACTTCGACTCCTACCTGGACTCGGTGATCGAGTCGCACGGCACGGTGATCTGCGAGGTCCGCGCCGAGGTCACCGACGCCGCGGGCGAGCCGGTGATCACCAGCGTGGTCACCATGCTCGGCGAGGCCAAGTCCGACACCGAGGCCGACGAGGTGGCGGCCCGGATCGCCGCCCGCCGCGAGGCCGCGATCGCGCAGATGATCGCCGGGCAGAAGAAGACCGACAGCTAGCCCGACCGGGGCGAACTCAGCCCAAGAACATGTTGCGCCGTTGCGCGAGCAGCCGGTACAGCGTCTGCTGGATGGTCTCGCGCACCTGGTCGGTGAGCTCGAAGGTGACCATCGGGTCGTCGGCGGCCGACTCGTCGTAGCCGGCGGTCGCGATGGGCTCGCCGAACTCGATGTACCACTTCGACGGCAGCGGGATCATGCCGAGCGGCCCGGCCGCCGGGAACAGCGGGGTGACCGGGAAGTACGGGAACCCGAGCAGCCGGGCTACCACCTTCAGGTCGGCGATCATCGGGTAGATCTCCTCGCTGCCCACGATCGAGCAGGGGATGATCGGCGCCCCGGTGCGCAGCGCGGCCGAGACGAACCCGCCGCGGCCGAACCGCTGCAGCTTGTAACGGTCCCGGAAGTGCTTGCCGAGCCCCTTGTAGCCCTCCGGGAACACCGCGGTGAGCTCGCCGTTGGTCAGCAGCCGGTGGGCGTCGGCGGTGCAGGCCAGGGTGTGGCCGGCCTTGCGGGCGGCCTCCCCCACCACCGGCAGGTCGAACACCATGTCGGCGGCCAGCATCCGCAGGTCGCGGTGCGCCGGGTGGTGGTCGTGCACGGCCACCGAGGCCATCAGGCCGTCGAACGGCAGCACCCCGGCGTGGTTGGCCACCACCAGGGCCGCCCCGGTGGCGGGCAGGTGCTCGATACCGCGCACCTCGACCCGGAACCAGTTGTTGAACAGCACCCGCAGCAGCGGCAGGAACACCGCCTCGTTGAGGTGCGGGTCGAACCCGAACTCGTCGACCGGGTAGTCACCGGTCATCCGGCGCCGGACGAAGTCGGCCACCGCGGCGATGCGCTGGGCCAGTTCGTTGGGCTCGGGCTCGGCCGAACCGGTGCGCCGCTCGTCGAGGTCGCGGACGACCGCCGCGAGCTCCTCGACGGTGGCCGAGGCCTGCGGGCCGGCCAGCGTCGACGGGTGCCGCCGGGCGCTGTCGGCCCGCCGGGTCACCCGGCGCTGCGCGGAACGCGTCGAACCGGAGTGCAACGGAATGACCTTGGCTTCCGAATCGCCCGCCACGTGTGTCACTCCCCCGTCTTCACCGTTGCTCTGCGAATCGGTCCGGACATCAGCGCCCCCACCGCTGTGCCACCGCGATCGCCCGACTCTCCACCGAGCCTACCCACCGCGGGTCGATGATCGGGGTCAAACCGCGGCCACGCACGTAATCGTCGAACGCCCCGACGGTCGTCCACTTCGGCGCGAAGCCGAGCTCGGTGCGCATCCGGCTGGTGTCCATCACCCGGCCGTAGCACAGATAGTCGATCTGCTCGCTGTCGAGCTCGGTGAAACGCGTTGCGCGCCTGACCGAGTCGACCATGCGCAGCGCCGAGCGCGGCACCGGCAGCGCGATCCGCCCGGCACGGCGCAGGGCCTGCGACATCATCACGATGCCGTCGGCGCCGATGTTGAAGGTGCCGGGCACCCCGGCGGTGGTCGCGTGCTCGAGCGCGCCGAGCGCGTCCTGCTCGTGCAGCAGCTGCAGCCGGGCGTCGTGGCCGACGATGGTGGGCACCACCGGGCCGGCCAGGTACCGCGACAGCGCGGTGTCCATGGCCGGGCCGATGAGGTTGGCCAGCCGCAGGATGGTGACCGCGACGTCGGGCCGGCGCCGGGCCAGCCCGCGGGCGTAGCCCTCGATGTCGATGCTGTCGCGGGCGAACCCGTCCCGCGGCGGCCGGTGGGCGCTGCACTCCTCGGTGAACGCCACCGGGTCGCGGGAACTCGAGCCGTAGACCGCCGAGGTGGACTTGAGCACCACCCGCCGCACCGAGGGCGTCTTCTGGCACGCGGCGAACAGCTGGATGGCGCCCATCACGTTGAGTTCCTTCAACGTGGCCCGACCCCCGGAGCGGGGGACGTAGGACGCGGCTGCGGCGTGCACCACCGTGTCCACCGCCTTGTTGCGGAGGACCTTGGCGATGAACGGATTCCGGATGTCGGCCAGGACGAACTCGGCCCGGCCCATCCGGCGCAGCAGATCCTTGCTGGGCGCCACCGCGTCGACCGCGATGACGTGCTCGATGCGGGGGTTCTGCGCCAGCCGCGCGGTCAGATAGCCACCGAGGAACCGGCTGGCCCCGGTGACGAGCACGACGCGCGGATACCCGCGCGGGTGTTCGTCGTCGCGGCGGCCTTCCGATTCCATCGGACCCAGCCTAGCGGCGAAATCCGAAAGCTACTTGCCGAGCTTCCTGCGCTGCACCCGCGTCCGACGAAGCAACTTGCGGTGCTTCTTCTTCGACATGCGCTTACGCCGCTTCTTGATGACTGAACCCATGAACTCCGCTACCTAAAGATCCCAGAGCCGGTCCCGGGTGGGGCCGGCTGCCTCGACCGACCCACTTTACCCGTGGCCCGCCGCCGAACGGAAAACCACCCCTGGCTTCGCCGGCGGGCGGCCGTCGGGGGGGCTGTCCACCGCCGTCCGGGCGCCGCCCGGACACGCGGAAGTGGGCCTGCGGGCCGGGAGCCCGGCCGGCAGGCCACCTCCGCGGGCGGACCGTTACGCCACGTCGGCGGGCGGATCAGCCCGCGTCGAAGTAGGACGACTCCAGCAGGTCGTGTACCGCCTTGGCGTGCACCCGGAAGGACCGGCCCACCCGGACGGCGGGCAGTTCACCGCTGTGCACCAGCCGGTACACGGTCATCTTGCTGACCCTCATGAGACTCGCCACCTCGGCGACCGTCATGAATTGCGTTCTCGGCTGCGCGTCGGCAACGACGTTGTCGCGCTTCACGCCGCCCGATTCCCGCGCCGATGGCCCGTTGATAGACGTCATCGCAACCCATTCCATCGGGCACGGGCAGTTTCCAGCGACTTCCCCTCCGCTGGCACCCACCCGCGCAATACACCCAGGAGAATAGCGTGGCGGGTGGGGTTACTGCGACGGGTGTGGGGTAATCCGTTCCAATTTAGGTGAACTACTCGGTTGTCATTCCCAACTGCTCAGAGCGTGTCTTGGCGGCCTCCACCGCGTTGGCCACCGCGGCCCGCAGTCCGCCCCGCTCGAGCTCGCGCACCCCGGCGGCGGTGGTGCCGCCCGGAGAGGTGATCATCGCCCGCAGCTGGGCCGGGGAGGCGTCGAGATTCAGCCCGCCGGCGGCCCGGGCGGTGTCCAGCCGGTCCAGCAGCATCGCCGCCGAGCCGGCCATGGTCTGGGCCACCAGGTCGGTGGCCACCGCCCGGGTCAGGCCGGCCGCCACGCCGGCGTCCACCAGGGCCTCGGCCAGCAGGAAGAAGTACGCCGGCCCGGAGCCGGACACCGCGGTGACCGCGTCCAGCTGCGCCTCGGTGACGGTGAGCACCCCGCCCACCGCGTCGAAGATGGACGCCACCTCCGCGAGCTGCTCGGCGGTGACGAACCGGCCGGGGGCCAGCGCGCTGACGCCGCCGCCGACCACTATCGGCGCGTTGGGCATCACCCGCACCACCGCCGCGCCGGCCGGCAGCTTGTTCTCGTAGTAGCTCGTGGTGACCCCGGCGGCCACGCTGACGAAGACCTGCTCGGCGTCGGTGTCCGAGCGCCCCGCGGCCTCGGCGATCTCGTCGACGACCTTGTCGACGTCGCCCGGCTTGACCGCGACGACGATGTAGTTGGCGCTCTCGGCGGCATCGCCCACCGACGTCACCAGCACGGAGTACTTCTCGGCCAGCTGCCTGGCCCGGGTCTCGTTCTTCTCGGCGACGACGAGGTCCTTGACCTGCCGTCCGGCCCGCAACAGGCCCGACAGCAGGGCCTCACCGATGTTTCCGCCTCCGATGATCGCGATTCTCGCCACGGCTCACAGCATGGCAGAGCGGCGGCGTCAGGTCGCGGGCACCATGGCCAGCTGGCGGCTCTGGGCGACCAGCCGGCCGGTCTCGTCGAGCACGGTGTGGTCGGAGTGGAACCAGTCCCGACCGATCTCGGTGGTGGAGTTGACCACCCGCAGCCAGCCGTCGGCGGGCAGGGCCCGCAGATAGGCGGTCAGCTGCACGGTGGGCGCCCAACCCATCCGCCCGACGTGGAAGGTGACCGGGGCGCTCAGATCGGTGCACATGAGCGCGAACAGGCCGTCCGGTGCGGCACCGCGCGGCCGCACCCACATCCGGATTCGCGGCGGCGCGCCGGCCTCGCCGGGCCACAGGCTGTCGACCACCGGGCGGATGTCGCAGCCGCGGGCCATCCGCACGATGCCCTGCTGCGGGTGCCCGGGGCCGACCGGCGCCACGTCGGCGGGCGGGACGGGGGGCATCGCGATGCCGAGCGGGTCGGCCGACAGCAGCGGCGCGCCCTCGGCCTCGGGCGGCCCCAGGGTGACCGCCGCGCGCACCGCGGTGCGCTCGCCCTGACGCAACTCCACGTCCACCAGGCCGATCCGCCGCCCCCGCTTGTGCACGGTGGCCACCAGCCGCATCGGCCCCGGGTCGGGCGCCCACAGGTAGTTGGCGCTGACCGCCACCGGCTGCGCCGGGCCGCCCAGCGCCCGGCGCGCCGCGGCCGCGCACAGCGCCAGCATCGTCCCGCCGTGCACCTTCGGGCCGACATCGGGCGGGCCGACCGTCCAGTCCAGGGTGAGCTCGCCGTCGAAGACGTGCACGTCACCGTCGGTGTGCACGGGGGTGAGCGTCATCGCGTCGGCGAACAGTGCCGCGCCGGGCTCGATGCTGGTCAATCCGTCCCCTGTCCGGTCAGCGCAGCAGGTGGGTGCGCGCGAACTGCAGCGATTCGGCCAGCATCGCCTCGCGTTCGTTGGCGGTGCGGGCCCGGGAGGTGGTCACCTCGAGGATCACATGGCCGGTGAAGTCGCCGCCGGCCAGCATCCGGCACACCTCGGCGACCGGCTGGGTGCCGCGGCCGGGCACCAGGTGTTCGTCGGTGGAGGTGCCGGTGCCGTCGGCCAGGTGCAGGTGCACCAGCCCGTCGCCCATCCGGTTGGCCAGCTCGACGGCGTCGGTGCCGGCCACCGCGGTGTGCGACAGGTCCAGGGTGTAGTGGGCGTGGCCGCCGTCGAGCGGATCGTAGGACGGGCTGAACGCGGAGATGGCCGGGCCCGGGGTGCCGCCGCGACGGCGCATCCGCTCGATGGAGGCCTGCCCGCCGCCGAAGAACCGGTCGGCCCGGAACGGGAACATATTCTCCACCGCGATGAGCACGTCGCTGCCGGCCTCGAGCTCGGCCACCTGGTCGGAGAAGCGCTGGGCGTAGCGCCGCTGCCAGCGGAACGGCGGGTGCACCACCACGGTCTGGGCGCCGAGCTGTTCGGCGGCGCGCACGCTGCGCTCGAGTTTCGCGACGGGGTTGGCGCCCCACACGCGCTGCGAGATGAGCAGGCACGGCGCGTGCACGCTGAGCACCGGCACGCCGTAGCGCGCGGAGAGCTTGGCGACCGCGTCGATGTCCTGGCTGACCGATTCGGCCCACACCATCAGCTCGACCCCGTCGTAGCCGAGCCGGGCGGCGTACTCGAAGGCGGCCTCGGTCCGCAGCGGGTACACCGAGGCCGTCGAGAGGCCGACCTTGATCGCGGGGCGCACGGTCTAGTTGGACTCCAGCAGCGCCAACGGTCCCAGCGTGACCAGCGCACCGACCGCCACCGCGATCAGCGTGCTGGCGATGTCCTCGGTCTTGCGCACCACCCGGACACCGACCACCAGGCCCAGGATGACCAGCACCGACAGCACCAGCGCGACGATGTTGTTCCACCGCCACAGCTGGTCGAACCCGATGAACAGGCCGGCGCCGAAGGCGACCGCCACGATGCACTGGACGACCACCAGCAGCCCGCGGCCGAGTGCGGCCAGCCGGGACCGGGACTCCGGCTCCCCGGTGTCCGCGGCCGATTCCGCGTCGCCGCCGTCGGTCTCGTCGGTGCCCGCCGCGTCGGACTCGTCCCCCGGTTCCCCGGCACCGGTCTCGGCCCGTTCGGCGTCGGTCTCGGTGTCGGTGGCCTCGGTGGGCCCGGTGTCACCGCGGGTGCCGGTCGGCCCACCGAACAGCTCGGTACCGGCGGGTGCGGCGTAGTCGGTCTCCGGCGGGTCGGCGAGGTCGATCGGCGAGCCGAAGAAGTCGTCGTCGTCATCGACGAGCGGATCCGGGCTCATCTCCTCGGCGCCGTCGCCGCCGGCCGCCGCATCGGTGCCCGCCCCGGCATCGCCGGTGGCCTCGGTGGCCTCGACCGGCGGCTGCGCGGCCGGTTCCGCCGCCGCCACGGATTCGGCGGGCTCGGCCGCCGCCACAGATTCGGCAGGCCGGGCCCGGTGCGCGGTCTCGGTGTCGTCGGCCCGGACGACCGGGATCTCCCCGGTCAGTTCGGCGACGGTGACCGCGTCGGCGTTGCCGCGCCGGCGCCGGCGCCTGCCGCCCGGCGGCGGGGCTCCGTCGGCACCGTGGCGCGCCAGCAGCTCGGCCACCGAGATGGGCCGGGTGGGATTCTCGTCTTGTTCAGTCATCGTGATTTGCCTCTGAGCCCCGCCGGGTCGGATGTCGACGCCGGATCTTCAGCATCCCGCATCGAGGTCGCGGTCGTGGCGTGCACGCCTCCGACGAGCGGGGTTCCGTCCGCTTCGCTGTCGAGTTTGCGCAGGATCAGACCCTCCCGCAACGCCCACGGGCAGATGTCGACGGTCTCGATCCCGAGCGCTCTCATGCTCGCCTCGGCCACCAACGCCCCGGCGACGATCTGCGGCGCCCGGTCGGCACTCACCCCTTCCAACTCCGCTCGGTCAGCCGCGGTCATCCTAGAGATGAAGGCGATGAGCTGCCGCAACCCGGTGGCCGTCAGGGTGCGTTTCACCCGCGGCCCGGCCGCCGACGGCGCCGCCCCGGTGAGCCGCGCCAGCGACCGGAACGTCTTGGAGGTGGCCACCGCCAGGTCGGGCGGACCGGCCGCGAGCACGGTCTTGGCCGGTTCGGCCAGCTCGCTGGCCAGCCAGTCGCGCAGCATCGCCACCCGGCGCCGGCCCGGCGGGTCGTCGGGCAGCCACTCCCGGGTGAGCCGGCCCGCCCCGAGCGGCAGCGACAGCGCCACATCGGGTTCCTCGTCGACCCCGTTGGACAGCTCCAGCGACCCGCCGCCGATGTCGATGTTGATGATGCGGCCCGCGCTCCAGCCGTACCAGCGGCGCACCGCCAGGAAGGTCAGCCGGGACTCGTCGACCCCGCCGAGCACCTGCAGATCGACCCCGGTCTCGGCGCGGACCCGGGCCAGCACCTGCTCGGAGTTGGCGGCGTCGCGCACCGCCGAGGTGGCGAACGCCATCAGCTCGGCACAGCCGGAACTGTTTGCGATGCGCGCGAACTCGTCGATGGTGGCGACGAGCCGGTCGGCTCCCTTGCGGCTGATCCGCCCCTCGTCGTCGAGCGCCTCGGCCAGCCGCAGCGAGGCCTTCGTCGAGCTCATCGGGGTGGGATGCCCGCCGCGGCGAGCGTCGACCACCAACAGGTGGACGGTGTTGCTGCCCACGTCGAGCACACCCAATCGCACGCCCCCAAACCTAGTGGACGGCCCGCGCCGCCCACCCGGGGCCACGACACATGTCGCGGTAGCGTTACTGCACGTGACGGCTGAACACCCCGGAGAAGTTGAACTCGACTTCACACGCGAGTGGGTGGAGTTCTTCGACCCCGACGACCCCGAACATCTCATCGCCGCCGACATGACCTGGCTGCTGTCGCGGTGGACCTGCATGTTCGGCACACCGGCCTGCCGGGGCACCGTCGAGGGCCGGCCGGACGACGGCTGCTGCTCGCACGGCGCGTTCCTGTCCGACGACGACGACCGGGCGCGGCTCGACGACGCGGTGGCCCGGCTCACCGACGAGGACTGGCAGTTCCGGGACAAGGGGCTGGGCCGCAAGGGCTACCTCGAGGACGACGAGTACGACGGGGAGCCCGCCCTGCGCACCCGCAAGTACAAGGGCGCCTGCATCTTCCTGAACCGGCCCGGGTTCCCCGGCGGGGTGGGCTGCGCGCTGCACATCAAGGCGCTCAAGCTCGGCGTGGAACCGCTGACGATGAAGCCGGAGGTGTGCTGGCAGTTGCCGATCCGGCGCACCCAGGAGTGGGTGCAGCGCCCGGACGGCTCGGAGATCCTCAAGACCTGGATCACCGAGTACGACCGGCGCGGCTGGGGCGAGGGCGGCCTGGACCTGCACTGGTACTGCACCGGCGACCCGAACACCCACGTCGGCGCCCGGCAGGTGTGGGAGTCCTACGCCGCCGAGCTCACCGAACTGATCGGCGAGAAGGCCTACGCCGAGCTGGCCGCGATCTGCCGGCAGCGCAGCGCATCCGGGCTGATCGCGGTGCACCCGGCGACCCGGCTGGCCGCCGGCCGGGCCGATCAGCCCTCCAGCTTGTAGCCCAGGCCGCGCACCGTGATCAGGTGCACCGGGCGGGCCGGGTCGGGCTCGATCTTGGCGCGCAGCCGCTTGACGTGCACATCGAGGGTCTTGGTGTCGCCGACGTAGTCCGCGCCCCACACCCGGTCGATGAGCTGGCCGCGGGTGAGCACCCGCCCGCTGTTGCGCATCAGGTACTCGAGCAGGTCGAACTCCTTGAGCGGCAACGAGACCGGCTCGCCGTTGACGGTCACCACGTGCCGGTCGACGTCCATCCGGACCGGGCCGACCTGCAGCACGCCGTCGTTGCGGGCGAGCTCGTCGGCGTCGGCGCCGCGGCGCAGTACCGCACGGATGCGGGCGATCAGCTCGCGCGCCGAGTAGGGCTTGGTGACGTAGTCGTCGGCGCCGAGTTCGAGGCCGACGACCTTGTCGATCTCGCTGTCGCGGGCGGTCACCATGATCACCGGCACGTTGGAGCGGGTGCGCAGCTGCCGGCACACGTCGGTGCCGCTCATGCCGGGCAGCATGAGGTCCAGCAGGACGATGTCGGCGCCGGAGCGCTCGAACTCCGCCAGGGCGGACGGCCCGTCGCCCACCACGGTGGTCTCGAAGCCCTCCTTGCGCAGTAGGAAGGCCAGCGGGTCGGCGAGCGCCTCCTCGTCCTCCACGATGAGCACCCTGGTCATGGCTGCCGGTTGTCCTCTCGTTGTGGTTCTGCGTCGGGATAGGCCGGAACGGCGAGGGTGAAGGTGGATCCGGTGCCCGGCTGGCTCCACAGCCGGATGGAGCCGTTGTGGTTGGCGGCGACGTGCTTGACGATCGCCAGCCCCAGCCCGGTGCCGCCGGTGGCCCGGGACCGGGCCTTGTCCACCCGGAAGAAGCGCTCGAACACCCGCTCCTGGTGTTCCTTGGCGATGCCGATACCGCGGTCGGTGACGGCGATCTCGACCATGTCGCCGGCGCGGCGGCGGCTGATCGACACCGTGGAACCGTGCGGCGAGTAGGCGATGGCGTTGGAGACCAGGTTGCCCACCGCGGTGACGAGCAGGGTCTGGTCGCCGAGCACCCGGTAGCCGCTGGGCGGGTCGGTGGTGATGGTGATCTCGGCGTTGTCTGCGGCGACCTTGTAGCGGGTCACCGCCTCGTCGACGACGGCGTCGACGTCGACGGCGGTGAACTCGGGCAGCGCCTCGCCGCCCTGCAGCCGGGACAGCTCGATGAGCTCTCCGACCAGGTTGCCCAGCCGGACGGCTTCGGCGTGCAGCTGCCCGCCGAACCGGCGCACCGTGTCGGGGTCGTCGGCGGAGGCCAGCAGCGCCTCGGCGAGCACACTCATCGCGCCGACCGGGGTCTTGAGCTCGTGGCTGACGTTGGCCACGAAGTCGCGCCGGGTGGCCTCCATCCGGGCCTGTTCGGACTGGTCCTCGACGTAGACCACGGCGAACCGGCGGTCGGGGTCGCCGAGCGGCTGCACCCGGCCGCGGATCGACCGGGGGTACGGGCCGGCGCCGCGGGCCGGCGACAGGTCCACCTCCACCGGTCCGCCGTCGGCCAGCGTCCGCTGGGCGGCCGCCCAGGCGCGGTCGTCGATGAGGCGGTCCCGGATCAGGCCGAGCTCCTCGGCGCGGGCGTTGGCGTAGACCACGTCGCGGAGCCGGTCGACCACCGCGATGCCCAGCGGCGAGGACGCCACCAGGTACCGCAGCATCTGCGAGACGGTGAGCCCGGCCTGTTCGGCCGACCGGCGCCGGTGCCGCTCGGCCAGCCCCGCGCCGATCGCCAGGCCGGCCCCCAGCGCCACGAGTGCCACGACTGCTGTCCACAGCAGCGCGGAGGAGCTCACGCCGAAATCGTACGCACCCGCCGACCGGCGTCCCAGCCCACGACGGCCGGCGCCGGACATGTCACCGACCCGGTGTGCCGGGTTCGCCCGCCGTTCACCGGCCGTTGGCCGGCGGGCCGGTTACTTGGAGCCCTGGGCGGCGACCGCGGCGGCGCCGGCGGCGGCGGCCTCCGGGTCCAGGTAGCGCCCGCCGCGCACCTTGGGCTTCAGGTCGGCGTCGAGGTCGTAGCGCAGCGGGATGCCGGTCGGGATGTTCAGGCCGACGACCTCCTCGTCGCTCAGCCCGTCGAGGTACTTGACCAGGGCGCGCAGCGAGTTGCCGTGCGCGGCGATCAGCACCGTCCGGCCGGCGCGCAGGTCGGCGGCGATGGTCTCCTCGAAGTACGGCACGAACCGGGCCACCACGTCGGCCAGGCACTCGGTCAGCGGGCCGCCGTCGATGTCGGCGTAGCGCGGGTCGGCGTCCTGGCTGTAGGTGCTGCCGCGCTCGATCGGCGGCGGCGGGGTGTCGTAGCTGCGCCGCCAGGCCATGAACTGCTCCTCGCCGTACTTGGCCTTGGTCTCGGCCTTGTTCAGGCCCTGCAGCGCGCCGTAGTGCCGCTCGTTGAGCCGCCAGCTGCGGTGCACCGGGATCCAGTGCCGGTCGGCCTTGTCCAGCGCGATGTTGGCGGTGTTGATGGCGCGGCGCAGCAGCGAGGTGTAGACCACGTCGGGCAGCCGGTCCTGCTCGGCGAGCAGCTCACCGGCACGGGCGGCCTCGGCCCGGCCCTTGTCGGTGAGGTCGACGTCCACCCAGCCGGTGAACAGGTTCAGCGCGTTCCATTCGCTCTCGCCGTGGCGCAGCAGGATCAGTGTGGCGTCACCCATGCCGGGAATCTTCTCATGGCCGTCCTCGCATGGCCGTCGCGGCCGGGCTCAGTCCCCGTCCCGGTGGTCGGCGCCCCCGTCCGGGTCGACGAGGTGCCGGAAGGCCTGCAGGTTGCGCAGCGACTCGCCGCGGGACACCCGCCACTCCCACTCCTTGCGGATCGAGGACCGGAAGCCCAGCTCCAGCAAGGTGTTGAAGTCGGTGTCGACCGCCTCGAGCACCTGGCCGAGCACCCGGTCGACCTCCTCGGGGGTGACCGCGTGCAGCGCCATCCGGCCGACCAGGTAGATGTCGCCGACGTTGTCGAGGGTGTAGGCCACGCCGTAGAGCCGCCGGTTGCGCTTGAGCAGGAACCGGTACACGCCCTCGAGGTTCTCGTCGGGTCGGCGGCACACGAACGCCTCGACGCGCACCGAGTGCTCGCCGATCGACAGCAGGGTGTTGGTCTTGAGCCGCCGCTCCCCCGGCAGCTCGACGACGATGCCGGGCGGGCCGCCGTGGGCGCCGTCGAAGTAGCTGTAGCTCAGGTCGTTGGCCTTGAGCGTGTCCTCGATGACCTGCCGAACCGTCATGTGCGGACTCCTCGTCGGATCGGGGTGGGCCGCCCGTTGCGCGGCCCGGCCGACGCCCCGCCCAGACGGGCGCGGTGCTCGTCGATGGCGCGGCCGTAGCTGGCCAGCAGGGCGTCCACGGTGTGTGCCCAGGAGAACCCGGCGGCATGCTCGACGGCCGCCTGCCGCAGCGTGTCCGGGCCGCGGTCGAACAGCGCACCGATCGCCGCCGCCCAGTCGGCCGGGTCGTGGCCGTCGACCAGGGTGCCGCTGACCCCGTCGCGCACCGCCACCGGCAGCCCGCCCACCGCGGCGGCGACCACCGGGGTGCCGCAGGCCTGCGCCTCGACGGCGACCAGCCCGAAGGACTCGGAGTAGCTGGGCACGGCGACCAGGTCGGCGGCGCGGTAGACCCGGACCAGGTCGGTGCTCGACTGCGGCGGCAGGAAGGTGACGTGCCCGGTGATGCCGAGCTCGTCGGCCAGCCGGACCAGGGTCTGCGGGCCGCGGTCGCCGTCGCGGCCGGCGGCCCAGCTGGAGCCGGACAGCCCGCCGGCCACCACCACCCGCAGCCGGGGCATCCGGTCGACGAGCCGCGCGGCGGCGCGCAGCAGCACGTCGGGCGCCTTGAGCGGCTGGATGCGGCCGACGAAGGCGACCACCTGCTCGTCGGCGGCGATGCCCAGCGCGGCGCGGGCGGCGGCCCGGTCGCCGGGGGTGAAGGTCTGCAGGTCGACGCCGGGGTGCACGACGTCGATGCGGTCCCGGTCGGCGTGGTGCAGGGTGACCAGCTGCTCGGCCTCGAGCTCGGTGTTGACGATGAGCCGGTCGGCCTCATCGACGACCTGTTGTTCGCCGACCGCGCGCAGCGGCGGCTCGGGCGTGTCACCGGCGGCCAGCGCGGCGTTCTTGACCGCGGCCAGGGTGTGGGCGGTGTGCACCAGCGGCACCGACCAGCGGTCCCGGGCCAGCCAGCCGACCTGGCCGGACAGCCAGTAGTGGGAGTGCACGATGTCGTAGTAGCCGGGTTCGTGGCTGGCCTCGGCCCGCAGCACCCCGGCGGCGAACGCGCACAGCTGGGTGGGCAGGTCGTACTTGTCCAGGCCTTCGAACGGGCCGGCCACCACGTTGCGCACCAGCACCCCGGGGGCGACCGGTACCACGGGTTGATCCGACGACGAGGTCGCCCGGGTGAAGATCTCCACCTCGACACCGCGGCGCGCCAGCTCCAGCGCGCTCTGCAGCACGTAGACGTTCATCCCGCCGGCGTCGCCGGTACCGGGCTGGGCCAGTGGCGAGGTGTGCACCGACAGTACGGCGACACGACCGGGGGTTGTTGCTAGGCGCACACACACATGTCTACACGCGCCGCGCCGGAATCGGGTCAGGCGGTGGCCTGCGGGGCGGCCAGGGCCTGCCCGGCCGGGGTGACCGAGGGCCGGCGGGTCTGGGCCCGCCGCATCGCGCCGAGCGGGTCGGCGTAGAGCCCGCCGAGCGAGACCACGCCGGCGGCGGCCTCCTGCACCCGGTTGCCGAACGCGGTGACCCGCAACGGGATCGGGCCGAGCACCGAGCGGGCCGCGAACGCCGCCTCGAGGTCGGCGATGCCCTCCGGGTACTCGGTGAACGCCTGACCGCCGACCACCAGGTCGTCGGGGTTGAGCATGTCGCGCAGCAGGGCGACGGCCTCGCCGAGCACCCGAGCGCGCTCGGCGAGCAGCTCGCGGGCGCGGTCGCGCTGCGCACCGGTGCCGGAGCGGGCCACCCGCAGCAGCCCGGCGATGGTCGCCCCGGGCCCCTCGGCGGGGACGAGCCCGAGCCGCCGGGCCGCGGCCAGCACCGCCTCGTCGCTCACTGTGGACTCGAGTTTGCCTGTGCCGCCGAGCAGTTCGGACTGCACCGGCAGGGCGGCGATGGTGCCGGGGCCGCCGGACGGCGAGTGCACCTGACCGCCGATGGACAGCGCGTAGCCGACCGTCTCACGGGCGTAGACGTACAGCCCGGTGCCGGCGGGCTCGGTCTGGCGGCCGGTCAGCAGCAGCTCGGCGCCGGCCATGGCGTCGACGTGCGAGGCCACCGACACCGGCAGGCCGAGCGCCTCGGCGAGCACCGGGCCGACCGGCGCCTCGCGCCAGCCCAGCCGCGGGTGGTCGAGGTAGCCGGTGGCGGTGTCGAAGACCCCGCCGGAGGCGATGCCCACCCACAGCGGGCGACGGCGGTGCCAGCGGGCCAGGTAACGGCGGGCGCTGCCGGCCAGGGTGGCCAGCGCGGCGGCCTGCGACCCCTGCGGGGTGGGGGTCTCCACCACGTCGAGGGTGCGGCCGAACAGGTCGGTGGCGACGATGCTGGTGGTGCGGGCACCGATGTGCACGCCCAGCGTCATGAACGGCTCGTGGTTGACCTCCACCGGAACCCGGGGCCGGCCGATCGCGCCGGAGACCGCCAGGTCGGCGCGTTCCCGCAGCAGCCCGGCCTGCAGCAGCGCGGTGACCTGCCGGTTCACCGTCGCGATGGACAGGCCGGTGACCTGGGCGATGACGTCGCGGGCGACCGGGCCGCGCGCCCGCACGGCGCCGAACACCGAGGCCGCGGCGGCGTCGGCCACCCGCAGCGACGGCGCGACGATGTGCTGGCGGGCCAGCAGCGCGCGCTTCTTGGCGGTGGTGCGGTTGACGGCGGGGCGAGTCGGGGCGGCGGTAACGGCCATTTGGATCGTCCTTACTGGGTCTGCGGGGATCGGCGGGGTCTTATGCCGCGCCTGGCGACTCAGTGGGACGGAACGAAGAATTCCCGGGTCCGGTCAGGCGCAGCGAGGCATGCGACAACAGCAACAACAGTTGCCGTGCCGCATGTCGGCGCCGAAGGCCTGCTTCCGGGTCACGTGGCAGAACCTAGCACGACATCTACAGTTGGGCACGTGACGAGCGCTGAATCCCCTACCCGCGTCGCGGTGGTCACCGGAGCCAGCTCCGGCATCGGTGAGGCGACCGCGAAAACCCTTGCTGCCCAGGGCTTTCACGTTGTCTGCGTGGCCCGCCGGGCGGACCGGATCAACGCCCTGGCCGAGCAGATCGGCGGCACCCCGGCTGTGATGGACGTCACAGATCCGGCGGCCGTCGAGGCGCTGGCGCAGCGCCTGGACCGGGTCGACGTGCTGGTGAACAACGCCGGCGGGGCCAAGGGACTGGAGCCGGTCGCCGAGGCCGACATCGAGCACTGGCGCTGGATGTGGGAGACCAACGTGCTGGGCACGCTGTACCTGACCCGCGCGCTGCTGCCCAAGCTCGTCGCCTCCGGCGACGGCCTGATCGTGACCATCACCTCGATCGCGGCCTTCGAGATCTACGACGGTGGCGCCGGCTACACCTCGGCCAAGCACGCCCAGAGCGCGCTGCACCAGACGCTGCGCGGCGAGCTGCTCGGAAAACCGGTGCGGCTCACCGAGATCCAGCCGGGCGCGGTGGAGACGGAGTTCTCCCTGGTGCGCTTCGACAGGGACCGGGAGCGGGCCGACGCGGTCTACGCCGGGATGACGCCGCTGGTGGCGCAGGACATCGCCGAGGTGATCGGGTTCGTCGCGTCCCGGCCGCCGCACGTCAACCTGGACCGGATCGTCATCCGGCCCCGGGATCAGGCCAGCGCGACCCGGCGGTTCACCCGCCCGGCGCAGGGCTAGGGCCCGGCACCGGGGCGTCCGACGGCGTGGCCGGGGCGCTGGCCGGCAGGCTCGGCCCGGCCGCCTCGTTGAGCGCCGACATCGCCTTCCACTCCTCCCAGGGCACCGCCCAGTCCCAGATGTCGCCGTCGGCGTAGGACAGCTGGATGCGGGTGCCGGTGACCTCCACCGGGTCACCGTAGATGGCCGAGTGGAAGTACTGTTCGGCGTTCTCCAGCGACAGGTTGATGCAGCCGTTGGTGACGTTGGCGTTGCCCTGTGCGCCCAGGCTGGCCGGGTTGGCGTGGATGAACTCGCCGTTGTTGGAGATCCGCACCGCCCAGCGTTCGCGCAGGTTGGCGTAGCCGGCGGCGGGGTTGGTCATGTAGAAGTCCTCGTACTTCTCGGTGACCACGTGGATGCCGCTGCGGGTGACGTTGCGGTCCAGGTCGCCCTCGCCGTAGCTGCACGGGAAGTCCATGATCACGTTGCCGTCGCCGTCCAGCACCTGCATGCGGTGCGACGGGGCGTGCGCGATGACGACCTGCCGGCGGCCGATCTCGAAGTCCAGGGTGGCGTCGGACTCGCCGTAGGCGTCCGGGCCGAACGGCACGCCGTAGAGCCTGGCGTCGACGTGCACCCGGGTGCCGGCCGGGAAGTACTCGCGGCTGCGCCAGTGCACCCGGGAGCCCTCGGCCTCGTCGGGCAGCCAGGCCCAGCTGCCCTCCACCGGCGGATCGCAGGTGACGGTCAGCGCGCGCTCCACCCCGGCCCGGTACTCGTCGTCGATCGGGGCGTTGAACTGCAGGATGATCGGCGCGGCCACGCCCACCACCTGCCCGTCGGCGAGCTGGAACCGGCCGCGCACCTGACGGGCCGGGGCCAGCGTGGTGAACCGCCCGGCCACCGGCACCGCGGTGCCGTCCCGGCCGACGGCCGACCCGCTCCAGGTGTAGGTGACGCCGTAGCCCAGCGGTTCGGTGACGTGGAAGGCGGTGCGGTCGGCGTTGAGGGTGCCGGCGACCACCTTGCCGTCCGGGTTGATGAGTTTGACGTGCTGGAACCAGCCGTCGCGCACCTCGGCGCGGATCGGCGCGGTCGGGGACACGTCGGTGGCGGCGTCGGCGGGGTCGAGCACGACGGTGGCCGGCGACCGCTCCCCCTCGTCGCGGGCCGGGGCGCCGCCGCCGGTCCGGCCGGCGCAGCCGGCGACCACCGCGGGAGCGACCGCACCGACCGCCAGGGCCAGCAGCGCCCGCCGCCGGTTCAGCCGCGGTCCGGGGTCGTCTGCTCCGGTCGAGGTCACGTGTATCGAGACTACCGAGCCGCGGCGGCCGATCCGAGCCGTGCCGGGGTGTGCTTGGGCACATCGCCGGCGGCCGGCCCCCGGCGAGTCGGACCGCTACAGCGTGCAGCCGATGAGATCCGGCTCCGGCACGAGTTCGATGCCGAACGCGGCGTACACCCCGTCGCGCACCCGCCGCGCCAGCGCGAGCACGTCGGCGGCGGTGGCGGCGCCCCGGTTCGTCAGCGCCAGTGCGTGTTTGGTGGACAGCCGGGCCGGTGCGCCCGCACCCGGGAAGCCCTTGCCGAACCCGGCGTGCTCGACCAGCCAGCCGGCGGCGAGCTTGACCCCGTCGGGTGCCGGGTAGTGCGGCACCGGTCCGCCGACCCGGGCCCGCAGCGCCTCGAACCGCTCGGTGCCGACGACCGGGTTGGTGAAGAACGAGCCCACGCTCCAGGTGTCGTGGTCGTGCGGGTCGAGCACCATGCCCTTGCGGGCGCGCAGCGCCAGCACCGCCGCGCGCACCCGGGCCGGCTCGGCGCGGTCGCCGGGCTCGGCGCCCAGCGCGGCGGTCAGCTCGCCGTAGCGCAGCGGAGCGCTGCGGCCCTGCGCGTCGAGGGCGAACTCGACCTCGAGCACCACCGCGACGTCGGTGCGCTTGAGGATGCTGGTGCGGTAGCCGAACCGCATCGCCTCCGGTTCGACCCAGCGGTCCTCCCCGGTGCGCCGGTCCAGCAGCCGCACCCGGGAGATGGTGTCGGCGACCTCGACCCCGTAGGCGCCGACGTTCTGCACCGGGGTGGCCCCGACCGAGCCGGGGATTCCGGACAGGCACTCCAGCCCGCCGAGGCCGTGCGCCAGCGAGGTGGTCACCACGTCGTCGAACACCGCGCCGGCCTCGGCGCGCAGCACGTTGCCGTCGACCTGGACGGCGGTGTTGGCCACCCGCACCACGGTCAGGTCCTCGATGTCGTCGGCGAGCACCACGTTGGAGCCGCCGCCGAGCACGAGCACCGGACCGGCGGGCGGGTCGGCGATCAGCGCCCGCAGCACCGCGACGAGCTGCTCGGTGGTGGTGCAGGTGAGCACGCGGCGCGCCACCGGACCGACGCGCAGCGTCGTCAACGGCGCCAGCGGCACCTCCTCGGCCACCGCCACCCCACCGACACGCGAACCGACCACGGCCTGCAACGGTAGCCTGCCGGCTATGCCGCGCTCATTCGAGATGGCCACCGACTACGACGCCACGGTCGAGCAGGTGCACGCGGCGATGCGCGCCGAGCAGTACTGGCTGGCCCGGCTCGACGACTCCGGGGCCGACGAGGCGAGGCTGGACCGGTTCACCACGACGTCCGACGGCGGGGTGGATGTGGTGACCACCCAGGTGCTCTTCCCGGACCGGCTGCCGGGGTTCGTGCGCCAGGTGCACCGCGGCGAGCTCGCGGTGGTGCGGGAGGAGACCTGGGGTCCGGTCGGCGACGGCCGGGCCGCGGTGACGGTGCGGGGCTCGGTCCCGTCGGCGCCGGTGCGGTTGCACGGCAGTGGCACGCTGGCGGCGGCCGGGGCCGGGTCGCGGCTGACGTTCACCGCCACCGTCGAGGTGCGGATCCCGTTGCTCGGCGGCCGGCTCGAGGAGTTCATCGGCGGCCAGCTCATGCAGCTGCTCATCGCCGAGCAGCGCTTCACCACCGCCTGGATTCGGAGAACGGCCTGATCAGACGGTACGATCCGGGGCCGTGGCGCGCCGGATGGAATACACCATCGCCTTCGGCGCACCCGCCGAGACGGTCTACCGCGAGTTCACCAGTGCCGACTACTGGCGCGCGCTGGTCGCCGAGTACCGCCGGCACGACCCGAAATCCGAGCTGAGCCGGTTCGACTCCGGGGCACACGGCACCGAGGTGGTGCTGGTGCAGCACATCGCCCGCCGGGAACTGCCGCCGGTGGCCCGGCAGGTGCTGCCGGCAGACCTGGTCATCACCCGCACCCAGCGCTTCGAGCCGTTCGATCCGCGGGCGGGCACGGCGCAGGGCAGCTACGCGGCCACCGTGCCGCACGCCCCCGGCCGGCTCGGTGGCCGCTACCACCTCGGCACCGCGGCCGACGGCAGCCGGCTGCGGGTGACCAACGAGTGCAAGGTGCACGTCCCCCTGCTCGGCGGCAAGCTCGAGGAGCTCGTCCTGCGGGCGCTGCGCGACCTCTTCGCGGCGGAAGAGGCCTTCACCGCCGAGTGGATACGTGGTCGGTAGACCGATCGGCCGACCCACCCGAGGCACCACCGGACACAACCGACTCCGCCGCAGCGACCGATGGCTGGTGAACGCCCCGCGGGTGCGTGCCGTGCTGCAGGACGCGGCCGACCCGCTGGTGGTGGATCTGGGCTACGGCGCACTGCCGGTGACTACCCTGGAGCTGGCCGAACGGCTGTCGCCGGTGCGGGCCGGGCTCCGGGTGGTGGGCCTGGAGATCGATCCGGAGCGGGTGCGCGTGGCCGGCGCGGCCGCCACCGAGCGGGTCCGGTTCGCGCTCGGCGGGTTCGAGCTCGCGGGCCTGCGGCCGGTGCTGGTGCGGGCGTTCAACGTGCTGCGCCAGTACCCGGAGGAGGCGGTGCCGGAGGCATGGGCGGTGATGCGGGCCGGGCTGGCGCCGGGCGGGCTGATCGTCGACGGCACCTGCGACGAGCTGGGCCGGCGCTGCTGCTGGGTGCTGCTGGACGCCGACGGGCCGGTCAGCCTGACGCTGGCCTGCGACCCGCTGGCCATCGAGCGGCCGTCGGATTTGGCCGAGCGGCTGCCCAAGGCGCTCATCCACCACAACGTGGCCGGTGAGCCGATCCACGCCCTGTTGGCGGCGGCCGACCGGGCCTGGGCGACGGTGGCCGGGCACGGGGTGTTCGGGCCGCGGGTGCGCTGGCGGGCGATGCTGGAGTTGCTGCACGCCGAGGGCCTGCCGATCGAGCGGCCACGGCGGCGACTGCGCGACGGGGTGCTCACGGTGCCCTGGTCCTGCGTGGCGCCCGGGGCGTCCCCGGTGCCCGGATCGTGGCCGGCCGGGCAGCACGCCGGCTCCGCACTAGGCTGACGGCATGCGGATTGCCCTGGCCCAGCTGACGAGCGGACTCGATCCGGCCGCCAACCTGGAGCAGGTCCGGGCCTACACGCGCCGCGCCGCCGCGGCGGGGGCGCGCCTGGTGCTGTTCCCGGAGGCGACGATGTGCCGGTTCGGGGTTCCGCTGAACCGCGTCGCCGAACCGCTGGACGGCCCGTGGGCCGACGGGGTGCGCGCCGCCGCCGCCGAGTCCGGGGTGGTCGTGGTGGCCGGGATGTACACGCCGGCGCCGGACGGGCGGGTGTTCAACACGCTGCTGGCCACCGGTGCCGGGGTGGAGGCCCACTACCACAAGATCCACCTCTACGACGCCTTCGGGTTCGCCGAATCCCGTACCGTCGCACCGGGTTTCGAGCCGGTGACGATCACGGTCGACGGGGTGGTGGTGGGCCTGACCACCTGTTACGACGTGCGCTTCCCCGAGCTGTACGTGGAGTTGGCCCGCCGGGGCGCACAGCTGCTGACCGTGCACGCCTCGTGGGGGTCGGGGCCCGGCAAGGTCGAGCAGTGGCAGCTGCTGACCCGGGCCCGGGCCCTGGACACCAACACCTACCTGGCCGCCGTCGACCAGGCCTACCCGGGCGACGAGATCGCCGCGACCGGCCCCACCGGGGTCGGCGAGAGCGTGGTGGTCGCCCCGACCGGCGCGGTGCTCGCCGCAGCCGGCGCGGAGCCCGACCTGCTGGTGGCCGATCTGGACCTCGACGCGGTGGCCCGGACCCGGGAGACCATCGGGGTGTTGCGCAACCGCGCCGAGTTCACTCGCGCGGGTAGGGCAGAATCGCTGGGGTGACCGATCCCTGGGCTCGCCCGGCCGACCAGGCCTCGCCCGTCCCACCGCAGTCGGCGCCCCGGCAGCACGGGACGCCCCAACCGCCGCAGGCACCCCAGCACGCCCCGCAGGCACCGCAACCGCCGCTGGGCGGGCCGGTGCCGCCCGGCCAGGTGCCCCCGCCCCCGCTCCCGGCGGGCGGGTATCCGCCTCCTCCCCCGCCCGCGGCACCGCAGGGCCCGGCCCCGCAGCAGCAGCCGGCCGGCGAGGACGACGCCGACCGCAGCCTGCTGCGCGACCCGCTGTCGCTGGTGCTCATCGGGGTGATCGTGGTGGCGCTGGTGGCCGCCGGGCTGATCGGCGCCGAGTTGTACGCGCGCAAGCGTGCCGACGACATCGTGTCGCGGGTGGTGGCCTGTGTGGTCCAGGACAGCGCGTCGGCGTCGTTCGGGGCGCTGCCGCCGTTCTTGGTCCAGCACTTCTCCAAGCACTACAGCCACATCTCGATCGAGACGGCCGGCAACCAGATCCGCGACGCCAAGGGCATGCAGGTCAAGCTGACCATCGAGGACGTCCGGCTGCAGGACACCGCCGACTCGGCCGGGACGGTGGGCGCGATGGACGTCGAGGTCACCTGGTCGACGCAGGGCATCGAGGAGACCATCGGCAACGCGTTGCCGCTGGTCGGCATGTTCGTCAGCGGGGTGCGCACCGATCCGGCCGACGGCACGATCGTGCTCGGCGGCACGCTGGGCGGCATCACCGCCCGCCCGCAGGTCGAGAACGGCTCGCTGCGGCTGGAGGTGCTCCGGCTCAACGGGCTGGGCATCTCGCTGCCGCGGGAGACCGTGCAGCCGATGCTGGACGCGTTCACCGAGGAGCTGACCTCGAACTACCCGCTGGGGATCCGGGCCGACAGCGTGCAGGTGACCGACAGCGGGGTGATCGCGCACTTCTCGACGCGCGACGCGGCGATCCCGAAGGGCGGCGAGGACCCCTGCTTCGCCGGCCTGTGACGGCCCGCCCGTAAGGCGCTCGGGGCGGTGACGTCCCGGCCCGGCTAGCGGAAGCCGTCCAGCACGGCCCGGCTGGCCGACAGGCCCAGCCGGGTCGCGCCGGCGTCGAGCATCGCCGCGGCGTCGGCGGCGGTGCGGATGCCGCCGGAGGCCTTGATCCCGAGCCGGCCGCCCACGGTGGCGGCCATCACCTGCACGGCGCGTACCGAGGCGCCGCCGGCCGGGTGGAACCCGGTGGAGGTCTTGACGAAGTCCGCGCCGGCCTGTTCGGCGGCCCGGCACACCGCGGCCAGGCTGTCCTCGTCGCGCACCGCGAGCAGTGCGGCGGACTCGACGATCACCTTCAGCACCGCGCCGGGCACCGCCGCACGCACCGCCGCGATGTCGTCGCGCACCGCGTCGAACGCCCCGGCGACCGCCGCGCCGACGTCGATCACCATGTCGATCTCGGCGGCCCCGGCCCGCGCCGCCAGTTCGGCCTCCAGCGCCTTGACCGCCGGAGTGTGCTTGCCGGACGGGAACCCGGCGACGGTGGCCACGGCCAGGCGCGCCGGGGCGGCGGCCACGGCGACCGGCACCAGCGGCGGCGAGACGCACACCGCACCGACGCCCAGCTCGCCGGCCTCGGCGACGAGCGCGGCGATGTCGGCCGCGGTGGCCTCGGGCTTGAGCAGGGTGTGGTCGATGAGCGCGGCGACCTCGGCGCGGGTGTATGCCATCAGAACGGCTCCTCGCTGCCGCCCGGGTTGCAGCCGGCGACCACCACCGACGGGTAGTCGACCACCGGGCGCCACGGCTCGAGGTTCCAGCTGGTCTTGCCGGGCTCGGCGAGTTCGGCGAACTGCCAGTGGCAGCGGAACTGCTCGAACATGCCGGGCCGGTCGGCCTGCGGGTCCAGCGCGACCACCTCGGCCCAGGCCTCGTCCAGCCCGACCAGGCCGATCCGGCCGCTGGCCTGCCGGCCGTTCGGGGTGGGGTACACGCGCAGGCTGGACAGATCGCCCCACTTGGCCCACTCGACGTGGTCGATGTAGGGCGGCGGGACCGGCAGCGGTTCCCCCTCGGCATGGGCGGACGGGGCGGCCGGCAGCGTGGTCGGCAGCGTGGTGGGCAGCGCCAGGCACGCCACGACGGCCGCCGTCGCGGCCCGGAACGAACGGATCACGGTTACCGGGACTTCCCCTGCACCTCGAGCAGCCGCGGCCGCACGTCGAGCAGGTAGACACCGGCGGCCACGGCCGCGATCACCGCGCCGGTGATGTCGAGGACCAGGCAGAGCAGGGCCGCCACCCCGAGGATGACCAGCCACACCGGCTTGGACTGCTTGTCCGCCGCGGTGTAGGCGTCCGGCCGCTGCAGCGCGGCGTGCACGAAGGCATACACCGTCGCCAGCAGGACGGCGAAGGACAGAAAGGTCAGGACGGCACCCGGAACCTGGCTCACGTAGGCAAGCCTAGGCGGGTACCGTCCTGTGGTCGACCACCGGCCGGTGGCCGGAGCTCCGGGGTCGGTTACTTCTGGGTGACCTTCTTGGCCGGCGCCTTCTTGGCCGGGGCCTTCTTCGCAGCGGCCTTCTTGGCCGGGGCCTTCTTCGCCGGGGCCTTCTTCGGCTCCTCGGCACCCGACTCGGCCGTCGCCGCGTCGGTCTTCGGGGCCTCGGCGGGAGCCCCGTCGGAAGCCTCGGCGCCACCGAACTTCGGCAGCTCGACGCCGACCAGCCTGGCGGCCCGCTCACCGACGGCGCGGGTCTGCGCGGCGACGGTGCCCAGCGCCTCCTGGGTCAGCTCGACGGCCTGGTCGGTGTAGCTCTCCACCCGCTCGGCGGCCTCCTCGAAGGCGGGCTGGTTGCGCAGCCGCTCCAGCGCGGCGGCACCGCGCTCGACGAGCTTGGCGTAGGCGCTCTGCGCGACCTCGGCGTAACCCTCGGCGGCCTTGCGCAGTTCCTCGGTGGACAGCCGCTCGCGCAGCTCGTCGAGCTGGGTGGGCAGCTCCTCACGCAGGTTGGCCAGGCGGGCCTTGCGCTCCTCGACGCGCGCCTCGGCGTCGGAGCGGGCCTCCTCGGCGCGTTCGCGCAGGGCCGCGACGATCTCGTTGACACGCTCCAGGGCCAGGTCGGCGGCGCCGACGGCGGCCAGCAGCGGAGCGGCGAGGTCCTCAACAGTGGGCGGAATCTTGTCGACCATGATCGGGAATCCTTTCGATTGCTTGGTGGTCTGGAATCGGTCTGTGTCTCGGCGCGTGGTTAGGGCGCCCGATGTCGTGTTGCTCGATCAGTCCTGACGCTCCTCACCTCCGACACCACTGGCTTCGTTCTGCTGGCGGAACGAGTTGTAGATGTCGAGCAGCACCTGCTTCTGCCGCTCGGTGATCGAGGGGTCGCCGATGATGGCGTCGCGAACCTCGCTGGCCTGGCCGGGCTCGAGGATCCCGGCGCGCACGTAGAGCACCTCGGCGGACACCCGCAGCGCCTTGGCGATCTGGTTGAGCACCTCGGCCGACGGCTTGCGCAGCCCGCGCTCGATCTGGCTGAGGTAGGGGTTGCTCACGCCGGCCTTCTCGGCGAGTTGCCGCAGCGAGACCTGCGCGGCCTCGCGCTGGGCGCGGATGAAGCTGCCGATGTCCTGGGCGGCGTTCTGCGCCGCGCTGGACACGACGGCGGCGAGATTCTCATCCTGCGACATGCCGTGGGGGCCTTCCGTGCTTCGGCGCCGTCGGTGCGGCGCCGTTGGTTCAGTGCCGTTTGCTGACACCTCTGACGGTACGCCCCGGTGCTAACAATTGCAAGCAGCAGTTAGCGCAGGTCAGAACAGGAGTTGCGCGATCGTGTAGATGACCAGCCCGGCCAGGGCCCCCACCACCGTGCCGTTGATCCGGATGAACTGCAGGTCACGGCCGACGTGCAACTCGATGCGCCGGGCGGCCTCGTCGGCGTCCCAGCGCTCGATGGTGTCGGTGATCACGGTGGTGATCTCGGCGCCGTAGCGGGTGACCAGGTGCTGGGCGCCGCGCACCACCCAGTTGTCGACCTTGTCGCGCATGCCGGCGTCGTCGCGCAGCGACTCCCCGACCCGAACGACGGTGTCGGCGATGCGGGCGCGCAGCGCCGAGGACGGGTCGTCGACGGACTCCAGGATGATGCGCTTGGCGGCGTTCCACGCCGTCTCGGCGGCGCGGGCGACCTCGTCGCGCGCCATGATCTGCTCCTTGACCCGCTCGGCGCGGGCGATGGTGACCGGGTCGTGCTGCAGGTCGCGGGCGAAGTCGAACAGGAACCGGGTGGCCGAGCGGCGCAGTTCGTGGTCGGGGTCGCGGCGCACCCTGTCGGTGAACTCCATCAGCTCCCGGTGGATGCGGTCGCCGACGAGATGGTCCACCCAGCGCGGCGACCAGCTCGGCGAGTCGCGCTCCACGACCCGCTCGATGATCTCCCCCGCGCCCAGCGACCACTGGAACGCCCGGTCGGCCAGCAACTGGATGAGCGCCTCCTGGCGGCCCTCCTCGAGCAGCTGGGTGAGCACCCGGCCGATGGGCGGGCCCCACTGCGGCTGGGCGATGCGCTTGACGATCATCCGGTCCAGCACCTGCTGGACGTCCTCGTCGCGCAGCAGCTCGACGAGCACCCGCAGCACCGTGGCGATCTCGTCGGCCACCCGCTTGGCGTGCTGCGGGTCGGCCAGCCACTTGCCCAGCCGGCCGGCGATCTCGGCGTCGCGCAGCTTGGTCTCGATGACCGCCGGGACCATGAAGTTCTCCCGCACGAAGGTCCCCAGCCCCTCCCCGAGCTGGTCCTTCTTGCGCTTGATGATCGCGGTGTGCGGGATCGGCAGCCGCAGCGGATGCCGGAACAGCGCGGTGACGGCGAACCAGTCGGCCAGCGCGCCGACCATGCCGGCCTCGGCGGCGGCCCGCACGTAGCCCACCCAGCCGGCCGCGCCGCGCGACTGCGCCCAGGTGGTCAGCAGGAACACCACGGTGGCGGCCAGCAGGAAGCCCAGCGCGACGAGTTTCATCCGCCGCAGGCTGCGGCGCCGTTCGGCGTCGGCGGCGGTGTCCGCCCCGGCGATCGCCTCGGCGAAACCCAGGCGCGGTGCGGGCGGGTGGGACGGCTGCGTCGGCGTCGGTCGATGTGCCACGGAGTCCATCTTCCGCCACGATCCGCACCGCGCCCGCAGGCCAGCCGGGCTGCCCGCGCCCCGTTCACGCAGGCCGTAGTATCGAGTGGACCTTAGGGAATGGGATTTCGGCGATAGTGGCACAGCAGACCCCGCCGGTGGCGGCCAAGATGGACGGGCGCAAGCGGCGCTGGCACCAGCACAAGGTGGAGCGGCGCAACGAGCTCGTGGACGGCACGCTCGAGGCGATCCGCCGTCGCGGCAGCAACGTCAGCATGGACGAGATCGCCGCCGAGATCGGCGTCTCCAAGACCGTGCTGTACCGCTACTTCGTCGACAAGAACGACCTGACCACGGCGGTCATGATGCGGTTCGCGCAGACGACGCTGATCCCGAACATGGCCAAGGCGTTGTCGTCGAACCTCGACGGCTACGAGCTGACCCGCGAGATCATCCGGGTCTACGTGCACACCGTGGCCGCCGAGCCGGAGCCGTACCGGTTCGTCATGGCCAACAGCTCGGCGTCGAAGAGCAAGGTCATGGCCGACTCCGAGCAGATCATCGCCCGGATGCTGGCGGTCATGCTGCGCCGGCGGATGGCCGAGGCCGGCATGGACACCCGCGGCGTGGAGCCGTGGGCCTACCTGATCGTCGGCGGGGTGCAACTGGCCACCCACTCCTGGATGTCGCACCCGCGGATGAGCGCCGACGACCTCATCGACTACCTGACCATGCTGTCGTGGAGCGCGCTGTGCGGCATCGTCGAGGTGGGCGGCTCGCTGGAGAAGTTCCGCGCCATGCCGCATCCCTCGCCGATCCCGCCGCCCCCGCCGGAACCGGCGGAGGCTTCCCGACCACCCGAAACCCACCTCCCGGACACCGCCCCGCCCGAGCCGTGACCGGCCCCGAACCGTCGCGGCTGTGGACCCAGGCACCCCCGGAGTGCCTGCGGTTCACCCCGGGTCAGGACCTCACCGCCCTGGACGCGGCGGCCACCCCCGGGTTCGCCGGGGACAAGCAGGACGCGCTGCAACTGCAGGCCGCGCGCAACGCCCGGCTCGCCGAGTTGCAGGAGATGCTCTACGCCAACGCCAAGGCCGGCGGCGACCGCCGCGCGGTGCTGCTGGTGCTGCAGGGCATGGACACCTCCGGCAAGGGCGGCATCGTCAAACACGTGGTGGGCGCGGTGAACCCGATCGGGGTGCGCTACACCGCATTCGGGCCGCCCACCGAGGAGGAGCGGGCCCGGCACTTCCTGTGGCGCATCGAGCGGGCGCTGCCGCCGGCCGGCCACATCGGGGTGTTCGACCGCTCGCACTACGAGGACGTGCTGGTGGTCCGGGTGCACAACCTGGTGCCGCCGCCGGTGTGGCGCGGCCGCTACGCGGAGATCAACGCCTTCGAGCGGCGGCTCACCGACGCGGGCACGACGGTGGTCAAGGTCAAGCTGCTGGTCTCCCCGGACAAGCAGAAGCAGCAGCTGCTCGAACGGCTCGAGGACCCGACCAAGCACTGGAAGTACAGCCCGGCCGATGTCGACGAGCGGCGGCACTGGCCGGCCTACCAGCAGGCCTATCAGGCCGCGCTGGACCACACCTCGACCGGGCACGCGCCGTGGTACGTGGTGCCGGCGGACCGGCGCTGGTACAGCCGGCTGGCGGTGACCGAGCTGCTCATCTCGGCGCTGGAGCAACTCGAGTTGAGCTGGCCCGCACCCCATTTCGATGTGGCGGCGGAGAAGCGCCGGCTGCTTTCGGACCGATAGGGTTGCGCTCAGATTGATTTTTCCGGCTTCTCGACACCCGTCCCGGCGATAAGATCCGCCGACACACGGCATGCGACGAAGGGATGGACAGTGTCGGTCACCGACGAATACCTGAAGAACAACGAGGAATACGCCAAGACCTTCCAGGGCCCGCTGCCGCTGCCGCCGAGCAAGCACGTGGCGATCGTGGCGTGCATGGACGCCCGGCTCGACGTCTACCGCATCCTCGGGCTCAAGGACGGTGAGGCGCACGTCATCCGCAACGCCGGCGGGGTGGTCACCGACGACGAGATCCGCTCGCTGGCGATCAGCCAGCGGCTGCTGGGCACCCGCGAGATCATCCTGATCCACCACACCGACTGCGGCATGCTCACCTTCACCGACGACGAGTTCAAGCGCCAGATCCAGGACGAGACCGGCATCAAGCCGGAGTGGGCGCCGGAGTCGTTCACCGACCTCGAGGAGGACGTGCGGCAGTCGATGCGGCGCATCGAGGCCAGCCCGTTCGTCACCCTGCACACCTCGCTGCGCGGCTTCGTGTTCGACGTCGCCACCGGCAGGCTGCACGAGGTCACGCTCTGACCGGTCCCCCGGCAACGCGACCGGGCGCGCACCCCGACCGTGACGGCCGGTGCGCGCGCCCGATTCGCGTGCGTCCCCGATCAGCGGGCGGGCATCAGTAGGTGTAGAACCCCCGGCCGGACTTCTTGCCCAGATGACCGGCCTCCACCATGCGCAGCAGCAGCGGCGGCGGCGCGTAGCTCGGATCGCGGTACTCGTCGTACATCGAGTCGGCGATGAGCTTCATGGTGTCCAGGCCGATCAGGTCGCTCAGCCGCAGCGGGCCCATCGGGTGCGAGAGCCCCGCCACCACCGCGGTGTCGATGTCCTCGACGGTGGCGACCCCGGCCTCGACCATCCGGATCGCGGCCAGCAGGTAGGGCACCAGCAGCGCGTTGACCACGAAGCCGGAGCGGTCCGAGCAGCGCACCACCTTCTTGCCCAGCACCTCGCCGGCGAACTTCTCCACCCGGTCCAGCGCCGCCGCGTCGGTCACCAGGGTGTTGACCAACTCGACCAGCGGCAGCACCGGCACCGGGTTGAAGAAGTGCAGGCCCAGCACCCGGTTCGGGTGCTTGGTGGCCGCGGCGATCTTCATGATCGGGATGGACGAGGTGTTCGAGGCGAGCACCGCGTCCGGGTCGGTGATGAGCTCGTCGAGCTCGGCGAAGATCTTGCGCTTGACGTCCTCGTCCTCGACGACCGCCTCGATCACCAGCTGCCGGTCGGCGAAGTCGGCCAGCTTGGTGGTGAAGGTGAGGTTGGCCAGGGCCGCGTCGCGCTCCGGCTCGGTGATCTTGCCGGCGCTCACACCGCGCTCCAGGGACTTGACGATGCGGGTCCGGCCGGCGTTGGCGAGCTCCTCGGTGGGCTCGTAGACCAGCACGTTCACCCCGGCCCGGGCGGATACCTCGGCGATCCCGGCGCCCATCTGCCCGGCGCCGATGACGCCTACTCGTTGGATGTCGCTCACGCTGAATACTTTCCTTTCTTCAGCAACAGGCCCCGCCCAACATCGCCGGGCGGGGCCTGTGCTGTCAACTCCGGAACCCCGGTTCCACTCCCCGGTTACCCGATCAGTGGAACTGTGCCTCCTCCGTCGAGCCCTTCAGCGCGGTGGTCGAGCTGGTCGGGTCGACGGTGGTGGCGATCCGGTCGAAGTAGCCGGCACCCACCTCGCGCTGGTGCTTGGTGGCGGTGTAACCGCGCTCCTCGGCGGCGAACTCGCGCTCCTGCAGCTCGACGTAGGCGGTCATCTGGTTGCGGGCGTAGCCGTAGGCCAGATCGAACATCGAGTAGTTCAGGGCGTGGAAGCCCGCCAGGGTGATGAACTGGAACTTGAAGCCCATCGCGGCCAGCTCCTTCTGGAAGCGGGCGATGGTGGCGTCGTCGAGGTGCTTCTTCCAGTTGAACGACGGCGAGCAGTTGTAGGCCAGCATCTGGTCCGGGTACTCGGCCTTGACCGCCTCGGCGAACTGGCGGGCCAGGTTCAGGTCCGGGGTGCCGGTCTCCATCCAGATCAGGTCGGCGTACGGCGCGTAGGCCTTGGCGCGGGCGATGCACGGCTCGATGCCGTTCTTGACCCGGTAGAAGCCTTCCTTGGTGCGCTCGCCGGTGATGAACGGCTTGTCGCGCTCGTCGACGTCGGAGGTGATCAGGGTGGCCGCCTCGGCGTCGGTGCGGGCGATCACCACGGTCGGGACGTCGGCGACGTCGGCGGCCAGGCGGGCCGCGGTCAGGGTGCGGATGTGCTGCTGGGTCGGGATCAGCACCTTGCCGCCGAGGTGGCCGCACTTCTTCTCGGAGGCCAGCTGGTCCTCCCAGTGGGTGGCGGCGGCACCCGCGGCGATCATCGCCTTCTGCAGCTCGTAGACGTTGAGCGCGCCACCGAAGCCGGCCTCGGCGTCGGCGACGATCGGCACCAGCCAGTTCTCCACCGAGGTGTCGCCCTCGACCTTGGCGATCTCGTCGGCGCGCAGCAGCGCGTTGTTGATGCGGCGGACGACCTGCGGCACCGAGTTGGCCGGGTACAGGCTCTGGTCCGGGTAGGTCTGGAACGCCAGGTTGGCGTCACCGGCGACCTGCCAGCCCGACAGGTAGATGGCCTTCAGGCCGGCGCGGACCTGCTGGACGGCCTGGTTGCCGGTCAGCGCGCCCAGGGCGTTGATGAACTCCAGCTCGTGCAGCTGGTTCCACAGGATCTCGGCGCCACGCCGGGCGAGGGTGTGCTCCTCGACCACGGTGCCCTGCAGGGCGACGACATCCTCGGCGGTGTAGTCACGCGTGATGTTCTTCCACCGCGGATTGGTGTCCCAGTCGCGCTGGATCTCTTCGGCGGTCCTCGGCTTGCCAACCGTCGACATCGATTCCTCCTCCTCCAAACGGGGCGCAAATCACCTGAGCCCGCAACGTCGCGGCCGCAGCGATGTCTGCGAAGCCGCCAGCGGGTTCGCTGAAGTGCTAACCCGACGATGGCACAGCGCATAACCGCAGGTCCAATTGTTTTCCGCTGCCAACTTTCGCCAACGCCGTGGCTTAACTTGCAAAGTTTGCGAAGCTGCACATCACTGAACCGGTTCAGAAGTTACCGGCCAGTAGCACATATTCGCAGGTCAGCAGGGGGATCGCGGGACCGCGACCGGAATCAGAGCGTGAACAGGGATGCGACGGCCTTGGTCTCGTCGCCGACCACATATGTGAGCGTTGTAACAGCGCGGTCGACGAGTTCCGGACCGAACTTGTCGGTCGAGCCCGGCGGGTAGACGTGCACCAGGATCTCGAGCTTGTCGCCCAGCGCGACGGGCGCGTCGTGCTCGATCGTCACCCGCAGCGGCTCCCGCAGCAACTCCGGCTCGGCGTAGAGGTAGTCCTCGACCACGCTCCAGTACACCGAGTTGTTCATGTGGTCGAACAGGTCGATGTCGCTGGCGCGGACCGGGAACTCGGTCACCCGCAGCGCGTCCTCGCGCCGGCCGGGCTTGAGATAGGGGGTCCAGCGCAGCCGGTCGACGTCGGTGGTGCGGCGCAGCCCCTCGATGAAGTCGTCGGAGATGCGGGCCGGGCCCTGGGTCTCGCGGTTGATGTTGATCCAGAACCCCTCGGACTCCATCAGCCCGCCCTTGCGGCCGTCGATGCGCACCCGCATCTCGCACCACCGGGTGGAGGTGCCCGAGCACCAGCGCCGCAGCCGCAGCATGTCCTGGAACTCGATCGGCCGGATCAGGTCGATCATGGTGCGGCGGACGATCCACAGCGGATGGGTGGCCTCGTGCCCCATCTCGCGCAGCTGGTCCTGCCCGATGTCCTGGATGTGCCGGCAGGCGGCGTCGAAGCGCAGCCGGCCGGTGCGGTCGATGTCGGCCACCCGCAGCGGCCACTGCACGTCGAAGACGTCCGGGTGCGGGTCGGGTACCGGCATCATCGCCTTCGCCAGCCCCGCCCGCTTCGCCGTGCCGGTGTTGTCCGCCCCCGTGTTGGCCGCCATCGAAAAAACTTCCCTTCGTCTGGCGCGATCATGCCAGTCCGGCCTCCATCGTGCCAAAGGTCTGCCGGCCGAAGCTGCGAAGATTGCGTTCGCAACCTTGTTAGGCTGCGTGCCGTGGCCAAGACGTTCGTGGGTGCCCGGGTGCGACAGCTGCGGACCGAGCGCGGCTACAGCCAGGCCGCCCTCGCGCAGATGCTGGGCATCTCCCCCAGCTATCTGAATCAGATCGAGCACGACGTGCGGCCGTTGACGGTGGCGGTGCTGCTGCGCATCACCGAGGTGTTCGGCGTCGACGCCACCTTCTTCGCCTCCCAGGACGACACCCGGCTCGTCGCCGAGCTGCGCGAGGTCACCCTCGACCGCGACCTCGACATCGACGTGGACATGTCCGAGATCGCCGAGTTCGTCGGTGCGCACCCGGCCATCGCGCGCGCCATGGTGAACCTGTACCGGCGCTACCGGCTGACCAAGACCCAGCTGGCCACCGCCACCGAGGACCGCTTCTCCGACGGCTCGGGCTCCGGCTCGATCACCATGCCGCACGAGGAGGTGCGCGACTTCTTCTACGAGCGGCAGAACTATTTGCACGAACTCGACACGGCCGCAGAGGATCTCACCGCCAAGATGCGGATGCACCGGGGTGAGCTGGCCGAGGAGATCGCCGACCGGCTGCGCAACGTGCACGGGGTGCGCATCGTCAAACGCATCGACCTGGGCGAAACGGTGCTGCACCGCTACAACCCGGACACCAAGACCCTGGAGATCAGCGCCCACCTGTCGAGCGGTCAGCAGATGTTCAAGATGGCCGCCGAGCTGGCCTACCTGGAGTTCGGGGATCTCATCGAAAAGCTGGTCGACGAAGGACGATTCACCAGCGAGGAGTCCCGCAGGCTGGCCCGGCTCGGGTTGGCCAACTACTTCGCGGCCGCAACGGTGCTGCCCTACCGGCAGTTCCACGACAACGCCGAGAACTTCCGCTACGACATCGAACGGCTGTCGGCCTTCTACCGGGTGAGCTACGAGACGATCTGCCACCGGCTTTCGACGCTGCAGCGGCCCAACATGCGGGGCGTGCCGTTCTCGTTCGTCCGGGTGGACCGTGCCGGGAACATGTCGAAACGCCAGTCCGCCACCGGATTCCACTTCTCGTCGTCGGGCGGCACCTGCCCGTTGTGGAACGTCTACGAGACGTTCGCCTACCCCGGCAAGATCATGACCCAGATCGCCCAGATGCCCGACGGGCGGAACTACCTGTGGGTGGCGCGCACCGTGGAGCGGCGCGCGCAGCGCTACGGCCAGCCGGGCAAGACCTTCGCCATCGGCCTGGGCTGCGAGCTGCGCCACGCCCACCGGCTGGTCTACTCCGACGGCCTGGATCTGTCCGGGGACAACGCCACCCCGATCGGTGCCGGCTGCCGGGTGTGCGAGCGGGACAACTGCCCGCAACGCGCGTTCCCGGCGCTGGGCCGCGAACTCGACCTCGACGAGCACCGCAGCACGGTGTCGCCGTACCTGGTGAAGCAGCACTGACCCGAGGAGCCCCATGACCGACACCGCCCCCGCCCGCATCCCGCTCGGCGGGTTCCGGGAACTCGGCCCGCTGAACTGGCTGATCGCCAGGCTGGGGGCGCGCAAGATCCGGGCCCCGCGGTTCAGCCTGTTTCACGTGCTCGGCCAGCACCGGCTGCTGTTTCTGGCCTGGCTGCCCTACTCCGCGCTGCTGCTGTACCGGGGCAAGCTGAGCCGGCAGGACGCCGAGCTGATCATCCTGCGGGTGGGGCATCTGCGCGGCTGCGAGTACGAGCTGCAGCAGCACCGCCGGCTGGCCCGCAGCCGCGGGCTCGACGCCGAACTGCAGGCGGCGATCTTCGCCGGGCCGGACGCCGAGGGACTGTCCGAGCGGCAGCGGGTGCTGCTGCGCGCGGTCGACGAGTTCGTGCTGGACCGGCAGATCTCCCCGGCCGCCTTCGCGGCGCTGCGGGCGCGCTACAGCCGCGCCCAGCTCATCGAGTTCTGCATGCTGGCCGGCCAGTACGACTCGCTGGCGGCGACCATCAACACGCTGCGGGTGCCGCTGGACTTCCCGGACTGAGCGGCGGCTACAGGTAGGTCACCCCGAGCACGGCCAGCGAGAACAGCACCGGCGAGACCGGCAGCGCCCAGATCAGCGCCGCCCGCACCAGCGCGCGGCGCCGATACAGCCGCCAACCGCGCCAGCCGGCCACCCCGCCGGCGGCCAGGCTGACCGCGGCGACGACCAACACCCAGGTGTTGACCGCCCCGGAGTCGGTCGCCAGGCTGATCGCCACCAGCCAGGCGATGTGGCCGAGCACCAGCCCGCCGACGGCGGCGAGCACGATGCGGCTCAGAAGTTGATCATGTGCCCGACCAGCCCGTGGAAGCACTCCTGCATCGCCTCGGACAGGGTCGGGTGCGTGTGCACGTTGCGTGCCAGTTCGTTCGCGGTCAGATCCCACTTCTGCGCCAGGGTGAGTTCGGGGAGCAGTTCGGACACGTCGTGGCCGATCATGTGGCCACCGAGCAGTTCGCCGTACTTGGCGTCGGCGATGAGCTTGACGAACCCGCCGGGGGCGCCCATCCCGTGCGCCTTGCCGTTGGCGGTGAACGGGAACTTGGCGACCTTGATGTCGTAGCCCTCGTCGCGGGCCTGCTGCTCGGTCAGGCCGAAGCTGGCCACCTGCGGCTGGCAGAAGGTGGCGCGCGGCATCATCCGGTAGTCGCCGAGCGTCATGGTCTCGGCGCCGGCGATGGTCTCGGCGGCCACCACGCCCTGCGCCTCGGCGACGTGGGCCAGCTGCAGCTTGGCGGTGACGTCGCCGATGGCGTAGATGTGCGGCACCGAGGTGCGCATGTGGTCGTCGATGGCGATCGCGCCGCGCTCGGTCAGCGCCACCCCGGCGTTCTCCAGGCCGTAGCCCTCGACGTTCGGCGCGAAGCCGATGGCCTGCAGCACCCGGGCGGCCCGCAGGGCCTCGCCCTTGCCGTCCTTACTCACCTCGACGACGACCTCGGAGCCGTTGTCGGTGATGGACTCCACCTTGGTGCCGGTGCGGATCTTCACCCCGAGCTTCTTGAACGCCTTCTCGATCTCCTTGGAGACCTCGGCGTCCTCGTTCGGCAGCGCACGCGGCAGGAACTCGACGATGGTGACGTCCACACCGTAGTTGGCCAGCACGAAGCCGAACTCCATGCCGATCGCGCCGGCGCCGGCGATGACGATCGAGGCCGGCAGGTCCCGGGACAGGATCTGCTTCTCGTAGGTGACGACGTTCTCGCTCAGCTTCGTGCCGGGCACGAGCCGGGTGCTGCTGCCGGTGGCGATGATCGCGTTGTCGAACGTGACGGTCTGGGTGCCGCCCTCGTTGAGTTCGATGTCGAGGGTGTTGGCGTCCCGGAACCGGCCGTAGCCGTGGATCTCGGTGATCTTGTTCTTCTTCATCAGGAAGTGCACACCGGCGACCCGCCCCTCGGCGACCTTGCGGCTGCGGTCGAACGCCGCACCGTAATCGAAGGTGACATCGCCGCTGATGCCGAACGTCTTGGCTTCCTTGGTGAAGATGTGCGCCAGTTCGGCGTTGCGCAGCAACGCCTTCGACGGGATACACCCGACGTTCAGGCACACGCCGCCCCAGTACTTCGGTTCGACAATGGCGGTGTTCAGCCCGAGCTGGGCGGCGCGGATGGCCGCGACGTACCCACCGGGACCGGCTCCAAGCACGACGACATCGAAGTGAGTCACGCTCCTAACCCTAATGGTCCGGTCCCCGATGCGAACGCCGTGTGACCGATTGCCCGGCCCCCGCGGGGAGGCCCCGGGGATCAGTACGGGATCAGCCCGAACAGGCAGCGTTCGGCGAACTCGCAGAACGCCAGACCGTGCACCACCGCCGCGCCGGCCACCGCGGCCACCGGGGCCGAAAGCACGGCCAGCGCCAACCCACCGACCGGTGGGCTCGGCCGCGCCAGCGAGAGCAGCAGCGCGCCGAGCGTGCACACCATGAGGAACATGCCGAGCGCGACCACCGCCGGCGTCTTGTCCAGGGACACGTACCACCAGCGGTACAGGCCCACCCCGGCGGCCGCGCCGACCACCCACACCGCCGCCAGCTCCAGCAGGAACGCCCAGCGCCGCAGCGCGCGAACCGGCCCGGCCGGGGTGCCCGCGGCGGACCGCGGCGGTGCCGGTGGGGGCAGCGCCCCGATCGGCACGTCGCCGGTCTGGGCGGTATCGGCGTCGCTGTGGAGCCCGGTCCCGGGTCCGCCCCGCAGGGTGCCGGTGTCGTGTCTACCCACCGCCCACCGCCTCCAGCAGGACGAGCACGCCCAGCCAGCCGGGCGCGAGGGCGAGCAGGAACGCGCCGAGCGCGGTGATCCAGGGCCGGCGCGACAGCAGCACCAGCAGCGTGCCCGGGCCGCCCGGCCCGCCGACGACCAGGCCGATGACGATGTCCGGCCGCATGGGCGCGGTGACCAGCATGGCCACCGCGACGCCCGCGATCATCCCGGCGGCGACGCCGAGGAGCATCGCCCCCGTGAGTACCGATGCACGCGGCAGCGGGATCACGGATTCGACGATAACGCGGCGACCGGCGTCAGTCGGGGACGCGCGCCGGGGTGGCCGGGCCCGGAATCGGGCAGGCGTCGGCGGCGGTCTCGACGATGCCCGCGCCGCACCGCGGCGGGCGCGCCCCGGCGGCGTAGGCCGCACCGGTGACGGGTTCCCGGCCGGCGAGCTCGGCGAGCTCGGCGGCGGTGAACGCACGGCCGCGGGACAGGAAGCGCACCCCCTCCGGGGCCTCCAGGCTGAACCCACTGCCGCGGCCCGGCACCACGTCGATCACCAGCTGGGTGTGTTTCCAGGCCGCGAACTGCGGGCCGGAGATCCACACCGGAACCTCGCCGCTGCCGACCTCGAGGATGCCGAGCAGCACGTCGCGGTCGCCGACGATGAAGTCCCCGGCCGGGTAGCACATCGGCGAGGAGCCGTCGCAGCATCCGCCGGACTGGTGGAACATCACCGGCCCGTGCCGGCGCTGGAGCCGCTCGAGCACCGCCGCGGCGGCCCGGGTGATCAGCACGCGCATCGTCGTCATCGCTGTCCTCCCGTCGAACCAGCCCGTTTCAGGGGAGCCTATGCCGGTCCGTTCGGTGCCGCGGGAATCCGGCGGGATCGGGGCAGAATGGCTGACCGTGGACGACCCGTACCTGTGGCTCGAGGACATCACCGGCGACGACGCGCTGGAGTGGGTGCGCCGGCACAACGAGCCGACGCTGGCCGAACTGTGCGGTGAACGATTCGAGCAGATGCGCCGTGAGGCGCTGGAGGTGCTCGACACCGACGCGCGGATCCCGTACGTGCGCCGCCGCGGCGAGTACCTCTACAACTTCTGGCGCGACGCGGACAACCCGCGCGGGCTGTGGCGGCGCACCACGCTGGAGAGCTACCGCGGCGACGCCCCGGACTGGGACGTGCTCATCGACGTCGACGAGCTGGCCCGCCGCGACGGCGAGAGCTGGGTGTGGGCCGGGGCCGACGTCATCGAGCCGGAGTGCACCCGCGCGCTGGTCAGCCTGTCCCGCGGCGGTTCGGATGCCGCGGTGGTTCGCGAATTCGACATGGTCACACGTCAATTCGTCGACGGCGGGTTCGAGTTGCCGGAGGCCAAGTCGCACCTGAGCTGGGTGGACGAGGACACCGTGCTGGTGGGCACGGACTTCGGGCCGGGGTCGCTGACCGAGTCCGGCTATCCGCGCCTGGTCAAGCGCTGGCGGCGCGGGCAGCCGCTGGAGCGGGCCGAGGAGGTGTTCGCCGGCGCGGCCGAGGACGTCATCGTGGCCGCCGGGGTGGACCGCACCCCGGGCTACGAACGCACGGTGATCCGGCGCGCGGTGGACTTCTTCAACGACGAGGTCTACGAGCTGCGCGACGGGGAACTGATCCGCATCGACGCCCCGACCGACGCGACGGTGTCGATCCACCGCGACTGGCTGCTCATCGAGCTGCGCTCCGACTGGGAACGGGCCGGCACCCGGTACGTCGCCGGCTCGCTGCTGGCCGCGCGCTACGACGAATTCCTCTCCGGCAGCGCCGAACTGGCGGTGGTGTTCGAGCCCGACGAACACACCTGCCTGCACCACTACGCCTGGACCCGCGACCGGCTGGTGATGGTGACACTGGCCGACGTGGCCAGCCGGGTGGAGGTCGTCACCCCGGGCGACTGGACCCGCGAACCGGTGCCCGGGATCCCGGCGAACACCACCACCGTGATCGTCGCCGCCGACGACACCGGCGACGAGATCTTCCTGGACTCCAGCGGTTTCACCTTCCCGTCGCGGCTGCTGCACGGTGCGGCCGGCGGGGCGCCGACCGAGATCAAGCGTGACCCGGCGTTCTTCGACGCGAGCGACCTGGAGGTGGCGCAGTACTTCGCGACCTCCGACGACGGCACCGCGGTTCCCTACTTCGTGGTGCGCCACCGCGAGGCCGGGCCGGGTCCGACGCTGCTGAGCGGGTACGGCGGGTTCGAGGTGTCGCGCACCCCGGCCTACGACGGCGTGCTGGGCCGGCTGTGGCTGGCCCGCGGCGGTACCTATGTGCTGGCCAACATCCGCGGCGGCGGCGAGTACGGGCCGCGCTGGCACACCCAGGCCATGCGGGAGGGCCGGCACCTGGTGGCCGAGGACTTCGCCGCGGTGGCCCGCGATCTGGTGGCGCGCGGGGTGTGCACGGTGGCCCAGCTGGGCGCGCAGGGCGGCAGCAACGGCGGCCTGCTGATGGGCATCATGCTCACCCGGTACCCGGAGCTGTTCGGGGCGCTGGTGTGCAGCGTGCCGCTGCTGGACATGCGCCGCTTCCACCTGCTGCTGGCCGGCGCGTCCTGGGTGGCCGAGTACGGCGATCCGGACAACCCCGACGACTGGGCGTTCATCTCGAAGTACTCGCCGTACCACAACATCTCGGCCGACCGGGACTATCCGCCGATCCTGATCACCACCTCCACCCGGGACGACCGGGTGCATCCGGGGCACGCCCGCAAGATGACCGCCGCGCTCGAGGCGGCCGGACACCGGGTGCACTACTACGAGAACACCGAGGGCGGGCATGCGGGCGCGGCCGACAACGCCCAGACGGCGTTCCGGGCGGCGCTGATCTACGAGTTCCTGCACCGCACCCTCGGCGGCTGACCCGGGGCGCCGTGCACGGCGCCCCGGGGTGTAGCGTCACGCGCGGCGCAGCAGGGCGCCCACCGCCACGCCGAGCACACCGAGCCCGATGAGTCCGCCGCCGGCCGCCAGCGTCGCGTTCAGCCAGTGGTGGGCACTGTCGACGGCGGTGGTGACCATCACGTCGGCCACCTGGCGGATCGGCCCGGTGGCCCGCCTCAGCAGCGCGCCGACGTAGCCGCGCGCCTCCTCCAGGGCCGCCCAGCCGGCGCCACCCACGAGCAGTGCCGAGACCCCAAGTGCGACGAGGGCTTTGGCCCGCGATCGGGCCGCGATCAGGGTGAGCACGGCCAGCACGGCGGTCAGCACCGCGGCCGCGCCGGTGACCCAGCTCCCCCACCGCCCCACCTCGGTGAGCCGGCCCGGCCGGAACTCCACCGACGGCACGGTCACCGGCACCGCCAGGGTTTCGGGCACGTCGAGGTCGAGGGTGCCGGCCACCTCCCGGAACGAGGGATCGGAGAACATCGGCGCGATGTCGATCAGCCACTGGTTGGTCTCCGGACCGGGCGGCACGGTGTCGGTGAACACCCAGCGGTGGGCGATCCGGTTGGCCTGCGCGAACTGGCCCGGGAAACCGGTGCTGCCGGTGTAGGCGGCGGTGATGTCGCGGGCGGCCCGCGGCGTGAGCGGGTAGCCCTGTTCGGCGGCGAGCCGGCGCAGGGGCACGGCCAGCTCGTCGGCCATGGCCTGCTGCAGCACCGGGCTGCGGGCGGCCGCGGTGGACAGCGCGGCGTACCCGTCCTCGTCGACGACGTTGGACTGCAGCCACAGCGCCGGCACCGTGACGGCCAGCGCGACGGTGGTGACAACCCACAGCAGCGCCGTCACCACGAACCGCACGGTTCGAGGTTACTTGGCCAGGCGCCGGGGCAGGCGCACGGCCACCCGGGTGAGCACCGCGTTCATCCGCTTCAGCGCCTTGAGCGAATTGTGGTAATAGGTGCCGCCGGCGCCGATCGCGGTGCGCGGCTCCACCACGGTCTCGACCCGGCAGAACTTGCGCAAGCCGTCCGGGCCGCCGAACCGCGCCCCGATGCCCGACGCCTTCCAGCCGCCCATCGGCGCGGTGGTGCACATCAGGTTCGAGATCACGTCGTTGATGTTGACCGCACCGCAATCGAGTTGCAGCGCAATGGCTCTGGCCCGCTCGAGATCGCGGGAGAACACCGACGCGCTCAGCCCGTAGGTGCTGTCGTTGGCCAGCCGGACCGCCTCGGCCTCGCTGGCGACCTTCATGATCGGCAGGGTCGGGCCGAAGGTCTCCTCGGTCATGCACAGCATCGAGTGGTCGACGTCGACGAGCACGGTCGGCTCGTAGAAACTGCCCGGCCGCTGCGGGCGCTTGCCGCCGGTGAGCACCCGCGCGCCCTTGGCGATCGCGTCCTGGACGTGCCGCTCGACCACGGCGATCTGGGAGTCGTCGATGAGCGCGCCGAAGTGCCGGTCCTCGCCGGCCCCCATCGACAGCCGCTCGACGTCGCGCACCACGGCGGCGACGAACTCGTCGTAGACCGCCTCCATGACGTACACCCGCTCCACCGACACGCAGGTCTGGCCGGCGTTGAACATCGCGCCCCACACCGCGGCGTGGGCGGCCAGTTCGACGTCGGCGTCGTCGAGCACAATCATCGGGTCCTTGCCGCCGAGTTCGAGGCTGACCGGGACGAGCCGGCGGGCGGCCCGCTCCATCACCTTCGCGCCGGTGGCGCTGGAGCCGGTGAACTGGATGAAGTCGCTGTTGTCGATGACCGCCTCGGACACCTCGCGGGCGCCCTGCGCCAGCGCGAACACGTCCGGCGCACCGGACTCCAGCCAGCCGCGCAGCAGCAGCTCGGCGGTCAGCGGGGTGCGTTCGGAGGGCTTGAGCAGCACCGCACAGCCCGCCGCCAGCGCGCCGACGGCGTCCATGAGGGCGTTGGCCACCGGGTAGTTCCAGGGCGCGATGATCCCGACGACCGGGCGCGGCCGGTAGTGCACGGTGATCCGCTTGATCGACAGCAGCGGCATCGACGCCGGACGGCGCTCCGGCGCCAGGGCCCGCTCCATCGTGCGCAGGTAGTAGTTGATGATCATCAGGATCAGCGGCACTTCCTGCGCGGCGTCCACCGCGGACTTGCCGGTCTCCGCGATGAGCAGCCGTTCGATCTCGGCCCGGTGGTCGTTGAGCCACACCGCGTAGCGGGCCAGCACCTTGGCGCGGCCCTTGGGGCCGCGGGCCTCCCAGCCCCGCTGGGCCGCGCGCAACCCGGCGGCGATGCGGGTCACGTCGGCCGGGTCGGTCCAGCGCACCCGGCCGGCGACGGCACCGGTCGCGGGGTTGCGGATGATGCCGGTGTCGGGCGCGTCGAGTTCTGGCGTGGCGGTCATGGCTCCATGCTAACCACGCGGTGTGACGTAGGTCGCAGCGGCGTTGACAGGTGTCAAGTCGTGGCGATGCCGCGGACGTACTTGGCCTGGCCGAGGTGCTGGGCGCAGTCGTCGATGATGCTGACCAGCCGCACGCCCGCGGTGACCGGCGGCTCCCACCGGGTGTCGACGACACGGTCGAGTTCCTCGGCGGTGACCGAGGCGATGTACTGCAGGGTGGCCCGGTGCACGGCGTGGTAGTAGCCGGCCAGCAGGTCGGCCGACGCCCGCACCTTGCCGACCTGATCGGCGTCGTGGCCGTAGCCGGTGTCGTCGCGCGGCAGGTCCAGGCCGAACCGGTCCACCCAGCCGTCGCGGGTCCACACCGGTTCGGTGCCGGCGATGTCGGCGATCTGGACGTCCTGGATCCGGGCGCTGTGCCAGATCAACCACGCGATGCTGTTGGCGGTGGCCGTCGGCCGGTACCGGGCCAGCTCGTCGGTGAGCTCGTCGGTGAGGTCCTCGACGTGCTCGATCAGCCGGGTGAACGCGTCGCGCAGCAGTTCGCGGGCCGCCTGCGCCTCGGAGTCGACCATGCCCCGACGCTACCCGGCCGCGCCGTGGAACACCGCCTCGACGTTGTTGCCGTCCGGGTCGCGCACGAAGGCCCCGTAGTAGCCGGCGTGGTATTCCGGCCACCGCCGCGGGGCGTGCAGCGACTCCGCGCCCAACTCCAGGGCGGTCCGGTAGAACGCCTGCACCGCGGCCTCGTCGGCGGCCTGGAAGGCGATGTGCACCTCCCGGTTGGGGCCCAGGTCGGCGGCGGTGGCGTCGGCGATCCAGAACGACGGCTTGCCGTCGCGGCCGTAACCGACGGCCACGCCGACGTCCCGCTGCCGCGTGTAGCCCAGGACGCCGAGGACCTTGTCGTAGAACGCCTTGGACCTGGCGAGGTCGGCGCAGTTGATTCCGAGGTGATCCAGCACACGGCCATCGTATGTTCGATCCATGACATACGACCTCGTCATTCGCGGCGGAACGATCGTCGACGGCCTCGGCGGTGCGCCGTTCACCGCCGACGTCGCGGTCCGCGACGGGGTGATCGTGGCGGTGGGCCGGGTCGACGGGCGCGGGGCCCGGGAGATCGACGCCACCGGTGCGCTGGTCACGCCCGGGTTCGTGGATCTGCACACCCATTACGACGGCCAGGCCATCTGGTCGGACCGGCTCAACCCGTCGTCGGCGCACGGGGTCACCACCGCGGTGCTGGGCAACTGCGGGGTCGGGTTCGCCCCGTGCCGCCGCGCCGACCACGACGTGCTCGTCGATGTGATGGCCGGGGTGGAGGACATCCCGGGTGTGGTGATGGTCGACGGGCTGCCGTGGGACTGGGAAACCTTCCCGGAGTACCTCGACGCGCTCGACGCCCGCCGCCGCGACATCGATGTGGCCGCGCTGCTGCCGCATTCGCCGCTGCGGGTCTACACGATGGGCCGGCGCGGGGTGGAGCGGGAACCGGCGACCGACGAGGATCTGGCGCGAATGCGGGCGCTGGCCCGCGAGGCGGTGGCGGCCGGGGCGATCGGTTTCGCGTCGTCGCGGTTCGCGCTGCACAAGACCTCCAGCGGGGCGCCGATCCCGACCTACGGTGCGGCCTACGCGGAGATCGCCGCGATCGCGGCCGGGGTGGCCGAGGCCGGCGGCGGGCTGATCCAGTTCGTGCCGGACATCCCGGCCGGCGGGTACGAGTCGGTGCTGCGCGAAGTGTTCGAGGCCGCCACCGACGCCGGACTGCCGGTCACCTTCTCGCTGCTGACCGGCAACGCCGGGGATCCGGTGTGGCCGGAGGCGCTCGCGCTGGTGGAGAAGTTCAACGCGGCCGGCGCCGACATCTGCGCCCAGACCTACCCCCGCCCGATCGGGATGGTGCTGGGGCTCGAGCTGAGCGGCCACCCGTTCGTCATGTACCCGAGCTATCAGGAACTGGCCGGGCTACCGCTGCCGCAGCGCGTCGCCGAGATGCGCAAACCCGAGGTCCGGCAACGCATTCTGAACGACCGGCCGACCGACGGCGGGCATCCGCTGTTCTTCATGACCCAGGCCTGGGACTGGATCTACCCGCTCGGCGAGCAGCCGAACTACGAACCCCCGGCGTCGGATTCGATCGCCGCCCGGGCCGCGGCGCGCGGGGTCACCCCGGCCGAGGAGGCCTACGACCGGCTGCTCGACGAGGACGGGCACGCCATGCTCTACGCCGCGCTGGGCAATTACGAGAACAACTCACTGGACACCGTGGGCCGACTGATGCGCCGCGACGACGTGGTGCTCGGCCTCGGCGACGGTGGCGCCCACTACGGGATGATCTGCGACGCCAGCTATCCCACGTTCCTGCTGGCGCACTGGACCCGCGACCGCGACCGGGACCGGTTGAGTGTGCCGGAGGCGGTGCGGGCGCTCACCTCGGTGCCCGCCCGGGTGGCCGGCCTGGCCGACCGGGGCCGGATCGCGGTGGGCTACAAGGCCGATCTCAACGTCATCGACCATGCCGGGTTGCGGCTGCACCGGCCGGTGGTGCGCTACGACCTGCCCTCGGGCGGGCGACGGCTGGACCAGACCGCCGACGGCTACCTCGCCACGATCGTGTCCGGGGTGGTCATCGCCGAGCAGGACCACCCGACCGATGCACGGCCCGGTCGCCTGGTCCGGGGGCGCCGTCCGGCGCCGCTGCGCTGACCGGTTCCGGCCCGGTCGCGCCGGGTCGCTGCGTGCCGACCGCCTTGCCCGCCCTGCCCGGCACCGCACGCGCCGGCCGGTCCGGCCCGGCCGCGTCCTCGGCCGGGGGATCGACCGGCACGCCGGGTTCCGCCCCGTCGGGACCGCCGCGCTCGTCCTCCGCGGCCCCGGTATCCGTACCGGCGATCTGCAGGCCGTCGGGTTCCGGGCCGTCGGGTTTCGGGCCGTCGGGGACCGCTTCGGCGGGGACCTCTTCGGATGGGGCCTCTTCGGCGGGTTCCGCACCGGCCGGACCCGGTCCGGCGGCACCGTCGGAACCGGACGGCCCGGTACCGGATTCCTCCGGCGTGGTCGCGGCCGGCTCGGGCTCGACGGTTCGGTGCGCGTCGCCGGCGGACCGGTTCAGCTTCACGGTGAACACCCCGGGTCCGGCCGTGCCGGAGAGCACGAGGTGGGGGTTCACCGGTTCGGGCAGATGGCTGAGCAGCCACAGCCCCGGCACCAGCGCCAGGGAGGGCACGATCGCCGCCCAGGCCGCGATGTCGCCCAGCGGGCGCGGTAACCGGGAGAGCACGCTGAAGACCGGGAACACCACGGACACGAACACGACCCCGAGCAGACCGGTCTTCCCGGTGAGGACACCGGCGTCGAGCACGCCGTGCAGGAGCCAGCTGACCAGGCCGGGAATCGCGCCGGGATCCCGCAGCGCCACCTCGACCACCGCCGACAGGTCGGCCGGCAGATGCGCGACGTAGGAGACCAGCGCCGCCACCGCCGTCGGGATCATCGTGGCGGCGAAATCGAGCGACTCGAGGAATCCGCCGAGATCGGTGCCGTGGAAGGCGGCGACGGCCAGCCCGCCGGCATCCGGGTCGGGCAGGGCCGCCGAGAGCGCCGCACCGATCTGCTCGGTGACGGCGTCGAGCAGATCGGCCGCGGACGCCCCGATGACCGCAAGGCCGGCGATCAGCCGCTCGGTGTAGCCGGCGAGCTCGCGGGCGTAGCTGAACCAGGGCTGCGGATCCCGCTCGTCGCCGTAGTCGTTGTGGTTGAGGTAATGGTCCTCCGACGGGTTGGCGTACCGCTGTATCAACCAGCTCCACACGCTGGGCGCCAGTTCGGGCCGCTCGGCGCTGATCACCACGGCCGACACCACATCCAGCGGCAGGGTCAGTCCGGCCGAGACCATCGTGGCCGCCGTCCGGGCGATCAGCGTCGGGATCTCGCCCACGGCGTACAACAGGTCGGTGACCACCCCCGCGGGTGCCACCGCGACGGCGCGCACCGCATGGTCCGACGGCGTGGGGGTGACCAGTTCCGTTCCGGCGGTGGCCATCCCGGCAGCGACGATCGCCGCGGCGAGCTTGGTCGGCACCGGCCATGTGCGATCGCCCATCTCGATCCCCCCAGGTGTTCGTGCCCCACCGGTTGCCCGGCGAACCTGTTCCCTCGCGGTCAGAGCATATCCCCTAAATTGACACCTACGTAAGCGACGCACTCCGACGGTCCGGCGCCCGTCGGCGACCTACTCGCCCTCGACGGATGCGGAATCCGGCCCGTCGCCGCCACCCGACCCCTCGGCGATGGCATCGCTTGTTCCGGGATCGACTGCGCTGGAATCGGTTTCGCCAACCGACGGCGGCCGGCCAGCGGCGCCGGCGGCCGGCTCGGCAGCTGCGGCGGGCGCGCCGGGCACGAACTTGTTGCCGGCCCGGATCCGCGGGGCGAGTCGGGCGGTGCGCACCTGCCCGGCATCAAGTACGTCCTCGGCCGGCGGCTCGACCTCCTCGGTGCCGTCCGCGTCGGCCGGCACCGGCCGGGTCTCCGCACGCGCGTCGGCCCGGTCGTCACCGGAGGCACCGACGCCCGCGACCGGCCCGCGAAGCGGCTCCGCGGTGGTGCGGTCACCGGCCGGTGCGCGTACCGACTCGATCTCCCGCCCGGGATCCCCCGGGGCGAGCAGCCGATACGGATTGACCGGCATGGGCAACTGCGCGAGCACCAGGGTGCTGGGGATCGCGAGGGCGAGGTAGCCGACCATCGCCAGGGTTCCGAGCGGGCTGGGCAGCGCGGCGACCGGATACACCAGGTCCCAGGCGATCCGGCCGAGCAACCCCGGATCGCCGCCGATGAGTAGCCCCGGATTGAGCAGTTCGTGGGCGAGCCAGCTGACGAGCCCGCCGAGCTGTGTGGGATCGGCCGCCGCCGCTTCAACGGTCGCCTCCAGGTCGGCCGGCAGATGCGCGACGTACTCGACGAAGTGCCGCACCGCCCACAGCGGGCCGGCGCCCACCAGCTTCAGGACGGCGATGGCGCGGCCCAGTTCGGTGTACTCGAACGCCTCGAACGCCACCCCGCCGGGGTCCGGGTCGGGCAGCGCCCCCTCGATCACGGCGCCGATCTCGTGGCCGACCCGGTCGATGGACTGGGCGATCGGCACGCCGATCAGCGGCACGGTGGTGGCGACCAGTTCGACGGCGGACAGCAACGCCCAGGGATAGCTGAACCACTTGCCGGTGCGGTGATAGCCGCCGCTGTCGAAGTCGGCGATGAAGTGGTCGTTGGACGGATTGGCGTAACGCTGCACCAGCCAGCTCACCAGACTCGGTGTCAGCCCTGGGTCCTGCAGCCCGACCAGGGCTGCGGAGACCACGTCGAACGGCAGCGCCCAGACGGCCTCGAGCCCGTAGGTGACGGCGGCGGTGATGCCGTAGGGAATGTCGCCGAGCGACAGCAGCAGGTCGGTGACCGTCGAGGCGTTGGCGACCTCGACGGCACGCGCTGCCGGCTCCCCCGCTACCGGGAGCGTCGCCGTCGCACCGCCGGCCACGAGCCCGGCGGCGAGGACCGCGGCGGCCAGTTTCGTCGGCAGCGGGCGGGCGTGTCCGGCCATGCGCGATTCCCCATCCCTACGTCGTTCGACGGCCCGTAGCGACAGCGGCAGCACCGGACCGGGACGGAGCATACCTGCTTTTATTGACGCGCACGCTAGAACTGGCAACGTCGCCGACCGCTCCCGAACCGACGACGGCCCGGCCCCCGAGGGGCCGGGCCGCGCCGCGTTCGCGGAAGGTTACTCCCCCCGGCCGAGGCGTCGGTGGCGTCCGCATCGGCGCCAGCGTCGGTGGCGTCCGCATCGGCGCCGGCGTCGTCGGCGCCGAGGGATGCGTCGGGACCGTCCTCCCCGGCCGCCTCCTCGCCGCCGGCGTCACCGGCTCCGGCCGGTTCGGCGTCGGTCACCACGGAACCGGGCACGAACTTGTTGCCCGCCTTGGCCTTCAGCGCGCTGCGCGCCGCCCGCGAGACCGGCTCGGCGGCCACGTCCTCGGCCGGCGGTTCGAGCTTCTCGGTTCCCTCGGCCGCCGCGCCGTCGTCGATCCCGGTCCCGGCCCCGGTCCCAGTACCGGTCCCGGGGTCGGTCGCGGCCGCGCCGTCATCGGATCCGGTAGCCCGGCCGGCGTCGTCGGTCACCTGGTCGGGGCTGTCGGTGACACCGTACGGGCTGATCGGCTCGGGCAGCAGGTCGAGCAGTCCGTCGAGTCCGTCGGCCGCCCTGGTGTAGACGTCCCAGGCGAACGCGCCCACCGGGCCGGGCAGGGTGTAGAGCGGGGCGGCGAAGTCTTCGAGCAGCCACCCGGCCAGTCCGTCCCTGCCCAGCAGACCGTGGGCGAGCCAGCTGAGC